>WNFT01011789.1_pt1 | contig 11479 bp, 5 predicted proteins | sample 5400191 | NCBI WGS metagenome assembly WNFT01 (sample SAMN13153359, study PRJNA577476) | soil metagenome | isolation source: 80 cm saprolite under Madrone tree | place: USA:California | collected 2016-06-14
GCGGTGGCGATCGACTCGGTGAACGTCCCGTCGCAGTTGTTGTAGTAGAGAAAATCGTCTTCCTGAAAGTCATTGGCGATGTACAGGTCGGGACAGCCGTCGCCGTTCAGGTCGCTCGCCACCACGCCGAGACCGTACCGCGCGGCGCCGCTGCGGAGCCCGGCGTGCTCGCTGACGTCGACAAAATGGCCCCCGTCGTTCCGGTAGAGACGGTCGCCCGCTCCGGCGCGGCCCGTCGTCGCCTGGGCGCGCGGGCCGGGTGTCCGCTCGGGGTGGGGCGAATGGGTCAGCAGGTACATATCGAGGTCGCCGTCGCCGTCGTAATCGAAGAACAGGGCCTGGGTGGATAGGCCGGCGAAGTCGAGGCCGTACTCCTTCGTCCGATCGGTGAAGGTGCCGTCGCCATTGTTGATGTACAGCACGTTGTGCCCATGCATCGTGAGGAAGTCGACGGCGCTGACGTAGATGTCGATCAAGCCATCGCCGTTGACGTCGGCCATGGTCACGCCGGTCTTCCAGCCGTCGGAATCGGCCACGCCGGCGCGCTGGGTGACGTCCTCGAACCGATAATCCCCCTTGTTCAGATACAGCCGGTTGGGTCCGACATTCGACGTGAAGTAGAGGTCCGGCAGGCCGTCGTTGTTGACGTCACCCACCGCCACGCCCCCACCGTCGTAGTAGTACATGTAGGTGAGGATGTTGAACGCCGTATCGTCGGGCAGCCGGTTGGCGAATGTGACGCCGGTTCGGCTCGGCGGCAGCAGCTCGAACAGCTGCGGCTCGCGCGCGCGACCGCAGCCCGCGAGCGCCAACGCGGTGAGAAGGGGTAGCGCCAACGCGGCGACGCCGAGGGGCGGTCCCGGAGGCGAAGACGCAAGGGGTTGGGAGGGGCGGCTGTCAGGCGTCCCGAGCCGTAGGGACCGCCCCTCGGTGTCGCGCATCATCATCCCGATCCCGACTAGCGCGCCGGCCGGATTCGAATCGCCTGCCCACCCCCCGGAGCGAGCACGATGTGCAACCGCGAGGTCGCGTCGACCGGGCGCTTCGAGATCGTCACCGGCAGCGGATTCGTGAGCCAGTTGGCCCCCGGCCCATCCGCGTAGATCTCGGCGACGTATTTCCGCCCAGGCGCAAGGAACGAGAGTGGGACGTCAAAGGTACGGGCTTCTTCGTCGGTGATGGCGCCCAGGTACCAGGTCGGGCCATTGCGCTCGCGCCGCGCCACGATGACGTAGTCGCCGATCTTGCCCGCAATCACGCGCGTCGTGTCCCAATCGACCGCGACGTCCCGGATGAACTGGAACGCCGGCTGGTGCTCATAGTTCTCGGGCAGGTCCGCCGCCATCTGGAGCGGCGAGTAGAGCACGACGTACAGCGCCAGCTGCTTCGCGAGCGTCGTCCGGACGCGAGGCTCGTCCGGCCGCCGCGGCCGCCCGGTACCGCGCTCGATCAGGATGTCGAAGATGCCCGGCGTGAAGTCCATCGGACCGTCGAGCATGCGGGTAAAGAAGAGGATGGTCTCGTGCTCGGGCGGATTGCCCCCTTCGGCGCTCCACGCGTTGTATTCCTGCCCCCGCGCACCCTCCCGGCTCATCATGTTGGGGTAGGTGCGACGCTCGCCGGTATCGTGAATCGGCTCGTGGACATCCAGCATGATGCCGTACTGGGCGGCCTTTTCGATCACGCGGCGGTGGTGCCGGACCATGTACTGGCCGTAGTGGGAGTGTCCCTCGCCGACGAAGTCCGTCACGTACCCCGACTTGATGGCGTCGAGCCCGAGTGAATGGTACAGCGCGAACGCGCTGTCCATCTGCCGCTCGTAGTTCTCGATCCCCCCGGACGTTTCGTTGTGGACGATCAGCTTGACGCCCTTCTCGTGGGCGTAGCGGGCCAGCGCCGCGAGGTCGTAGTCGGGATAGGGTTTCGTGAACGAGAACGCGTTGCGGTTTTGGATCCAGTCGCCGTCCCAGCCCACATTCCAGCCTTCGACCAGCACGCCGCCCAACCCGTTTGCGGCCGCGAAATCGATATAGCGTTTCGTGTTCGCCGTCGTGGCGCCGTGTTTGGGCCCGGAGCTCCACGTCATCGTGCCGATGTGCATGCCCCACCAGATGCCCACATACTTCATCGGCTTGATCCAGCTCGTGTTCTGAATGACGCTCGGCGGATTGAGGTTCAGGCCGAGCAGGGACGGCGCCAGATCGGTCGCGCGGTCGGCCAGTTGGATGGTGCGCCACGGCGTCACGAACGGGGTCCGCCCCCGGACCTTGATCCCGTCGGCGTAGGGCGCCAGCGCCGCGCGCAGCGTACGAGACTGCATGCGGGGCCCGCTCAGGAACATGCGCGCGTAGTCCACCAGGTTCGCCTCGTGAATCACGATGAACGTGCTGCCGTCCCGCGTCTCCAGCGTGAGCGGTGTCTGCACGCTGTCGAGCACGCTCACCGGCGAGGACGAGAACAGCATCTCGGAGCGGTCGAGGCGCGGGCGGTTCGAGGGGATCCACCAGGCACGCGCGTCATCAGCGAACGCGAATTCCGTGAGCTCGTCGGTGATCGCGAACTCGCCGAGTCCGGGCTGCTCCGGAAACTCGTAGCGGAAGGCGATGCCGTCGTCGAACGCGCGGAATGCCATCACGAACCGCCGGCCCGGTGCGGCTGCCTCCGCGACCGAGACGCGCAGCTCGCGATGATAGTCGCGTACCCTGGCCACTTCGCCCCACGGCTGGGTCCACGTCTCATCGACCGTGCTGCTCGACGTATCGACCACCCGCAGGCTGTCGCGCAGCGGCGGCGCCCCTTGAAAGGCGAAGCCGAGACGCGAGGGCAGCAGCACGGCGCGACCATCCCGGTCGACGCGGTACGTGAGCCCGCCGTCCCGGATTTCGACCGTGACCCGGTTCCGGCCATCGGGGGAGGCCACGCTGGCCCGGTCCTGGGCCGGAGAGACGCGCGCCGCCAGCGCGCAGGTGACGGTCAAGGTCAGACGTCGAGCGAAATGCCGCAGCCACGTGGTCATTGCGATTCACCGGTTAGGGGGTTAGCCGTGCGCCATTCCAGGTCGTATATTGCAACGTAGCGTGCCATGGGAGGAGTCCTGTGACCTCGTTCTCGATGCGCGCCTTGCTGCCGGTTGGCTTCCTCATCGGACTGGGTTCCGGTTGTTCACATCGGAACAAACCAGTCGAGGCGGCGCCTGCGCCTGCCCCCACCGCATCTCCCAACTCGACCGTGACGGCGGAGGACATCGCCAAGGCGCCCGGGCAATCGATCGAGCAGGTGCTGATGGGCCGCTTCCCCGGAGTGGAGGTGACGCGGACGCCCGACGGCGGCTTCGCGGTGCGCATCCGTGGCGGCTCGTCGATCAGGAGCGGCAACACTCCCTTGTACGTCCTCGACGGAGTGGCGATCGACCCGGGTCCCAACGGGTACCTCACCGGCGTCAATCCCAACGACATCGAGTCGATCGAGGTCCTCAAGGAGCCCGCCGAGACGGCGCTGTACGGCGTGCGCGGCTCCAACGGCGTCATCATCATCAAGACCAAGCGGCCGGGTTGATCCATGAATTACAGGAGGTCCTTCATGTCCACAGCCCACGCCCACCGACTGATCGGCTTACTCTTGTGCGGCGTCGCCGCCTGCTCCCATCGCGGAGGCAAATCGGAAGACGTCGCCCCCTCGAGCGCGAATCCCCACTCAGTAATGACGGAAGAGGAGATCGACCGGGCGCCCGGCCGGTCGATCGGGCAGTTGATCATGGACCGGTTTCCCAGCGTCACGGTGTCGGAGACGCCCGACGGCGGCCTGAGGTTCCACATCCGCGGGGTCGGCTCCTTCATGGCGAGCAGCCAGCCTCTCTGCCGGTGGTGCAGGACCCCGCCGGTACGGCGATGTACGGCGTGCGGGGAGCCAATGGCGTGATCGTCATCAGGACCAAGCGACCCGGTCAGTGACTCGCAACGGTCGTTGACCGTCGCGGCTGGTGTGTGCCGCGGAACACCAACGCCCGGTCGTTGTTCCGGGTCACGACGTAGAGGTCACCGCGACGGGTCCGGACACGCTGGATATCGCGGGCCTGTCCGTGGACCACGAAGCCGCTCGGCGTCGCTCGCACCGCTGTAAACTGCCCCTTGCCATCTCCCCGCAGCACGAGGCCGTAGCTCGCGCTCATCCGCCCGATTGAAGGCTGTACGCCATCGAAGTTCCCTGCGAGCAACAAGTCGGGCTTCCCGTTCCCATCCAGATCCTGCGCCAGGATGCCGTAGACCGGGGCGAGTTGCGCCTCGGGCGGCAGCGAGGCCAGCGTGAACGACCCATCCCCGTTGTTGCGCGCCAGGGCCGTGGCGAAGGTATGCACCTGCTTGAACGTCGCGCCGGCCAGCTCGGCCGGCGTGAAGATGTCGGTGACGGTCTGGCCGGCGTAGTCGGCGTAGCGGGTGTAGCGCGGCTTCAAGAAGGGCAGCGCTGAGAGGAGCTCGTCGCGCATCGCGATCGGATAGCTCTTGCCGTGGTTATAGACCGACACGATCTGCTCGCTGACGCCGTTGCCGTCGAAGTCTTTCACGTACATCGTCGCCGGCTCGGCGTCGCTGGCGTGCAAGCGCGTATTCAGGCCCAGGTTGCCGACGATAAAGTCGACGCGACCCTTCCCGCTGAAGTCCCCCGCGACGATGCGATTCCACCACCCCTCGCTGTGCTCGAGGCCCAGGGTCTTCAGACGGACCAGCTTCCCGCCGCCCGCATTATGGAAGATGGTGATCGGCATCCACTCACCCACCACGACCAGATCCAGGCGCCCGTCGCCGTCCACATCGCGCCACACCGCATCCGTAACCATGCCGACGTGCTCGAGGTCGGGAGCGAGCCGCGCGGTCACGTCGGTGAAGTGGCCGTGGCCGTCATTCTGCAGCAGCATGCTCCGGGGGTCGACACCGTAGTGCCACGGCACGACCCGCCCGCCCACGAAGAGATCGAGGTCGCCGTCGCCGTCGTAATCGGCCGCCACCACGCGTGAGCCGCTCACGGCTTCGTCTGGCAGGCTCCCGACGGCCTTGCGGAAGTTGCCCCGCCCGTCGTTCAGATACAGCCGGTCCTGGAGCGCGGGTGCCATGTCCGAGAACTCGCTGCCGCCGCTCACGACGTACAAGTCGGGGTGCCCGTCGCCGTCGGCGTCGAAGAACACGGCGCCGATGTCTTCCGATCCCGCGTCGGCCTCGAACAGCTTCTCGTTGGTGCTCACGAACCGGCCGTCGGGCTGCTGGATCAGCAGCCTCCCGGCCTGACCCTTGGCGCCGCCGATGAACATGTCGTCCAGCCCGTCGCCGTTCACATCGGCCACCGCCATCATCGGTCCCTCGGTCGAGAGCAGCTTCGGGATCAGCGGCTCGCGGTCGAAGTCCACGAACTCGTTCTCGCGGTGCACATACGGGAGTGCGACCTGGTCCGTGACGTCGGTGAAAAGAGGGGTTAGGGGCTTGGGGGTGACGGCTCGGGGCACCACGGCCTCGGACTGCCGCACGCTGAGCCGCTGATTCGTCGGGACGTGGGTCAGGACCGACACGCGGCCCTCCCGGTCCGGCCACTCGACCTTCACAGAGTCGAGCGTGTCGCGCGGTCCCACCCCGAACGTCAGGACATAGTCGACGCTCGACTGAAAGCCGCGCGTGGGCTCCTCTTCCTGGTATTGCTCCCGTCCGTCGCTCCACAGCGTCACTTTGGCGCCCACGCCGAAGCGATTCCCGCCCGATCCGTCGAGCTGCACCTGCAGGTAGCGGTTCTGGGTGAGCGACCGAGCGTTGTTGCGGTAGACGAACGCCTCCTGGTTCACATTGTTCACGACCAGGTCGAGCGCGCCGTCGCCGTCCAGGTCGCCGTAGGCGGCGCCGCTCGAGAAGGTCGGCGTGTCCAAGCCCCAGGCGGCGCTCTCGTTCGAGAACGTCAGGTCGCCGTGGTTGTGGAAGGCGTAGTTCGGCAGTTTGGTCGAGGTCATCGCGTCGATCAGCCGCCCAAAGTCCACCCGGCCGCCGCTCGTCGCCTGGACCATGGTCTCCCGGTTCGCCAGGAACGCGATGTAGTCCTGGGAGGTGACATCCTTGGCGAGCCCGTTCGTCACGTAGATGTCCTTGTAGCCGTCCAGATCGAGATCCGCGATCAACGGGCTCCAGCTCCAGTCCGTCCGCGCCACGCCGGCCATCTGGCCGATGTCCGAGAACGTCCCGTCGCCGTTGTTGAGGTGGAGCATGTTGCGCGTGAACTGATAGTAGAAGTCGTTGCGCAGCTCGCTCTCGAGGCGGTGCCACGTCTCGAACGAAGTCGTGGTCTTGAGGCGACGCTCGTCGTCCGGCAGCATGTCCGCCACGTAGATATCGGGCCAGCCGTCGTTGTTGACGTCCGCGATGTCGAGGCCCATCGACGACAGGCTGATGTAGGGCATCTCCTGCTCGAGTCGCTCCGCAAAGGTGCCGTCGCCCTTGTTGATGTAGAGGTAGTCACGCTCGAAGAAGTCGTTCGCCACATAGATGTCGGGCCAGCCGTCGCGGTTCACGTCGCTCACACCCACGCCCAGGCCGAGACCGATCTCGCTCCCGTAAATACCGGCCGCCGCGCTCACGTCCACGAAGTGCCCGCCGTCGTTGCGATACAGTTTCGCGCCGCTGAGCGGGTCGCGCTCGTTGCGGGTGTTCGTGAGCGGGAAGCTCGCCACCGGCCGCGGCGAGTTGTTGATGACGAACAAATCGAGGTCGCCGTCGCGATCGTAGTCGAGGAACGCGGCCTGGGTCGAATAGCCCGAATCCGCGACGCCGTAGGCGGCCGCCTGCTCGACGAAGGTCGGGATGCCCTGCGCGTTTAGCCCCTGGTTGATGTAGAGCTCGTTGGCCCGGAGCCGGCTGTCGCCGAGCCCGGCGTGGCAGACGTAAATGTCGAGCCGCCCGTCGCCGTTCACGTCTGCCAGGGTGACGCCCGTGGTCCATCCCTTGCTGTGCAGGCCGGCTTGCTCGGTCACGTCGCGGAAGCGGAACTTTCCCTCGTTGAGATAGATCCGCGTGCCGCCCTGATTCGACGTCAGCACGATTTCCGGCAGCCCATCTCCCGTCAGGTCGCCGATGGCGACGCCGCCGCCGTTGTAGTAGTTGCGGTACGTGAATACGTTGAGCTCGCGGGTGTCGGTGAGGCGATTCTCGAAGCGGACCCCGGTGTAGCTCGACGGCAGGAGGGTGAACAGCCGGCCGCTGGCGGGAGGCAGCGCCCGCTTTGAGGCAGCCGAGCAGCCGGCGAGCAGGCACAGCAGGGGAATAAAACGATGTAGGGGCGCAGCATGCTGCGCCCCTACACTCCTGCTACGATCGGTGACCGCCCCCGTCAATCAGTACCCAGGGTTCTGCGTGATCAGCGCATTGGCGTCGATCTGCGTCTGCGGAATCGGCATCAGCACGATTTTGTCGGCGGCCGGGCAATACGTTTCCTTGAATTGCCAGCAGGCAGTGTACTTGCCGTGCCGGATCAGATCCTGGCGCCGCTTTCCTTCACTGTTGAGCTCGAACAGGCGCTCGCGCAGGATCACGTCCGTGGTCACGGCGCTGAGCGTGTCCGCGCCGGTGAACGCGCGCGCCCGCACCAGCCGCAACAGCGCCAGGGGAGTCGAGGTGCCCGTTCCCCCGGCAAGCTCGGCTTCGGCCTTGATGAGATAGATCTCGGCCAACCGGAACCAGGCGAAGTCGTTGCCGTTGTTCTGCTGCACGTGCTTCGGGTCGGCGGGCCACTTGTAAATGCGCGCGCCCTCGCCCTCGGTCGCCGACGTGACGTTGGCGATGGTCGTGGTGAACACCAGCGGGTTGCCCTTCCGGTCTGTCGTCGGCTTGCCGTTCTCGACGTTCACTTGCGGTCCCACGAGGAACATCTTCCGACGCTGATCGAGTGAATCGAACGCGTTGTACGTCTGCGCCAGGGTCGCAAAACCGTTCCAAGGCGACGGATTAAACTGATTATAGTGCAGTGTCCGCATCACCATGTTGAACCCCAGACCATCCGCGTCCGCAAACTTGATCACAAAGATGTTCTCGGGCGAGGTGGCGTTGTCGGCGTTGAAGTTATCCGAGAACACGGGGGCCAGCTGATACACCCCTGAGTTGATGATGCTGTCGGCGACGTTGATGGCGGCCTGGCACGCATCCGTGCCCCCGCTGACCGCTATGGCCCGGCACGTGTTGTAGCCCGTGGCGTTGATGCCCGCTCCGGCTGCCTCGTTCTTGTAGACCCGAGCGTTCAGGTACATGTTGGCCAGAAGCGCGTTGACGGCCCCCTTGGTGACGCGGCCGACTTTCGTCCCCAGCAAGGTCGTGTCCCCCCACTGCTTCGGCATGTTCGGGCGGATCGCCAGCAGCTCCGACTCGATGAACCGGAACGTCGAGTCGCGGGTCGCGCGCGCGCGTGCCTTGAGCTCCGTCGTCGTGGCGATCGGCACCCCGCCGAACGTGTCCAGCAGCAGATAGTAGTAGAAGGCGCGCAGGAACCTCGCCTCGCCCTCGATCGCGGCTTGATTCGGAACGGTCGTGACCTGAAGGGCCTCGAGCAGCACGTTGGACCGCGCGATGCCGGCGTAAGCCGTGTTCCAGACGTTGTTCACGAAGCTGAGCGTCGCCGGGCTGTTGGCCGACCAAGTCTGGCGATGGGTCTCGAGCCAGGTGCCGTTGTCGTACCAGTCCGAGCCGCGGGTGGGCACGACCATCTCGTCGCTGCTCACCTCGGAAAGGCCCCAATACTCGCCCTCACTGGCCGTGTTCCGCAGTCCGGCGTACACGCCGGCGAGCGCGGCGAGCACTTCCCCCTCGGTGTGGAAGAAGTTGCTCGGGGTGATGGAACTGATGGGCGTCTCGCTCAAATCCGTGCATCCCTGCAGCGGCATGAGAAGGAGCGTGAACAGCCCCAGGGCGCCGATCGATGTCGTCACGAAGAGTCGCTTCATGGATCAGAGCTCCTTAGAACGCGACACGGAGGCCCCCCGTAATGGTGCGGGGCCGGGGATAGGAGAGATAATCGATGCCGCGAGCCGCCAGGCCTACGTCGGTCGCGTCGGACGCGTTCAAGCTCGACACCTCGGGGTCGAGCCCCGAATAGCCCGTGATCACAAACAGGTTGTCGGCCGAGACGTAGAGTCGAGCGCTCCGGGCTGAGCGAGTCAGCAGCGGCAAGTCGAGCGCGTACTCCACCGTGATATTCTGGAGCCGGAGGAACGACGCACGCTCGACCCAGCGGGACGAAAAGATCGCCGGCTCGTGCAGATCGGTGCCGTCGGTCAGGGCGGGCGCCAGGAAGTTCTTGACCTGCAGCGCGTTGCTCTTCGTGGACCAGACGAGGGCGGTGTTGTTGAACACGTCCTGGCCCACCGATGCCCGCAGCAGGAAGCTGATGTCGAACTTGCCCCAGTTCACCTGGTTGTGGAACCCGATCGTGAAGTCCGGGTTGGCGTTGCCGATGATCTGGTAATCGGCGGCGTCCGGCCCTCCCCGGTTCGTCGTCCGACCGTTGACGCACCCCGCCGTGGCCGCCGTGCAGGCGAACACCTGGAACCCGGTCGTCGGGTCGACACCTACGAAGACGGGTCCGTAGAACGTACCGAGCGGAGACCCCGGCATGATGCGCTGAGACCACTGGTCAGACTGGCCCTGGCCGCTCACGATCCCCGACCGGAGAAACTGGTGAGGGCCAAGATCGAGCACCTTGTTGCGCTCGAGCGCGAACACCAGCCCGGACCGCCAGGTGAGGCCCGGCCGCGCCACGAGCAGGGCATCGAACGTGGCCTCCACCCCGCGGTTGCGCAACTTCCCGACGTTCTCGAGCCGGGTGGACGAGGGCTGCGGCTGGGGCACGGGCACGTCGAGCAGCAGGTCGGAAGTGTTCTTGACGTAGTACTCGACGCTCCCCGCGAGCCGGTTGTCCATCAGGCCGAAGTCGATGGCGCCGTTGTACTGCGTTGTTTGCTCCCACTTGAGGTTCGGGTTGCCGACGCTGTTCGGGATGACACCCGCCTGCAACACGTCGCTAAATGGATACGCCGCGCCGGTGCCCCCTACCAGGGTGCGCAACGACTGATAGGGCTTGATGCCCGGATTGCCTTGACGCCCCCAGCCGACGCGCACTCGCAGGTCCGAGAACGGCCCGCCGCGCAGGAACCCCTCTTGGGTCAAATGCCACGACGCCGACAGCCCAGGGAACAGCGCCCACTTGTGCCCCTCGGCGAACTTGGACGATCCGTCGTAACGCAGCACGCCGGTGACGAAGAACTTATCCTTGTAGCCGTAGTTGGCCCTGGAGAGGAAGGAGACGAGCCGACTCTCGTTCCCGTCCGAGGAATCCTGCAAGGTTGCGGCGGCGTTCAGGCTGTTGTACAGCAGAGCGTCGGTGACGAACCCGATCCCCTGGCCCATGGCCACGGTCTTGGTGAACTTGCTGTACTCGTATCCGCCCACCACATCGAAGCTGTGGTTCTCGCCCACCTGCTTCCGATAGGTCAGCAGGGTCTGCACCGTCTTCGTATTGTTGTCCTGACTGTACACCCGCGCGAGCCCGTTCCCCAACGTCCTGCCGAGCGGATTCGCGATGGGGAAATAGATCTGGCGTCCGCCGGCGGAGTAGTCCAACCCGACCGTCACCTGACCCGTCAAACCCGGCACGAGGTCGATTTCGGCCGTCCCGTTGGCCAGGGTGCGGGTGGTCTGCCCGTGGTCGGTAATCTGGTTCGCCAGCGCCACCGGGTTGCGCAACGAGTTGCCCCCCGGCTCATAATAGGTCGTATCGTTCGCCATGACCGGCTGCGTCGGATTCAAGTTGGCGGCGTTCTGGAACACGCCGCCCTCGAAGCCTGCCCGGTTCTCGAACAGGATATACCGGTCGTTCACGCGCGACGTCGTCACGTTCACGCCCAGGCGCATCCGGTTATCCAGCGCCTTGTGCGTCGCGCTCAAGCGCCCCTGAATCCGCTCGAGGCCGTTCGCGAGCGTCACCCCTTGCTGGTTCATGTAGTTGAGCGACGCGCGATAGCGCGTGTCTTCGCTCCCGCCGGAGAACGACAGGTCGTGATTGTGCGTGACGGAGGTGCGCGTGACGGCGCGGTACCAGTCGGTATTCGCGGTGCCCAGCTGGGCTTGGATTTTCGGGTCGAGCCCCCGGGCCGCATTGAAGCAGTTGGCGTCTATCGTGCCGCCCGGGTGTGGGCAGGCGACCGTATCCGCTATGAAAATTGGCACCTGCTGCCCCACGAACGTCCGGTATTGATCCGCGGTCACCAAGTCCAGGTAGCCGGCGGGAGACGCCGCCGCCACGTAGGTGTCGTACGCGATGCTTGGCCCGCCCGCCGCCGCGCCCTTCTTGGTCTCCACCAGGATCACGCCGTTCGCGGCGCGGCTGCCGTAGATCGCGGTGGCCGACGCATCCTTCAGGATCGTGATGGACGCGATGTCCGAGGGATTGAGCAGGTTCAACGGGT
>WNFT01005093.1_pt1 | contig 11478 bp, 7 predicted proteins | sample 5400191 | NCBI WGS metagenome assembly WNFT01 (sample SAMN13153359, study PRJNA577476) | soil metagenome | isolation source: 80 cm saprolite under Madrone tree | place: USA:California | collected 2016-06-14
CCACCGCCGATGATCAGAATGTTTGCCTGGTCCATGAAATAAAAAGAATAAAATAGAACTTCAGCCCGCGAGGAAATATTGAATCCGAAGTTTCCTTACGTTCTCTTCCGCGGAAACTTCCTGTTTATTGATCGCCACCCACTTCATCGAAGAAGGGCTTGCAAGCAACCAATCGCGACTCGCTCCCATCGTGCACCGCGTAAGAAGCCTGCTTGTTTTCTTCATAGCCGTTGCGCCAGAGCGAAGCGGCGCCATGCACGCCGTCCTTGTTCAGCGCATAGAAATAAATGTGGAACGTCCCGAGTTTCTTCTTATCGTTTTTGTAGTGCCGCGCAATGCGCCCCAGCGCTTCCAGGCACGCTTCCGTCGGCGTCTTCCCCTGCCGCATCATTTCGATGATGGTATGCCCGCCGGAAATCTTGATGTTTTCTTCGCCCTTGCCGGTGGAGCCCGCGGCCCCGACTTCATTGTCCACGCAGCATCCCGCCCCGATGATCGGTGAATCTCCGACGCGGCCGGGAATTTTCCACGACAGCCCCGAAGTCGTCGTCGTCCCGGAAAGATCGCCTTTGGCATCCACGGCCATGCACGGAATCGTGCCGGTTCGCGGATGCGCGATGACGTGCTTGGCATACGCGATCTTTTCTTCGTCGTGATCGAAAATTGTGGAAAGGTGCTCCTTCCATTCCGGCGAATCGATTCCTGGGCGCCAATTGAAGGAAGATTTGGCCTTCCAAGCGAGCCAGATCTTGCGCGAATGCTCGGTGAGGAGATTCATCTCCTCGAACCCTTCGGCCACCGCAAAGCGCCGCGCGCCGTCTCCGACGATCATAACGTGATTTGTTTTTTCCATCACCGTCTTCGCAAGTCGCGAAACATTCTTGATGCGCCGCACGGAAGCGACGGACCCGGCGCGGTGCGTTGGTCCGTGCATCACGCTGGCGTCCAGCTCGACTTCACCTTCTTCGTTCGGCAGCCCTCCGTAGCCCACCGAATCGTCATTCGGATCGTCCTCAACAATGGTGACCGCCGCAACCACCGCATCGAGCGTGTCACCGCCCTTCTTGAGAATGTCCATGCCCTTATCGAGGGCGTGCAATCCGTTCGCGCTCGAAATGATCAACGGGCGCCTGCCCTGTGCGGCGGGAGCAAGGCTCGCGATCGACAGCTCACCGGTTCCGTTGGACGGCGTGCTGCCAAACAGCTTGCCCGCGCCCGCGATGGCGCTGCCTGCCATCGAAGCGAGAAAGAATTTACGTCGTGACCACAGTTCCATGTTGAACGCCTCCTGAATGCGCGGAGGCACTATACCGTTGGCCGCAGGAAGTTGAAAGAGAGGAGTACCTTGAAGAAGTGAACGTAAGGCTTCGGGCTCCAGGAATAGCGAACGCGATCTTCAATCTGGAGCGCCGCTACTCCACACGCAATGCCACCAGCGGATCGATGCGGGTAGCGCGGCGCGCAGGAAGATAGCAGGCCAGCAGCGCGACACCCAGCAGCAACACTGTGATGCCCGCATAGGTGAGCGGATCGGTCGCGCTCACGCCGTACAGCAGGCCTGCGGCCAGGCGTGCGACCGGCAACGCCACCAATATCCCCACAATCGCGCCAACACCCGCCAGGAGCATGCCTTGTTTGAGCACCAGCCCCACCACCTGACGCGGTTGCGCGCCCAACGCCATGCGCAGCCCGATTTCGCTCGTTCGCTGTGCCACCGAATACGCCAGCACGCCGTAAATTCCAATCGACGCGAGGATAAGCGCGAGCGCGCCGAACAAGCCAAGCAAAGCTGCGCCCATGCGCGCGGCCCACAGCCCTTGCCCCAGAATTTGCTGCACGGTCTGACCGTTGGTGAACGCCAGATTCTTGTCAATCTGCTGGACTTGCGCGCGCACGGCCCCGAGCAGAGATTCGGGGTTGCCCGTGGTGCGTACGACGAGCGCGGCGAAGGGAGAGTATTGCTGCCGCATGGGAACGTACGCGATGGGTTGCGGGTCTTCCCCGATCTGACCAATGACCGCGGTTCCCACGACGCCGACAACCTGCAGCAACTTTGGCTCCGTCACAATGGAAAAGCGCTTTCCAAGCGCTTCCTGGCCCGGCCACACCATCTTGGCCATGGCCTCGTTGATGACCACCACGGGGGTAGTGTTTTCGCGGTCGAAGTCCGTAAAGTCGCGGCCGCTCAACAGCGGAATGCGCATGGTCTCGAAGTGGCCGGGGGTTACGTCGTCAAAATTGACGAGCGTCCCGCGATTATTGGGGTCGGTTTGTTCGCCTTCGCGAAAGACGGTGCCCGCAATGCCGCCCCCGAAGACGCCGTTCGAGGACACCGAAGCACTGACGACGCCGGGAACCGATTTGGCGCGCTCGATCACGTCGCGGAAAAACTGTTGGCCGTGATCAGCGTCATAACGAAGAGCGCCGAGGTCGAACAATAATTGAAGCAGGTTCTGCGACTCGAAGCCCGGATTGAATTGCTGCGCATTCTGCATACTGCGAAGAAACAGCCCCGATCCGACAAGCGCCACCAGCGCCAGCGCAATTTCCGAAATCACCAGCAAGCTCCGCAGACGGTTGTGCGTCCAGCCCAGCACCCCGCCTCGCCCTCCGACTTTCAGAATCTCGTTGATGTCCGTGCCGGAAGCCTTAATGGCCGGGATGATTCCGAAGACTAGGCCGGTCGCCAGAGAAATAAGCAAAGTGAATCCCAGGACGCGTGCATTGAAGGAAAGATCAATCGAGCCGTCGAGAAGAAAAGGAGGCCGGAAGGACCACAACACATTGCGGCCCCAGTACGCGACCAGCAATCCGGCCAAACCGCCGAGCAACGAAAGCACCGTGCTTTCGGTCAGAAGCTGGCGGACCAGCCGGAAGCGTCCTGCACCCATCGCTGCGCGAATGCTCAATTCTTTTTCGCGTTTGGCGGCTTGCGCGAGCAGCAGATTCGCCAGGTTGACGCAGGCGATCAGCAGAACCAAACCGACTACGCCCATCAGCACGCTGCCGGCAAGGGAAAACTGTCGCCGCTGATTGATCCCCAGCGCCGATTGGTTCAGGGGAAAGAGCTCCACGGTGCGGCCCTTGTTGTCGCGCGGATATTCCTTCTCGAGACTGGCCGCGATCGTTTTTATCGCCGCCTTCGCTTCCGCAACGCTGACCTGTGGTTTCAGGCGGCCGACGATCGACAGCCAGCGGAAGCGCCGGCTATTTTCCCAAGCCTTGAGCTGCCCGGTGAGCACGTAGTCGCGCATGCTGATGGGGATCCACAGCACGTCTGGCCGGCCCAGCGAGACGATTCCTTTGAAATTCGGCGGCGCGACGCCCACGACCGCATAGGGTGTCCCATTTAGGCTGATGCTCTGGCCGATCAGCTTGTCGTCGGAACCGAATCGTCGGGCCCACAGGCTGTAGCTCAGCACCACTTCCGCGTTGGCGCCGAGTTTCTTGTCTCCGTCAGCGACGAACGTGCGGCCCCGGTAAGGTTTTACGCCCAGCACGTCGAAAAAATTCCCGCTGACCAGCGACGCGTTCAATTGTTGCGGCTCCGCTTGCCCGCCCCAGTTCAGGGGGATGGGAAAAGTTACGGTCGCCAGCCCGGAGAAAACGGTGTTCTGGTCGCGGTAGTCCTCATAATTGGGGAGCGAGGTGCCGGTAAGTTGAAAATTGGTGTTGGCATCGATGGTCAAGGTGTCGTGGGTGAACACCTCCGCCAGTCGAGAGGGTTCCTCGACCGGCAGCGGATGCAGAAAGACCGCGTTGATAATGGTGAAAATGGCGGTGTTCGCGCCAATCCCTAGGCTGAGCGAAAGAACTGCGACGAGGGTGAATCCCGGGCTCTTGACGAGGTTGCGCATCCCTCCGCGAAGGTCCTGCCAGAGATTCTCAAGCATAGCCGCCTCCCTGCCCCGAAATAATAAGGATAGTAGCTGAGACGTACGGAAGAGAGAAATGTTTCCAAAGCGGGGACAAGATGAAGCACAACGGACAAGTCACCGAGAAAGGCCAAGTAAGCAGAATGGACTGGAGAACCCATCCCGGACGGTTTCTCGTTAGAACTACCAAGTTTTATTTCCGGTCGAAGGTATTGCGGAGCCAGAGGTGGGAGTATCGAGCGCGCATACTAGCGTTGAGCAGCCGTTTCGGCAGGAAATTCTCCTTCCCACCGCGCGATCACCACGCACGCGAGGCAATTGCCGAGCACGTTGACGGCGGTGCGCCCCATGTCCATAAGTTGGTCGATCGCGAAGAGCAGAAACAGCGGCTCCGTCGGCAGATGAAACGAAGCCGCCGCCGCGAAAACAATCACCAGCGACGCGCGCGCCACCCCCGCAGTCCCTTTACTGCTAACAAGAAGTGTCAGCAGCATGACGGCCTGTTGCCCGATGGTGAGATGAACGCCGGCTGCCTGCGCGATGAAAAGCAGCGCAAGCGATTGGTACAAGCTGGAGCCATCCAGATTGAAGCTGTAGCCAGTGGGAAGCACGAACGCGACCGTCTCGCGCGGCACGCCGAACGATTCCATCTGTTCCATCGCGCGAGGCAGCGCCGCTTCCGAGCTCGCGGTGGCGAACGCAATAGTCACCGGTTCCGCGGCGGCACGCAGGAACCGCTTTACCGGAACGCGCGCCAGCAACGCGATTGGAAACAGAACGCATGTAATGAAGAAAACGAGAGCGACGTACATCGTCGCGAGCAGCTTCAGGAGCGGAAGCAGAACTCCCAGTCCCAGATGTCCGACCGTGTAGGCAATCGCGCCAAAAACGCCGATCGGCGCCGCCAGCATCACCAGATTCGTGAACTTGAACATCGTCTCCGACAGGCTTTCCGCGAAAGCCAGCATCGGTCTACGCTTCGCTTCAGGCACCAGCGCCAGCGCCATCGCAAACAAAATACTGAAGACGACGACTTGCAGTACCTGGCCTTCCGCCACAGACTTCGCGATGTTCTCCGGAAAAATATCCGTGATGAGTTGCGTCGCGCTGTGCGGCGCCACGTTCAGCGTTTCCGCCGCCGTGGAAGGCGGCAGCCGCACGCCTTCTCCCGCGCGGCTCAAATTGATTGCCGCAAAACCGATCAGCAGCGCGATCGTGGAAACAATTTCGAAATAGACGAGCGACTTGATGCCCAGCCGCCCGACTTTCTTCAAGTCCGCATGCCCCGCGATACCGACCACCAGCGTCCCGAAGAGCAGCGGCGCGATAATCACCTTGATCAGCCGCAGAAAAATCGTGCCAAGGAATTGCAGCTTGAGCGCGGCGGAAGGCGCGTCGTGCCCCAGTTCCGCGCCTGCCAGCAGCCCCACCAAAATCCAGCCGGTGAGCGATCGCCGGGACGCAGCATTCGCCGCGATCAGAAGAATCGCCAGCCAGCGCAGCAGCGCCGTCGCCAGCGCCGGCGGCGCCACAATTTGCGCGCTTGCCAGCAGCGATGCCGCAATCGCAATCGTTCCAGCAACGATGGCTGCGGCAAGTAATCGGTTTTTCATCGGCGCTTGGCGAGGGATTCCATCGGTGCCGAAAGGTATGCTGCTTCGCCTCGCGTGTCAATCCTAGCGCCCGTTCGAAACCCGCGTCCTTAATTCCAGGTACGTAGATCTCCTGGTAGTAGCGGTCGAACCATTCTCCGAACGGCATCATGACGAAGCATGTGTCTAGAAATTCTCTGGTGCGCGGCTCCTTCTGCATTTCCGGGCTTGGTACTCTTGCGGCGGGAGTGGCTGTTTTCCTCGGTGGCTCTGATTCAGGTATTTGGTCGGATTTTCCAGAGCCTGCGGAAAACAAGTTTCGACGAGAATTGAATTCATCTTCAAATTCGCGAATAATCTGCGAATTATAGAAGAGGATGTCATAGTCGTAGAGCGGATGCGGAGTTTGAAACGGTAGATAATCATGATCTCGGGAACTTTCGAGGCGTACATATCTCCCGATGAATCCGCGGTCGGCAGGATATCCAGCTTTCGCTATAACCTGTGCCTCTCTCCGTGAAGTTAAGCAAGATAATCCGCATTTTCGTTATCAAGATTCTATCATTCCCGGATGAGTTAAATGAGCGAACCCACCCCACCCCGATGGAACCTCGGCGAAGTGCACTCTGTTTCCCAGCGTCAATGTAAGGGTAGTGGTACACCTCGGAAGGAGGGTATTACAAAGACCGCGCTCTATTCGGAGACGCCAAGGGGAGGAACAAGACCTCAGGTCTGAAGACCTGAGCTACAACGACGATTATTTTTGAGGGCGGCTAGCCCTTCCAGACGTACTTTCCGCAAGAGCAGGGAACCGTCTCCGTGGGATTTTTCTTAGCCATCGGTTGCCGGCAAACGGGACAATTTTTGTGCCACATTGTTATAACTACCTCTTCTTCCTCAACTAATTCAACGCTGCAATGCCGGCGGGCACGTCCTGCGGACCGAACATTGCGTAGAATTCTTCGAGCTGTTGCAGTGCTGTGAGAAGCGCCAGCGCTTGCCCGTAGGCGGCTATCGCTCCGGTTAGATGGTGGAACTCCGGAGAATCCTTAGCCGTCCCCCGCCTTTGTATGTGCGCATCCGCGGAGAGTTCGAGGATTCGTTGTATGCCTCTGTTTGCAAGACCCATGTTGGCTTTCCTCATCGGTTGGGCCTCCTTCTGTGAGTAAGGGTGTGAGCCTGCGGGATGCTGGATAAGGGGAAGCCTGCAATCTACTGGGGGATTTTCACGGAGGAGGGATACGGGATTATGCCTGCACGGGGAAGGTGGGAAAACGGCGTCTGGGAAGGGCACGATGAATCGTGCCCCTACAAGTGCTGAAAGGAGCCCGGGAGGCCAAGGGAAAAGATGGCGCCCTAAAAGGACGCCGCTACAAGGCAAGTGCGAAGAGTGGGCACGATGTATCGTGCCCCTACGAAGGCGGATTCGAAGAGCGGGCGCAGCGGTGCTGCGCCCCTACAGAAAGAACGGGTCTGAAGACCCGCCACTACAAAGGCCGAAAGAAAGATGGCGAGATAAACTCGCCTTTACAAAAGCGAGGATGCGATTCGGAGGTGCCGACAGGGAGGAACAAGGCCTCAGGTCTAAAGACCTGAGCATCCCAAGAGTAAGATGGCGCCCTAAAGGGACGCCGCTACGAAAACCACACTTATTCTGCGCCGAGGGGGAGGAAGTATTGGGTGCCTTTGACGGGATCCTGGAGGCGGCGGAGGAGCTGTTGAAGGTCTTCGCTGCGCTCGACGAAATCGATGTCGGAGGTGTTGATGACCAGGAGGTCGGAGGCGGCGTAGCGGAAGAAGAAATGTTCGTAGGCGCGGGCGACTTCCTCGATGTATTCGGGGGCAATGTGGGATTCGTCGCGGGAGGCTTTTTTGGCGATGCGGGCACGGAGGACTTCGGGCTTGGCCTGGAGATAGATGACCAGATCGGGAGCGGGAATGTCCGCGGTGAGGGCGGTGTAGTAGCGGTCGTAGAGCTTCAGCTCTTCGTCGTCGAGATTGAGGTTGGCGAAGATGCGGTCCTTCTCCATGAGGAAGTCCGAGAGGACCGGGCCGGGAGCCTCGACGGCGAGGGCTTCGCGGAGGCGCTTCTGGCGCTCCAGGAGGAAGTACATCTGGGCGCGGAAGGGGGAGCCGGGCTTGGCGTTGTAGAAGTCGGCGAGGAAGGGATTGTCCTCGCAATCGTAGATGCGGCGGGCGTGGAGGCGCTCGGCGAGGATCTTGGCGAGGGTGGTTTTGCCGACGCGCAGCGGGCCTTCGATGACGATGAAGCGGGGCTTTTGCGGACCTCGCTGAGGAGTGCGAGCGCGCTTGGCTGCGGAAGAGTCGTTGGCCGCCATCGTGGAGGCGGCGCCCCGACCGGGCCGGGGCGCCAATGGTGGGGATTATAGCAGAGTCAATCCTGGAGGGAGGCGAAGTTCGCGGCCTCAGCGGCCCTACGTACCTCAGCGGCTGAAGCCGCGTTGATTTTGCGGCGCATGTGGCACGGCTGAAGCCGTGCCCTGACGGGAAAAACGCGCTGGATTGGGAGTCGCGACAGAAATTTGAGCCTGCAAAGGGGCTCGGCGGGGCGGCAGGGCCATGCCACGAATGTCAAAATGTTTTCACAATTATGGACTAGTACTGCCGTTTTAGTAGTCCCAAACGGAGGTGCCAGAGGGTCGTACTAATCAGAATGTGACCAATGGGCCAGTGCCACCTGTCCTTTTGTACAGTAAATTGCCAGTATTGCGAGTGGGGACGGACTTGCAAGACCCACGGGCAATACTGAGGTGGCAAATGGTCCTTGAAGCACTTCTCCTCATTGTTTCCATCCCGCAGATGGACGACGCCGCGAAAGCCGTTGCCGATATGCCAGCCGTGGCGGCCAACAGCACGACAAAAAATTCCTCGTCTGCATCCGAACTACCCGCGATGCCGACGCCGAAGGCCGATGCGGCAGCGATTTTGCCAGCCGCGCCGGCCCAGCCCTTTCTCCCGGTGAAGCCGGTGTATACGCGCCCCCGCGAAACGCATCGCCAGCGCGTGATCTGGTACGGTCTGGCCGTGGCCGGGCACAGCGGCGCGGCGTTCGATGCGTGGTCCACGAAGCGAGCGGTCACCGGCGGATACGGGCAAGAGTCCAATCCGTTCCTGCGGCCGTTCGCGAATTCGAATGCGATTTACGCGGCAACGCAGGTGAGCCCCGCGGTCATGGACTACCTGGGCAAGCGGATGATGGTGAGCCAGAATCGCTGGATCAGAAAGATGTGGTGGGTGCCGCAAGCTGCAGGCGCGAGTTTTTCATTCGTTGCCGGCGCGCATAACGTAGGCGTCGTGCACTAAGAGTTCCCTCAAACCCCCAATAGAAAGCGTCCCGGTGCTCTCCTTCACTGGGACGCTTTTGTTTTTTGGCCGCGGCGGATTCGTGCTACGCGGGCGAGTTCTGACTATTTGCCGAGGACGAGAAGGACGAACGAGCCGGGCTTCATTTTGCCGCGGCGTTCGCCGGGAGCAGGCGGATCGAAATCGGCGGCAGGGAGAAAAATGTTGTGGGTCTTGAGGTCGAGGGCCATGGTGCGGGCGCTTCGCTTGGTGGGGACATTTTCGACAACTGTAAATTTGTCCGGCGAATCCTCGTGGACGACGGTGAGGGTGCCATCACCGTTGGAAGCGAAGGCAAGCTGAGTGGCCGGCTCGAAGGCGCTGGCGTCAACACCTTCACCGATTGTGGGAGTGGCGACGACTTTGCCAGTATCCGCATTCACGACCGCCATGACTTTTTCATCGCAAACAGCAAACAGGCGGCGGTTCTTCCGATCCATGGCCAATCCTGAAGGCGACTTGCATGGGGCGAGGGGCCAGCGATGCGTTTCAGTAATCTTATGAGAGTCGATCTGGATGAGCTCGGAGGTGTCCTCGTTGTTCACGAAGATGCTGCCTTTGCCGTCGGCGACGGCGAATTCAGGTTTGCCGCCGAGAGCAAGCGTGCCGGCGACGGTGCCGTCGGCGGCGTTGATGGCAGTGGTGTTCTTGCCGCGGCCATTGAAGGTGAAGACGCGCCTGCTGACGGAGTCGTAGACGATGGCGTCGGGATTGGCGTCCGTTTTAACTGTGCCGATGGTCTTCAACGTCTTGAGGTCGAAGATGGTTACATCGTTCGAACGGCCGTTACTCGTGAAGCCGCGGCCGAGGTCGGAGGCGATGGCGATGCCGTGAACGCCCTGCGTGTCTGGGATGCTGCCAACGACTTCGTACGAATCCGCGTCCAGCACAACAACCTGGGTGGCGTGAGACACGTAGATGCGACGGGCGTCGCTGTCCACATAGACGTAGTCCCAGCCGCCTTCGCCGCTAATGGGAACGGTCTTGATCACTTTATACCCGGACGCGCCGGGGGCGGCGGATACGGCGAGTAAAAATGCGCCGGTGAAAACGGCGACGCCGAGTGCCGCCGTGACTGCAAGAATTACGATGCGCTTGTAGTTCATGAAATTCCTCTTTCTTAACGATTAGGGCTTGGCCTTATGTTGTTCGAACCAGCCGGCCACGTAAAGCATTTTAGCGATGTGGTGGCTGGGGCGACGGCCGATGCCATGTGGTTCTTCAGGGACGCGGACGAGTACGGTATCCACATTCAGTAGCTTGAGGGCGGTGTAAAACTGCTCGGCTTCGGAAATCGGGGTGCGGTAGTCGGCTTCGCCGGTCATGACTAGAGTTGGAGTTTTTACTTTAGCGACGAGATTGGTGAGGGAACGCTGCATGTAATTGTCGGGGTTGTCCCAAGGGAGACCGGGGAACCAGTATTTGGTGATGAAGGGGATGTCCGAAGTGAGCGCAAAGCTGTACCAATTGATGACCGGATAGAGGGAGGCAGCGGCGCGGAAACGTTCGGTGTGCTCGATGGTCCAGCAGGTAAGGACGCCGCCACCGCTGCCGCCGGTGACAAAGAGATTGTTGGTGTCGATGTAGCCTTTAGCGATGACGGCGTCCACGCCGCTGTTGAGATCGTAATAATCGTCACCGGGATAAGCGTGATGGATAAGGTTGGAGAATTCTTCGCCGTAGCTGGTGCTGCCCCGTGGATTTGTGTAGAGAACGACGTAGCCTCGGGATGCGAGCACCTGTTTTTCGAAGTCGAAGCGGTCGCCATAGTCAGCAAAAGGGCCGCCGTGAATCTCCAGGACAAGAGGATATTTCTTGGAAGGGTCGAAATCGGGAGGGTGAACGATCCAGCCCTGGATTTTGCGGTTGTCTTTTGACGATTGGTACGAAATTTCTTCGACATGGCCTGGTTTCTTCTGTGCGAGGAGCTCCTGGTTCAAAGAGGTGAGCACTTTCATCGCCCCCAAGTTGTTAATGGCGACGTCACCGGGGTTATCCGGGCGACCGTAGGTGGTGGCGATGAGCCCGGTGCGGGAGAGCGAGAATGTGCCGCTGCCGCCCGCGCTGAGTGTGGAAGCGAGATGATCGGAGATTTTCTTGCAAGTGCCGTCGAGCAGACAAAAGCCAATTTTGGAATCGCCTTGATCATCGTAGCGGAAGTAGACGCCGCCACTGTCGGGGGCCCATTGCGGGTCCTGGACGACACGATCAAGTTTGTCGGAGAGGGAACGGGAGCCGGTGCCATCGCGGTTCATGAGATAGAGCTTGGTGGTCTGGTGGCCTTGATAGCGATCGTCGTAACCGGTGTAAGCGATGAATTTTCCGTTGGGTGAAACAGCCGGCGAATTGTCCGGTCCTTTGCGGTTCGTGAGCGCGCGCAAGGAACCGTCGGCGACACTAAATTCGTAGACTTCATCGTCAAGGTATTCGTGATCCGACTCGGGATGGCGATTGACGGAAACGATCAAGTACTTGCCATCAGGGGTCCATGAGGCGCGTGAGGGGCCGAATTCGTTGCCGCCGTTGGGAAAATTGCCATTGGTGATTTGCCGGGGCGCGCCACCCTCGGCGTTGACGACAAAAACCTGCATATAGCCGGGCTTCAAGTACCCAGTGCCATTGAAGCGATAGACGAGACGATCGTAGGC
>WNFT01005095.1_pt1 | contig 11477 bp, 9 predicted proteins | sample 5400191 | NCBI WGS metagenome assembly WNFT01 (sample SAMN13153359, study PRJNA577476) | soil metagenome | isolation source: 80 cm saprolite under Madrone tree | place: USA:California | collected 2016-06-14
CTGTCCATTCCCCGGAATGTAGTGCCAACGCCTTCTCGCGGCGCGGATTATCACAGCCGATCAAATAGTTGCATCCACGCAATTGTCTTCTTGACAAGCGCTTTCGCTCAAGCAGACAATACCCGTTTCCTAACGAGATTTTTTGTGGGAGGTTTCTATGCACCGAATGAAGAGTGCCTCGTCTTATGTGGTCGTCGCGGGGTGTCTGGTCTTGGCGGCGGCCGGGTCGTTGGGGCAGGCTGGGAGCCAGCCAGCTCCTTCCCCCGCCGCGTCGGCGTCGCTGGATTACGAGTTTTTCAAGGCCAAGGTACAGCCCGTCTTCCTTGCCAAGCGTCCTGGCCACGCTCGCTGCGTTGTTTGTCATACGTTCAACAACGCGCCGTTCAAGTTGGTGTCGCTCTCGCCCGGGAGCACGACCTGGAACGAAGAGCAGTCGCGCCGGAACTTCGAGCTGGTCCAGCGGGTGGCTATGCCCGGCTTCTTGGACAGCAAACTGCTCAAACATCCGCTCGCCGAAGAGGCTGGTGGCGATCCCCATCACGGCGGGGCCCAGCAGTTCAGCTCGCAGCAGGACCCGGACTGGTTGACATTGAAGGCATTTGTGCTGGGAGAGAAGGTGAAGTAGCCGCGAACAGCGGATCTGTCTCCTGATAAACGGACCTGTCTCCTGTACAAATGCCTCAGGAGGATAACTTGTCGTTGAAAAGAGGGATGACGAAGATGACGAACAAACAAGTGTTTCGTGGAGGTCTCACGGTTTTGGCTGGGATCGTGCTGTCCACGGTGTCCTTTTCCTCGCTGACCGCGCAGCAATCGAAGCTGCGGGTCATCCAAACGAACTCGGCCGGGGATAACGTCCACATCATCGATCCCGTCTCGAACAAGGTGGTGGGAGAGATCAAGGGGATCGAAGCGCCCCATGGGGTTGCGGTAGCCCCGGACGGCAGCCGAATCTACGTCAGTGAACAAGCGGATAAAACGCTCACCGTTGTGGACGGGAAGACTCTCCAGGTGACCAAACGAATTCCTCTGAGCGGGAACCCCAACCTTGTCGATATGAGTCCTGATGGGCGCTGGATCTACGTAGCGATCGCACTGACCTATGACGACTATTCAGAGTATCCGCAGATCAAGGCCAATGCCAGCGGCGGCGTCGACGTGATCGACACCGTCTCGCTTCAGAAAGTCAAAACCGTCGCGCTCAGGGGCGGCATCCACGACCTGAACGTCACCCCGGACGGCAAGTTCGTGATTGCCGGGTCCAGCAGAGGCGCCAGACCGCCGGCGAACTTGATGAACGTGATCGACACGCGGACCAACGAGGTCGCTTGGAGCTTTGTCATGAGTCCAGCCCCCTCGCCGATGGCGATCTCGTCAAATCCCGACGGCTCTACCAAGTGGATCTTCGCGCAAAATGGTACTGCCAACGGATTTGCGGTCGTGGATTTTGCAACGCAAGCGAAAATCAACGAGATCAAGCTTCCCGAGATCGCCGCCGAAAAACAGAACCGCCACGGAGGGCCCTCGGTATCGCACGGCATTGCCCTCACCGCGGATCAAAAAACACTGCTGATCAACAGCAGGTTGAACAGCACCCTCTACGCGTACTCGGTACCGGACTTGAAGCTCTTGGGAGGCGCCGCTCTGGGCGGGAAGGGCGCGGGCTGGTTGGTGATCACGCCTGACGACAAGACGGCCTACGTGGCCAATGAACATACGAATGACGTCTCGGTTGTCGATATCAAGTCCATGAAGGAAACCGCTCGTATCCCAGTCGGGTTCGCGCCGGCACGGAACGCGACATGGATGCTTCCGTAGGCAATCCTGAAGATTGGAGTCGCATCGCAGGTCGCCGAATCATTTTGTTCGGCGACCTGCAGCTTTTATGAGAGCGCCCGCGATCAGAGGGAGGACAGCATGCGCGCTCGTAACCTGATCGGCGCAACGGCGTTCGTGGCGGGGCTGTTGATGACGATTGGCGGCGCCGCGGCGTATGACGAAAGCAAGTATCCCGACTTCAACGGCCAGTGGCGGCGCGCCGAGAGAGTGCGAAGCGACCGCATCGGCGCTGCCTTCGATCCCAGCAAGCCGTTCGGACGCGAAGAGAGACCACCGCTGACGCCGGAATACCAGGCCATCTACGAGGCGAACCTTGCCGATATGGAGCAAGGCGGCCAGGGCATCGACCCGACTTTTACGTGCCTGTCTCCGGGCATGCCGCGCGTCATGATTCCCTACCAGGGAATGGAGTTCGTCGTCACTCCGCGTGCCACATACATTCTGTTTCAGCGTGACTGGGACTTCAATCGCCACATCTACACCGATGGACGCGACTTCCCTGCCAACATGGCGCTGGAGCCGCGATATTTGGGTTATTCCGTCGGCAAATGGCTCGATACCGACGGCGACGGCCGCTACGACACGCTCGAAGTCGAGACCCGCGGCATGAAGGGTCCCCGCGTCTATGACGCAAGCGGCATCCCGTTGCATGCGGATAACGAGACCATCGTCCAGGAGCGCATCTATCTCGATAAAGCCGATCCGAACCTGATGCACGACGACATCACCACCATCGACCATGCGCTGACCCGGCCATGGGTGGTCAAGCAGGCCTATAGGCGCGCGGTGAGCGATAAACCGATCTGGTTCCCGCACGAGGTTTGCGGCGAAGGCAATAATCATATCGGCATCGGCAAGGAGAACTATTTTCTCAGCGGCGACGGCTACCTGATGCCGACCAAGAAGGACCAGCCGCCGCCCGACCTGCGCTATTTCAAGAAGTACGACCGGTAAGATCGCCCCACACAAAGGCCGGTTGCGTGCTTGCTGCGCGTGGGCACGCTATCGACGCCGGGCACGCCGGCGTGGCGGAGTCTTCCCGGCAACTCGCGCGCGATGCCGCCGATGGCAATGGTCTTGCGTGGGACCTGGAACTAGCCCTTCACGTCGAGCAATTCGACTTCGAAGATCAGCGTGGCGTTCGGTGGTATCACGCCGCCCGCGCCGCGGGCGCCATAGCCAAGTTCGGGTGGGATGATGAGAGTGCGCTTACCGCCGACCTTCATCGAGGCTACACCTTCGTCCCAACCGGCGATGACCCTCTGTCGGCCGATGGGAAACTCGAATGGCCTGCCGCGGTCGAGCGAACTGTCGAACTTCCGCCCCTTGGCGCCGCCCTGATAGAGCCAGCCAGTGTAATGCATGACGCAGATTTGACCGGGCTGAGGCGTGGCGCCGGTGCCGATCTTGTCGTCCGTGATCTGTAGGCCGGAGGGTGTTATCACCGTTTTTCCAACGACCTGAGCCGTTGCGGTGGTGGATGCACCGGCGGCGAAGACGCCGGTCAATACAGTAACGAGGGCGAGTACCACCAGGGTCCTCGCGCGTGGGAAAGCTTGCATACTCATCCTCCTCGGGACTGGTCGCGTGAGAGCGACCTGGCTCGACCGCATCCACTCCCTAAGGCCGCGGCCGCAATGGGCTCAATGACGGCAGCCCAGGTAGGAACAGCAAGCCACGTTCGAAAACGCGATGCAAGAGCGGTTGCCCGGAGAGGCCAGCGTCACATCAACTTCAGCCGCCTCACGACCCGGCAGTATGCGCGGCTGGCCGGCAAATGGATCGCCAGCATCGGTCTCGATCCGCCACGGTTCGGATCAACCGTCAAAGAGGGCCACAACCGGCCGCACCACAATGTCAGCGACGACGGCCGCTTTCCTCGGAAGCCGTCGTGCCGCATAATGCGTGAAATCCTCACCTTCGTCGTAACGGAGGACAATGATGCAATATCGAAGACGTGAATTTCTGCATCTGGCAGCGGTCGCTGCCGCGCTACCCAGCGTGCCGCGGGTCGCGCGGGCTCAGGCTTGGCCCGCCAAGCAGATCCGCGCGATCATCCCAGTCACGCCGGGAAGCACCATCGACATCATCTCGCGCATCGTGTTCGAGCCGCTATCGAGGCAGCTCGGGCATCCGATCATCATGGACAACCGGGCTGGCGCGGGCACCACGATCGGCTCGGCCGCGGTCGCGCGGGCGGAGCCGGACGGCTACACGCTCCTGGTGAATTCCTCGGCGCACGCGGCGACGCCGGCGATTTATCCGAATGCGCCTTACGACACCGCGCGCGACTTTGCGGCGGTAGCCTCGCTCGGCAGTTCGCCCAACGTCACTGTGGTGTCGCCGGCGAAAGGGATCAAGACGCTGCCGGAGTTGGTCGCCGCCGCCAAGGCCAAGCCCGGCGCGATGAGCTATGGCTCCGTCGGTGTCGGCTCGGCGGTGCACATGTCCACGGAGCTGCTGCGCTTCAGCGCCGGTTTCGACGCCGTGCATGTGCCGTTCCGCGGCATGCCGGAGGCGCTCACCGAGGTGATGACCGGACGCGTGGACTTCACCTGCTCCAGCATCGCCGCCGTGCTGCCGTTTATCCGCGAGGGCAAGCTCGTGGCGCTCGCGGTGAGCACGCCGCAGCGCTCGTCCGCGCTGCCCGAAGTGCCGACGACGCTTGAGCTGGGATACAAGGATTCCGACTACACGTTCTGGACCGGGATGTTCCTGCCCGCGAAAACACCACGCGACATCGTGGACAAGCTGCACCAGGAAACGCAGAAGGCGCTGCACGGGCCGGGCGTGCCGGAGAAGCTGGCGCAGCAGGGGGTCGATCCAATGCCGATCACGCCGGCCGCCTTCGATGCGCAGATCAAACGCGAGATCGACGCTATCCTTGCCCTGACCAGGGCGGCGAACCTTAAGTTCAACTAAGCGACGGCACCGCCGCAACGGGCAACAAGCGTGTCATGATGGGCTCCATTCGTTGGAGACCAGAACCCACATCTCGGAGGTTTGCACCATCAAGATGTTCGAATTTGATTTCAGGTAAGGACGGGGGCAATATGATCGAGCTGTTTTGTAGACGGGCAGGGCAATTTGGGAGCTACTCTACCAGCTCGTCAGCGCGCGCGAGAAGGGCGCGGGGAATTGTCAATCCAATCGCTTTGGCGATCTTAAGGTTGATCACCAACTCGAGCTTCGTCGGCTGCTCAACGGGCAATTCGTCTGGCCTCGTACCCTTGAGTATCTTGTCGACGTAATCGGCGGCGCGCCGGTAGAGATCGGGCAAGTCTACCCCGTATGACGCCAAGCCGCCGGCGTCGACGAAATCCCTGAATGTGTAGATTGCCGGCATCCGGTGCGTCGCCGCGAGCTTTACGACAAGGCTTTGGTTGGTTTGCATGATCGTGTCGCTTCCGACCACCGCCGCGTCGGCATTCCAGCGCGATGCCGCATCGAACGACCGCTCAATATCCGCCGCAGTTCGCGTGTCGAGGACTTGCGCCGCGATACTCATAGAACGCGTACTTGCTTCAATTTCATTCCATTCCGCCCGACGTGATGGGTTGGACAAATTCATGAGAGCCGCGACGCGCTCGATTTTCGGAAGCATTTGTTTGAGAACTTGGATACGGCTTCCCTCCGCACCTCGTACCGAAGCACCAAACCCGGTCAAATTGGCCGCCGGCCGAACAGGATTGCGAGCAATCGTGAGCGGATCGCCTGCCGCCGCCATCACCACCGGAATCGTTGTGGTCGCGGCCCTGGCCGCGAGCGCCGCAGGTGTTCCCCGCGTCACGATCACATCGACATTGAGCTGCAGCAATTCCCTGGCCAGCTCGGCAAAATTTTCATTGCCGCCGTCCGCCGAACGATAGTCGAATGTCAGATTTTGACCCTCGACGTAGCCGCGTTGAAGCAGCCCCTGTTGCAACGCGCCAAAGTTGGGGTTGAGGTTGCGAGGCGCCGTGTCCAGCATCCCGACACGGTAACGCCTCGCAGGCGATTGCGCCCACCCCGACGAAGCCAATGCCGCCGCGCCGGCGAGACCGGCCACGAATTCGCGTCGTTTCATCTGTCACCTCTCGCAAGTGTTCCTGACGCCTGCGGTCGTTGCCCGCTCAGAAATCCGGCTTGTCCGCATGCGGGAGGTCTGCACCCGCGTGGTTATGGAATGCAAACCTGTTTTCGGCGCAGACGATTTCCGGCCATTCGCTGCGGTCGCGCAAATAAATCATGACCGCTGTCCAGGGCGTCGTGAAGGCGCCTTCGTCCTCGATCGTGAAATGGACCTGCAGGTATTTGTCCTCATAGTTGGGGTTATAAGGTCCGCCGGCCCGCCGATTCTCCTTTGTACCTCGTTGCATCGCGTCTTTCGCGTCTTCGTAGTCAACCAGCCGATAGCGTTCCACCACGTGCAGCCTCTCGGTGTACGGCGTGCCAAACAAGTCGATCATGGCATGCGGACGATCGGTCCTGATGCCCACGGTGTCGATCACCAGCGTGTCGCCTTCGTAATGGCCGACAGCATCCCCATGCCAGGACGGCGTCACCTTCGCCGGATGCGGCTGGTTCATGCGCACGCGGCGGATTTCATGATTCTCGTTGAAAAGCATCACGATCTGGTTCGGTAGCTGCAGCATCTGCATTGCCGAGTGCTTGAACAGGAACGGCACCGGTTCGGGCCAGCAGGTGTTGGCCGGGTTCGGATAGACCACGCCGGCCAGCGAGAGCTCGCCCTTCTTCTTCACGACGTCTGCGGCCCAGGACTGCAAGATCGGATTCTGGTAATCGCCGACCAGCGAGCTGTAGTCGCTCACGCCGGTATCCTTCGTCCGCGACAGATTCGTCACCGGAGCGGGACCCGACGCTGGCGGTATGAACCAGGGGAGGTTCCCGTGACGCCATATGCCGGAGAAATCCGGGATGGACGCGGCGCTTTGCGCACCAATATTGGCTGGCGCGGCCGCGGGCGCCACCTGTTGCCCCGAGGCGGGGGTAACAGCCGCCGCCAATGTCACAAGTAAAAGCAAACGCCGTTGTACATTCATGTCGACCTCCCCTTCATGGTTTGCTGGGGTTGCGCGCCCTCGGTCCCGGTGCGGGCGCAGCGATATTATCCCAAAAGTGGGAACAGCGCACGACTGAGCCGAGGGCCCAGGACAACGGCAAGCGTTATTTGCGAGGCAGCCAGACAAGTCGCCTGCCGGCGGCGAAACATCATTGCAACGAGTTCGAAGCCGGTCACCGAACGTCCAGTCTCATCCGGGGTTCGTCCCGGGGGGAGATGAGCTATTGCCCAGCGCGTCGGTCGATGCTCACGACCCCGGATCGCTCGAGCGGGGTGGCGCCCAATTTGAGAAGAAGATCGGCTGTATCCTGCCGCAATACGCGCGCGGCCTGATAGTAGGCGCTCCCGAGATCCCGGGTGACGATGGCGTAGGCAATGCTCAAGGGCGTCTGTCCGAAGCCGTCTTTGGCATCGAGCCTTGCGCCCTTGCCAGCGAGGAATTCAACGACGTCATTCAATCCCTGATAGGCGGCCGCGTGCAGCGCGGTCCAGCCGAACTGTCCGGCGGCATTCACGTCGGCGCCCCGTTCCACGAGGAATCTTGCCGTCTCGACCGCCGTCGCCCGTTCTTCGGGCGATCTTGGCCTTGACACGTCCGTGCCGGCCCCGGCGGCCAGCATCAGCGGCGTCGTGTTCTGCTCGGTGGGAATGAGCGGGTCCGCCCCGCCGTCGACCAACGCCTTGACGGCGTCAAGATTATTGATTTCCGCGGCAAGTGCGAGCGGCGTCGCGCCTTGGAGACTGATGCCGCTAGCGGCGACTGTGGGCTTTTCCTGACCGAGACGGACATTCGGATTAGCGCCGTGCGCAAGCAGCGCCCTGACAATTCCCACCGCGGCGGCTTTTAATGTCAGGTCGCCTCCGCGATCCGAATCCCGCACGGCGCGATGCAAAGAGGTGAAGCCATTCGCATCCACGGCGTTGGGATCGGCGTGCTCGTCGAGCAGCAGCACTACGACCTCGGTCCGACCCATGGCGCTCGCGATAATCAAGGGCGTCAGCCCCGTTCTCGGCACGACGTCATTCGGCTTCGCGCCGGCGTTGAGCAGAACGCGGGCGGACCCCACGTCACCTTGCTGGGCGGCAAACATCAACGCCGTGAATCCGCCTTTCGAACGGACGTGAATGTCGGCCCCGCGCCGCACCAGTTCCTCCGTGACCGCTGAATGGCGTTCCGATGTCGCCCACATCAAGGCGGTTTGTCCGCCCTGTCCTTCCTGCGGGTTGGGATTGGCGCCGCCCGACAGCAACGCACGCAACGTGGCGAGGTTGCCCCGGCGGGCCGCCTCCATGAGCGGCGTTTCGCCCGACAACAGGTAGGCGTTGGCGTCGGCGCCGGCTGCCAAGAGCTTCACGGTCATGGCCGGATCCGCGTTCGCCGCGGCCGCATAAAGCGCGGTGGCGCCGTACTCGTTGGCAGCCTTTGCGTCTGCGCCTGCGCGCAACAGAAGATCGGCCATCTCCACGTCATTGCGGTAGGCGGCCCAGATCAACGCGGACGTGGCTTCGGGGCCGGCGACATCTTGCTTCGTGCGGCTGTTCAACAGGGACCGCACGGCTTCGCGGTCTCCAAGCTTTGCGGCATCCGCCAGCGACGGATTGCCGGTCTCGGCGGCAAGCGCAGGGCCCGCAAGTAGCGGCACGCCCAGCAGTCCCGCGAGAATCATGGTCCTGATGTTCATGGTCCTTCCCTCGCTTACACGGACGTCAATTCAAGCCTTCCCGTGCTGTCGCCCAGCTTGTCCACGTGGGGAACGTTTGCCTTGTCCAGCATGGTGAGGAGGAGATTCGTCATCGGCGTGCCTTTGGGATAACGGACGTGCCGTCCACCCTTGATCCCAGCAACACCGCCGGCGACCAGCAGGAGCGGCAGATTCGTATAGAGGTGCAGATTGCCGTCGCTCAACGCACTCCCGTAGAGGATCATCGAGTGATCGAGCAGCGAGCCGTCGCCGTCCGGGGTGGAGCGCAACTTGTCGAGATAATAAGCCAGCATCTTCGTATGGAAGATGTTGATCTTGGTAGTTTTCTCGATCTTCTCGCGATCGCCCTGGTGGTGCGTGACGGAATGGTGCGCGTCGCCAAATCCCACCTCGGGATAGGCGCGGCCGCTCATCTCATGACCGATCTGGAATGTGCAGACGCGCGTCATGTCGGTCTGCCAGGCGAGAACCATGAGATCGGTCATCAACTTGTAGTATTCCGAGAAGACTTGCGGGACGCCGGCGGGGCCTGCGATCTGCGGCAGTTCGTGGTCGCCCTGTTTCTCCGCCAGTTGCATGCGCCGCTCGAGATCGCGCACCGCCTCCAGGTACTGGTCGATCTTGCCCCGATCCGATCCGCCGAGCATGCCGCGCAGCCGTTTGACTTCCTCGGTGACGGAATCGAGGATGCTGCGCTCGTCCTGCCTCTGCGCCAAACGCGTCTTCGCATCGGAGCGGCCCGCGTCGCCGAAAAGTCGCTCGAAGATGGCGCGTGGGCGGTTCTCCATCGGAAGCGGCGTGGTGTCGTTGCGCCACGAGATCGTATTGTAGTAGGCGCAACTATAGGCGGACTCGCAGGAGCCCACCACTTCCGAAGATTCCAAACCGACCTCGAGCGAGCCGAGCTGGGTGTATTTGCCGAATTCTCTCGCCGCGACCTGGTCGACGGAGATTCCGGCGCGCAAGTCCGCGCCGGAGGTCATCTTGGCATGCGCGCCCGTCAGCCAAGCCGTGCACGCGCGCGGATGATCGCCGGCTATTTCAAACCCCAGCGCCGCGGATTGTTGTTGATCGAGCCCGCTCAGCACCAGCATGCGGTCGCGGAATTGCGCGAGTGGTTCGAGAACCGGCGTCAGGGCGAAGTCGGCGCCCTCGGTTGCGGGCATCCATTTGTCCATCATGATCCCATTCGGGACCTCGATGAACGACATCCGGACCGGGCGCTTCGTTTCGGCGGCCAGCGCCGGCGTCATGGCGTCCAGCACGGGCAAGGCAAGAACCGCACCCGTCCCGCGCAGGAAGGTCCGCCGAGGAATGGATTTCCTAGTTATTACCATCGCTAACCCTCCTCATTTGGAATGGCGCGCTGTTGACGATGCCGAGAATCAGGGATGACCACCGATGGTCGTTCGCGGCGGCCTCGCGCGTGATCTTGCGCAGAACAGGGTGGTCGTACTGTTCGACGCCGCGCCCCAGCGCATAGGTCAGAAGCCGCTCGGTGACAGTTTCAACGAACAGGTCCCGTTTGCTCATCAGGACCTCACGCAAGCCCGCCGGCCCGTCGAACTTGGTGCCGTCGGGCAGCACACCGGAGGAATCGATCGGTCCCGACCCCGGCCCGGTGGAGTCGCGCCACCTGCCGAGACCATCGAAGTTCTCCAGCGAAAAGCCGAGCGGGTCCATCATCCGGTGGCAAACCGCGCAGGTGGGATTGGACCTGTGCTGTTCCATGCGTTGACGCATGGTCATCGCCTTTGTGCTCGCATCGTCCTTCAACGACGGCACGTTCGGAGGCGGCGGCGGCGGCGGGGTGCCCAGGAGCTGCTCCAGCACCCACTTTCCGCGGATCGTCGGCGCCGTCCGATTGGGATAGGAGGTCACCGTCAATATGCTGGCCTGTCCAAGCAGTCCCTGCCGCCTCGGGTCGCTCACCGCGACGCGGCGGAACTCGCTGCCGTAGACACCCTCGATCCCGTAATGCTCGGCTAGGCGCTGATTGACGAAGGTGTAATCCGTATTGAGCAAGTCGGCGACGCTGCGATCCTCGCGCAGCGTGCTTTCGATCAGGAGCTCGGTCTCCTGGGCAAGCGCCTGACGCAAGTTCTCGTCGAAATTCGGGAAGGCCGCCGGATCAGGCTGTATCCGTGCGATATTGCGCAGGTAAAGCCATTGGCCGGAGAAGTTCTTCACCAGAGCCTGCGAGCGCGGATCGGTCAGCATGCGCTTGACTTGGCCCCCCAGGACCGACGGCTCGCTGAGCCGCCTGCTCTCGGCAAGGGCGAGCAGTTCGTCGTCGGGAATGCTGCTCCAGAGGAAGAAGGACAGGCGCGAGGCAAGCTCGACGTCGCTGATCCGGTGAACGCTCCCGGGTGCCGCGTCCGACGGATCGAACTCCATGCGGAATATGAATCCGGGCGATACCAAGATCCTCTGCAACGCGAGCCTCACGCCCGATTCAAAGCCGCCGCTCTGGGCCCCTTGCCGGTAGAGCGCGAGCAGGGGCGGCATGTCGTCCGCAGTAACCGGCCGCCGATAGGCGCGGCGTGCGAGGCCAGAGAGGATCTTTTCGGCGCAAGGCTCCTCCTCGGCACGCGTCGCCGGATGGCAGAGGAAAATCTTGGCGCGGCTTGCAGTGTCACCCGGTCCTTGCACGTTAAACGGGCCAGCAACCGAAATGCTGCCCACGCCTTCGAAGAAGGCCGTCTCACGGTTTCTAATCAGAATGCCTTCCGGCTTCACCGTGTCCTTCAAGAAGGTTGCAACAAGCGTTCGATTGCCGGCTTTAACCGGTAACCGGAGCTTGAGATGCGAATCCGGCGCTGCGCCGGCGCCGAGGACAAGTTCGCCCGCACGGGAATTGGCCGCGATGGTGA
>WNFT01016569.1_pt1 | contig 11477 bp, 8 predicted proteins | sample 5400191 | NCBI WGS metagenome assembly WNFT01 (sample SAMN13153359, study PRJNA577476) | soil metagenome | isolation source: 80 cm saprolite under Madrone tree | place: USA:California | collected 2016-06-14
TGTAAGGCGCTGGGAGCGCGCGCCGGCCGACCAGCGACGCCACGGCTAGGCCCGCCCCGAGAACAGGGCGACGCAACCAACCTGCTCGACCCGGACGTCGGAGAGATGCTGCTCGAGGCCTTCCACCAGTCGGGCACACGTGTCGGTTTGGTTGTGCAGTGTTCCCCGCGCATTGAACCAGCGCATCAGTCCCGCGGCGGCCGCGCTCTGCGGCACATCGCCTTGCACCAGTGTCGCGCCGAACAGCGTGCCGCCAGGATAAAGCAGGGCCTTCAAATGCGCGAAGACCGCGCTCTTGTGTGGCCACGAGGCCGGCAAGCAATGCACCACGTAATTTAAGGCGACGGAGTCGAAGCGGCGCGCATCGAAGACGATCGGTTGCAGCACGTCGGCCCGATAGACCTCCGGGTGGTAGCGCGCGATGCGCCGTGCGGTGCGCGCGAGACGGTGGGTGTTCAGATCGAGCAGCGCGATGCGCGGGGCACGTTAATCTCATTGACGTTCAAAGCAGATCTCGACCCCTTTTGCTGCTGCGGTCCAACAGCCGCGCGATGCCACCACCCAATTTAATGAGCGTCGTGATTTTCGACCGAGGTAAGGCAATCATCTGGTCGTACCAACGGCTGAGGCGTTCGACGAAATCCAACATCTCTCTTAGGCGAAGCTGCACGACTGGATCGACATCTTGGTCCCCACGCGTCATTTCGACGCACTCCCGCAGCGCCGCCGCCGCAGGGTCGAGTTCGCGAGCTTTCCGCCCCGCGGCGATCCGCGACACCAGGTTCCAAAGATCCGTTTCGGCGGTGTAGAACGTTCGTCGATCACCTAGAATTGGAACCGACCGAATGATGTTCCATGACTGGAGCTCGCGAAGAGAATTGGACACATTGGACCGGGCGATCCCCAACACATCCGCAATCTCCTCGGCCGCCAGCGGCTTCTTCGATGCGTACAACAACGCATGAATCTGGCTCACGGAGCGGTTTACGCCCCAGCGCTCCCCTAGGTTTCCCCACTCCAAAACGAATCGCCTGACGGCCTCCGGCAAGATATCGTTCGTGTCGGTCGTTTCTGTCATAACAGAAATTACAGACTAAATAACACCTGGTGTCAAGCTAATCCAAGCGTGTGCACAGGTCGCAGCGGGAAGGTGGATCAAACGATTGGAGTTGGGCAGGTCCCCCCACAATTTACGCACCCTCAGAAGGTGCGAGGCGATACCAAACAGGCCGGGTTTTATCAAGCATGCAGCTCCCGCAGGCGGCAACTATAGCTAAGCAGTGCGATCGATGCCGAGCCCAATGTGGGGGAGTGTCAGCCCATATGTCTTACGACTACATCGTGATTGGCGCTGGAAGCGCGGGTTGCGTGGTCGCCCATCGGCTGGTGCGCAATTATGGCGCGAGTGTCCTCCTGCTCGAAGCTGGCGGTAGTCACCGGCGCCCTCTCGTCGATATCCCCGCGGGCGCATTCAAGATGATGTTCGGCAAAGGCGACTATTTGGAGCGCTACAGTTCCCCGCCCCAGCCCTCGCTTGGCGGACGCTCGGTGGATATGGCCCAGGGCAATCTCGTCGGCGGTGGTAGCTCTGTTAACGCGATGACCTACATGCGCGGTCTCGCCAGCGACTATGACAGTTGGGACTTCGCATTGGGCGGAGCAGGATGGAGCTGGCGAGATATTCTTCCATACTTTGTCCGCCAGGAAGGCAACAGCCGCCTTGCCGGACCGGCCCATGGCACAGATGGGCCGTTCAAAATCCAGGATCATCGTTACGTCTGCGGGACAGCGCATAGATTCGTCGAAGCCATGGCCGCGCTCGGAGTACCGAAGCGTAACGACTTCAACGCCGGCGAAACGAGGGGTGCGGGCCTTACCCAGATCAGCGCCGCCTATGGTCGGCGGTGTAGCGCAGCCAACGCCTTTTTGGATCCGCTGAAGGACGACCGTCGACTGACGGTCAGAACGCGCGCGAGGGTCGAACGGATCATCTTCGCCGGCAACCGTGCAGTCGGTGTCCGCTTTGTTGAGCGCGGCGTTGTTCGAGAGGAAAGCTGCGAGCATGAAATCGTCCTCGCCGCCGGCGCTTACAACAGCCCTAAACTCCTCATGCTTTCGGGCGTCGGCCCAGCGCAACATCTCACGGATTTAGGCATAGCTATAGTGGCCGACCTCCCGGGTGTCGGACAAAACATGCAGGACCACAACATGGTGCCCGTAATGGCCACGGCCCGCCACGGACATGGTTATTTCAGGGAGGATAGAGGGTTTCGCCTCGTATGGAACGCGCTCCGCTACGCTTTCGGCCGACGAGGGCCGCTCGCGGCTACAGGCTCCGAAGCGGTCGCCTTCGTCAACCCCGACGATTCTGCGGCGGAGCCCAGTCTACAAATCTATTGCATGGGCTTCCTACCCCCAGGCGTGAGCGATAAACCTGGCGTGATGTTGTGTCCAACGCTCATACGTCCTGCGTCGTTTGGTTGGTTACGCCTGAACTCGGCTGATCCGGCGGAGAAGCCACTAATCTCACCCAACTACTTCTCGCATCCTAACGACCTCGCCCAGATGGTTCGCGGCGTGCGCTACTGTAGGAATATCCTTCGTACTGAGCCGCTAGCGCAGATCGTGCAGCAGGAAATTGCTCCGGGCACGGCTGTGAGCAGTGAGGAGGATATCGCCGCGTTTTGCCGGCACTCGACGTTCACTAATTATCACCCGGTAGGAAGCTGCAGGATGGGGCGCGAAGACGATCCGACTGCCGTGGTTCATCCGGATCTGCGCGTTCGAGGCATCAGCGGATTGCGCGTTTGTGATGCCTCGGTTATGCCGCGCATACCGGGCGCAAACACAAATGCGCCCGCGATGGCGATTGCCGATAGATGCGTCGATCTGATGATGAGCGCGGTCTCATGAGCGTCCACGACCTTCTGGTCGCCTGGCGCGAGCCGAGCGTGATCAGAAAGTACCGCGAATCGTGATTCCGAACGTGGCTGGAAAGCCCGTGGTGCGCGTGATCGTATCGGTCGAGCGGAAAGCGTGGACCAAGTAGTATCGGTCCGTGATATTGCGCCCCCAAAGTTCGACGTGGAAATTCTGCCTGCTTGCACCAATCCTGAGATCGAGGAGCGCATAACTCGGCAGCTGAAGACTGGGGATATCGCCAAACGTGCCTTGCGATGTGCTTTGGTATGTAGAGCCAACGCCGAGAAAGCCGATCCAGTCGCCCGAAATCGGGTGGTCGTATTCGGCGTCAGCGTCGAACTGCCATTTGGGGGTAGCCGGAAATGACTCGCCGCCGAGATCAATGGTAGGGGTAGGGCCACCGCCAATCGGGCTCGAGATGACGTAGGACCCCAGAACTTTGGAATCGATGTAGCTCCCGCCCGCTCGCAACGTGAAACTCCGCCACGGTCGCACGGTCGCGTCCAGCTCGGCGCCTTCAATTCTCGATCGAGGGATGTTCGCCAGCGCGGGGAGAGTGCCGAATGGGGAACCCACGTTCTTGCTGGCGAGCAACTGTTTGTTGTCATAGTCGTAGCGGAAAGCCGCGCCGCTTAGTTCCACCCTGTGAGCGAGCGCGGCCGTCTTGAACCCAATTTCATAGGCGAGCACCGATTCCTGCACGACGGGCGCGTCCTGAGCCGGGCGGATTACGGGAAGCGTGCCGAACGCTCCGGCTTTGTAGCCCTTCGCGACATTGAAATAGAGCAAAACGTCGTCTGCAGGCTTCCAGGAAGGTCCGATCCTCCACGATACGTTATCCTGGTTCAGGTTACTGAACAGACCGTTGGTAAGGGGCTTGTTGGTAGTAGGATCGAGCGTGATATATCCGCCCGGCGGGATCACCGTCCGTGATCCTGACAGCAAAGTGGATAGAAAGCCGAAGGCGGCTGCCAGATCACCATTCCCGTCATCGATGAGACCGCCGTGGAAGGCGCGAGTTTGATTCGTGTAGCGAACAGAACCTTGCAGGGTAAGGGTGTCCAGCACTTTGAAGTCGAGGCTGGTGAAGACGGCTTCGGTATCGACATGTTGATCATTGATGTTGTAGAGGCCGGTAAATCTGAACGGTCCGATCCCACTGTTGGAGCCGCGCAATCCGATGAACTGGTTGTCATCGGATGAATCGTGCTCGTAGTTGACACCAATCATCCATTTGAGCCGATCATTGGCTCCCGCTTGTCCGGCTGCGCGAAGTTCCTGGGTGAGGGTATTGACCGTGCCAAAAACTATATCGTAGATATCCGGCAAAGTGGTGCCGTCGCTGTCGGCGGGCGATACCACGCTCAAGTGCGAATAGCCGGTCAAGGACGTGACAGTGACATGGTCGGAAAGCTGCCAATCGCCGCGGAGACCAACCTGGTAGAACTTGTCGTTTCTCTTCAGATTTTCACCGGGATCCCAGCCGGCCGCGCGGTCGTTCACCGGCGCGTTGGGATAGGCCTGGAGTTGGGCCTGCAAGTCCGGAAAGCCGGGTGCGCCGGAATATTGGGGTTTTCCGACGGTCCCAGAGAGTGGTGCGTAACCGATCTTTTGCATCGCCTGCACGTCGGACTTGTCGAACCACCCATTGAGATTCAATGACCATTTCAGCGTATCGCTCGGGGCAAAATCGACGAGTAACCGCCCTGTTGTGAAATGGCGCCGCCCGAGCGTATCGTTGTTTGTATAGTTATATTGCCAATCGCCCCGCTGTTCCGTGCGAACCGCGAGCCGCGCATTAACGGTGCCGACAACAGGGCCGCTGACGTAACCCTCGGCATCCGTTTCGTTGAAACGGCCATAAGTCAGCGAGCCCCCGGCGGTAAAATGGTCGGTGGGCCTGTTCGGAATATAGTTGACGGCTCCACCCGTGGAGTTCTCACCAAACAAGGTGCCCTGCGGCCCTTTCAGCACCTCGACGCGCTGCAGGTCGAGGGACACCCCTTCACTCATCCGTGCGAACGGGAGTGGAATCTGGTCGGAATAAACGCCAACAGCGGGCGAGATTGCGATTGCCTCGTCGTAAGTGCCTATTCCGCGCAAAGTATAGACAGGCGCACCGTAGGTGCTTTCGGTAAACGTGAATCCTGGCACAACCTTCGCGAGATCCGCAGAATGGCGAAACTGAGCAACCGTTTGTTGAGCACCTGACTTCCCCCTGCTTTTTTATCCACGCCCCCGGACAGGCTGTTTGTGGGACGGTAACCTCCCTCAGCATTCGAGGTATTGATTCAGAACCGCGCATTTGGGAGCGATGTCAGCCAGGGTCTGCCTTTTGTCGTCGGATGAGTCGCATCAAAAGGACATTTCTAGGAGTTTTGACCTGCGGGTCGAGATACGAACTGCTCTGAGTTGTATAATTCCGGTGCGGTGACGGAGCGCTCTTGCAATCGAATGGTCAGGGTGAGACTGGCGCCACGCTAGATGCGCAGAATGGAGAGATCTTAGTGGAAGAACGCGCAACGCACGCGTCACTTCGGCGCAGTCACCACTGGGCCGGCCTATCCTGCCTTGTATACGACGTACATTGGGATGCGGGTGCCGGTTGGCTGAGCTTGTCGTTCGAGCGACCAACGCTGTGTTTCTTGGTCGAAGAGGTCGGGGGTCGCGCCGAGCTGCGGGCTCGACCGGACACTCCTGCTGAAGGGGAGTACTTCGGAACAGACCACCTCACCCTCCTCGCCGCCGCTGATCCGATCACCCTGTATTCGACATCACTACGATCCGCGAAGTTCGCCTGCTTCGTGCTTCATCCGCAAGAAGCAGGCTGTTTGACCGTCGAACAGGCTGAGTTGGTTAGCCGCGCGCCGAGCCGCCTCATGTTCAAAGACAACCGGCTGCACACTTGCGCACAAATGCTGAGCACCTATGAAGGCGACGACGAACGCGATGCATACGGGCTCGGATTGAGGCACGCGTTGTTTGCCGCCCTGGTGGGGTTGGTGAGCGATCCCGTGCGGCCCTCGGCGGACCGGCTTACGGGCCGTCAGCTTGCCCGGGTCCTGACCCATATCGTCGAACACCTTCATCAGCGGGTCAGCAACGAGAGCCTCGCGCACCTCGCCGAGAGCTCTCCCACGCAGTTCGGGCACGCCTTTCGTGAATCCACTGGACTTTCACCGCAAAGGTGGCAAATGGATGCCCGGGTACGCTTTGCGCAACGTTTGATGGTGGACAATCCCGCACTCTCTCTCTCGTTGATCGCCTTGCGATCGGGTTTCGCCGATCAAAGTCACTTTTCTCGTGCGTTCCTCGACATCTTGGGCACTACACCGACAGCGTGGCTTCATCAACGCCGCTGATTGCTATCATTCCAACTGGCAAGTTTTTTACCGACCATTGAATATCATGGCCGGCGGCTCAATGCCTTGATCGAATGCTTTGGCCGTACTCAAGAAACCTCGGGTGCAATCCTCCGAGAGATACAGATCCATGGTGACGTCCAGCATCATCGCATCGGCTAACGGCACGCCTCCCGCTGACCAGGCCTTCAGCAGTGTCCGGGTCGCCGCATACGAGCGAGTAGGACCGGTTGCCAACTTCTGTGCAAGCTCCTTCGCAGCGGCAGCAACCTCTGTCTCGGCCACCACGTGACTGACAATCCCGAGTTGTCCGGCCAAGGCACCCGTGATTGGCTCGCCCAACATGGCCCAGCGCGATGCCCAAGTACGCCCGGCGCGCTCGGCAAGTCGCTGCAACGCGCCGGCAATCGGCAGCATGCCGGTAGTGACCTCCACGCACCGAAAAATCGCGTTCTCCGCCGCGACGATGAAGTCGCAATTCAAGGCCAGTTCAAAACCGCCGCCAAAGGCAATCCCTTGCACGGCGGCGATCGTTGGTATCCGCAGCGCTTCAAGCGCACGATAGGACTGGTTGACTTCGGCGACAAAGGTGCGAAACCAGTTGATATCCTTTCCGGACCACTCTCGAACCTCGCCGCCGAAGCTAAAATGAGGTCCCTCAGCTCGAACGAGGATTACGCGGACATCGCTCTCACTCGCCTCGTGGACGGCATGGGCGAGACTTTCGCAAAATCGTTTATCAAGAAAGTTGTGTGGAGGATTGGCAAGCACGATGTGGCCAATGGCTCCGTCGCGATCGAATCGAATCGTTTTCATAACCGGCCCTTCCTTGCGGATTGCAACCGCGATTTATCGAATAATGGGTAATAGCAGGTGTGAGGGCCGCTCGGCGTCGTGGTAGACACGATGCGTGACCGTGCGGCTGCTACAGACATGGTATGGAATGTATTCCACGTTGGTCATGGCACCCGTACCAGTCGGCACGTCCATGGATGTGATCTCCAGACAAATCCGGTGTCCGGCCTTGAATTGGTTGGCGGTCGCAAGGATTTGGATGCGATACTCCAATACTTCTCCGGGCGGTACGGGCTGGATCGCGGCGCGCGTAAGCTTATGGAACGGTTCCCAGGGTGTGGAGCGCTCTTCGTCCAATGCGCGATACGAGGCCTTTAACCACCCGCGCGTGAGTTCTCGCTCCTGCAGATCGGACGGTATGGCACGTTCCCCTTCGCGTGCCGTGACCACGGATACATCTGGACCTACATCCTTGAGGATGACTATCCAATTGGTGTCGGGTTGATCGATGGCCGCGTAGAGCGTCAGGCTGATCGGGCCCACGACCGTGAGATCCGAGGCGAAGGGCTCAGTCAGGTAACGCAATCGTTCGATCTTGGTTGTCTTCTTGAGAGGCATTTGGGTGAACACATCTGGCTCGCGTGCCGCCGCCCCCACGTGATGGGTGGGTGACGGGGGCACCGTCGTTAAGCCCTCCCAATCCCGCAAGTAGTATTTCACCCACTGCGTTTCGGGTAGTGGCCAGTTTTCTCCCGTACGCCACTCATTGGCACCCATCAGCCAGTAGCGCACCCGTGGCTCGTCCATGATGCCGGTGTCGACGTCCTTCAACCAATGGTCATACCAGCGCAGTATTTCATCGTGATATTGATGAAACGGCCTCTCAAGATGAGCAGGTCCGGTGAATATCAACTTTGATGGCGCCTTGATGTTCTGGAAATAATGCTGCGCACCGAGCCAGTGAAGCTTATAGGTATAGGCGTAGGCGCCGGAGCCCGTATAGAACGGAATCTTGATCTTTTGGCAGTGCCTTTCCGCGGCCTCGACCGTACCGTCCGCTTCCCAGGGCGCCACCATCGAGCGGTACATGATGAACGTGCGCTGGCCCTTCTGCGTCAGGATGTTGTACAGATTCATGTACATCTTGAAGTCAGGATTCGCCATCGCTGTGCTGAATAGCGTCTCCTCCTCGGGAGGCAATTTCCCCGGACTCGCGCGCGATTCGTGCACAGTGCTGAACACATCGAGGAGATACGGGAAAGTGTGCAGCACGCCGCCGGGATAGAAATCACGAAACCCGAACATCCCTCCGTATGCGCTGCACGCATCGTACGGAAAGATGGCCTTTAGCGCCGGGTGTCCTTGGGCTGCCGCCCGCCATTGCTCGCCGGCGTAGCCTGAGATGCCCACCATACCAACCTTGCCATTGGACCACGGTTGCTGCGTAATCCACTCGATCGTGTCGTAGTGGTCGGTATCTTCGTGGCCGTAGTGACCTTCGGACTTGGCTGATCCGCGCGGCTGGGCGATGACATGGACATACCCGGCAGCGATAAAGCGTCGTGTGTCGCCCGCCTCGATGGGCCCGAACCATAGGGGGGCATTGGCCGGCTGCGGTGGCAACTCGTCGGCGATATCAGGTCCCTGCATATCTTTGTTGTGCAGTGCCGCCGCATACAAGGCGGGGAAACGCCCCTCTGACTCCGGGCGATAGACATCCAAGGCGAGACGTGTTCCATCTCGCATTGCGATCCGGACATCCCGCTCTTCGATCATGGTTGACTCTCCCTCACGTCAGGTCCAAATACCGACCGGTGAATGAGAGGGTGACGCGAGGCCGCGGGCGGAGGATTGACGAATACCGCTGCGAATGGAACTCGTTCGGGAGTTCCTGGCGAGAACCCTTAGGTTCGCTTCAGTTCAGCTGCAAGCGTCTCCACGCGTTGGGAGTCGCGCCAGTGGCGGTACGAAACGCGCGATTGAAGTGACTTTGCTCAGAGAAGCCGGTCTCAAGAGCAATGTCTACAAGATGGCGGCGTGGATCGGCGAGCATCGCTTTGGCACACTCGATTCGCGCGTCTAGGAACCACTTGTGCGGTGTCGTTCCCGTGGAGACTCTGAATGCGCGGCCGAACTGCGAGGACGACAAGCCCGCGAGCTTCGCCAGATCCGACAGTCGAATGGGTTGATCAACATTGGCGCGCATGAAGTCAGTGACCCGTGACAATTGACGCTTCGCTAAGCCAAGTCGTCGATCGGACGCGTGCTTCACTGCATTCAGCTGTGACAGGCGCCCTATCATCGCTGTCACCAGGCTATCACCGAAAAGCATGAAAGCTGCCATTTCTTCTTCGCTGGCCGCCAGTAGTCGCGCCAACGCCTGCAGAGGCTCATCGAAGAACACCAGCTGCGGGTCGGCCAGTTGCGCCACCGGGAACTCGCCCCCGGTGACCTCCAAGACGCGATCAATGTCGAGGATCAGACGAACCTCATCGAAGCGGGCCATCCCGTCCGAGTAGCCCCACACCGGGAGTCCGGCCGGAATGAGACTCGTGTGACCGGTGCGGGGACGCCGCCCCACCTCTGCGGCGACGCGCGTGGCTACATCGATTGTCGGGCGGGCCTCGCAATGGCCACCGGCCTCATTCACGACGATGGACAATATCGGGCGATCGCAAAGCAGTTGATGCCATGCGCAGCCCGGCAGCACATGCTGCTGGATGGAGTGAACAGCAATCCCGCTCCAGCAATGACTGCGGATGCGGGCGGTGCCCAAGTTATGCGGGTCGCGGCTGCCGAAATCCACCGGTTCTCCCCCTTCGTCTCGCGGGGCCGTCGCAGGGCCCAGATTTCTGTGAAGCCCCACGTGTAATGTTTCGCCCTCAAACGGACTTGTAGCGCAGAGACTGGACCCCGTCAACTGGGCAGCGAAACGCGTCTGCAGTTCCGGCCGTGCCGGCAAGACTCAATTAATCAAGGACTTCCGAGGTCGATCCCAAACGCGCTGATCCCCATCAAGACCCGGCTACGGAGCAGATTTAGCGTCTCGCCCCATTAATAAACGCGGACGGTGCCGTGCCGGATCTCAGTTATGTTCATGGCTCTACTGGACGGCCTCTCGCGGGCCAGAGTATCGGGGCCTTTCTCGATGAAATCGCCGCTACCCATGGTGACCGCGACGCTCTGGTCTCGTTCGGCCAGAAGATCCGATGGACATATGCGCAACTGAAGGGCCACGCCGACCAGTTGGCTGCGGGACTCCTCGAGCTAGGCCTGGTTCCGGGGGATCGGTTAGGGATCTGGTCCCCCAACCGCGCGGAGTGGGCGGTAGTCCAATTCGCGGCCGCAAAGGCCGGGCTGATCCTCGTTAATATTAATCCAGCCTATCGAGTTTTCGAGCTCGAACACGTGCTTCGGACCGCGGGCTGCAAAGCGCTCGTCACAGCGGCGCATTTCAAATCGAGCCGCTATCTCGACATGATCGCTTCGCTCCTACCCGAATGGCCTCGCGGTGAGGTGCCGATCAGCTCCGAGCGTCTACCCGACTTGCGCCATGTCATTGTGTTGGATCAACTCGAGGAGGACGGTTACCTCACCTACCGCGACCTCCTTGCGCGCGGTGAGCGCGCAGGTCCCCACGCGATGACTGCGATCGCCGTGCAATGCGACGATCCGTGCAACATTCAGTTCACCAGCGGTACGACCGGGCTTCCGAAGGGAGTAACGCTCTCCCACCACAACCTGCTGAATAACGGGCTGCAAGTCGGGGAGGCCACCGGCATCCGCTCGGCAGACCGCGTCTGCCTTCCAGTCCCGCTGTATCACTGCTTCGGCATGGTGATGGGAAATCTCGCCTGTCTCACCCACGCCGCCACCATGGTGTACCCCAGCGAGGCATTCGACGCGCTCGAGGTATTGCGTGCCATCGAGGAAGAGCGCTGCACCCACCTCTACGGTGTGCCCACCATGTTCATCTCCATCCTTGGTCATGAGCAGTTCCGCGCCTTTGACCTTGGCTCATTGCGAGGGGGAATCATGGCGGGGGCGCCCTGTCCGGTCGAAGTCATGAAGGCCGTGATGGCGGACATGAACATGCGGGAAGTCACCATTGCCTATGGGATGACCGAGACCAGTCCCGTCAGCTTTCAAACACGTCTCACCGACTCGCTCGCCGCGCGCGTCGAGACGGTGGGCCGCGTCATGCCGCATACCGAAGTCAAGATCGTCGATGAGAGCGGGCGAATCATGCCTCGCGGCGAGCGCGGCGAGCTGTGCACGCGCGGCTATTCGGTGATGATTGGTTACTGGGACGATGAGGCAAGAACACGCGAGGTATTGGACACGGCCGGGTGGATGCATTCCGGTGATCTCGCCACAATCGATGAGGACGGCTACTGC
>WNFT01020701.1_pt1 | contig 11477 bp, 15 predicted proteins | sample 5400191 | NCBI WGS metagenome assembly WNFT01 (sample SAMN13153359, study PRJNA577476) | soil metagenome | isolation source: 80 cm saprolite under Madrone tree | place: USA:California | collected 2016-06-14
GGTGGCAAAAGCAGGAATACTTAGAGCGGATTCCGGTCATGTTCGAGCATAGCCGGCATGGCGAAAGAAGTTGCTGCATTCTTGCGGGCTGAAACGGTGGTACTGCGGCCCCGTGATGAATCCGCTCAGAAAACCGTAGACTCGCGGGTAAACTTCCGTCTCTCCATGACCCACCTCCAGTTCCATCAAAACACCTAACTCGGTGTCTTCGGAACCGGGTGCAGGCCATTGACTAGCCGGAAGACATCAACGAATTCTTGTCCCGACGACGTGATCGTCACCTTGATGAGATAACGGTCGTGCTCCAATTTCCAATCCGGATGCCGTCCATCAGTTGAGCGAAAATACGTCTCATTGTTCCAGCCGTAACAGTCCTGATCATCCGAAAACCGAATGGCCACATCTAGGTCTTTGTGCTCCCCTGGGAAGATATCCATGCGCGAGTCTAGGGTAAACCTTGCTGGATCGTGTATCTGAAATTCCTGGCCATCCTGAAATACGCCCCGCATCGAGATTGGCTGAATTGACTCGCTCCACCGCGCGGCCATTGGTCTGCGGAACCGATTCTGACCATCAAGATGGCAGAACGTAATTTCTCCTTTGCATTGTAGTCCGGGGGCCCGCGACATAGCCCACGACAGAGGCTTGTTATGAACGCCAATCCGAAGCGATGTCCCTATCTGCTGCATCTGCTTGCATCTGCTGCGCTTGCCCAGTTCCGAGGGCAACGATCAATGGATCGCGAATGGACAGCACGAGTTTTGGGCGTCGTAATCGCTCGACCACGATCACGATGAGAACGCTGACCACTCCTCCCCAGAAGGCTCCCCAGAAAGCATCAAAGAAAGGGTTGTGTTGCACGAATAGCTCCAAAGGGTATTGCTCTCTCCCCTTCCACCCCCCGGCTCTGTCTATTCTTTCAATGCTGCGCACGTTGCCCGTGCGATTGCAACCCAATGCGGGTTAGCGCATGATGCAAATATCAATCGGGAATTCGTAGCGTGTCCGTTGAGAATAATAAGACCCATTTTGAGCCGGAAGACGAACCGCCTCCCGACGATCAGTACATCCCCATTCCCGATGCCCATTACGCGGCGATGGGCAAGGTCGCCGACGCCTGGGCTGACCTAGAGTTTGAAGTTGACCGTCTCATTTGGCACTTGTTAGGAACAAATCAGGCACTTGGTGCCTGCGTTACTTCGCAGATGATTTCGATTCATCCGCGCCTTCAGGCTCTTCGTGCGCTGGCCGAGTTGTGGGAGATTAGCAAGCCCGTCATGGATGAACTTGGAACTTTTGACGGAAAGGCTGTAGGGCTTGCGGAAACACGTAACAGAATTATTCATGACAAGCGTCTTATACAGTGGAGAAACAAGGAGGTGGTTCGGTTCCAGGTGAGTGCAAAGCGGAAGCTGAAATTCGGTGTAGAACCGGAATCAATCGCATCGTTGAACGAATTTCGTGCAAAGGTTCAAAATCTTATGGAGTCGTTTGACGTTATCAGCCACAAGATTCGGGTCGAGATTGATTCATCTTCCGATAAACAACGGAAGCCACTTCCTCATATACTTCGTTCGACGGATCCGATCTGAGATCGAGCGCATAACGCTCAATCGCACGCGCACCGACCTCGATCATCTTGGGCGTAATCTCGACCTCCGGCTTTTCGACAATCTTCTTTCCGTCCTTCATGGCTGCAAAACCTCGCTTTCTATGATTGCGGCGATCCACATCCAACATCCCACAAGCCCCCGTAGGGCATGCCAGACGACTCTAGAGTCAATCGCGATTCTTCAACATCTCTTCGAAATCGTCCAGGTCTATCGCCACCGGCCCGAGCGCTGGCTTGTTGTCCTTGCGATAGGTGGTGATGCTGCCGGTGGCCGGGTTCTCGATCGCGGCCGTGGCTTCGGTGAGCGCCACGACCTCACGCCCCTCGAGCAGCCAAACCAGGCCAGTGCAGTCGTATCGGGACAAGCGCCTGTAGCTTGGGTGTGGCTGTTCTGGCGGGGTGTGCAGCCCGAACAGGTCTGCCGACGTCCAGCCGAGCGCTTGGGCTTGCTCGCCCCACTTGGCCAAGAAGGCTCGGCCGTCTTCGACCGCCTTTTGCCATCGTTCAACCGGGACGTAGTCGGGACGGCGACTTTCGAGAACAGAGAAGGTGCGACCAAAGCGGCTTAAGCGACCAAAGGGGGGGCTTTTGTCGCTTTTTGCGCTTTTGTCGCTACTGCTTTTGGTTTCCAGAGCGTCCAGGATGGCGAGATACTTACCCATTGGGCTGCCCCCGCGTCGCAAACCAGAGCTCGACGGGGCGACCGCCCGTGTCTCTGCTTTCTGACCTGGCGCGCCCCTTCGTCGTCAGCAGGGCGAGTGCTGCGCCGATACGATCAGCAGGGCGGTGCCGCCCAAACAGGTCGCGGATCGCCGTCCGGGTCATGCCCTCGGACCCAGCGTGCTGCAGGGCGCGTGCAATCTCGTCGGCCACTGGGTCGCCCAGGAGGTCGCCAAAGATGAAAGCAGCGGAAGACTCGCAGTACTCCCAGAACGCAAGAGCCGCCTTAAGGTGCGGCACGTCGATCTGCCCGGATCCGTCGAGCAGCGCGTAGATCAACCCCAGCCGCACAACCTGGGCCTCGCCTCTGGCGACCACCGCTCCGAGCAGTCCGGGCTGGGCCGCCGACAAGTCGCTGTAGACCGTCTCCCATTGCTCCCGTGCCGCGGATGTCATCTCGACGCGGCCGACGCCTTGGGCGCTCACGATCTTCTCGTGCAGCCGTTCAACCGGGGTGAACCGTTCACGAGAGCGATCCTGTGGTAGGCGCTGTGGGAGGCTCAATAATAGGCTCTATGACAGGCTCTATGACAGGCTCTGTGACAGGCTCTGTGACAGAGCCTGTGACAGGCTCTGTGACAGAGCCCGCAACCAAGTTGCAGCGACAGTCGAGACCGCCCGAAACCGGTTTCGGGCCGCCTTGGAAGTGCAGTCGGTCAGGCGCAATGCGTGTTCCTCAACAGCACCGGGAGGCTACAGGCAACGCGGCGGGATCGCCTCCGCAGGCAATGATCGCCGATGGCACCGCGGCTCGCGCTACGTCGCGGGGCGCTCAGAGACGGGATGAGGCACGCAGCGGTGGCCTGGGTGTCGACGGTGGCGGCGAGCGTCGCGTCAATTCAAGCCGGCGACTCGCAGGAATTGACGAGGGGCGCGGTAGTTGGGGTGTGCTTACCTGGTCCAGTCACGGAACCGTGTTGTGAACGGGGGTTAACCGTTCAGGCCGGAGATCATTGACCGTTTCGCGAACGGTTTACGCAAACGGCGGTCGCAGATGGCCGCGCGCGCCTGTTACCCTGGACGAGACGGCGGGTGTTCTTGAGGGTTTGATCGAGCCCGCTGTCTCGGCAAGTGACCGCCGCGACCTATCAGAAGACCTCAATCCGACCGCGGCCGAAGCAAACGAAAGGGCCGCAGCGGAACGCAAAGCGGCCGAGGAGCAGGCATTCGCGGACAAGCTGGCGAAGCGACCGCCGCCGAATCCAGTCGAACGTGCCGAGATCGAAAAGGCGAGAAGGCGAACCAAAGCCCGCACGCCACGTATTGCTATTAATATAGAGGATCGCGGGACAGCAGGACGCGCGTTATACCCGGATCATTGCGACGAAGAAGGACACCGATACCGGCTCGCCGACACGTTCGGAACCCGCTCGCTGGAATTCGTTCGCGCGATGCTAAACGGTTTAGGAAATGCGACCGCCGACCATTCACTGGACTACGATTTTAGTCCGGGACGTTCCAATCAAGTCGCAATGAATGCCGCACTTGCCGTCATTAGTGGGGTGCAGCCGAAGGATGAGATCGAGGCGATGCTTGCAGCCCATATGGCCGTCACGAATATTGCCCTGCTCGAATTGGTCGCACGTACACGGGGCTCCATCGCAAATCATAAGTACGAAGGCGGCGACGGCATCAAACGGCTGGACGGGCTCGGCAACCTGACGAATAAATTTATGCGCACGTACATCAAACAAGTCGAAGGATTGACGAGGAAAAGGCGCAAGGGGGAACAAAACATAAGGGTCAAGCATGTCCATGTGTACGCCGGCGGAGAGGCGATCGTTGGCAATGTGAGCCATCGAGGGGGGAGGGGTACCGCAAAAAATGAGCAGCGAGCCTATGAACGCGCGCAAGAGAAACCAACAACCCGTGCAATTTCAGACAGCCCGGCAGTGCGGGGCGCGGACCAAAAGCGGGAAGCCTTGCCGGTCACCAGCGACAAAAAAGGGCCGCTGTCGATTGCACGGCGGCGCAAGCGGTAGCGGCGGCCCTGCTGGCGAAAGGAATGGGCAGTACCGTCACGGCGAGCGCACCAGGCCGCGAACTGATCATCAATCTCAAGACCGCGATGACGGGGTAGGTGCCCCAGCACGATCGGTCTTTTGCGAAAGTCCTCTCCACCGGGGTATGCGCGGCGCAGCCCCACGGGAGCGGGCCCGCACGAGCGTCTTACTCCTGGCACCCTTAAGTCATATTTCTGTCCAGAGGCTAAAGATATTGTTAAATGGTGCGCCTGGGGAATCGTCGGCGCGCGACGCGGGGAGCCATTCGGTTTGTTGATCCGTCGCCAGACCCGCTTGAGCCGCGGCGTCAAAGGCATACTCGTGACCGGCATTGCCGTCGCGATGCTTGCCACCTCGGTATCAGCGGCTTCCGCCCAAAACATTTTTGAGGCGCTGTTCGGCCGCCTCTGGAATTCTCCTGTCACCGGTTATGCGGATACGAACGCCCCACTGCGCACCCCAGAAGCGCCCCGTTCCGAGGAAGGCCTCGCCTATTGCGTGCGCCTATGCGACGGACGTTATTTCCCAATTCAACGTCATAGCGGGGTAAGTCCGGCGCAGACCTGCAGCTCGTTTTGTCCGGCGAGCGCAACCAAGATTTACATCGGCAACGGCATCGATCACGCGGTCGCGCCAGACGGCAAGCGCTACCACCGCGTTCGCGTACCGGAAGAAGATCGTCCCCGGCTGCACCTGCAACGACAGGGATGCCTTCGGCCTCGTCACCACACCTGTTGCTGATGATCCGACATTGCGTGCCGGTGACATTGTCGCGACCAAGGCTGGACTGATGGTCTATAGCGGCGGGGCCAACGGCCCGACCTTCACGCCCATCAGCACCTATGCGGGACTCTCAGCAGACCTGCGGCGCCAGCTCACCGAAACCAAGATCGAGCCTGCCGCGGAGGAATCGGCACCGCCGCCGCCCGTCCGGCAGGCAGAGGCGTCGCCCGCTCGCAGCACCAAGAATAAGCGGGCTCAGGCCGACCAGTGAGACCGGCATTTGCAGAGCCCTAGCGTTAAATCAACGCGCGCAATGACCACACCTTAAAGACATCATGCACCTAGCCTTTCGCACGATAGCCGTCAGTACGCTCACGCTGATCATCTCATCGACTCTCGCGCCCGCTGCCGAGGTGCGGGTGCTCAGTGTCGGCTCAACGCAGGCCGCGGCGAAAGCGATCGCAGCTGACTTCGAAAAGCAGACCCGCAATCAGGTGACCTTCACTATCCGACCACCGTTTGACATCGACAAGGAACTCGCGGAGAAGACGTTCGACGCCGTCATCCTTTCGGTGCCGGCGATGGACAATCACGACGAAGCCGGCGACCTCGTGCCGATCAGCCGCGTAGCGCTCGCGCGCGTCGGTGTTGGTGGAGCAAGCCGACTATCCCTAGCGGGCCAATGAGAACGATGTCGCGTATAGTTTTCCATTGTCCCGTCACGGCCGCCTCCACGCTACTATGATCGCGATTACGACCAGCAAACATCTATCGAGCGGTTTCATAGTGCTTCCCCTTCTTCAAAGATCGCGTCGTAGATTTGCGTGATGACATCGGCGAAGCGTTGGCTTGGCGTGTTGCGACAACGTGTGTCGATTATCCGAATAAGAGGACGGCCAGCGCCATAGATTACCTTTGCGATTCCAAGCGGGGCTTGCGGGGGATCAGGGATGTTGCGCGTGTTAAAGACCAGAGCGATGCCGTGGCCCTGGCTGGCATAACTACGCCACATGGACAGGACCCCGTCCTTGTCATCCGGCGCGTGTTCGCAGAGGCACAGAATATACGTGTCCACAAGCGTATTTTCGCTCATGTACCCGACGTAATGACTGAACGTATCGAGAAGAATTTTCGCTCTGGACGGTGTACACGCGGCAGCCTGCGCATAGATCGGGAATTGCTGGACACCTTGCAGCATCCCGAATCTTAGTTCTTCCAGATCGTTCATGTGGAATGGGTGAGAGAGCCAAATTTCTTCATTCTTTATGATCTGTTCGGCAACGTGAATTGACGTGTAGTGCGCCAAGAGCGGGGGATTCGTCCGCAGCCTTTCAGGCTGCCGACGCCGAGGCCATTTGCGAGGCAGTCACCAGGGCAAACATGCGGTTCGTCGAGACCAAGACGCCCGAGCAGCAGAGCTGCCTGATGCTCCACCGCACGCGCCATCTGTTCATCCGCCAGCAGACCGCAGTGATCAATGCGATCCGCGCCCATCTTGCCGAGTACGGGATCGTCGCTGCGGTCGGGCGCAATGGTGTCGAGGAAGCCGTTTGCTCCGCCGGCGGTGAGCCGGTTGACGATGTTCTTCAAGCTATCACCGCCGAACTTCTCGTCTGGGGACGCGATGTGGACTGTTATGTCTGAGCCAGTGATCGCGCCTTTGATGGCAGTCCCGATCTCTTGCTTCAAGGGGTAGGGCGCAGCCCCGCCAATGAGGATGTCGAAGGGGATTTCGGGGTCGTCGAACCCATGGAAGGCGACGGCATAGGAGAAGCCGCGAGAGGTGACCGTGTTGAGGAGCGGGAAACTTGCCTCGTGAATGTCGGTCGAGGTGATGTGCCAGCGACCAAAGGCGGCTTCCCCCTTAAAGCCCTTGCACCGCCACAAGCTGACCCCCTTGGCCGCGAGTCGCGACGCCACACGCTCGGCCTGTTGGTCGGTATGGGGCTCGATGTCACCTCCGTGAGGTGCGATGACGATGAGTCCGGTATGCGTGCCGTTATCTTTCAGCCGTTCGACGAACTCGTTGTTGGCTTCGGCGTCAGCGTCATCGAAGGTGGGATGTGGTACCTGCGAATCGAGCGAACCGGCGAATTCGTCGCTCGTGCCGAGCCGCTTCCGGCCAGCAGAGCCCATGCGAACGATGTTGTCCGGACTCTCCTGGCGGACCTGGCTAACCGTGTACAGCCCGTACTCAGAGTCGTTGCGCTTGATCCGAACCTGATGTCCCCGTTCACGCCCAACCGTCGCGAGTTTCACGGGATCGGCCGAGCAATGCTCTTTGTGGTCGATGAGGTCCTGCTGAGACGCGGTCAGAGCTTTCTTGACTGATGCGTCGTAGGTAGCCATCAAAAATCCTCCTTGGGTGGCCCTGAATACCATCACGGTTCGCTTACGACGAAGCCGATTACATGGCGGCGCAAGCGGTAGCGGCGGCCCTCCTGGCGAGCGGAATGGGCAATACCGTCACGGCGAGCGCACGAAGGCCGCGATTGCGGAGCGGCACAAATTCAGCGCGTTGCTGAAAATGCTTCGCGCTGGCCTGACATGAAATCTTGCCGCCGAGTACGAATCCGAGGCACCATAGCGAGGTGCCGCCTGGTTGCCCAATAAGGGCAAGCTACGCGACCTATGGCAGGATGCGCGCTGCTTAGCGCGACCGCAGGGGCACCGCGATGGCTGTACTCGTTGAGCCCTTTGCGTCCGTTTACGATGATGGAAGCCGTCTCGGCGTCATCTTGGCGCGCGGGAGGGGCGGCTTCGAGGCTTACGCCCGGATGCCGAGATTGGGATTACAGCGTAACTGCGTTGGGTGGAGAGGCCCGATTCAGAACATTTCAGATCTGCCCCAAGGACTTGCCGGCCGCTATGCCGTAGGCTGAGCGTGCGGTAGACCGACCGCAAGGGGCTGTCGGGCGTTCGGCACACCCCGCGGATGCCGTTCGCAGTCACGACCTCGCGGGCGACGGAAACCGAAGTCGGAATTTGAGGCCCGGCGCGTTATCCATCATCTCGATACCAGCCCCATGGAGACGGGCGACGGCAGCGACAAGGCTGAGGCCGAGCCCGTTGCCTGGAGTGCGGCGACTCTGTTCCAGCCTATAAAAACGCTTGAAGACGTTTTGGCGTTCATTGATGGGGATTCCAGGTCCATCATCGGCGACAGAAATGACGGCACTGCCATCGTTCTGAGTGACCTCCACGGTCACCCGACCGGCTTCACGGCCATGTTTGATCGCGTTGTCGACGAGGTTTGCCACGGCATCGAACAGAAGGTCCCTATCGCCCGCTACGAGTACTCGTTGATCCACGACGGCATCGAGATGCGCACGCTCGTCTTCCGCGGCGGCATCGAATAGCTCCACGACCTCGCTTGCGATTTCCGACAAGTTTACGGTGCGGAACGCGGAAGTTCGATCGCCGGCCTCGATTTGAGATATTCGCGTAAGCGAGGAGAACATGCGCAGGACGGCATCGAGGTCCGCCATGCTGTCGTCGATCAACGACTGATCATAGTCGCCGTTACGTTGGCGCGCGCAGGCCTTCTCCAGCCGTCCGCGCATGCGAGCCAGAGGCGTCCGCAAATCGTGCGCTACATTGTCGGAGACTTGCTTCACCTCGACTATCAACGTTTCAATGCGCTCGAGCATCGAATTGAGGTTCTCAGCGAGTTGATCCCATTCGTCCCGCGTCCCGCGCAGGGGTATCCGCTTGCCAAGACCACTTTGCATGATGGCTCGGCTGGTCGCGTTAATGGCTTCGATCCGTCCCACCGTGCGCCGCGTGACGGAGACGCTGGCCACCGCCGCGAGAACAAATATCAAAGCGACGCCCCATAGCAGGGCCGTCTTGATTTTCTTCGCGAACTCATCGAGATCGTCGATCTCTTTTCCGACCAGCAGATGATCACCGTTTGGGAGCGTATCAAACATCGCTCGCAGCATCGGAGGGTTCGCCGCATCCGGCTTCCACTCCCGCGCAGCGAAGTCCTGCAATCCTTTGGAGCCTTTCAGCGTCGATGGCCACGCCTTAAGGTTGCCCGCTAGGGGGGCGAAGGAAGGTTCGGCGAGCATGTAAATGCCGCTTTCGAAACGTCTATTGGCGATTCGATCCTCGATCGCGGCTATCAGACCACCGCGTCCCGTGCTGGCGTAGGCTTTTTGCAGGATGATCTGCTCCGCCGCGATGGCACGATCCGATCTTCCATGGACATAAGCTGCAGTGGACCAATAGACATAGCTAAAAAGCGCAATGACCACGGCGCCGAAAATCGTGATCCAGATCAGCGCCCACTTGAACGTAGACGAACGTAGGGTCTTAGCGAGGAGCACGGACACAAAACCCGACGCCGCGGACGGTATGGATGAGCGGATAGGCCTGCTGACCGTCGACTTTTCGGCGGACGCGTCCGACGTAGACGTCAATGATGTTGGTCGTGGGGTCAAAATGGAGATCCCATACATGCTGTAGCAACATTGCCCGGGGAACAACCTGGCCTTCATTGCGAACCAAGTACTCAAGAACTTGAAATTCTCGTGGTAGCAGTTCGATATTCCGGCCACGGCGGCTCACTGTTCGTGCCACGAGGTCCAGCTCGAGGTCGCCGACGCGCAGCACGGTTTCTCTAACGACGGTAGCACTGCGTCGGGCGAGAGCCTCGATCCGCGCCAGCAATTCCGTGAAGACAAATGGCTTGACGAGATAATCATCGCCACCAGCACGGAGGCCGCGCACCCGATCGTCGATCTCGCCGAGGGCACTGATGATCAGGGCGGGCGTGACGATCCTAACTTCCCTAAGACGTCGGATAACCGCGAGCCCATCGGTATCCGGAAGCATGCGATCGATTACCATCACGGCATAATCGGCAGAACTTCCACGGCTCAATCCGTCGCTGCCGTTGCCAGCCAGATCAACCTGATAGCCGCTCGTCGAGAGGAAATCCTCAAGCTGCTCAGCCGTTTCCGGGTCGTCTTCAATGACGAGAAGGCGCCGTCGCCCTCCTCCCATGATCTCGCATCTCCAAATCGATGTGCAAAGGGCATTCGAGCGTGTGATCTTATCATACCGGAACCCGCAAACTACTAACTTACAAGTCAGAAACTGACGCATTAGTAATTTGAATAGTCCGGCTCGATTGTTTATGGCGGTCTGCCGGTTTTACTCGTCATTGCGATTGTTGCTGGCGGCGGCGGCCGGCAGCCAACATGAGTTCCACCAGCAGAGATCCGATTAGAGAGTCGATGCAAAAGCGCCTGACAGAGTTGTCCCGTGCCCACCGTTGTCGCGGCCAAGCTGCGCCGCAGATGCCGAGACGATCCCTGCGGGCGACTTTCATCGCTGACGAGCGATGATCGGATGGAGCCCAGTGCTTGCGACAAATGGAGGAAACACCATGGTGCGTAAGGTCATAATCGCGCTGGCCGCCGTCACTTTCGCCGGCGCGATGGCGGCGCCGACGCCGGCGGATGCCCGGATGGGCGGAGGCTTTCGCGGCGGGGGCTTTCACGGTGCGGCGATAGGTGGCGGCTTTCGCGGCGGGGGCTTTCACGGTGCGGCGATAGGTGGCGGCTTCCGCGGCGGAATGGTAGGCGGTGGCTTTCGCGGCGCCGCTTTCCGCGGTGGGGTGGTGGGCGGAGGTTTCCGCAGCGCCGCTTTCCGCGGTGGAGTGGTGGGCGGAGGTTTCCGCAGCGCCGCCTTCCGCGGTGGAGTGGTGGGTGGAGGTTTCCGCAGTGCCGCTTTCCGCGGTGGGTTCGTCGGGTCACGCAGCTTTGCGTTCCGACCAGGATTTGCACCACGCGTCAATCGGTTTGCGTTCGCCCGGTTCAATCGGTTCCACCACCGCCGCTTCGCCTTCGCGGCCGTGCCGTTCGTCGCTGGCGTTGGTCTCTATGGCGGCTCGTGCTGGAGTTGGCAGCCGACACCGTGGGGGTGGCAGCGAGTTTGGGCCTGTGACTACGATTACGGCTACTACTGAGCGGTCGTAAAACGCTTGGCCGAGCAAAGGCTGCTCGAGGGGCGGCGGCGCCTGCCGGCTCGAAGGGCAAGGGCAGCGCCGAGCGGACCTCTCGCCAGCGTGGGCGCGCATTCGCGCCCGCCGTCCGCCGCGCCAAGGACTTCAAGTTGGTTCCCCAGGAAATGCCGCAGTCGAAGATGTGAGAGGTGCGTAGCGTGAATGAGTTTGTGGAGTTGGCGGATTGGTTCGGGTGGCGTGCGCCGCACGAGCCGGTGGTGGTGGATAGTCTTCCAACCCCGACATTCACGGTGAAGGACCGACCGCGGGTCTCGTTCAGCACCAACAACTATCTCGGAATCGCAACGAGCCCGCGCACGAAGGCCGCCGCCACCCGCGGCATCAAGGCCTATGGCGTCGGCAACAGCGATTCGCGGCTGCTCGGCGGCAATCTCGCGCTCTACGG
>WNFT01005098.1_pt1 | contig 11473 bp, 11 predicted proteins | sample 5400191 | NCBI WGS metagenome assembly WNFT01 (sample SAMN13153359, study PRJNA577476) | soil metagenome | isolation source: 80 cm saprolite under Madrone tree | place: USA:California | collected 2016-06-14
GCAGTTGATCAGGTCTGCATTATACGTATAATGTGGACTCACGTCAACCCTTTTGTCAAACCGATTTTCTGGACGATTTTTCGCGCTTCTTAGTTCCGGCTGCTCGCTTGCCGTGGCGCCGCTCGAACTCCTCGCGGGCCATCTGGCGACCGATCAGCCGGGCGAGGCGCAAGACTGCGTCATCGAACCGAGTGGTGACCGTCGGGCCTGCCGCTTCCTTTGCGGCAGGAGCAAACAGCTCGATCGGAGCCTTTTCGTCCCTTCCCGCCATGCTTCCATGCTTCTAGCCAAATCGGACTTTCGACATGGAAACGGAGACGGGTGATGGAGGAAAGGGGCGTATAAAGTTCGTGCGGGATTAGGATAGCCATGGCGTGGGAATCGGACGGGTGATGCAAACTGGCCGTCAGGATGATCGCGATAATCACAATTGCGGCTTGCGCGGATGAAGGAGCGGACTTGTCACAAGGTTGCTCAGATCCGGGATGCCGGACCTGCAACAGGTTGCAGTTAACGGCTAATAGAGCGCGCTCAGAGCCTTCCGCACCCAACCGAACGGGATTCGTTCCTGTTCAAGTCGCACTCCGAGTCCGTGTCGATCGCCAGCGAGTTCCTCGAACAACGCTCGCTCGTCTAAGTCTAGCCTGCTGAGCGATCCGCCATGAGGCGATTGCTCGCGGACCCATAGCGCTCGATGAGCCAACAGCGTCTGTTGGTCCATCAGCAGTGAACGGGTGCGCGGAAAATAAGCGCGGAGCCGATCGAGCATCGCGAACCCGTGAGTGTCAATATCACCCCAATAATGAATAGTGCGATCCGCCATCCAAGACGCCGCTGCCAGTCGGTCCAATGCGTAGCCAAGCCCGAAGATCACGATGCTGTCGGGAAGGTCCGGAAATGCCAGCCCATTGATCTCATTTTCCGTGATGAAGATCCGCGGTGCGGAAAGGATCAAAGAAGCGAAGTCTGCATCGGGAACTGCGATGTCCGAAAGCCCCCCGATCGAGAGACGACGATCGAGAATCCGGAATCGAATGGTCGAGGGCTTCGCACGCAACCCATAGCGCTGTTCGAACGTGCGAGAAATACCCTGAGCGGCGAGTCCGCCGCCCGTGTTGTCCAGCAGAGCTTCCAGCAATTCATTCAGCAGTGGCTTGCGCGTTTCGATGAATTTTGTGTCAATATCTGGGATGTCGAGTTGGCGTAAGTACAGGTTCGAATTCGGATTGTCCTGAAACCAGCGAAGTATCGACAGAATTTTCGGCCACTCTGCCGCGTGATCCAATGCTACGAAAGAGCGGAGTCCAAGCCATTCGGCTAGCTCGGGAAACATCGCGGTCGTGATTTTATGCAACTCTTGGAATCGTCTTGCCTCTCTTTCCCTTCCGATAAGCTTCAAGGCGTCGGTTTCCGTAGGAACGAAGATCCGATCCGGCAACCTATTACGTCCCAACTGACGGTGATTGAGATCCGCCCATTCGATCTCATATCCGAATCCGCGACGAGCGCGGCTGCCTTCCTCGAGACTGCGGATCCAAGAGCGCACTTCCTCGAAACGGCTGCCAAGCGCTTTGGTGTCAGGTCCACGCAATCGCAGGCGTAGGGGAAATAAATCGAGTCCGCCCATATTTGTCGCGAGAAATCGTCCCCGGTTCCAAAGCTGAACCAGTTGCGCCGTTAGTTCCTCGGGACCGGTCCATTCCATGCGAACGCTCACCGCGCGCGCAATGCGCGTTCGGCCCGATACTCTTCGATCGTTAGATTACGCAACAGTGATCGGCTTCCCTCGTCATTATGCACGAAGCCGACAGAAGCCACGAACGGTTCAATGATGTTGATCTTCTGCAACGGTGTCACGACGAGCAACTGAAGGTTCAATCGCTTGAACAGTTCGAGCCCGTATCTCGTCGACTCGTCGGATCCGCGGCCGAAAGCTTCATCGATAAGCACGAACCGAAACGAGCGGGAGCGCACCTCTCTCCAATCGAGGCCGAATTGATACGCCAAACTTGCAGCCAGCACTGTGTAGGCTAGTTTCTCCTTCTGCCCACCCGACTTGCCTCCGGAATCCGTGTAGTGTTCATGCTCGCGGCCGTCTTCCCGCCAACGCTCCGACGCGGAAAACGAAAACCAATTTCGAACGTCAGTGACTTTGCGGGTCCATCGACGGTCTGCATCGGTTGTTCCCTCCCGCCCCCTGAACCGCTCAATAATGCCTTTCACCTGCAGGAACTTTGCCTCCGAATACTCGGCATCTTCCGAGCCCGTCAGCGTCCCTTCAGTGCAGGCTCGTAGATCTTGCTGGAAATCACGAATTTCCGGATCAATGTTCTGCGCAGCCTCCAGAACAATGTAGCGGTTGGGATTGTAATCTATTTCCAATAGGGATTGATTGATCTTGTCGATCCGCTCCTTGATCGACTGACGCTCCAAGCCCAACTGCGATTGGAAATTCGCGATCTCGCGAATGGTATTCTCGTTGAGCAGTTCCTTAAATCGCGCTTCGAATTTCGGAAGGCCATCTGACTCCAGATCAGACAACATCTTCTGGTATTCGGGGGCGGAGCCGAGAGAGGCGTCAACGTCGCGCGTTTCTGAAGGATAGGCATCCCGATAGGCAGCCATGGCCGCAATGACCTTCTCCTGCAAACGGCTGATCCGCCGATCCTCGTTGTCGATCTGTGACTGAAGCCGCACCCGCATGTCGTGTTCGCGATTGTCGCATGACTCCACCGTCAGTCGGCGATCCGTTTCGCCACGCATTTGCTCCAGACGAGGGAAACACACCAACGCAGACTCGGAGGTCAAGCTCGACCTTGTCGCTCTGCATTCGTTCAATTGATCGGCAGCAATATCGCACCGTTCCTCGAGCCGAACGTGGTCGTCGTTCGCCTTCCCGAGTGCTATTTCCGTTTCCTTGATTGCGCTCTCCGTCGCCCCCAATTGGCCTTGCAACGTCCGCAGGATGTCGGAGCCGTCCTCGAGCTGACGCATCTCCGACCCTAGTTTCTCTATGTCCAGCGCAACCGGCCGCCAATCGATATCCCGAAAGCTTTCGAAGACGGATAGCTGTTGCAGGCGCCCGAGTCGATCGTCCAGAGCCCGTTGCCGCTTTTGGAGATCCGACATCATCGCTCCGATCGCCGCCATGCGGGTTTCCAGCGAGCGCGCCTGATCCTCCAAGGCGGCAATTTTCGCCTCGTTCGACCAACCCAGTACATAGCGCGTGCGGTCGTCCAAGCGATGTCTGTCGTCCTTCTCATGACGTTCTCCTGCGCCTTTGATCTGGCCGGTCCTGGTGAGCGCCCTTTCTTCCCGGCGGAAGTCATCCATCGTGTCGGTGCACACGTAATCGAAGCGGCGTGCCAATTCGGCGTCCAGCCAGAGATAAAAAGTAGAATTCGGTCGTATTGATAGCTTTCTCACCAGTGATCGCGTGTCGAAACCGGACGGCGTGCCCAACCGTCGTTCTCGCACGCGGTAATAGACGAGTCGTCCCGCTAGATGGGTACGGTCAACCCAACCGGCGATGCGCGCGTATAGATCGTCGGAAACTAAAAGCGACAGCGCAAAGCCGCGCAACAACCGTTCTGCGGCTCCCTCCCACGCCTTCTCCTCCTCGCGTACCTCGATCAACTCGCCGGCAAACGGAAGCCCCGCCTCCTCCAAGCCTAGGTCGCGGCACAAATCGTCCCGGATCGCCAGCATGCTTGAGGGAATGTTTGACCGACGCTTGCGCAGGGATTCCAACTCGCGCTCAATGGCGACGTGATCGTTCTTAAGTGCCCGGAAGACGACGCTCTCGTCCGTTAGGGCATTTTGCAACTCCGCTTTCGACGACACGATAGCTTCAACTTCGGTCGCCACCCTGAGGCGATTGGCAGTGAATGAGTCGAGGTCAACGGCATCCGATAGTCCAGCCCCTTTTGCAAACTCCGAATACTGTCGGCTGCGCGCCAATCGTTCGTTTTGCAACGTCTGGAGTCCGTCGATTTCCCGTCTGAGACTCTCGACGCGATCCCCGCCATTCTCCGCGATGGCCCGTTTGATATCGTCCCGTTGCGCGCGCTGCGCGGTTTCCTTGTCCGTGAGTTGAACAATGCGGTCGGCTAGTCTTGCGAGATCGGCTCTGATGGCCTCCAGCCGCTCGTCCAACAGGTCCGCCTTGAGTCCAGCAAAAAACGCGTGCAGTGCTTCCCGGCAGCGACGCAGGATTTCAACCTCCGCCGACAGAATCGCGTGCTGGTCGCAGTCGACGATGAGCGGCACAAGCCGCTGAATTTGCGCTTTCGCCTTCAAAACCGCCTGATGAGCGCGGTTAAGATTGTCAAAATGAGCCATCACCGCTTGGATCCGAGCCTCGATCGGAAACGCTTCCAGCATGTGAAGCCGGACGAAGTCAGTCAGATTGCCGACCGATTTCATCGACACCGTTTGATGAAAGAGATCGAGGGCTTGCTCGGTCTCGATACCGAAGCGGCGCCGAAACGACGCGCCATAAGACGGAAATGTATCGTGTACTTCGATGCCTGGCGTGGACCGCAAGCGTTTCCTGAGCGCGTTGATGTCGGACCCGGACACCGAGAAGTGTTCGGCGACGCTCAGATCGCAGTCTGCGACGACATAGAACCGTGCGGGTTGTCCATGCAGCTCCTTGAACCAGAATACTTGAGCCAGAGTCACGTTCTCGTCGAAGCCGTCGTTCCGAAACCGCCCCATTATGACCGAATAGCAGTTGTGATCGCGCAACGCGACTGGCCTTGCCGATACGCCGGTATCGCCGCGTTCTGACTTGTAGTATCCGAGAACATAAGACCTGAGATCTCGTTCGCGAGCGTCTGCTCCGGCAGCCTTATTGTAAGAAATCTTTTGAGCGGGGACGAGAAGCGTGGTGATTGCATCAACAAGCGTTGATTTGCCCGAACCGATATCCCCAGTCAGCAGCGTATTATCGCCGCCCATATCAAGACCCCAGACGCGCTGGTGAAACGTGCCCCAGTTGTAGAATTCGCAACGCTGCAACCGCGTTCCCGCGCGAGCCAAGGCGACGTTGACTTCGGGTTCGATGGTGATAGGCAGCGGATCAACGATGTTCATTAGCATCCGTCCGTTGGCCAGCCTCGTTTCCAGCATGCTCACGATAGCCGGCCAGCCGGACTTCGAGTTCGCCGAGCCACTGTGCGTCCACGAACGCTTTCATGATGCGGCGGACTTCGTAACGATCCTCGGTACCTCGCAACCGGCGCAGAAATCCCATTTCGACGACGCGGTTGATGCTGCTATCGACGCGCTCCAACAGGCGGACTTGGTTTGACGTGTCAGGAAGAAACACTCTGATCATTTCGACAATATCGTCGCTGCTCAAGATCAGACGCGTATCCCCACTGCTGGCATCGAATTCGACTAGCTTCTTGCGCAACAACGCCACAAGCAGGCTGACTTGGTAGCCAAGCTGGCGCCGCGGCACCAACCTCGGAATTTCATGTTCGTCGTCCTTCGACGGTCTCTGGCGTAGGTACGCAAAGCCTTCGGCCTCGTCGAGGATCAGTTCCAATCCCATAATCGAGACGTAGTCTCGAACCCTCGCTTCAACATCCAACATCGACTGCCAAAGTGCTGGATCACACTCTCGGTCAGTCACACCCTTCATAAGCGAGATCAGCACGCCGGAGAGGAGATTGGGCAGGGAGCCGGTCATCGTCGGAGTTCCGTCGGCTTCGCCGAAACAGGTCGGCAGAAAATCACGAGCGGCAGCGTGGCTTGCCGTGCGTGTCCTTGGTCTTCATGCCACATCAGCGTTTGCCGTTGCACATCGTCGATGATCGACGTTTCGTCTTCGGCCGCAAGACTCAGATAGGCGACGAGCTCGGCGAGACCGTGCTCAAGGGGGTAGACAGCAATCATCTCGGCCAGGGAAATCTGATGCCGGGTCTGAAGCTCCTTCCGCACGAGAGCAGCAAGGCGCGCCTTGTCCACGTAGATCTGACCAAATAATGCGTCTGTTGGCGCCGTTTCGACCGCGTCTTGTGGGACCTCGTCAATTTGACTCCGCAACGGCGGATTGAACAATGGCCGGTCCATCGTGAGATTAATCTCGGGTGCCGTCTCGTCGAGTTCGCTCACGACGCCCTCCGGCATCCGATCGCGAAGCGCCAAGGCGCTCTGTTCGATCGCGCGCATCAGCTGCATAATTCTGCGATTGTCGAGCCAGGCCTTATCATCAAGATATCGGCGCAGTTGCTCGGACAATCGCGAAATAGTGCGCTGCGTCACTTCGCCGGCTTGGACCCAATCGTAGTGAATGCGCAACAAGCGTTGATCGGGTTCAAGTTCCTTGACCGGTGCGAGTTCGAAAACTCTCGACAACAGGAAGCCAAGCTCTTCCTGGCGGGTAGGGGACATCAGGAAGTCCCAAAACGCGCGAAAGCTCTTCCCTTGATCGGAGTCAGCGATAACGTCCCGCTCGCCGAAGATATCGTCGAGCAATGCGGATTTTCCCCCGTCCCATGTCGCGATTCGCTCGCGTAGCGTGCGATCCAATTCACGGAAACTCTGTTCCACCTCGCGGAAGTCCGAGAGCAGTCCCCGCGCGGTTGCCGCGACCTGCAGAAATCGTTCTTTGATCCGCGTCGCGTCCAATAGGTAAAGGTCGCCCTCGTGGATGCGCTTGATTTCGGATTCGATATCTCTCTTTCGACGCTCTAATTCCGAAATGCGAGCCCAAGGGTCGGTTTCGGTCCCTGTAACAAGATTATGGAGAAGCTCGAACACGTTCACGAGCCGAGACTCGGTCCCAACGAAATTGCGCTGTCCGAGGCTCACCAGCCAATCAAGGGCTTTTTCCGTCGCCGGCGTGATGTCGAAATGCGCTTCGTCAGTGTCCGGCGGATAGTATTTCCGCAACCAACCCCGATCGTCCATGGCCCAATCGTCGAGGTACTGGATGGCTGCCCGCGGAAATATGTTGTCGCCGAGTTCTGAGCGCAGCGGATAAAGGAAATCATCTAGGCGAGATGCAAGATCGGATGCTGCAAGCGTCCGCAGGTTGGGTCGGATGAACGTGTCGTGAAGGAAGGCCGCAACAAACGGCGCGTGATCAGCGACCAGCAATTTCCATGCCGGATGCTTCGCGCGCATCGCCTGAAGGGTGCGATAATCCATCTGCGAGTGCCCCATTCAGAGCCGTTTGCGCTCGCTCTGAATTTTCTTGCAATTGCATTTCCGAGCAGCTCATTTCCCGCGATCGGCGAGGAATGCGTCGGTACACGTTATGCTCGACGTCGACGTGAGGGAAAATCTCTCTGAGGATTGGATCTTTCAGATAAGTAGAGTCTTATATTCCCTATTTGTTCTGCCTTCGCGCTAGCTGTCAAGTTGCGGAAGTTGGCAACCTCCAGCTGATAATCGGGGCCGGGGTCCCGGGAGCAGGATCGGAATGTAAATATTGGCGTCCGATATCATCGGAGCTATCTCGCCTGGGCGCACCGGGTGCAGACGCGGCAGGATATGCCGGCCTCGAAGACGAAGTCGACAACCATTGGGGCGAATTGCTCAAAGCCGCTGCCCTTTCGACGCTGCTTGCTGTCGGCACCGAGCTCGGCGCGGGCTCCGACACCAACAGCAACGATAGTGCCATCATCCAGGCTTTGCGGCACGGGGCAGGGGACTCGCTGAATCAAACCGGCCAGCAGGTTGTTCGTCGCAGCCTCAATATTCAGCCGACGCTGACCATCCGTCCGGGGTTCCCCGTGCGGGTGATTGTAAATCGCGACCTCGTTCTCGAGCCATATAGAGGGTGAAATGACTAAGCTCAAGATTGGGGCGCTTCCAGACGAGAAACCAGTCAAGGTCAGCATTGAACTGCCAGCTTCCGTGCATCGAGATCTGCTTGCCTACGCGAAAGCCGTTGCAAGCGATTCCGGTCAGCCCATCAGCGAACCGGGTAAGCTTATCGCGCCGATGCTGGCGCGGTTCATGGCTACCGATCGCGGCTTTGCGAAGCTCCGGCGTGCGGTTCATTCGCCTGAGGCCAGCAAAGGGTAGCGTTCAGCCAAGAGTTTAAGAAAACTGTCCAAGGCGGGATTGTCGTTATCGGCTCGCCAATGTGCCGAGAAGTCAACGCGTGTCGGCCCCGTCCCATCGCGCAGTTCGCGATAGACCAAGCCAGCGAAGCTCGCGCCAATATCTGATTCCAGGACCAAGCTGATCCCGAGCTTCATGCTGATGAGACTCTTGATGATACCTCGGCTGACGTCGTGGCGTTCGATCTTCGGTCGATCCGAGGGAGAAACAAGCTTTGATATCAAGAGAGTCCTCAAGCTCTCGTCCGGGATCGTGCTGACTTAGAAGGACGGTCTCGTTTCGTAGGTCGGTCCAATAGACTACAGTTCCTGCTGCCAATACATGATCTTCCGGCAGAGAGACCAGGATGCGCTCACTCCAGAGCGGGCGAACGTTATTGTCCGGCAGCGGCCCGTCCCCAGTCACGATGAGAACGTCCGCCGTGCCATTTCGCAGCGCCGTCGCGAGACGCGTTTGCGATCGCTCGACCGTTGCGAGTTCTATCCGAGGATGCCGGTTCTTGAATTCGGTCAGCGTCGCTCGCAGATTGCCGGCGGATATAGAGGTGCAAAAACCGATCGAAAGGCGGCCAGCTTCGCCTCGCCCATTCGAATTTGCCGTTGCAACAAGCACATCGACTTGCTCCAGAATTAATCTGGCCATCCAGAGAACACTTCGCCCAGCCGGGGTTGGCTTTACCCCTCCGCCTGAGCGCTCGAATACGGTGACGCCGATTCGATGCTCAAGCAGACGAATAGATCGGCTCAGGATCGAGTGTCGAATGGACAGTAACTCGGCGGCTTGCCGAATACTCCCATAATCTGCGGCTGCGACCGCAAAGCGGAGCTGCTTCAGATCAATAGCGTGCATCCGAAGCACGCGTGGCTGGTCCATTATCTCATTCTCCGAGGCGGGTGGACGCATGGTGTCGCGCTGCAGGCAGCGAAGTCACCTGAGAGTTAACAGAACTGTTCGTCTTGAGATTGACGTTAGGCGACGGCGAGCGCGACTGGCGCCCACAGCACGGGACCCTGAAGGCCACCGGCGGCACGGACACGCACTAGACTCTCAATTGAAACTTCAAGATATCCCGCGACCGCAAGGGTGCTGCCTAGTGCGCGAGGTTTGCCGATCCGCCGCAAGGACCATCCTGCGACGCAAGATTCGCTCCATTCGAGCATCGGTGACAGTCACAATTTCGGTGAGCTGTCGCGACAGGCCGAATTCGATCATGGCCGCGAACAGTTCGGAGGTCGCGATTGCTAGGCCGTGAGCGCCCTTGGGCGCGTCGGCCGCAACATCGAGCGCAAAGCGGCTGCTTTCCCAGATGGTGGGGCTAGCGGGAGCGCATGCTCCGTCCAAGAGAACGGGAAAAGTATCGCGAAGCATAGTGGGGCCAGTCGAAGGTAGCAAGCGCACGCAGCCCTGGATGCGCCCATCGCCCGCACGCTGAAGCAAGTAGCAGGGCTGAAGAGCATCGAACCCGTCGATCTCCATATCGCCGCTGACCTGTACCTCCCAATCCAGTCGCTCCCGGAAAACGCGGTAGCGTAGGCGGTGCATCTCCGCAATTTCATCAATAAAGCTACCGAAGTAATCAGCGGTTATCAGCTGCATCATGATCGCCTCCTAGATTGCTGACGTTTCAGCATTGGAGGCGAATTGCTACACCGGCACATCCTGTACAGATGCACAGGATGTGCCGGGAGTGGGATCACTCCATTGTTTACCTTGAAGCGATTAGCCGGGCGACGGCTTGGCAGATCGAGTGCACGCCGAGCTTCGCTTTGGCGTTTTCCAAGTGGAAGGCGGCCGTGCGACGTGTAATGCCGAGAATGCGCCCGATCTCCCAAGCAGATTTGCCCTGCGCCGCCCATTCGAGGCATTCGAATTCGCGGGGCGATAACGACACGCCGTTTATGACCCGATCAGGAGAGAGTTTGCGTCGAACATGCGCATGAAAATACATCGCCATCAGTTGAAGTACTTGTCTATGTGCTTCGACGCGCCGAGAGAAGGCGGCACCGCGATGCTCGTCTGCTGCAAAAGTAACGGCAGCGATTGGACCGCGACCATCATGAATCGGAACTGTAAAGCCACACGCGATGCCAAATCTAGCGGCGTCCTCGAATAACTCCTGCTGCGGACGCGATAATATGCTCGCTCTCGAGTTGAGGCCCCATTGAAAGGGCTCCGTATCTAGGTGATCACAGGATCAAAACGTTCGTAGCGGTTCTGTAGATACTGCGCTGTCCAGGTGGACGGATACGTCGAGATCAGCTGGGGAGCACCACCTTCTCGAGCTGATAAGCATAGATAGGCGAAACAAGACAGCTCCAGCGCTTGAGTCGCCTCTACCATGCTTTCCCGAAGCGCCGTTACATCCGTGCTTTCGGAGAGATGATCAATGTAGGTCTGAAAAATCCGGTGCATGTCAACACAGAATTGATACGGCTAACCGATCGTACGGACATTAGCGCGCGGCGCTTACTTTCTGGGCCGACAGCCTTAGAGGGTGTCGGACCCATATTTATCGCCACTCAACTAGGGCCGCTATAATGCGATCTCAAACGGCTAAATGAATCAGGCTGTAACCACGCTTGAAATGGCTGCTCAGGACCTATTAAGGTCTATCCTTCCCGTCATTGGGAGGGGCAACAATGACCTCTGTCCCCGACTCGCGCAGAGCGTTCGCAAGAGCTCCCTCGGGTTTCCGGTCGGTGACGAGTCGGTCGATTGCGTCCCAGCGCGAGCAGATAGAGACCGCGAGTTGATCGAACTTGCTGTGGTCGGCGACTACGATTGCCTCAGCGGCGCGCTGGATCATCGTGGCATAAACTGCACCTGCTTCCTCGTCTGCATCATATATTCCGCGCGCCGCGATGCCGGTCGCTCCCACGATGGCGCGATTTGCCTCATAGCCATTGAGGCTGGCGATCGTCTGCGATCCCAGGAGATATCCCTCGCTGGGGTGAAGCCGGCCCGCACAGAACAAAACGCGGATGCTTGGGTTTGTTCCCAATGCGGTCGCGCTCGCAAAATCATGAGTGATGACGGTGATATCGCGATTATGCGCGGCGAGGAACCGGGCGACATGATAAGTCGTGGCGCCGCCACCCAGCATCAATACCTCCTTGGGCAAGATCATCGCCGAGATCGCCGACGCGATGGCTTCCCGCTCAACGATCATCGCTTGCCGTCGGTCGCTACGCGCGGCCTCAAGCGCGAAGGGGCGCGATGCGCCGCCATAGGTTCGGTTGATGTGCCCCTGCTTCTGTAACTGCATGAGATCACGGCGAATGGTTTCGCCGGATACGTTCAGGGCCACCGCGAGTTCTGAAGCGCGCAAGGTGGGGGCGGCCCCGAGTTGAGCGAGGATGCGCTGATGCCGAAGCGTTCTTGACAGGCGATC
>WNFT01008765.1_pt1 | contig 11473 bp, 9 predicted proteins | sample 5400191 | NCBI WGS metagenome assembly WNFT01 (sample SAMN13153359, study PRJNA577476) | soil metagenome | isolation source: 80 cm saprolite under Madrone tree | place: USA:California | collected 2016-06-14
CACCGGAAGTACCACCACAACCAGCTGACCTTCGGCCTCCTGTACGCCTGGACGGAGAACTTCGTGCTGCCGCTCTCGCACGACGAGGTCGTGCATGGCAAGGGTTCGCTCCTCGCCCGGATGCCAGGCGACGACTGGCAACAGTTTGCGAACCTTCGCGCACTCTACGCGTTCATGTGGACGCATCCGGGCAAGAAGCTCCTCTTCATGGGCGGCGAGATCGGGCAACGGCGCGAGTGGCATCACGACCGGAGCCTCGACTGGCATCTGCTCGGCGAGGGCTCATACCACCGCGGGCTTCAGCGGCTGGTACGTGACCTCAACCGGCTCTACGGGCGCGAGCGCGCGCTCCACGAGCTCGACGCCGACCCCGCCGGCTTCGCGTGGATCGACTGTGCCGACTGGGAGCAGAGCGTGGTGTCGTTCGTGCGACGCGCCCGAGACGCCGGCGACTTCGTGCTCGTCGTCTGCAACTTTACACCGAGGCCGCGCCACGCTTACCGGGTCGGGGTCCCGTGGCCGGGCTATTACCGAGAGCTGATCAACAGTGACGCGGGCGAGTATGGTGGCAGCAACCTCGGCAACGCGGGCGGCGCCTGGGCCGAGCCAACGCCGTGGCAGGGACAGCCGCACTCGCTCGCGCTCACGTTGCCCCCTCTTGCGGTCCTGGTCCTGAAGCTGTCCTGATCGGCTTCACTTCCCAGGCAACATGCTGCTGAGGGCGTCCTGGCTGCTTACGACCGTTGCCCGTCAGGAGCCGGGATGCTACGCGTGGAGGAGCTCGATCGCCTCCTCGTAGATCTCCATGTTCTTGCCGTAGGAGATGGCCGACGCCTGGGCCGCGCTCACGAGATGGCGCCAGCGCCACGGAAGGCGGGTGGCGTGGAACTCCTCGAAGGTGGCCTGATGGTGCTTGAAGGCGTGCATCTCGGTGAAGTTGTCGTGCACGACAATCGTGGCCAGACGGCTGATGAGCGCATCCGGGTCATACCCGAGGTCGGCATACTGCTGCGCCAGGTTCACGGTGTTCTTCACCTCGGGCACCGCGCGCATCTGCCCGAGGTTGGTGACCTTCGACCAGTCGGTCGGCGGCTGCGTGTAGATGCTCTCCTCGAGCGCATCCAGCAACGCGGCCTGGGTGCGATGGGGCAGCGCCGCGACGGCCTCCGGATTCGGCTGGGGCGGTGGCTCCATGCGGTTCTGCGTCGAGCGCACCTCGGGGCCTGTGTGCCACGTCAGCAGCGCCAGCAGCTTGTTGCGCAGGCTCACACCTTCCAGCTTCAAGAGATACCGGCGCAGGTTCGCGCCCGTGTGCAGGTGCACGTCCATCGGATTCCCCGTGAGCGATCGCATGAACAGGCCGGCGGCGCCGATCGACAAGGCTTCGCCTGTGCCCTGGAGCGACAGACCGTCCGCGAGGGCCTTCGCGAGCATCCTCGGGATCTCCGCATAGGTGTCGCACCCGGTGATCGCCTCGCCCAGGAGGCCGATCGCCGGTGTTTCATCCGGGCTCGTGTGGAACCCGAGCGGGCGCTTCAGGAGCTCGTACTCCTCGAGCAGCGGCTCGATGTCCCGCAGCGGAGGCGGCGTGGGGAACCGGCTGACGTACCGGACGGCGGGGCGCATCAGGAACGGCGTGTACTCGCGTCCCAGCCAGTCGAGGGCGCGCCACGTGAACATGGGGAAGATGAAGTAGTGATCGTCGAGCATGTTCTTCGGGATCGCCACGGTCAGCAGCAGGTCCAGCGCCTGGGCATGCGGGATGTTGTCCCAGAGCCAGAGGAAGGCGTGATCCGCGGCGTTGTACAGGCCGCGATCCACGGCGGCGAAAAACGCCTTCTTCGTGCCTTCGACGCCGCCCGAGTCCACGGGCTTGGCATCCGCCAGGATGTACGGGCCCATGCCGGGGTGATTGATATGCTGGTTCGACAGCGCGACGTGCTGAAGGATCGGCAGGAACCGCTGTTCGCCCGACACGCGCTCCACGGTGTTGTGGAGTGCATGAAGCCCGACGAGCGGGTGCAGCGGTCCGCCATGGTGGCCGGGCGGCAAGTCCGAGGAACGAGTGACCGCGAGCGCCGACGCGGTCAGGAGCTTCTTGACCGACAGGCCTTCGCGTAACTTGCCCAGGGTGGATTCGAGGATCCGGCTGGGGTCGGTCTCCTCGATGAACTGCACCAGCGGCTCGATGTCATCGGCAAACCGTACGGGCCTGTGCATGATCTCTCTCCTCTCGTTCCATAGCGAGCGCGTGTCGCCTGAATCCTACCGCGTAGCCGGATCCTGCGCAGCAATCTTGTCGGCGCGTAAGAGGCCATGGGACCGGTCCTCGTCAGCGCCACCATCGGCTGGCATCGGCTCCTGGGCGGCCAGCGTTCGAGTCTGGCAGGTTACGTCACGGTGACGGGGGCCCACGGACGGGGCGACCGCCGCCGGAGGGTGCTAAAGTTGCCTACGCTCAATGCGGTGAGCTGGCCGGCGGCCTCGTCGTGACGCTGCTGGAGCGGGTGCTCGGTCGCCGTTGTGCTCATTGCGGTACCGCGCCATGCCGAGGAGCGTTGCGTAACGCGCGGTGCCGATTATATGCGCGCGCCCTTGACGTCCGGCGCATATCGCAGCGACGGTTGGGATAACAGGCTGAAGTGGAGGATGAGGCGATGGATTTCGGGATCTTCAATCTGATGGGGTCGCGCGAAGCGGACAAGCCGACGGCGCAGGTGTTTGGCGAAGTCGCCGAGCAGACGAGGCTGGCCGACGCGCTCGGCTACACGATCGCCTGGTTCGCCGAGCACCATTTCTCGAATTATTGCCTGTGTGCGTCGCCATTGATGATGGTGGCGCATTGCGCCTCGGTCACCAAAAAGATCCGGCTCGGCACCGCGGTCGTGGTATTGCCCTTGTACAACCCGGCTCGGCTTGCCGCCGAAATCGCCACTGCCGACGCATTGTCGAATGGCCGACTGATGCTCGGCATCGGCGCCGGTTATCAGCCCTACGAATTCGAGCGGTTCGGCGTCGACATCGCCCAGAATCTCGAAATGACTGATGAGTTCTGCGACATCCTCGACCTGGCCTTCAGCCGGGATTTCTTCAGCTACGACGGCAAGCACTACCAGATACCGGAAACTCATATCCCGGCCCGCACGGTGCAAAACCCGCTGCCGATCTACGTCGCCGGCCATACCCAGGCGATGTTCCGCGCCGCCGCGCGGCACGGCTATCGGGTGCTGACGTCGGGCCGGGTCGGCGGCGCCAAACTGCTAGCCGGGCAGTATGCCGACATCGTCGCCGCGTTTGCCGCCGAGAATGCGCCCTTGTCGCGGGCGCATATCACCGTCAACCGCTTCGCCCACATCACCGACAGCCGCGAGGATGGGATGCGCTTTGCCGAGAACGCGCGCTATCAGTCGCGGCTCGCGTCGAGCCTCAGGCGCCGGCAGGAGGTCATGCAAGGGACCGTATTGGTTGATGTGCCGTTCCCCGACGAGCCGCCGCTCGAAACCATCTACAACGATCTGCTGATCGGCGATGTCGAGACGGTTGCCGAAAAGCTCGTCGCCGAGATCCGCGCGACCAAGCCCGTGCATGTGTGCTTTTCGTTCAAGGTCGGCAACACGCCGCACACGGCGGCGATGCGCTCGATGGAACTGATGATCGGCGAGGTCAAACCGAGGGTCGAAAAGGCGCTCGGGCCGCTCGGACGAGTCGCGGCGGAGTGAGTGGGAATCAATTCTGCTTGCCTCGAAAGTCAGACGCGACCAAGAACTTGGCCGAACGGGACTGTTTTTACGGCGCTCCCGTCGCCGACGCGACCAAAATCCTCGTTCGGTCTCTTCGGCTCGAGTGCGGGTGTCGAGCGCCGTCTCCGCGCCGCTCTCTATACAGGCTCACGGGACCGTCGTAAGGGCGGGATCGTGTGATGGGCAAGTCACGCGCTGCGCGGCGGCCCCGCGGTATGATGCGGGGCGACGAGATCCCTGAGGCGCTGAGAGGTTTCTAGGTTTGAGTGATCCCGGGAGTCACGAAGCAGTTCTTCGTGACGAACGCCGTCCACCAACTCGGTCCTGCCCCCGGCGGCCCTATGCACCAGCGCGTCGCGCCGCGAACCTCGGGCCTCGAGCCCGCCGGAGCCATTGAGCATGGCGAAGACGACGGGACGACGAGAGTGGCTGTCGATCGTCGCGCGGGGAGCCACCGGCGTTGCGATGGGCGCCCTGGGGCAACCACCCGCGGCGCGGTCGGACGAGAACGGTGGCCATCCGCGCATCAAGCACATCGTCGTGCTGATGATGGAGAACCGCTCGTTCGATCACATGCTCGGGCTGTTGATGAACGAGATTCCCGACCTGCGCGGCGTCCACACCGGCGACTGGACCAACGTCGACGACAAAGGCAACGTGCATCCGCTGACCGCCGACGCGGCGTACCAGGGGCAGTTCCTCGTCGACCCGCCGCACGATTTCTGGAGCGTGCACCAGCAGATCTACGCGCACCCGGGGCAGCCGACGCAGCAGCCACAACCGGACATGCGGGGATTCGCCGCAACCTATGCGCGAGCCGGCGGCAACCCGGCCCACGTCATGAAATGCTTCAGCCCGGAGCGACTGCCGACCATCCGCGCGCTTGCCAGGAATTACCTCGTGTGCGACAACTGGTTCGCCTCGGTGCCGGGCCCGACGAACCCCAACCGCGCCTTCGCGCACTTCGGCACGTCTTTCGGCCGCGTCGACAACGGCCCCGTGTGGTTCGCGATGGTCGATCGGCGCCACGAAAAGGGCATCTACGGTCGACTGCGCGATCGCGGCAGGTCCTCAAAGATCTACTACTACAGCCTGCAGAGCGGAACGATCGCGATGACATTTCTGGGGTCGTCCTACTTCGGGCTCTATCGCGATTTCGTGAGGGACTGCAGGAACAACGCACTGCCGGACTACGCGTTCATCGAGCCGCCGTATGTGGATCAGGACGACGGCACGCTGGCCGCCGACCATCATCCCGACAACTTCGTGCTCGCGGGCGATCAGTTCATCCGGAGCGTGTACGAGGCGATCCGCTCGTGCGACGAGGTGTGGCGCTCGACGCTGTTCCTGATCGTCTGGGACGAGCACGGCGGGATCTTCGACCACGTGTCGCCGCCGACGCTGCCGTACGGCGACACCTTCCGGTCGCCGGTGGCTGGCTTCAACTTCGACCGGCTCGGCGTCCGCGTCGGGGCGATCGTGGTGTCACCCTACGTGACGCCGAGCGTCTCGCACGCACTGTTCGAGCACGCGTCGATCCCCGCCACCGTTACGCAACAGTTCATCGGCCCGCCCGACGCACACGCGCCGTACCGGCGCGAGCAGTACGCGCCGACGCTGCAGCAGCTCCTGATCGACATGGCGCCGCGCATGGAGCGACCCGACTTCGGCCGCCCCCCACGGCGGAGTGAGTGGTGGGACGACCGCGTGATCCTGGCTTCGCTGTCCGAGTCTCGTATACCGGACCGCCCGACGTTCGGACCGACGCGACCGGCGTCGTCGCTGCAGATCCAGCACGTCCGCGACGTGCATCAGCTCCTGGCGTCCCGGATGCCGAAGGTCGCGTCCGCGTTCGATCCCCGTCGCATCACGACACAGCGGGCGGTCGGGCAATTCATGCGCACGGCGCTGGCAGCCCTCCACTCCGAGCTGGAGGGCCGCGATTCTTAGGCGGCCGGCCCGCCGGCCGCTCACGGTCGCGGTCGTCGTCTGGGCGCTGACCGCCCTCGCCGCGCCCCACGCGACCCAGGCGCAAGTGACCAACGAGGCACCGCCCGAGTCGTTCGATCTCTCCCTGTGTTCGAAACCGTCCGTGGCGCAGAGCACCAATCCGGTCGCGCGTGATCTACGGACGGAGTTCCGGGACCTGCTCTTCGACGTCTGCCGCGTGAAAGAGGACTACAACGAGGACGGCTTCCGCGGCATGCTCGAACGACAATTTGGGACGGTCCAGGACCTGATCGTCGACGTCTTCACCGGCCGCGGCCTGCATCCGACGCTCGGCCGCATCGTCCCCGAAGGCGGGATCGCATTCGGCGCCGCGCTGAACGACGAGTGGCACATCACCGAGACGCCGCACATCCGGTTCACGACCAGCGTCGAGGCGCGCGGGTCGGACAACGGATTCTGGGCGGCCGGCGCGCTGTCGCACATGCAGTTCGACTGGTACCGCGCGTACGATGTCGGCTCGTTCCGGATGCCGCAGATCACGGTCGCCGTCAAACATTTCGATCTTCCCGCGATGCCGTTCTTCGGCCTGGGGAACCAGACCTCGCTCAGCGACCGGTCGTTGTTCAAGCTGACCGAGACCGAACTGCCGATCCTGATGGATTTCCCCGTGGCATACGGACTGACGTTGTCTGCGCAGGCGACCGCGCTCTATGCGACGTCGGATCCGTCCCAGCTTTTCCTTAGCCGGTTCTCCGAGTCATCGGTGCCGGGCATCCGGTCGCGTACGACGTACATCGTCCCCGGACTCATCGCGAGCTATCGCTCTCCGGACGTGCTGTATGGCCTGTCCGGCGAGGCCCGCGTGAGTTACGAGGCCTACGAGGCGCTGGCGGGTGGGAAGTTCACGTTCGATCGATTCGAAGCGCGGATGGCTTTGCACTACGGCATCGAGGATCAGCCCTTCTCCCTGGGGAAATTCCCATTCTTGCGAAGTCTGCTTGGCTCGAGCCGCTTCAGTGGCGAGGCGAATCTGGTCATCAGCGAGCCGCGGGCACACAACGCGGTGCCGTTCTATCTCCAGCCGACATTGGGCGGCGGCGACATTCATAACGAAAATTGGCTGCGGAGCTATACGAACTACCGGTTCACGGCGCCGAACACGGTCGCGTATGGCGTGACCTATGAACGGCGACTGATCGATCCGTTCGGTTTCTCCATATTCGCGCAATGGGGAAAAGTGGGGCTGAACCCCGGTGAGCTCGATTTCGACCGATTGAAGCACAGCATCGGTTTTGGTCTCGCGCTACGACTCGGCGGCAGAGCGGTGGCGGAATTCTCGATCGCGTGGGGCGGCGGCGAGGGCAGCCACACGTACGCGACGGGCAATACGAACAACGCGATCGGATTCGGAGCGCGTGCAGCTGGCACCGTCGGTCTTCGGGGTGTGTTTTAGACGAAGGAGCGGGATCTGCGGCGTGGCTCCTCTACGTCGCCCGTGCCGCCTTTCGAATGGCGGTCTCTCGCGCGCTCTCCGACGACTGTACGAACTCAGGGGCGGGACTCTCCGCGGGTGATTTCTGCAAGTTCGAACTGGTGGCCCCAACGGGATTCGAACCCGTGTTTGCCGTCCGCCACGCGCTTTCGTAGGGGTCGAAAGAAGTTAGGCGCTGTTGACTAAACATCAAGCCTCCCGGGACTCAAATTCGCTTGTGGTTTGCGTCCCCTCTCCGTGCTGAATCCCACGAGTTCTCATCAGCCGGGACCACATCTGAGAAGTTTGGGAAGCAGCCGGGAATCCGAACGGGACTTTCCTGGGAAAATGAGAATCAGACTGACCTTCTCGGCGGGCCGCGTTGTGGCCTCCGGTGATTGCGAGGGCCTTGTAATCACCGATATCAAACGCGCTCAAGTTTGAGGTGGATCTGATTTAGTCGATACAAGCGACGAGGGCACGAAGATCAGCGTCACCGTCAAGAGCTAGGTCGCCGGAGAGGCTCGCCGGTCGGCACGCGCCGATCGACGACGATCGCGCTTATTTGACGTAGGCCTTCGCGATCCGGCCGACGAGCGTAGCCCACGGCATGTCGAGAGCGCCGTAAACGGGGCCGGCCAGCGGACTGGCGTTGTCCTTGAGGATCTCGATGTCGCAGGACGTCGTCGTAGAGCTGCGTCACCGTGCGGCTCACCATGCGGAGTTCGGCAATTCCGTGCCCGCACCGAGATACAGGGCTGGTGTCCCGGCCTCGTCTGTCAAAGACGTGCCCCTGTTGCGCGCCACAGCGGGCGCACACGACCTCAAACGTCTCCGTCGCGTAGCGGGCGTCGCGCACGCGGCGCAGGTGATCTTCATCGAACGGCGCGGTGAAGCTGGGCCAGCCGGTGCCGCTCTCGAACTTCGTGCCGGCCTTGAACAGGGGCAGCCCGCTCAGGCGGCAGGTGAACACGCCCTCGCGCTTCTCGGCGAGGAAGACGCCGCAAAACGGTTCTTCGTCGCCGTGATGAAGCATGACGCGGCGCTCTTCATCGCTGAGGCCGTCGATCAGTTTTCTGAGTTGTGCCTCACTGGGCGGCGTCAAATCAAAATGCGGCGTGGCGGAGGAGTTCGTCATCCGCGATCCGGTTTCCCAGGCGCGTCAAACGACACCGTCTGCTTGGTGAAGACGGCCCCTTCGGGATCCACCACCTCGATCAAGACCTTATGCGGCCCGCGCTGCAGCCCCACCAGAATGAGGGTGTTGCTCTGGCCGTAATCCGCCCATGACCACGGCAGGTCGTCGACGGTGATGTGCAAGTGCCCGACGCGCGGCGACAAATTGCGTGCCGCCGATCCACCCAATGGCATGATGCGCAAATTCTCCACGCGATATGAGATGTACACGACGTTTTGCGCCAACGGACCAGGAAGCGGCGCTTCCACCGTCAATTTGGGCGCGGGCTCGTTGTCGATGGGGACCACAGTGCTTTGAGCGAGCGAGTTCATCGCATTCTCTCCGACTTGCAGATCCCCTGTTCAGCTGTCACGGGCAGTGGAGGGCGCGCGCGTCATGCGCGCGCCGCCCCATGCGTCGTTTCACTTCCGCAACGTCTTGAATGAGGCGCGCACCTCATCGGTGAAGATCTTCGGCTGTTCCCACGCCGCGAAATGGCAGCCCTTGGGCGTGCGGCCGTAATGCAGAAGCCTCGGGAACGCGCGCTCGGCCCAACTCTTCGGCGCCGTGTAGATTTCGCTGGGGTTCGCGCTCACGCCGACGGGAATGGTGACGCCCTTGGCGTCAAAGAAGCCCGCCTTCGCCGTTTGCCGGAACTCCCAATAGAGCTGGTAAGGCCCTCCGGCTCTCCATCGAAGGAGCGGGCGATCAACGCGTAGCTGTCCGCATCGTGATCGAGAATCCACGCCGCCAGGCCAGCGGGTGAATCGACGATCCCGTAGAGCGTTTGCGGACGAAGCGCCATCTCGTTGGCGTAGCCCAGACCGTTCTTGTAGAAGAACGCGACCTGCTCGTAGGCGCGCTTCTCGTCGGGGCCGAGATCGGCGGGGGGCGGACTGCCGGCCGCAAGCGCCTTCACAATCTCGGGCGGAATGGTCCCCGGCATGTTGGTGTGGATAGCGATCAGCTCGGGAGGCGCGATGAGGGCCATCTGTTCGGTGATGAGCGCTCCCCAATCGCCGCCTTGCGCGACATACCGATTGTAGCCAAGGCGCTTCATCAGCACGACCCACGCCCGCGCAATGCGCTCCGGATCCCAGCCGGTTTCCGTGGGCTTGCCGGAAAAGCCGTATCCCGGCATCGACGGGATCACGAGATGGAATGCGTCCGCTTCGGTGCCGCCGTGCGCGGTGGGGTTCGTGAGCGGTTCGATGATCTTCAGCTGCTCGATGACCGAACCCGGCCAGCCATGGGTCACGATCATCGGCAGCGCATTCTGGTGCTTCGACTTCACATGGATGAAGTGGATATCCAGACCGTCGATCTGCGTCATGAAGTGCGGCAGCGATTTCAAATGCGCCTCGCACCTGCTCCAATCGTAATCCGTCCCCCAGTACTGGATGAGTTTTTGCATCGTGGCGAGCTGCACGCCTTGTGTTGGCCCCACCGCCGCCGGGGTCGACCAGATCCGCCGGGAAGCGGCGTCGGACACCAGCTCATGCTCCGGCCATCTCGTCATTTTGATGCGCCGGCGCAGCTCGGTGACATCGGTTTCAGGAAAGCTCACCTGGAACGAACGGATCGCGGTGTTGTCGGGCATGGCTTGCTCCTGTGGCGTTTGGGTTGAAGGGGATGGGGCCGGCGGTGACTCCTCCTATGCCGCGGTGCAAAATCGGACGATTCACCGTTTCCCGTAGTCCGTGAAAACGTAATCTCTTGTCTTCACGATCGTGTGGCACGCGAGCCCGCACTTGGCGTCGTTCGCCTGCGGCGGCACGTCAGCCTGGGTGGCGGGCGTGAACGTATCGGACGCGGCGTCATACTTGAACGCGCCCCATCCCCATCCGCCGCTGTCCGCGAACCTCTTGCTGTCCTTCACCATGAAGTCGACGTCATGCAGGCTTGCCGGCACCGTGGCAGTGGGGAGCGTCTCGAGCTTTTTCGGGTTCCAATTCATCGCTTTGGCTCCTTTTCAGGCGACGTGATCAGCGCCTTCATCGGTAGGTCGGAGCACGGACCGGATTCTCGACATCGCGGACGAAGAAAACTCTCGGCGACGAGGAGACTTTATTCAATCAGAACTGAACTAGGCGATCCATTGCAGTCTCCTCGTTACCAGCTCATCGACGTCACTCATGGTCCCGATGAGAGGCAGAGAACGGCTCCGGGCGCTCCGCTTCCTCATCGTTGTGTGCGTCAAACGTAGGCAATCGCTAACGACGCGCCTTGCGTTGCCTCCCATCTGGTTCCTGGCACGCGTCAACGTCACTGCCCCTCCGTCCACGTGCTTATATACTTTCTTAGTTTCTGGCGGTACAGTGCTCGGACTCCAGCCGGGCCATACAGGACACGATCGAACGATGCGACCACGTTGTAGTAATGGCAAATTAACCGTGCCAATCACCTCAACATACAAACCGTCCCAAATCAAAGAAGCGATCGAACACCGTCAGCGTGGTGGCAAGATCTCTATCCCTCGTCGCAGCCGCCAAACCATGAGCAAGGTAGCTTGGGCGACCGCGAAATATTGCCCCCGCCGTTGCCAATCCTACGCATAGGACGCCGCACGGCAGAGTCCAGCTCAGGGTAGCTTGTCGAAAAAGAGATAAACGGCGCCGTGGCCGCTTTCGGGTTGGGCTTGAGGCGGGCTGATTCCGAGTGCCTCGGCGATATCCGGGTGTGGCATGTACTCTCAGAGCGACTATCGGCCGCGCCGGGAAGGTGTCCGTCGCGCGGGCGCCGCAAGGGCAAAGCCGGCGGTTCCTCCGAAGGTCTCTTCGAATTGTGTTTCAAGCCCTGGCATCATGTCATGCCTGGGGGACGAGGTAGAGAGATGCACTGTTGTGAGCCATATCCGAAAGCGACGCGGCGTTGAACGAGGCCGACTGTCCGAGCAGACGATAATTGTGCACTGGATACCGATAACGAAGGGCGGTATGAACGAAGCGAATTGACGTGGAGCGCTTGAAACGGCTCAACGCCATTCTGACTATGGAGGGTCGACCATGGCGGCAACTGAACACCCGATCATCGAGACTCGGCGCGACCAGATGTTCCTGGTGTTGGAGCCGCCGGAGATCGATCGGCTGCGCCGGTTCGGGGAGACGCGGTCCTACGGCGCGGGCGAACGCCTGG
>WNFT01006261.1_pt1 | contig 11472 bp, 12 predicted proteins | sample 5400191 | NCBI WGS metagenome assembly WNFT01 (sample SAMN13153359, study PRJNA577476) | soil metagenome | isolation source: 80 cm saprolite under Madrone tree | place: USA:California | collected 2016-06-14
TCGGCGCGCGACTCGGCCTTCCGGATGATGCGGATGACGCGGTCGAGGTCGTCGTAGATGCGGGCGAGCGCGTCCAGGATGTGGAGGCGCGCCTCGAGCTGACGCTGCTCGTGCTCGAGCCGGCGCGTCACCACCTGCAGGCGGAAGTCGAGGAACTGGCGGCAGAGGTCGCGGAGGGTGACGCGCGCCGGCTGACCCACGGCCGGGTTCGCGGTGGGCAGCAGGCAGGTCAGGTTGACGTTGAAGTTCGTCTGCAGCGCGGTGTGCTTGTAGACGTAGGCCATCGCGGTCTCGGGCGAGGCGTCGGCCTTGAGCTCGAGGACGATGCGCACGTCGGCGGTCGACTCGTCGCGCACGTCGAGCACCTGGGGGAGCTTCCGAGCCAGGATCTCCTCACCGATGTGCAGGACCAGCTCGCTCTTGTTGACGGTGTAGGGGATCGAGGTGACGACGATCTGCCGCTTGCCGCGCGGCAGCGACTCGACCCGGTACTGGCCGCGGAGCCGGATGGCGCCCTGCCCGCTCTCGTAGATGTCGCGCAGCTCCTTCTTGGTGTTGAGGATCTCGCCCCCGGTCGGGAAGTCGGGGCCCTTCACGTGCTTGAGCAGCCCCTTCACGTCGAGGTCCGGCTCGTCGATCATGGCGGTCAGCGCCGCCACCACCTCGCTCAGGTTGTGGGGCGGGATGTTGGTCGCCATGCCGACCGCGATGCCGGTCGAGCCGTTCATGAGAAGCTGCGGGATGGCGCTCGGGAGGACCGTGGGCTCCTCGAGCATGGCGTCGAAGGTGGCGCGCAGCGGCACCGTCTCCGCCCCGAGGTCGGCGAGCATCTCCTCGGCGAGCGGCGTGAGACGGGCCTCGGTATAGCGGTACGCGGCCGCGCTGTCCCCGTCGAGCGAGCCGAAGTTGCCCTCGCCGTGCACCAGCGGGTAGCGGAGCGAGAAGGGCTGCGCCATGCGCACCATCGCCTCGTAGGCCGCCTGGTCGCCGTGCGGGTGATACTTGCCGAGCACCTCGCCGACGATGGCCGCCGACTTCCGCGGCCGCGCCCCCGCCGTCAGGCGGAGGTTCTGGTACATGGCGTAGAGGATGCGGCGCTGGACGGGCTTCAAGCCGTCGCGCGCATCGGGAAGCGCACGCGAAGTGATGACGCTGAGGGCGTAGCTGAGATAGCGCTCCTCGGCGGCTTCGCGGAGATCGGTCTCGAGTGGCGAGCGGCGCGCGCTCGCGCACGGCCGGGCCGGTTTGCAAGGGTTTGCCGGCCAACCGCCGGTGTTCTTGGAGCGGGCAGATGGCACCCGGCTTGCTCTGACGGCCTCCCGTGCAGAGAGGGGACGGCTCATGGTGATCCAGGTGCTGCTCGTCGCGGACGGTCCGGACGGCGCGGCGACCACCGTCTCGACCACCATCGAGATCAACACCACCGACCCTCGCTGGCCGGCCTGGCTCGTGGATGCGATCACGTTCCAGGCCCAGGAAGGCGCCCGGCGGTTGCGCGATCAGCTGATCGAGCAGCAGGCAATCGCGGGGGACGGCTTCGTGCCGCTCGCGGCGGTCGTCCCCGCCGCCCAGGCCGGACGCTAGCCTGCCGGCCGCGCCGGGACTGCCGCTGCCGCGGGACGGCAGCGGGCCCGGCGCGGCTCAGAGGCTGCGTCGAACGACACTGCTGCAGAGCGACGGGAAGCTCGTTCCATGGGGGTTGCGAGGTCGGTCCCCGTCCTCGACGGATGGACCAAAATCCCCGTTGCGGCGGCCGAAGTGTGCGTAAATACAAGTCGGAGGGGAACTCGACAGGTATTCGCCAAAACCACTCGATTTTGGCGGCGCCGCCTCGGTCCCATCAGCGGCGACTTTCGATGAAGCCGCCCGGCTCCAGGATCGGGCTACGTCCTTCCAACCTCATGAACCGTGCTGACCATCTCGACAGGTTCCATGTACAGCCGGCCCCACACGATGCACCCACGACGCACGCCGATGATGACGACGCCCCTCACGTCGAACGCTTCGCCGTTGACCTGCGTGCCGTGCCATCGCCACTCCGCCCATTCAGTCTTGCCATCCTCGCACGTTCGGACGAGTTCCGCCTGGAAGTCGGGAACCTGGCGGAAGAAGTTCGACCAGTGGTGGCGCACGGTATCTCGCCCCCTGAAGGCACGGCGCGGATGGGCCGGTTGCTCGCTCTGGTAGGCGGACGCGAAGCAGTCCGCGAACGCTTCAAGATCGTGGCGATTGATGGTGTCACACAGACGCTCATTCATCGACACTGGCTGTGCCATCGGCCGTCCCGAGCCTCACCCTACCCGAGTCCTCGGCGCCGTCCGCTGTCCGAGGCGGTCGAAAGTGCTGTCCCAGGCGGCCAAGCGGAAGATCGGGAGGGAGCTAACCTCATCTGACGGGCGGTGGTACGCTGGTGGGGCCGGGAAGGTCGCGACGATGCTTTCCGCCAGTCCAACCGTCTCCACGATGTCAGCGCGGGTGGTCCCGCTCGTGGTTGCCGGGCTGCGCGCCGCCAAGGCTGACGTGGCGACCGTCCTCTCGCGGTTGGGCGTGTCGGACGCTGAGCCGCTGGATTCGGACACACGAATCTCGCACGCGCTCGCGTTCGATCTGTTCGAGGCGGCGGTTGAAGTAACAGGCGACCAGGCGTTCGGGCTCCATGCGGCCGAGCAGCTTCGTCCCGGCACGCTGGGCACCGTGGACTATCTGGTCCGTTGCAGCCCAACGCTGGGCGAGGCTCTGCTGCGTGCGCGGCGCTACCAGCGGCTCATCCAGGACGCGGACCTGTGCCTCGAAGCGTGTGCGGGCCGTGCGAGCCAGCGCTACGCTCTAAGCGGCGGATTGCCGCTCCCACGCCCCGCTGCCGAATGCGTGCTCGCCGGAGCGGTCGTGTGGGCTCGACAGTTGACCGGCCGGGCGCTGAATCCGCTGGAGGTCCGCTTCGCACATAAGCGGCCCCGGGACACGACCGAGCAGGAGCGGCTATTTCAGGCACGCCTTCGCTTCGGCACCGGCGAGAATGCAGTCGTCTTTCCAGCGGCGGTGCTCGATATGCCCCTCGTCCATGCGGATATCGCCTTGATGAGAATACTGGAGCACCACGCGCAGGAACTCCTGGCAAGACTGCCAGCCGTCGATTCTCTGCGGAGCCGTGTCCGTGGTCTGCTGGCTGCCGAACTCCAGCGCGGGAAGGGTAGGTTGGACCACATTGGCGCGTTGCTGCACATGAGTGCACGCACACTGCGGCGCCGGCTCCGAGACGAAGGGACGAGCGCCAGCGAAGTGCTGGATGAGATGCGGCGTGATCTCGCGGTCGGCTACCTTCGGCAGGACGTGAGCGTTGGCGAGATCGCGTTCACGCTGGGTTTCTCCGATGGCAGTGCCTTCCATAAGGCGTTCAGACGATGGACCGGACAGTCCCCAGCGCAGTACCGGAGATATCCTTCGGATCGCGGATCATGGGGCCGGCGCTAAGAGGTGGGTCGTCTACGGTTCACTGGCGTGAGGCTGGGCCGTTCTCGCAGGACGCGCTGGAGCCTGGCCGTGGCTGCACCTGTGGGCGAGACTTCGCGGGAACTCGCACGCGAGGAGGAGCCGATGGTAGATGACCGGAGCGCTGTTGGGTCGAATATGGCTCAGGACTTGGAGGGCGGCGGGTTTCTTGCCTACTACGAAAAGGCCCATCGCGATCCTCTCAACCGCTGGATGCATCACACTGCGCATACCCTCGGCGTGCTCGGAGTCCTCGTCTTGTTCTACAACCCCGTGCTCGGCGTGATCCTCGCCCTCTCCGCGTTCCCCATATCCTGGGCAGGACACTACCTCTTCGAGAAGAACACGCCTGCCTTTTTCGAGCCTCCGTCTCGAAGGACCGTAGGAGCATCGGCCGCGAAGAAGATTCAGGTTGCGCTTGGCGGGGTGGTGTGGTCGGCCGTGTGCCTTTGGCGAGCCTGCCAGCGTGCGCTCCATACAAGGGACGCCGCGTCTACCGAGGGGGATCGGGAATGAGCGAAGGCACCGCATTGCTGGTCATCGACATGCAGGTGGGCCTTGCGGCTAACGCATATCGAGCAGCCGAGGTGCTAGGGACCATCGCCACGCTCCTCGCGAAGGCGCGCTCCCCGGGAACGACCGTCGTATACCTGCAACACGAGAGCGACGAGTTCGAGCCCCTCAAACGGGGTACAGCCACCTGGCAAATCCACCCGGAGATCGTGCCCGCCGAGGGCGAACTGGTCATTCCCAAGCGCGCCTCCGACTCCTTCTATCAAACTTCGCTGCGGGGCGAGCTTGAAGCCAGAAGGGTGCAGCATCTCGTGGTCACGGGCATGATGACCGAGGCATGCGTAGACACGACAAGCCGGGCAGCGATCAGCCTCGGCTACGATGTCACTCTCGTGGAGGACGCGCACACCACCTGGAACGGGCGGCTACCGGCGCCGCAAATCATCGAGCATCACAACGCCACATTGGCGGACCTCGTACATCCCGACCACATCATCAAGGTGAAACCGGCTGAGGCGGTCAACTTTTCTTGAAGCTGGCGCTTCCTGTCAGTAGGAACACCGTGCCGTCTCCAGGACTTCAGGAGGAATGCGATGACCGGAAGCTGTCTCTGCGGGAGGGTTCGTTACGAGGCCGAGGGTGAACTCACAGCCATGCACCACTGCCACTGTTCGCGTTGCCGGAAGCATAGCGGGGCGGCGTTCGTGACGGACGGGTTCGTGGCGGCGAGCGGTTTCCGCTGGCTGAGCGGCGAGGACGCGCTTCGCTCCTACCGAGTGCCTGGGTGGACCGGCACGCGGGTGTTCTGCGGCACGTGCGGCTCCAGCCTCGGCGGGCGCGACGAGCGCTGGCCCGACTTCATCGTTGTCAACGCCGGCACGTTGGATGATGATCCGGGAACCAGGCCGCTCTACCACATCTACGTGGGCTCGAAGGCGCCCTGGTTCACGATCACCGACAGCCTCACGCAGTTTGCGACGGCGGTAGAGCATGAAGGATGAACGGATGGCCGACACGGTGAACGGAGCCTTCCTGGCGGTGCCGTGCAGTCTGGCGCCGTGAGCTTGGAGATCGCGGGCGCCGGCCGGGCCGAGGTCTCCCGCTTCTTGGACGCCCTCCACCTGACTTCCCGCAATGACTGCCGAACCGCTTGAGGTCAGAATCATTCCGGCACGGGAGAAATCCCTTGCGCGTATCAACGATCTCATCGTACGTTCCAAGTCGTATTGGAACTGGCCGACGGACTACCTGAAGCAGGCACTGCCGCTGCACGAGATCGACTTCTCCTACCTGCGGAGCAACCAGTGCTTCGAGCTTCTGGACGTGACCGATCAGCTTGCCGCCTTCCTCGCCGTTGCGATCAGCGATACGAGGGTCGTACTCGACAATCTATGGGTGAGACCGGACCTCATCGGCAAAGGCGTCGGGAGACGCGCCTGTGAACACGTCTTTCGCTTGGCAAGCGAACACCACTGGACGGAGTTGTGGGTCGTCCCTGACCATCCCGCCGTCGGCTTCTACGAGAAGATGGGGTTCTCTGATACAGGCGAACGGGTCCCCTCTCGTGTGCCCGGCGGCCCGGTGTTCTCGGTCTACCGCATCCACTTCTGAGCGGAACGGGGAACTGTCCGGTAGTCGGCGCACCAGAACCATCCGATATTGGTGAATCTCGAAGGGCGTTCGCGGGCCGAGGATTTCCGAATACTTCCGTGCCCCGCCGCAGAGGGGATTTTGGTGAATCCCGCTCTGGAGCAGTCGGCTGCGCTCTCCACGGGTTCCGATGAGGATGCCCGCCGTTGGCATCCAGAGCGCGCAGGCGCGTCGCTGCGACGGCGATTGACCCTTGGGGCTGCCGGCGCCGGGCGACCTTGCTTCCTGACGCCTCGCGCTGGTAGTCGCCAATCGGGCGACGTATCAGTCGCTCATTCGCCAATTCGGGTCGGGGGACGGCGCGGATCGAGCGGGTATCCGTAAGGCGGCGACAACGAGTGCGGCCCTCGACGGCTTCACCAGGGAGGGCGAGTGTCCACCGCCCCCCACACGCTTCCTTCGATCCGTGCCGTGAGACAAGCTGTGTGCTAAACCTGGGCAGCAGATGAAGCTCTACTGGCACCCCTTCTCGATTGTCCCGCGTCGTGTGCGGATCGCGTTGCGCGGAAGGCCGTCGCCTACGAGGAGGTCGAGGTCGATCTCCCGGCACGTGCCCATCGCCGCCCCGAGTTCCGCCGCCTGAACCCCTTCGCCCAGGTTCCAGCGACCGCTTCACGCTACGCCGTGATCGAGCCATCGAAGAGGCCGGGCACTTCGATAGCCTTCCTCTCTGGGAGCGTCTTGATCCCAGCATGAAGCGGGGAGGGCTCCTCGACGCGGCAGCGGCCGGCTAGAAGGGCGCAAGGGAATAGGAGGCGCTCGGGTCGGCGCTGCCCTCGGCTACTTCGGCCGCGCGGGATGATCGACGGTTCAAGGGTCGTTCATTCTAGCGCTCGCCATGCTCGGCGCCGACCTATGGCGCGGCGATCGCACCGCCGATGGTCACGCGACATCCTCCAGCACGACATGCGCAGTGTTGCGGCCGGGGGCGCCCCAAATCCCCCCGCCCGGGTGGGTGCCGGCACCCGTGAGATAAAGGCCGCGGATCGGCGTTCTGTAGCCCGAGAGTTGAGGAATGGGGCGGCGGTGGAGCCTCTGCTCCGGGCTCACGTCGAGGTGCGTGATTTGCCCGCGCGGGAGACCGAGATCGCGCTCGAGATCCTCAGGCGTTTGTGGGATCGTGAGCCGTACCGCGGTCGTAAGATCCGAAGCAAGAAATGGTTGGAGAAGCTCGAGCATCCGGCGTGCTTCCGCCTCACGAATGCTCGACCAGGGCACGTTTCCCTGGAGCTCATAGGGAGAGTAGCGGGTCTCGACCGTCAGCAGATGCTGATTGTCGGGCACGAGCCCCGGATCGAGGGCGGTCGCCGTGCCGACGAGGAGCGCCGGGGCACGGGGATTTCGCTTCTCGAGATACTCGGCGTAGGCGCGTTCGAGGTGGTCGATCGACGGGCAGATGAGCTTGGTTGCGGCCGCCTGCTCGCCCGGCGTGATGCGTGGGTGCGGCGCCCACTCGGGGAGGCGATCGATCAGATACTCAACTTTCAAGGCAACGCCGTTCGCGACCCGGACTCGCGAGAGGGCGGAGCGGATCTCCTGCGGCACCGCATCCGGATCTAGCAGGCGCTTGAAGGTCGTGAGCGGGTCGCACGCAGCGACGACAAAGCGAGCGCCGATCTCCTCACCATCCACGAGCCGCACGGAGCGCACCGCGCCGTCGGCGACCTGGACTCGCGCGGCCGCCGCACCCGTGCGTACCGTACCGCCATGTCGCTCCAAGGCGCCGACCAGAGCACGAATCAGCCCGCCGCTTCCGCCACGCGGGCGCCGGATGCCGACCAGATGTGGCAGTGCGGCGCCGAAGGCCAGCATCGCGGATTGCGGGGCGCTCGGAGGCAGCCCGGCCATGCCCGCAGTGATGAAAGCGAGGACACCTTTCAAATGCGGATCCTCGAACGTCTCGTCGAGAAGGTTCTTCAGGGACGCCTTCAATGCACGCTGGATGAGCGGCAGCTTGGAGAGACCCCGAAGAGCGTGCATGGGCCGTTTCGCCATCCTCCACGTCACGGCGGCGGGTCGAGGCGACCCGAGCAGCACGGGCTGCAGCCACTCGAAGAGCTCTCCCCACTCGCGGACGAATCGTCGATAGGCACGCGCGTCTTTTGGATTCCGCTCCGCGATCGCGTCCGCCGTTCGCTCGAGGTCCTTCCAGAAGACCAATCCCTCGCCCTGAGCGGAAGGCGCGTAGTGAAACGGGTCGAAGGAGAGATTCTCGAGACCGTATCTCTCTAGCTCCAGCTCGGTTGGGATCGGAGTCGTATGCAGCGTCACGTGATCGCAGAAGCAGCGGCTCACCTTGACGCCGGGCGCCATCTCCTCGGTCGCCGCGCAACCACCGGCAATCCGCCGCCGCTCCACGACCTGAACGTGGAGGCCGCTTCGTGCGAGGTATGCGGCGCAGATCAAGCCGTTGTGTCCGGCGCCGATGACGATGACATCAGGATCCGGCATGACTCCCCTTCATAGATCAACTCTTCCCGCGAGCGAACCGGTTCGACACCACATGCACGGGTTGGCGAGTGAGGTTCCGAACAGGTCGAATACGGGAGCGAACGACTTCATCTTCTTCCGACACCCGCACGAATACGGCGGGGATCGACCCAGAGATGTGCAGATAAGAACCTCAAAGGCCTTTGAGGTCCTTTGAAGTGCTTATCTTCCGGTGCGCCGATGCTGATTCATGCTCCGTCGCAACGGATGTTCATGGTCGATCGTAGAGGGGTGTTCGCCCCCTTGGGTGGCCGTGCTGGGGGGCGACGTTGGCGTGCGCCGCATCAGCGCTCCCGATCGGGAGTCTGCCGCTACACGATCGGCAGCCCATCACTACTGGTGGGACGACGAGGTCAGCTTCGACCTGGAGCGGGCGTACGCGGAGACGCACACGGACCTCAGGGCGGGGGTGTTTTTCGGGGTTGGCGCAAACGAGACCCACGAGGGCCGACAGCGCGAAGCGGCCAACTGCCCCGAAGACCTTCGTCAGAAGGTAGCCTCACGGTACATCGACATGGTCGATGACACGCGGCGAATGGTGGCACGCCTGGAGCAGCGGCACTGTCCGAACCCGCAACTTTCGAGCCCCGTTTTTCCCGACGAGTTCCACGTGAGCGTCCCGCAGCTGACGCTGTCGCGAGCGCTCCGAGTGTCGCGAGCGCTCCGAGTGCTGTTCGACGCGCCACGGTGAGTCTCACGCGATCCGCCGCTCCACCACCACCAGCACCCCGCGCGACGGCGCGACGGTGATCGCGCGCAGGACCGGCCGCATGCGATAGCCCGGGGCGATCCGGAGGTCCACCCGCGAGAGCACCTCGGCGAGCACGATCTTCAGCTGGTAGGTCGCGAAGGCCGCCCCCAGGCAGCGGCGGACGCCGCCGCCGAACGGGAAGAAGGTGTTGGGGCTCGGGCGCGTCCCGAGGAAGCGCTCGGGCAGGAAGCGCTCGGGGTCCGGCCAGAGGTCGGGCCGATGGTGCGTCGCGTAGATGGACGCCGACACGCTGACGCCCGCCGGGAGGTCGAGCCCGCCGATGCGTGCCGGCGCGTGCAGGCGTCGCATCACGTTGGTCGCGACCGGCGTCAGGCGCGCCGACTCCTTGGTGACGGCGTCCAGGTACTCGAGCTGGGGCAGGTGCTGGGCCTCGACCGGGCCGGAGCCCACCACGCGCCCGAGCTCGGCACGCAGCCTGGCGAGCGCGTCGGGATGCCGCAGCAGGTGGTAGAAGACCCAGGCGAGCGAGGTCGCCGTCGTCTCCTGGCCGGCCATGAGCAGCGTGAACATCTCGTCGAGCAGCTCCGCATCGCTCATGGGCGCGCCCTGCTCGTCGCGGGCGTCGACCAGCAGCGAGAGGATGTCGCTGCGGCCCGCGGTGCCCTCGGCACGGCGGCGGGCGATCTCGTCCAGCAGGACGGCGCGGATCGCGGCGCGGTTGCGCACGAAGCGGCCCCAGGGCGTCCAGCGACCCAGGTCGATCTGGAACGGCTTCAGCGCGATGAAGGGCGCGCTCGGGCCGTTGGCCTGCGCGACGAAGCGCTCGACCTGCTCGCGCACCCGGGTAAACGCCGCGCCCTCGTCGACGCCGAAGACGGCACGCAGGATCACGTCGAGGGTGATCGATTGCATCTCGCGGTGGATCGGGAACGGGCGCCCGACGGGCCACCGTTCGATCACCCGGTCGGCGATCTCGCGCATGAGGCGGCCGTAGACGTGCATGCGCTCGCCGTGGAACGGCGGGCTCATGAGACGCCGCTCGCGTTGGTGGCGCTCGCCGTCGAGGAGCAGGATCGAGTGCGCGCCGAGGATCGGGCCGAGGATGGGCGCGACGGCCTCGCCGGAGCGGAGGTCGTCGCCGTCGGCGGTGAAGATGTCCTTGATCCCCTCGGGGTCGGTGAAGATGACCATCTTCCCGGGCTGGCCGAACGCGGGGACGGTGTAGCGCTCGCCCCAGCGTCGCGCCCCCATCGCGACCGATGCGTAGGGCCAGAGCGCGAACCGGATACTCTGCCACCACCCCGGCGTGCGCGGCCCCGGCGGCAACGCTGTGGGCGTGGGAGTGGCGGTGGCCTCGGCGACGAGCGTGCTCATCTTTCCCTCCTTTGCGCTCAGCGCGGCACGAGACCGTGCATGACGATCTCGCCGTACAGTGGGAGTACCTCCTGGTACGGGTAGTGACTCTGACTCGAGAGGGCGTCGACCATGGCGCTATCCGTCTGGCTCCCGTCAGCCACGCCTCAACCGCCGCGGCGGGGCGAGCGCAGGCAGCCGACCCGAGCGGCCTGCCGTAGGACCGACCGCTGCCGCGCCCAGGAAAACTTCGGCCGCCCGCTGCATCCGCTGTCGAAGCGAGTCGCTCGCCTCACCGTACAGCCAGTGGGTGATCGTGCCGTTCACCAAGCTGTCGAACGCCGAGGCGAGGTCCTCGGCGCGAAGAGCCCGGCTCAGCTCTCCCCGTTCCTGGCCCCGGACGAGCAGCTTCAGGAGCAGCTCGAGTGCCGCCATGCCCGCCTGCTGCCCCAGCCCTCCTTCGTCGAGCCCGAGCCGGACCTTCGCGATCTCGCGAAAGACGCTGCGATAGAAGCGCCGGTCCTCTTCGATGCCCGCTCCCATCTCATCGAACAGGGCGCGTACGAGCACAGGCGTCGGGGTGGTCGTGTCTGCCAGGGCATTCCTCAGCATGCCCTGGTAGTGAGCGATCACGTCCTCGGTGATGGCCTCGACTAGCGCGTGCTTCGAGCCGAAGTGGTTGAAGACCGTGGCTCGAGCGACACCCGCCTCCTCCGCCACCTGCACCATCGTCACCTCGTCCACACCGTCGCGGGCGAACAAGCGCCGCGCCGCCTCCACGATGCGCGCACGCTGATCGTTCCGGTTCTGCTCCCGGCGCATCAACATTAGACCCGAGTCTAAGACAAACTTGGACTCAAGTCCACCCCCCCGGCAACGAGCGATAGCCGTCCGCGCCGGCCGAGCGCCTTCTGGCCCGGCCGGCGGTCCGCGCCTTCCGGCGATCACATCGAGGGCGGCTGACCTCCCCGAGGACGTGCTCGCGCTCCTCGAAGGCCACCTCCTCGACCTTACCGGCCCCCTACGGCGCTCCGAACGCGGGCGACCCCATCCAGTACGACGAGCTACGGATCGAGCACGACGAGGGCGAAGTGGAGATCGTCGTCTACAAGCGCGCCATCCTGCTGTTCATGACCGACACCGAGGCGGTGAAGCGGATTCATCAGGTGTGCTGCCGCCTCGACGATCTTGCTGCCGGTTGACAAGGCGCGCTGGGCAACGCCTTGACAGTTTCCTTTCCGGGCAGTTAGTTTAGGACGGCGTCA
>WNFT01006914.1_pt1 | contig 11469 bp, 8 predicted proteins | sample 5400191 | NCBI WGS metagenome assembly WNFT01 (sample SAMN13153359, study PRJNA577476) | soil metagenome | isolation source: 80 cm saprolite under Madrone tree | place: USA:California | collected 2016-06-14
GGCGGTTTTCCGCGCAGCCTTTTGAGCGCGGCTGGGGCACGACCGTGGGGAACGCCCTGCGGCGCGCGCTGCTCAGCTCGATTGAGGGCGCGGCCATCACCGCGGTAAAAATCGAAGGGGTGCTGCACGAATTTTCTTCGATTCCCGGAGTCGTCGAGGACGCCACGGACATCATCCTCAACCTCAAGCAGGTGCCGATTAAGCTGAACACCGATTTGCCCAAGACCATTTATGTAAACGTGGAGAATCCCGGTCCGGTGACTTCCGCGCAGATTGAAGAAGACGCGGACTTCGCGGTGCTCGACAAGAGCGTGTACATCGCCACGGTCAGCGAAGGCGGCAAGTTGCAAATCGAGATGCGCGCGAAGAATGGCCGTGGCTACGTGGCTGCGGACCGCAACTACGACGAGGACCTGCCCATCGGCTATATTCCGGTGGACTCCGTGCATTCTCCGGTGCGCAAGGTCAACTATTCGGTGGAAGCGGCGCGCCTCGGGCAAATGACCGACTACGAAAAGCTGATGATCGAAGTGTGGACCAACGGCGCCATCACCCCACAGGACTCCATCGGCCTCGCCGCCAAGCTGGTCAAGGACCACATGAGCATCTTCATCAACTTCGAAGAGCCCGTGGATACCATCGAAGCGCCGCAAGACATCCAGCATGATCCGCGCCTGGAGCACCTGGACCGCTCGGTCGAGGAGCTCGAGCTTTCCGTGCGTTCCTACAATTGCCTGAAGAACGCGAATATCCAGACCATCCGCGAACTCGTGCAGAAGAGCGAAAACGAAATGCTGAAGACGAAAAACTTCGGCCGCAAGTCGCTCAACGAGATCAAAGATATACTGGTGAAGATGGGCCTCGCGCTGGGCATGAAATTCGATGAGCACGGCCGCATCATCTGGCCGCCGCTCCCGAGCCAGACCGCCGCACCGGCCTCGGAAGACACCGTTGGACTGTAAGGCGCCAGGGGACAAATAGACGATGCGACATCTCAACTCAGGATCGAAACTCGGGAAGCAGCCGGCTCATCGCCGCGCCGTGCTGCGCAGCCTGGTCACCAACCTGTTTGAACACGGACGAATCACCACTACTCTGACACGCGCCAAAGCCGCGCGTCCGGTGGCGGAGAAAATCATCACCCTTGGCAAGCGGGACACGCTGCAATCGCGGCGCCAGGCGGCTTCCTACATCATGCTCCCGGCGGTCACGCAGAAGCTTTTCAGCGAGATCGCCCCCAAATTCGCCGACCGCGCCGGCGGCTACACCCGCATCATCCAGGCCGGCAACCGCGTTGGCGATAACGCCCAGGTAGCCATCCTCGAGCTCGTCGGTTACGAGTTCAAGGCAAAAGAAAAGAAAGAAAAGACCAAGAAGGAAGAAACCGCCGAAGCCAAGAGCTAAGCCGGATTCTCATCTCAAAACCCAGCAGCCCGTTCCAGCAATGTGGAACGGGCATTTTATTTTCCACACCTCAATCGTAGTTTTCCGGTAACTAGAAGCCATCTCATAAATGCTCGGACATCGCGGAAAGGACGGCACTTACAGGATGAAACCATTGAAACTCAGCCAAATCATCACTTTCTGCCTGATTCCATTACAGCCGGTTTGTGGCTTTCCTGCCACAAAACCATCGGGATCGTCGCCAGCGGAACCACAGCCAAAGCACGCCCATGGCAAAGAACGCGCCGATCGAGTCGAGCAGCGAATCGTACGGCGAAGCGCCGCGGCTGGCCACGAACGACTGGTGGACTTCATCCACCACGGAATATCCTGCCGTGCAGAAGAGTGCCGCAAGGCCCCACGTCCACCGCCAGCCTTTGCGGTCGCCGCGCACACCGCGGTAGAGCAGCAGGCAAAAGATAAAATATTCCGTAAAGTGCGCGCTTTTACGGATGAAATGGTGGATGAACTCAAATTGGTTGTGGGTCAGCGAAGGAACAATCCAGCGCAGGATGGGTTCGAACACCGAAGCCGTATGCTCCGACGAAAAAGTATCCGTGGACGCCGAGAAAATGACGCTCGCCCACAATAAAGCGGGCCACCACGCGCGCAGCCAGGCTGGCACTCGGCGTGTCCGCAAACGCGCCTGATATTCCGGCAAATGTGGCGCAGGGCGCGGGTTGCGCCAGGGTTGGAGTTCCGGCACTAAGAATCAGCTCCTACTTTTTTTCGACGCGGCTCCAAGCACCCTCCGTGAGTCCTACTCCATCCGCCTGCTCGATGCGCCCTACTCCATACGATAGTTCGGCGCTTCCTTCGTGATGATCACGTCGTGCACGTGGCTCTCGCGCAGTCCCGCTGCGGTGATTCGCACGAACCGGCTCTTCTCGCTGAACTCCTTCAACGTGGCCGCTCCCACGTAACCCATGCCGCTCTTCAGTCCGCCGACGAGTTGGTCCGTCAGCGCGCCCAGCGACCCTTTGTAGGGCACGCGGCCCTCGACGCCCTCCGGCACGGACTTGCCGCGTTCCGCGCCTTCCTGCGAATAGCGGTCGGCGGAGCCTGCCTCCATCGCTCCGGTCGATCCCATCCCCCGGTACGACTTGAACGTGCGTCCCTGATAGAGAATGGTTTCTCCCGGCGATTCTTCAGTGCCAGCAAAGAGACTGCCGATCATCACGCACGACGCCCCCGCCGCCAGCGCTTTTGAAATGTCCCCGGAATACTTGATGCCGCCGTCGGCAATAATGGCCACATCCGTTCCCTTCGTGGCCCTCGCCGTTTCCATGATGGCGGTAATCTGCGGCACGCCTGCCCCCGTGACCACCCGCGTCGTGCAGATGGATCCGGGCCCGATGCCCACTTTCAAGCCATCCACTCCCAGCGAGATTAGCTCCTTGGCGCCGTCGTACGTGGCCACGTTCCCGGCGATGAGCTGCATTTCCGGCAAGCGCTGCCGTATCGCCTTAATCGCCTCCATCACGCGCTCGGAGTGCCCGTGCGCCGTGTCGATTGCCAGCACGTCGGCTTTCGCTTTCGCCATTTCCACCGCGCGCTCGAGAAAATCGCCGGTCGCGCCCACGGCGGCGCCCACTCGCAATCGGCCGTGCTCGTCTTTCGCGGCGCGCGGATATTCCAGTTTCTTCTGGATGTCTTTGACCGTGATCAATCCCTTCAGGTTGAAGTCCCGATCCACCACCAGCAGTTTCTCAATGCGGTGTTTTTGCAGGATGCGTTCGGCTTCTTCCAGTGTCGTTCCCACCGGCACAGTTACCAGATTGTCTTTCGTCATCACCGAACTGACCAGTTGCGCATGATTTTTCTCGAAGCGCAGGTCGCGGTTGGTCAGAATTCCCGTCAGCCGCGAACCGTGCGTCACCGGCAGGCCGGAAATTTTGTACTTGGTCATGATTTCCAGCGCCTGCCGCAGCGTGATGTCCGGCGAAATCGTCACCGGGTCAACGATCATTCCGCTTTCCGAGCGCTTCACCCGGTCTATTTCCTCGCCCTGGCGGTCGATGGCCATGTTGCGGTGTACCAGGCCGATGCCGCCTTGCCGCGCGATGGCGATCGCCAGCCGCGATTCCGTCACCGTGTCCATGGCCGCGGAGGCCAGCGGGATGTTCACCGGCAGCTTCCGTGCAAAGTGCGTGGTGGTGTCCACTTCGGTTGGCAGCACGGCCGACCGCCCCGGCAGCAGCAGCACATCGTCAAAGGTAAGACCTTCGGGAATCGAACTGTCCATCATTCCAGCCTCACGTGGGAAAAGTATGCACCGGCAGTTTGGGGCCATAAAGCAGCGCAGCCCAGCGGGTGCCCGCTGGGCTGGCAAAACATTTCATCAAATTGAAAAAATCCATCACCGTGAATTACCCATTATATGGGGCAACGGAATTTGCGTCAAATTAGCTCCTCGCTTCACAGGTTCGTCGGATCAGTCTATCTTCCCTGAAGAAAGTCGATCAAATCATGTCTCGCGAATCCCGCTTCTCTGAGCAGCGACATAAGGGTGCCTTTTGGGATTTCGCGGTTGTGTTTCGGAACCACCGCGCGGCGCTTCGACCCGGGCTCGTAAAAGATGAAGTGGCTTCCCGAGGCATGATCGAGCACGAATCCATTGCGTTCCAAAAACCGGATGATTTCCCGTGCTTTAACGGCCGGAAGTTTCGGCATATTCGAGGTCGAGCGAGGCAACCAACGATTCGTCGTCCGTTGGGATGGGCTCCCCGTGCTTCTTCAGACTCTCGATATAGCTGCCGATGGCGTCCTTGGCCATTTTCTTGGCTTCCGTCAAGGTTCGGCCGTAGGTCACGCAGCCCGGCAAAACCGGCACGATCACCGTAAAACCGCCTTCAGGTTCGGGCCGCAACACAACATTGAAATGGCCGCGCGATTTCTTCATTGGCTCCATCTTATCGGATGGGCCCAAACCGGTCAAACATTCCGAGAGAGTTGCTTGTCTAAGCGAAGAGCGTGAAATAGAGTTTGCATGTGCAAACAATCGCGCCTGCATTTCACCCACATCCACTTCTGAAAAACCACCACGCCATGACCATCGTCTCGGCCCTTGTGCCCCGGCGGTTCGATATCCCGCCGGCCGAAGCCCGGCTGTTTCGGGTCGATCCGGAATCGCAATTGCTCGCTCATTGCCACTGGCAACCCGGAAAGCGCAAGGACGCGCCGATCATCGTCATCGTTCATGGCCTGGAGGGTTCCAGCGATGGCAACTACGTGCGCGGCATTGCGGAGAAGGCCGCGCATCGTGGCTTCCACGTCGTGCGCATGAACCAACGGAATTGCGGCGGCACCGAAGCATTGACGCCCACTCTTTACAACTCCGGAATGAGCGGAGATTACCGCGCTGTCTTCGAGGAACTCTCAAGTGCCGACGGCTTCGAACAAATCTTTTTCGTCGGCTACTCCATGGGCGGAAATCTTGTCACCAAGATGGCCGGAGAGTTTGGCGCCGCCGTGCCGAAGGCGCTGCGCGGCGTCTGCGCGGTTTGCCCCGCCCTCGACCTTGCGGCTTGCGCCGATGCCCTCGAGCGCCGCGACAACTATCTTTACCAGCGGCGCTTCGTGAAAGGCCTGATGTCGCGCTACGCGAGAAAACACAAAATGCTTCCAGACCGCTACCCGATCAACGGTCTTGGACCGGTCCGCACTGTCCGCCAGTTCGATGACGTCATCACTGCGCCGCATTTCGGTTTCCGCGATGCGCAGGACTATTACGACCACGTGGGCGCGAAACGCGTGGCGGCCCACATCCGCGTGCCTGTGCTCATGATCACCGCGCAGGATGACCCTTTCGTCCCTTACGCATCCTTCTTAGCCGCCAAAATCAGCGAGAATCCTGCCATCCAGTTTGTCGCGCCCCAGCACGGCGGCCACTGCGGCTTCATTTCGAAATTCTCCGGAAGCGAGCGCTTCTGGGCCGAGCAGCGCATCGTCGAATTCTGCACCGCAATCGCATCGCGCGGATGACGCGTTGTCCCCTTGCCCCAAGCCTGTAGCTCAGGCCTTCAGGCCTGAGATTTTTCTGACGCCTAACATATAACATATAACTTATAACTGAAAACTGAAAAGTGAAAACTGAAAACTGAAAACTGAAAACTGAAAACTGCTTCACCCCAGCGGCTTCTCCAACGAAACCGCAAACCCCTGCGTCAGCAGTTGCGCCGGTCCATCCGCTGCAATCACCATGTCGTCTTCGCAACGCAAGCCGAACTCACCCGGAATATAAATCCCCGGCTCGTTCGAAAATGTCATCCCCGGCTCCAGCAAAGTCTTGCTTCCGCGCACGAGATAGGGATGCTCATGCCCATCCAGTCCAATCCCGTGCCCCAGCCGGTGCGTGAAAAATTTGTAGTCTGGTCCATACCCCGCGTCGGTCACCACCTTGCGCGCCGCATCGTCGACGGAGCCCGACAATCTTCCCGCACGCGCCGCATCCAGGGCCGCATCCTGCGCTTTGCGAACGATTTCGTAAACGCGTGCCACTTTTTCCGGTGTCTTGCCGAAAATCCCTGTGCGCGTCACGTCCGATTCGTACCCCTCCACCGTGCACCCGCCATCAATCAGCACCACATCGCCATCTCGCAATTTTTGTGGCTTGATCGTTCCGTGCGGCAGTGCCGCGGAAGCGCCCAGCAGGACGAGCGCCCCACCGTGCAAACCCATTTTCGAAAAACCCCCTTCCACCAGTTTTCCGATGTCTTCCTGAGACGTCCCTTCCTTCAGCGACGCGAACACCGCGCGAAACACCTCGAACGTGGCCTCGCAGGCCACCCGCATCAATTCGAGTTCGTGCGCTGACTTCCGTCCGCGGCACGCGATAGTCACGGCATCGCCGGACGCGAACTCGAATCCCGGCCCGGCGGCGCGCAAATGATCCACGAACGTGAACGCCGCGGTTTCTTCCACTCCGATGCGTCCCGTTCGAATACCGCGATCGCCCAGCGCCGCGGCCGCAATTTTCGTCGGGCTCTCGTCTTCCTGCCATACGCGAACTTCCGCCGGAAAGTGCAACTTTTCGCGCAAGCGCCCTTCTTCAAACCCCGGCACAATCACGATCGGATCGCCCGCGCGCGGAATCACCAATGCCAGCAGCCGTTCGCTGCCACCCCAGCGGATACCCGTGAAGTAGTAGAGCGACGTCCCGGGAGCAACGAACAGGGCATCATATTTTGGCGAAGACTCGGCCATCAATTTTTGCGCGCCCAGCAACCGCTCGTGAAACTCATCGGCCGTGATCGGGCGAACCCGCGATCCAAGCGGCTTGAGCCCCGAGAATGCTGCTGGAAGAGCGTTGGAGCCATCTTCAGGGTTTGCCCCGGGTATGGACTTGGGCAGAGCATTCAGGTGCCGTGCCAGACCCAGAGCCGAAATAGCAGCGGTCCCGCTCAAGAATGCCCGCCGCGAGGAGTCAGAAAGGGAGTCTTCAATTGGTTTGCGCATGTCGGTAGAAAGAATTATCTAGGTAGGCCACAGCTTGTCAAGCCAGATCGAAGCCACCGTAAACAAAAAAGGGACAGACTTGACTCTGCCCCTTTTTTAAACTGCTCTCTTGCCGCGTCTAGCTTGACGGCGGATTTTGCGGATTCGAATCGGCGGGCGGTTGGTCCGCATTCGAACGCTGCCCCGTTCGTTTCCCCGGCAGATACGTGATATCGAACGGCTGCTGCAAAGTGAAGTCGAGCCGCGTCTCCGAAGGAATCTTTACCTGCTGCCCGTGTGTGAAAACCTGAACGCCTGCCCCGGCTCCACCGCCTACGGCCGCGCCGACTGCCGCTCCTTTGCCTCCTCCTGCGATCGCGCCAATCAACGCGCCCAAAGCCGCTCCGCCTCCAACCCTTTCGGCAGACTGCTTGCCGCGGGATGTGCCAGTTTGCTTCACGTCGCTGCTGGTCACGTTATAAGTTTTGCCTTGAAAAACGATGCTCGCCAGTTCTAAACCAAGTTCGCTTCGGCCCGTCATGTGGCCGGCAGACTTCGCATCCACAAGCTTGACATAAGCATCCGCCCCGCTGGGCACGATCACCCTGCTGTCCACCACGATGGGAGCGTCCAGCGAAGCCTTGAATACCTGGCCAGCCGAATTCGTTTTCGAATCGATGCCGTCGATGGTTCGAATTGTCACAATCGTATTTGCTGGCACTGTCACGGTCACGGGCTGTGGTGGTGGAGGTGGCGCAGGTGACGTTACCGGAGCCGCCGCAGAAGCGGACATCGGTTCCGCCGCTGGAGTCGTCGGCGAAACCGCCGCAACTTGCCGCGATTCACGCGTCTTGTGAGAGGCTTTTGCCTTCCGCTTCGCGGCTGCGGCTTCTGGCGCTGGCGCAGGCGCTTGCGGAACATTAATCTGCGCCGCGGGGACGCTCATTTGATCGTTCACCCGGCTCACTCCCTTGGTTTCCGACGCAATCTTGTAGGCGATGAGTCTGGCGGCGTCGTCCGGCACTTGTCCGGTCAGCGTCACTTCTCCGTGCTTGCTGGCCACGTCCACCGTCGCCGCTTTCAGCGCCGGTTCGGAAAACATTTTTGCCTTGATGTCTGTCGTGATCGCGTCATCGCTCGGAGCTCCAATCCGAGAGCAGGACACGCTCATCGCCAGCATCACCACCAATGCCAGAACTCCTATTTTGTTTTTGCGCATTTCTTCCTCCGCATTGGCAGCTTCAGATCGTCGGGAGGACTGGGTGAACCCGCAGTGGCATATCCGCAGCACGCTCGTTGGTGCGGGACAACCTCACCCCGTAACGATGCTGTATACGGGTAAACTGCTGCCTCAATTAGAATCTTGCTGCAACTGGCTCGAGAATGCAATTCGGGATCTGCCCATACCGGAGACATTCCCAAACAAAAAAAGCGGAGGAGCTCGAAAGCTCCCCCGCTTCGCTGAAATGTAATTTCTTGAACTAGAAGTTCAATCGCAGGGCGAACTGCCCAAACCGCCGTTCGTCATGGTTGGTAGCGCTTACGTTATTCGTGCCCAGCCCGCCTTTCAGTGCAGTCACAGTGATAGGTATCGGCACCATGTTCTGGTCCACTCCGAAGTTAGCAGCGTCCAGGTTCAGTGCATTGACGTAATAGTTGTGATGGTTGAGGAGGTCAAATCCCTCGGCGCGGAACTCCAGCTTCATGCGTTCCGTTAGTGAGAAGGACTTGCTAATCGCAAGGTCAAAATTCCAGGCACCCGGACCTCGGAAGGCGTTCCTGCCGGTCATATCGGCAGGAAAGGGCCCGAAGTCGGACGCGGGCTTGGTTCCGTTGATTCCCAGGAATTTGAACGGCGTGAAATTGCCGCCAGCCAGAGTGAGAACACTGAAGTTGTTCGTCCCTGGGCCCCCGGAGATTGGGGTTCCCGTACTGAAGCTTGTAACAGCTGATTCGGGTACGTAGCGCGGGATACCATACCCCGCGCCTGCGTTTATCGAATGGGTGGTGTCGAATATGGAGAAGGGAATCCCCTTGCGGGCAGTGAAGATACCGGTAATCGTGTAGCCGCCCAATGCGCGGCCTTCCCATCCTTTTCCGGTCTTGTACCATGGCGTTGTCCAGACGGGAGACACCACCACGCGGTGCCGGATATCAAAGTCCGAATTCCCCCAGTCCAATCTTGGATTGCGCGGATCGAGGTATCCGAGGTTGCCGATGCCGTTGGAGGCGCCACCGGTGCTGTCAGAGAACGTCGAACTCAGGTTATCTGTCGAGTGCGCCCAAGTGTAGTTCGCCACCAAGCTCAGCCCAGTATTGTGCAGGTTCTGAGTCTGGAAGCGTACGTTCAGGGCGCCGTAGTGAGATGAACCGTTGCTTCCGCGCGTATTGATCCCGGAGTATTGCTGGTTGGCGCGCGTCAACGCTTGGGTCGTGCCGTCGGGCAACACCGTACCGGCCGGCGGGTCGTTGAGATAAGCCTGTCCTCCACCGACATCATTGTAGGCCGCGATGTCGTAGAGGTGTATGCCATGAGCGCCGCTGTACTCCAGAGCGAGAATTGTTCTCTTCGCCACTTCCCGCTCCAAGGCCAGGCTGACAAATTGCGTTTGTGCTGTCCTGATGTCTTGGCTGATATGACGCAAGCTCGACGGCTGCAACGCAACAGACCCTGTGGAGCCGCCGAAAGGACCGAAGTTGTTGGTGGTAACCCCACCGTTGGCCGCATCCAGAATCTGCACGCTGGCGTAGTTAGGTACGTTTTGAATAGCGTTGAACGTTACGTTGCCAAAGTTTCGCTCGTAGCTGATCCCATAGCCGCCCCGCAGACTGGTTTTGCCGTTTCCGAACACATCGTAAGCAAATCCGACGCGCGGGCCCACCGTCCCATAGCTCGGGTTCCACATCTTTCCGACAGGGCTGTCCGGCGCGATTTGCACCGCACCACTGCGCACTCGCTCGTAGGTGTTAGCGCCGCTTCCGAAATAAAAATTGGAATCGAGCTTTTGATTTCCGTTGTGCTGCACGCCATAGAACTCGTAGCGCAGCCCGTAGTTAAAAGTGAATTTCCGGGTAAGCTTCCAATTGTCCTGTGCGTAGACGGCCCAGTCGTTGTAACGGAAACTACGGGAGAAACTGGGTGCGGTCGCAGGCAGAGTAATAGTGCAAGCGGGGGTTTGCATCACAGTGCCTGCGGCATTCTTCACGCAGGGGAACTTCCCTTGCGGATCGATCGCCGCCTGGAAGATGGCTAGGTCGCCGGTCATCATGCTATCTAGGCCGGCCGCCGTATTCCTTCCCATCAACTCAACCGCTTGCGCGTAGGCCCCGTACGCCCTGTTGATCTGCTCGTAGTTGTAAGCGCCTCCGAAACGCATCGTGTGTGCGCCCTTCGTCCAGGTCAGATCGTGGTTGAATTGCATGACGTTTTGCGGACCGCCGTAGGGCTCCCCCCCCGCGCCGGCGAATTGCGCCCACAGGCCCGGAAATTGAGTCGGCAATCCGTTAACCGTTGCACCATTTGCTAGGAGTAATTCCGGAACGTTTTGTGCGGCCGGGTTGTAGGATTGCACCAGCTTCAACCGGCTAAAACTGATCTTGGAATTGCTGAACAGTGTGTTGGTGTACGTATGGTTGAGTGAGAAGAGTCCAGTGTTGTTGTATTGCGAGTCGCCTACGTTGTAGAGGGAGAAGGGCGAAGCAAAGTCCGAACCAGGAAAATCGAAAATGTTCTCGAGCGCATACCGGAAAAACATCTGGGTCTTGTCATTCAGGTTATAGTCGAGCCGGCCGAGAATCCGGTGAGTGTTCTGTGGCACGCCCCCACCTGCGTCAGACGGCGCATTGAAGTTTACTTGCCCGAATACTGGCGTTCCATCCGGCACGCTCGCAAACGGTTTGCCTGGATTTCCATGGGTGCTTCCGACTGCAGGGTTCCCCGACGCGTCCGTCGTCTTGGCCACCGTACTCGCGAACGTGAAATTGTTCGCGCCGTATGTGCTGAAATACGATTGAACACTCGGAGCAGCAAGGGCTAGAAACTGCGGTGTGGGGACATATGCCTGCAGAACCGCGCTGCTGCGGACGCGGTTCCACTCTGTGCTCTGGAAGAAAAACAACTTGTCCTTCTTGATCGGACCGCCAACGGCAAAGCCGAATTGGTTCCGTGTGTAGGATCCCTTCGGGGCCCCCGACACCGCGTTAGCAAATGTGTTTGCGGTATAGGCTGAGAGGCGGTTGAATTCCCACGTGGAGCCGTGGAAGGCATTCGAACCGGATTTCGTTGTGAGGTTGACCACGCCGCCCGACGCGCGCCCATACTGCGCGTCGAAATTGCTTGTAAGCACGCGGAATTCCTGCACCGAGTCGATGGGAATCTGTTCGCCGTATGTCGCGTCGAACAAATCTATGTTCTCGACTCCATCAAGAAGAACTTCGGTGCCGGATTCGCGCTGCCCGTTGATGGCGAAGTTTACGCCCCGCCCGGTGGTGCTCTGGTCGCCCCCTTGGGCGGTGCGGTCGCCGCTGCTGACGTTGCCGGCGATGGCTACGAAATCATATGGATTGCGAGTTAGGCTGGGCAGTTGTGAG
>WNFT01005103.1_pt1 | contig 11468 bp, 8 predicted proteins | sample 5400191 | NCBI WGS metagenome assembly WNFT01 (sample SAMN13153359, study PRJNA577476) | soil metagenome | isolation source: 80 cm saprolite under Madrone tree | place: USA:California | collected 2016-06-14
GCATCTCCATCGAATATTCGGTTTCCGATGCGCTGCGCTTTTTCGAGGACCATGACGAGCTCTACTGGAACGTGACCGGCGATGAGTGGGACATTCCCATTCAGGCGGCCAGCGCGCGCATCATCCTTCCGGAAGGCACCACGAACATTCGCGCCAACGTGTTTACCGGTGGCTATCATTCGCGGGCGCAAAATGCGGATGTGGATATTGCCGGAAACAGCGTCGAAGTCCGCACGCGCGAGGCGCTGCGCTTGCACGAAGGGCTGACCGTCGCGGTCGCGTTCGACAAAGGCTTCGTTCACGAGCCGACAGCGGCGAGCAAGCTTGCCCTATTCTTCCGCAGCAACTGGCCGCTCGGAATTCCCTTCGCCGCATTTGTGGTGATGTTTTACTTGTGGTGGACGCGCGGGCGCGACCCGCGGCTGCGGCCGATCGCCGCACAATATGAGCCGCCGGACCAGCTCACGCCGGGAGAAGCGGGCACGCTGGTGGATAACTCCGCGGACATGCGCGACATTACGGCGTCCATCGTCGATCTTGCTGTGCGTGGTTATCTCGTCATCGAAGAGCATCAGAGGGACCGCATGCTCGGACTGATGCACGACAAGGATTACAACTTCATCGTGCAAAGGGATCGAGCGGAATGGGCGAAGCTAAAACCGCACGAGCAGGCGTTGCTCGAGGGCCTGTTCACGACGGGAACGGTCGGGGAATCCGTTTCGATGTCCAGCCTGGAAAACCATTTCTACACAAACTTGCCCGGCATCAAGAGCAACATTTTTTCCACGCTGGTGGCGGACGGCTACTACAACAGGCGCCCCGATAGCGTCCGTTCCGCGTACCTCGCTGCGGGCGTGGTCGTCGGCATTCTCTTGATATTTGGGGGGCTGAAGGTCGCGTCGAGCCAAGGCATGGCTCCGCTGACGTTCATCATCGCCGGAGCTCTTACGGGCTTGATCATCTGCGGGTTTGGGTGGTTCATGCCCGCGCACACGGAACAGGGCGCGCGCGCGTTGGAGGGTGTACTAGGCTTTGAGGATTTTCTCGTGCACGTTGAATCCGATCGCTTCAATCGCACGATTAAGACTCCCGAAATGTTCGAGAAGTTTTTGCCTTTCGCGATGGCGCTCGGCGTGGAGAAAAATTGGAGCCGGGCATTCCAGGGAATCATGACGCAGCCGCCGCAGTGGTATCGCGGCTCCTCGTACGGTCCGGGCTTTTATCCAATGATGTTCACGAACGATTTGAGCTACATGTCCTCGCGCGCCGGCAGCGTGATGACCTCCGCACCGCGCAGCTCAGGAGGCTCTGGCTTCTCCGGCGGCGGAGGCTTTTCCGGCGGAGGATTCGGCGGCGGCGGTGGCGGCGGCTTCTAGACGCACCGGTTGCCGGTTCCAAGCTGGATGCGCCTCACTCGGAAACTTTCTTTGACAACGAACCTGCCGAGAATACAATACCCGCACTCTCCGGCGGGTCGGCCCATCTGTTAGCCTCGCGAGTAAAAATGGATTTGGCCGGAGGTTGTACGCTTTCAATGCGCTGAAACTCTGGACGTTCGATGCAGAGCGCAGCGGTACGAGGAGGAAAGCATGGTGCGGGCATCTTCGATACTAACAGTATTTCTTCTCGCGGCAGGCGCGGTCCGCGCGCAAAGCTCGCCGCCAGCGGATCAGGCCGGAGAGGTAAGGATGCTGCTCGAGCGCGTACAACAGCTCGAGAAACGCGTCATGGAGTTGGAGGCGCGGCAGGCGTCGCCGCAAGCGGCCACCATTTCCGCGACGAATGAACCGCCGGCGCAGCAATTACCCGCGCAGCGGGCGGCGCAAGCACCGGCCGCGGCGGGACCCGGGCCCGGGCAGCACCAACACGATGTGCAGGAGCAGCAGGCTGCTACTGTTCAGCAGATGGAGACACACTATCCGTCGCTGCAGATTCGCGGATTTGGCGACGTCGATTTTTCGGCGACGGACCAGAAGGGGATACCGAGCGGATTTAATCTTGGGCAGCTCGATTTGCACCTGGCTTCGGCGCTGTCGCACAAAGTGACCTACTTCGGAGAGATTACGTTCAACGCGCAGCCGACCGGTTACACCGTGGAAGTGGAGCGCAACATCATTCGCTACGATTACAACGACTATTTCAAGCTGTCGTTCGGGCGATATCACACGCCGGTCGGGTATTGGAATACGGCGTTTCACCACGGAGCGTGGCTGCAGACTACCATCAGCCGCCCGGATATGGTCCGCTTCGGCGGAACGTTTATCCCGGTGCACTTCGTGGGGTTCCTCGCGGAAGGCAACATTCCTTCGGGCGGCGCGGGCCTGAGTTACAACGTGGGCGTCGGAAATGGCCGTGGCTCGATCATCAGCCGGCCGGGCGATGCAGGAGACATCAACAACAATCGGGCGTGGGTGGCCAACGTTTATTCGCGGCCGCGAGCACTATATGGTCTGCAGCTGGGCGCTTCGGTGTACCGAGACAAAATCACTCTGGCGGGGCGGGATTTCCGGGAGTGGATTAGCGGAGCGCACATCGTATGGACGAAAGAGTCGCCGGAATTTTTGGCGGAATTTGCCAATGTCAACCATCGCGCCGTCCTGACCGATCTCTCGACGAACAGCCAGGCCTTCTACGTGCAGCTTGGTTATCGCCTGCCTTGGTTTGAGAGAACTGTAAAGCCCTACTATCGGTTTGAATATACTCATACACCGCTCAGCGAGCAGGTGTTCACGAACCAGGATTTGGTAGGCTCGACTCTCGGCGTGCGGTACGACATAACGAACTATGCCGCGTTTAAGACGGAATATCGCAACTTCAGACGGGGAATCGGCGAACCTCGCGTGAATGGGTGGTTTGCACAGACCGATTTCACTTTTTGAGTGAGCCGCCCATGAACGCAACCACAAAACGCGTAGTGATGATTGTTTGGGTGCTTAGCTCGCTCCTGGTCGCGATGGCGCCTTCCGGCGCGCAGACGACGCGAAGCGGAGCGGATATTGCGGTAGTGGTGCATCCGGATACGCCGGTCAGCGATCTGAGCCTCTCCGATGTGCGCAAGGTACTCTTGGGGGAGCGGCAATACTGGAGTTCGAAACTGCCGGTGGTGTTGCTCATTCGCGCGCCTGTCGCTCGTGAGCGCGATGTCGTATTGCGGGTCATCTACCAAATGAGCGAAGCGCAGTTCAAACAGTACTGGGTGGCGAAGATTTTCCGCGCGGAAGCGGCCTCGCCGCCGAAAATTGTTTATTCGAACGATATGCAATATGAGCTGATTTCGGGCATACCGGGAGCTATTGGTTTCATCGACGCTCGCAACGTGCGGCCGGGGTTGAAGGTGTTGCGCGTGGACGGGCACCTGCCGGGAGACAAGGAGTATCCGCTGCGGTAGGGCCGCCGCTGACATTGGGTTGTGACGCGACGCAGAGCTAGTTCGCAAGCTTCATGCGCCGCACGATGTCTTTGAAGCGAGGGTCCGATCGGATGGGATCGAACATGGGCTCAACAGCAATGGAGACGAGGCCACTATCGTGATCTTCGTAGGCCTTCTCGAGCCACGCGAAGGCTCTGTCTTTCTGGCCGAGGCGCATGTAGCCTTCCGCGATGCTGTAAGCGGACACGTAGCCGTGCTTCGAGACTTCCGTTAGACCATCCAGCCAGCTTTGTAAAACACCTTTGTAACCGGACTTCGAGAAATCTTCTTCAATGGAGGCGGCAAATTCGGGGCTACCGGAAAGAGACAAGATCTTCGCGCGCTCCGCGACGGCTTCTTTTTGCCTGCCGCTCTGTGCGTAGACCTCCTCAAGCATACGGCGGGCGGGCGTGAATTTGGCGTCGATGTCGAGGACTTTGCGCAGTTGCTCGATGGCCTGGTCGCTGCGGCGGGCCAAATAGAGTTGCCAGCCTAAAGTGGTATTGATCATCAGAGAAAGAGGATCGAGCTCCTGAGCCCGTCTGGTTTCGCGAAGACCATCCTCAGACCGGCCCATATTGGCGAGGTAGTCGCCATACCAGTGATGGGCGGTGGCGGAGTTTGGGTTGAGCTCAATGGCGCGGCGGAATTCGGAATCGGCACCGCTCCAATCCCATTCAAAGTGTTCTTTCACCAAGGCGAGGGAGGTGTGTGCTTCGGGGAGCGTGCCGTCGATTTCCAAGGCTCGCATAGCCGCAGCCTTTGCCTTTGGCCATGCTTCCGAAGGAGGAAGATAATAGTCGCCGAGCAGACTGTAGGTGTCGGCCAAACCCGCGTAGGACAAGGCATAGCGCGGATCTTTCTGGACGGCTTGCGTGAAATAATCGGCGGCTTTCTTGAGGTCGGCTTCAGTCCATTTATTCCAGTAGAAAAGGCCTTGCAGATAGAGCTGGTAGGCCTCGACATCCTCGGTGGGCCGCTTCGCCAGCAGTTTTCGCTCTTCGCCTTCAAGTTTCGGACGCAGCCGGCCGTAAATGTCGGCGGCAATCTCCTGCTGCACCGAAACCAGGTTGGAAAGCTTGCGGTTGTATTGCTCGCCCCAGATTTGTCGGCTTCCGGGCACGTCCTCCAAGCTGACACTGATCATCAACTCATCGCCAGTCTGGATGAGTCTGCCGGTAAGGATGGCCTTTACGCCCAGGTCATGCCCCAACTTCTGCGGATCGTTTGTCTGTCCCTTGTATCGAAACACCGTATTGCGGGACATCACCGAAAGGTTAGGCAATTGCGACAGACTGTTGATCAGGCTCTCCGTGATCCCATCGCTGAGATATTCCGTTTTCGGGTCGTTACTTACATTCGCGAAGGGTAAGACGGCAATGGAGTCGATTCGTCCCTGGGAGGAGCTGTGAAACACGCGATCGCGCAGGCCGCCAATATTCAAGCCAAACAAGAGCAACACCAGGGCGAGGGCTCCAGCCCAAACGAAATGAATCCATCTTTGCCTCGCCGGCTGCTCGGATGAGGCGCCCAAAGGCACTTGGAAAGCGCGCGCGGAGTCTGTGTCGCGCTTCAACCGCTGCAAGTCCGCGCTGAGATCCGCTGCGGTGCGATAGCGGAGCGCGCGGTCCTTTTCCAGCGCCTTGTTGATGATTTGCTCGAGTTGCGGGGAAATATCCGGATTCAGACGCGCTGCTGGCACCGGCGCACGATTGAGAATGGCCTCGAACACGACTCCCGAGGTGTGTCCTACAAAAGCCTGCCTGCCCGTGGCCATTTCGTACAGCACGAGTCCGAGGGAGAACAGGTCCGTGCGTTCGTCCAACTCTTGCCCGCGAACCTGCTCCGGAGACATATAGGCCACCGTGCCCATGGAAACACCCGTGCTGGTCAGATGCGCGTCTTCCGTTGTGTTGGTGAACGCGGTTCCCGCGTGGCTCAGTGATGCCACCCCTTTGCGCTCCGGCATCAACTTGGCGAGACCAAAGTCGAGAAGTTTGATCTGGCCACGTTCAGTCAGAAAAATATTCGCGGGCTTGATGTCGCGATGAATGATGGCTTTGGCGTGAGCAGCCTCCAAAGCGTCCGCCATCTGATGGCCGTATTCCGGCACGCGCTCAATGTCCAACGGCCTACCCGCAATGCGATGCTTTAGTGTTTGCCCCTCGAGAAATTCCATGACAATGAAACTCTGGCCTTCGAATTCGTCGACGTCATAGATAGTGCAAATGTGCGGGTGGTTCAAAGACGAGGCCGCTCGCGCTTCGCGTTGAAATCGCTCGACGGCAGGATGATCCTTGGAAAGCTGCTCGGAAAGAAATTTCAGGCACACGTGGCGGCCGAGGCGAAGGTCCTCGGCTTTGTACACAATCCCCATCCCGCCGCCGCCCAGCTTTTCCAGAACGCGGTAATGGGAGATAGTTCGCCCGATCATGAGAAGGAAACCGCCATCCGCGGTTCATCTTAGGGTGCGTCTACTGACAAGTCAACGTACAGACTTTTGTTGATTTGCACGCGGCGGTTTTTCGAGCAATTGATCGATGGCGCGAACCAACGCATGCCCGTTCGCGCGCAATTCGCCGATGCGGTGCCGCGCTACCTGTTCCAGGATGCGCTCCCCACGTGGCAGCAACGACACCAGTACGCGGCGGCGGTCCTCGCGCCCGCGCGTGCGCCGCACATAGCCGTGCGTCTCCAGGCGATCGATCAATTCGACGACACTGTGATGTTTCAATGCCAGCCGATCCGCCAAGGCGCGGATCGTTGCTTCGTCGCCGGCCGGCAACCCTCGAATGGTGAGCAACAGCAGGTACTGCTGAGGCTCCAAGCCCGCCGCCTGCGCCACCACATCACCTTCCCGCAGGAAATAGCGGATGCGATAGCGCAACTCGGCCAACGCCCGGTATTCGTCGGTAGTAATCTCCGCGGCCATGCTTCTAGTATATCGTACTGCGATATACTAGAGCAGCGCGGATCGTGGTAGGTTCGCGGGAGTAACCCTGCAGGTGGGCGTGGGACAGCCAATCCTGGCTGTCTTTATTCGTCTTGGTGCTCTTAACGTGCAGACAAGCTAAAGCGCCTTGCGGAACGCTTTCTGCGTCTTGTAATGCTCGTATCCGTTCCGTTCGTAAAACCAGTGCGCCCGCTCGCGGATCACATTCGACCGCACATTCATCCCCCGGCAGCCGCGCCTTCGCGCCCATTCCTCGGCAGCTTCCAGAAGCTTCGCGCCCGCTCCTGCGCTGCGCTGTCCTTCCCCAACGATCAGCCCATTCACTTCGGCCCGGATATCGCTCTCCAACAAATGCGCCACGCTCACATGCACCCAACCTACCACGCCAGCGGCTGCGTCGAGTGATTCCGCGACAAACACCGCGTGCTTGGAAACAGGCGTGAGCTGCCGCAGCCTCGTGGCGATCTGCGCCGCCGTAGCCGGATATCCGAGCTCACCGGAGAGCTGCGCGATCCGTTCGGCATCGCCGCGCCGCGCTTTCCGAATCTTCAGTTTTTCTGATGCGAAAGCATTTGCCATTGATGCCATCGTCTCACGCCGCCTTCCGCCGTAGCCGACGCCGCACCGCGTCGCTTCTGAGCTCGCGCAGCGCGTCCGCAGCAATCCATCGCGCTGAGCGAGACCGCTGTCGCCGAATTCGCTCCGCTGCGCGAATCGCCGAGCGATTAAGACGCAAGTTTCTCTTTCCGATATTTCGGAGCGCCCAATTGACCGCTTTGCGCACGAAGTTTCTTTCATCATGCGCTTCTCGTTCGATGACATGCAAAGAGCGCTCGAACCGCGCATCCGGCGCTTGTTTATCCTTGTAGCTCAAATAGGCAGCCAGTGAAAATGCCGCGCGCTTGACAAATTCTTCTCGCCTTCGGCTCCAGGCCTGGACCTGCCGCCACGCCGCGCTTGCACCCGCATAAAGATAACAGCACGCAGCGTCCACGATGTCCCACGAATCAAACTCTCGCGCCCAGCGTTCCATCTGCCTGGCGGTGACTTTGTCCGATTCTCCGATCAGCGTTGCCAGAATTCGCGCTTCGTGAATCCCCGAAGACCACAACTGCTCGGCAAGTTTGTGGTTCTTGCCGATGCGCCGCGACAGCCCATGCAAAACTGGCTGTGAAATTCCATACGCCTTTGGCACTTTGACACCGAAATATGCCATCTTGGCGCGAACCTTGGGACTTGCAAGCCTCTTTAATTCCCGCAGGACGCTTGTTCGACTCCAACGTTCTGCCCTTTGCTTGCGCGAAGAACTTTTAAAACGTCTTGTGAGAGTCGAGGAGGATTGTGACCGGGCCTTCATTGACTAACTCCACCGACATCATCGCCTGAAAAATTCCGGTGGCTACGGTAACGCCAAGCCCGCGCAGGGCCTTGTTGAATTCTTCATACAGCGCAGCCGCTTGCTCCGGCGGCGCCGCGGAAATGAAGCTCGGGCGGCGCTGTCCGCGCGCGTCACCGTACAAAGTGAATTGTGAGACCACGAGCGCTGCGCCCCGCACGTCCAGCAGCGACCGGTTCATTTTCCCCTGCTCATCCTCAAAGATGCGCAGGTTTGCGACCTTTTCAGCCAGCGAAGCAGCCACCGAGGAAGAATCTTCCCGGCCCACGCCAAGCAGTACCATCAACCCAGCGCCAATTTCCCCGGTGATGCGTCCCTCGACACTAACCTTGGCGCGGCTCACGCGCTGCACGACAGCTCGCATAAGTCAAAGTGTTGTCGCTCCACTCGCTACAAGCAAGACCTGTCATCCTGAGCCCATCCGATGAGGATGAGCGAAGGACCTCAACCGACTGTGCTTGGCTGGCTGCGCACCTACTGATCGGCTTTTTTCTCTTTCACCGGCTTCCTCGGCAACAGCTCCGGCAACTGCGCCACGTTGTACGCAAACACCGCCAGCACCTGCGCGCCTTCGGTCAAGTCATCCCAACGCACGTGCTCCAGCCTGTCCGACTGGGAGTGATGCATCTTGTCGTAGTCGGCAACGTCCTGCACGCACCAGAAGCCCGGCACGCCTGCTTCATCAAATGGCACGTGGTCAGAGCCGCCCTCCCTGCGCAGAGTTGGCTCTACTAATCCAATGTCTTTCGCCTTGGCGAGTGGATACAGCGCATGGTCAATCGTCTCGCGCGCGCCGTAGTTTCCCATCAAGCCGATGGTAAGTACTTTGCCCGTCCCCGTGTCGTGCACCAGTACCCCGGAAATCTTCGGCAACTCGTCCTTGTGCGCCTTCACGTAAGCGCGCGAGCCGTTCAAGCCCTGCTCTTCGCCGGTGAAGAGCACAAACCGGATCGTGCGCTTCGGCCTGACTCCCACTTTCTGCAGAGCCCGCGCGGCGGCAAGCACAGCCATTGATCCTGTGCCATTGTCCGTCGCGCCGGTGCCCAGGTCCCAGGAATCCAGGTGCGCGCCAAGGATGACAAGTTCATCGGGCTTCTCCGTTCCACGAATCTCCGCCACGGTGTTGTACACCTGCACCGGCTTGCCGCTGAGGCTTCCTTCGATGCTTACCTCCGCCTCTGCGCGGCCTTCTTCCTGCAAATGCCACAGCTGCTCATAGTTCTCGCGCACGGCATACGCCACCGGAACTAGCGCGGCTTGATACTCCCGCGACTGCACGGACATGTTCAGCAGGCCAAACTCCTTCTCCGAAGCGAGCAGCACAGCACTGACTTTCTCATCGGCAAACATCTTCATGGCCGCCAGCCGTGCCTGCCGGTACGCTGCCGGGTCAATGGGCATTTCATTCACGGCGTGCGCCAGTGGAATCGTGCTTTCGCCCCACGGCGTCGCCAGGGGGAACTCCGGGGCTTCCATCTTTCGGGGCCGGCCAAACAGGACAATCGCGCCTTTTAGTTTCCCTTTGTATGGCTCCAGATCCTCCACTTTTTCAAATGTAACCCCAACAACCGGTCCTCGCACCAGGCCATTCGTGCTCGGAGACCATCCTGCTGCAGCCAGCGTCAACGTCTGCTCGGTCGGAACAATCAGCCGGCCGGTCGCCGGGCCGCGCGTCCAGCTATTCGCTATTGTCCAGTCCTCGAGATGCGCGTTCGAAAGCCCTGCCGCTTTAAATTGCTCCGCGGTCCAGTGGCTCGCCTGGTCCAGTTTCGCCGAACCGGTGAGCCGCGGACCGATGTGCTCGGTCAGATACGTCAGGTCCGCCTTCAACGCCGGCTCGTCGGCCTTTACCTGTTCCAGAATTTTCGTGTCCATTTCCGCAACCGGGTCGGGCTTTAGCGCTTCTTCCTTCTTCGCATCTTTGGCGGGGCTATAGGGCAGCGGCCGTCTTGGCAACATCTCTGGCAGGTTTGCCGTGTTGTAGGCCCACGCGGCCAACACTTGCGCCCCCTGATTCAGGTCGTCTTTCCAGACCTTATCGAACGTGTCCGACTGGCTGTGGTGCGTCAGGTTGTATTCCGCGCGTTCTTGAATGCAGAAAAATCCCGGCACCCCAACCTCGTCAAAAGAAAGATGATCGGTTCCGAAGGAGCGCGCCATGCGCGGCTCGAGCAATTTCAATTCGTGCAGCGGCGCAAGCACCTGGTCCACCAACTCGCGGTCCTGATAATTGTCATGCAGACCCAGAGTCAGCACGCGGCCAGTTCCCGCGTCGTGTACCAGCACAGCGGAAATTTTCTCCAGGTCGTTCCTGTGCGACTTCACATATTCCTGCGAGCCGTAGAGTCCCTGCTCTTCGCCCGAGAACAGCAGAAAGCGAATCGTGCGCTTTGGTTTCAGGTTCAGCTTGGCCAGCGCGCGCGCGGCTTCCAGGACGGCCATGGAGCCGGTTCCGTTGTCGGTCGAGCCCGTGCCCAGGTCCCAGGAATCCAGGTGCCCACCGATGATCACTACTTCCTCCGGCTTTTCCGAGCCGCGAATCTCCGCAACGGTGTTGTACACCTCCATCGGCTTGGCGCCGATCGTGTTCGTCATTTCCATTTCCACCTGCACCGGCAAATGGCGCTGCAGCATCCGGAAAATTTCGCGATACCCCTCTCCGGTAATGAACGCCGTCGGGATTGGCCCAATGTCGTAACGCGCCAGGCTCACGTCCGTCATATTGAGCAGCGCATGCGGCTTGTTCGAATCGCGCAGCACCGCTGCGACGCCTTCCTGTTTCCAGAATTCGGTCCGCTCTTTCGCTGCCTTCTGAAAAGCTTCAAACGGATCCGCGATAGGTGGTTCCCCAATTCGCGGCGGAGGCTGCTGCATCGGCCGGCTCAGTTGCGCGTGCGGATCGTCCGGCTTCGGCGGAGAAAGGCTCGCCGGCTCCTGGTAAATGACGATTGCTCCCTTCAGCTTCCCGTGAAATTTCGCAAAATCCTTTTGCTCCTTCGCGTCGAAGTACACCACCGGCCCCGTAATCGCTCCAGGCGTGCTGGGCGACCATCCCGCCGACGCGATCGTCAAGGGATGCTGGGTCGGACTCACAATGCTCGCGCTGGCCTTCCCGCGCGTCCAGGAACGCTCCATCATCCAGCCCTCCAGATGAGCGTTCACCGCACCGTACTTGGCGAACATATCCCGCGTCCATTCATTCGCCTGCTTGAGCTGCGGCGACCCCGTGAGCCGCGCTCCGATACTGTCCGAGAGGTATTCGAGGTTCGCGGCTGCCTCGCTGTGCTCGCGAATCTCGTTGAGAATGTGCGCATCCGCCGCCGCAAACGGACTCTTCTCGTCGCCGGGCGGCTTCGCCAAGCCGCCGCCCTCCGCTACTAAAACCAAAACAACGCCGCACACGAGCACACTAAATCGACGCAAGCTCATTCGTCTACCTCAAACCCAATCTGGATTTTTGCTACTGATTCCACGACGCGCCAGTAAGTCCCCGCCGTCTCCACTGGCTTCTTAGACGCGCGCAATCCCATCAACCGTTTCGCACCCGCCTGCGCCGGTTACTCTGCTTCCGCGAACGCGGCGCGGGCTGGCATTTCGAGCAGAAATAGCTGCTGCGGCCTGCAACAATCACGCGCCGGATCGCCGTTCCGCAACGGTAGCAGCGTTTTCCTTCGCGTCCGTACGCCCGATGGTGCCGCTGATATTCTCCC
>WNFT01010779.1_pt1 | contig 11468 bp, 3 predicted proteins | sample 5400191 | NCBI WGS metagenome assembly WNFT01 (sample SAMN13153359, study PRJNA577476) | soil metagenome | isolation source: 80 cm saprolite under Madrone tree | place: USA:California | collected 2016-06-14
CAGCCGACAGCTTCGCCGAGCGCGGTGCCGAACGGAACGCCGAGCACATTGGCGAGCGTGAGACCAGCGAACATCATTGCGATCGCCTGTGCCTTCTTCTGCTCCGGCACCAGAGTAGCGGCGACCACGGCTCCGAGTCCGAAGAATGCGCCGTGACAAAGCGCCGTTACGATTCGCGCGGCCATCAACAGGGCATAATTCGGGGCCAGCGCGCAAAGCAGATTGCCGAGAATGAAGATGCCGATCAGCAGAAGCAACGCCTTCCGCCGGTCCATTCTTGCCGTCGCAACGGCAAGGAAAGGAGACCCGAACGCGACGCTCAACGCATATCCGGTAACAAGGAGACCGGCCTGGGGGATCGTGACGCCAAGATCGCCGGCAACATCCGGCAAAAGCCCCATGATAACGAATTCAGTAGTGCCGATGCCAAACGAAGCCAGAGCGAGAGCCAACAAGGGAAGACGGCTCGCGGAGGCTGGAGTTTTAGGTGCGACAGGCATGATTGCACTTCAGCAAGACGACCGGTGTCCGGCTCGATGGACTGATGAAGCGTCACACCCCATCTATGCTGTTTGCTTCCACAAGCATTACCGTCAGAGTTGAAGATAGTCGGAGGGCCTGCCGGCACCATTAAATTGCCGTTCAGAAAACTAAATTCGATCTTATGCGAGCAGTCGGGCGAGCGGGCGAGCAAAGCGACACCGAAACTTTGCGCCTCGATAGAAAGCGCCACCTTCAAGAGGTTGCCGGCTCCTGCGGCGCAACCTCACGACGCAGCGTCTGCGTTCGCCGGCAGCGTGAACTGAAAGGTGGCGCCGTGGGGTACGCTTGCCGTGGCCCACAGCCGGCCATCATGGGCTTCCACGATCGAACGGCAGATCGAAAGTCCCATGCCCATGCCGTTGGATTTGGTGGTGAAGAAGGCGTTGAACAACCGGTTCGCATTCTCTGCAGAGATCCCGACACCGCAATCCGTCACACTTATGAGCACTTGTTGTGTCTCGTCCTGACGCGATCGGATCACCAGTTCGCGCGGCCGATCTGTGACCGATTGCATCGCTTCAATGCCATTCATCACAAGGTTGATCATCACCTGCTGCAACTGGACCCGATCACCCATGATCATGGGTAGAGCGGGTGCCAATTCCATTCGCACCGACACCTGATGGCCGACCAGCTCACGCTCCACCAGCGCGACGGTCTCGCTGACGACGTCATTGATGTCGAGCTGCGCCTTTTCAATGTCGGTCTTGTTCGCGAGCGCCCGAACCCGCCGGATCACATCGCTCGCCCGATTGCCGTCGTCGATGATCCATTCCACCGAGCGGCGCACTGCATCCAGGTCGGGAGTTCCGCGGTCGAGCCAGCGCAGACCAGCCTCGGCGTTGGCAATGACGCCAGCGAGCGGCTGGTTCACTTCATGGGCGATCGAGGCCGCCAGCTGCCCCATCGTGGTGACGCGATTGACGTGCGCGAGCTCCATCTGCGCCTCGCGCAGGGCTTCCGAGGCGAGCACATATTCGGTGAGGTCGCGAACGATCACGAGCGCGGCCTCCACCCGCTCCGAGTCTGGCCGTAGAGGCGAGTGGGTTAGCGTCAGGTAGCGCCGGCCAAAGGAAAGGGTGAACCACTCTGCGTAACTGACTTCCTCTCCCGCGAAGCACCGGTCGAGATACGTCTTGGCCGTCTGCTCAAAGCTCTCCATTCCCAGGAGGTCGGCTACGTGCATCCCGACGATCGTCTCCGCCGCCATACCCCATCTCCGCTCGAAGGCTGGATTCACCCGTTGATACCGGTAATCTCGTCCGATGATGGAGATGCGATCGGGTGAGCTCTCGAACACCTGGCGGGTCAGGTATTCCGCCCGCTTGCGCTCGGTCATGTCGATGACGAAGACAACCCCCTCGTCTCGTTTCGGCTCGAAAAAAGCGCCGCCGACCAAAACCGGCACGCGGCTGCCATCTTTGCGGAAATATTCCTTCTCGTAAGGCTTGCAGGTCCCGGTGGCGCCCAGCTGGGCTATTGCATCCTGGTCGGCGGCGGCCCACTCGGCTGGCGTCAGCTTCGTCCACCGTATCCGATCCGAGACAAGGTCTTCGCGGCTGTAGCCCAGCATGCCGAGAAAGGCTTCATTGGCTTCGAGGATCCGGCCCCGAGAATCGCCAATCATGATTCCGATAATGTTCGCGTCGACCAGGCGGCGAATCCTGGCCTCCCGTTCCCCGAGATCGTTGTACAGGCGGGCGTTCTCCAGCGAGATCGCCGCTTGCGATGCCAGCAGTTGCAGTACCGAGATCCGGGCAGGCGTGAACACGTGCGATGCAAGCTTGTTCTCGAGATAGAGCACCCCGCTCAGCTTGGACTGTTTCACCAGGGGCAGGCAGAGGACCGAGCGGGCGTGCTTCTGGCTGATGTACTCATCCGCAGAGAACGGATTTTGCGCCAAGGCGTCATGAAGAATTACGCTTTCCCGCGTCCGGATCACGTAATGCAGCACGGATTCGGGAAGCTCCGCTGGTGACGGGGCCGTCTGGCGCAATGTGACCTCAACCTGACCGCGGCCGGTGGTCGCTTCCGCCGCGATCCGTGGCTCGTCGCCGGGGAACAGGATCAACAGGCCACGCTGGGCGCCGGCATTCTCGACGGCGATCCGTAGCAGCGTCTTGATGAGTTCACCGAGAACGATCTCGCCAGACACCGCCTGCGCGGCCTTGAGCACCGTCCCGACATCCAGCCGCTCGACGGGCGCGCCAATGGTAGTCGTGGGAGATGCAGGGACGGGTGCCTCGCGGAGATGCGGATGAAGCTGTTCGAGTTGCCGCACCTTGCCGAATGCGCCCCAGCGAAGATAGCAGCGCCGTGCCTCCCGCAGATACGCGTGGGCGATCGTATCGAAGCCGCGCGCCGCGTAGAACCGCGCGGCCACCTCATGGGCCAAGCCCTCGTTCTGCACGAAATCGTGGTCGCGGGCCGATCGAATAGCTTGCTCGTACAGACGCATTGCATCAGCGTCTCGCCCTTCGAGCCGCGCGATCTCGGCCGACACGAGGGCGTATTTGTCGGCGAAAGTCGGTGGGTAGTTGTCGGCCCACTCGCGCAGTTGCTCCCGGTGCGCCGTCAGGAGTTCGCGCCAACTGTTCTGCTGGTCAGCAGTAGCGTTATCGTAGAGCGCCGCCACCGTGAGCGCGGTGTAATAGAAATAGTCGAGTAGCTGGATCTGAGCGCCCGCCGCCGAAACGAGGGGCTTCATCTTGTCGGCTGCCGCGAGCGCGTCGGCGTAGTCGCCTGACAGGAACCGAGCCTTCAGTTTGAGGATCCAGTACCAGGCGATCGTAAAGCTCATCCGCCCGGCCGTCAGCTGTGCCTCGAACGTCGCCTCGTCGAACTGATCGTCTTTGAACGTTGAGAAGCTCGTGGTGCGGCCCTGCATCGTGGCGATGAAGCGTTGCTGGCTGCGAATGATGTCCACAGCATCGCGGTACTTGGCTTCGCGGGCGAAGGCCAATCCGCTCTCCGACTCGCGCCACACCGCGTCGAGTGGATCGTTGCGCAGGAGAAGACCATAAACAGCTTGGAATATGCCGTAGCAAGCGAAGATCAGATCACCCCTCTCAATTGCGTTGCGAAAGGTCGCCCGCATGAAATCGATTGCGGTCGAGATTGGCTGTGTCCAGACGGCAACTATTCCCATCGCGAAGTCGACTCCCTGACGGGCGATAAAGCCCTCCTTCTCGACCAGATCGCATGCGAGCTTGGCGAAACGATACCCTTCGCTGTAACGGTGAAAGACCGGACCGAGGATGGTCCCGAGATGGGCACAGCCGAGCGCGGACGCGCCGCACATCCCGTGCTGCGTGCTGACGTTCACCATGCGGCATACAAGCAAGCAAAATAAGTGAAAGTCGGTAAAGTAAGCGGGGCCTAACAGGGTCGATAGCACCCGCATGGCCGCCTGCTGTTCCGGATTTCCCATCAGGGGTAGGTCGATCAAACCCTCGATCTGGTGCCCATTGATATTCTGGCAGACCGTCTCGTATTCGGCCTGGACCTGCTCCCGGGTCGGATGTGCCGGGATGTCAATGCCGAACAAGCGCAGGCACGTGAGCGCGCTGGCCACGGCTTGTGCGTTTTCCGATTTGACGGTATGGAGCAGGACCTTCAGGCGGTAGACGGCCGCCTGGTCGACTTTCGATGCGCAACGCTGCAGCAACTCCAAAATCAGTTGCTCGGCTTTTTCGAAGTTGCCGCTCAGAAGCTCGCACTTTGCGCGTTCGCGCCACATGCTGAACGTCAACTCATACTGGCTGTCCCAGTCTTGATCGTCGAGCAGGGCCATGCCGGCCGCAAGATAGACACACGCCGACGTATAGGCCGCCGACTCCTTGGCTTTTCGCCCCGCACGCAAATCGATCGTCGCCACCTGTGCTTTCTCGTCCCGGTCGATCAGCCTTGCGGCGCCTCGATTGAGTTGGTTCGCAACATCGAACAGATGTTCGGTGAGCTGGTCCCCCGTCATGCTCGCCAGCAGCACACGGCCGATGTGTAGGTGGATGTCGGCACGGTGCTCGTCGGGAATCAGAGAATACGCCGCCTGCTGGATCCGGTCGTGCAGAAATCTGAGGGTGCTCTCTTGATGCAGGACGAGCCCGGCGCGGACGGCTTCCCAGAGGGCCGCGTGTATCGCCTCCTCTGTCGTCCCGCGAACCACGGCCAGGGTAGCGGACGATGCGACATTGCCCAGGCAGGCGAGCTGCTTCAGGGCTTCCTGGGTGGTGGCAGAAAACCGCCTGAGCTTCCCGGCCATCAGATCCACCACGTTGTCGGTGTAGCTCTTGGCGCGGATGCGTTCCATATCCCATTGCCAGGCCCGCGCGGCCGGATCGAACGCGAGCAGCCCCTCGTCGGCCAACGCGATAAAGAACTGGATCGCGAAGAACGGATTGCCGCCGGTCTTCTCCTGCACGAGCTCAGCCAATGGCTGCGCGCGCTCCGGCTCGCAGTGGAGCGCGTCGGCGATGAGCCGGCCAACATCATGGAGCCCGAGGGGCGCCAGAACGATCTCATGCACCTTCGCATCGGCTTTGCGGATCGCCTCCAGCGTTCGCAGAAGCGGGTGCGCGGAGTCGACCTCGTTGTCCCGGTAGGCGCCGACCAGCAGCAGGTGCCGCACTTCCGGGTGCGTAACGAGGTGCTCGAGGAGGCCGAGCGTCGCTGCGTCCAGCCATTGCAGGTCATCGAGGAACAGCGCGAGTGGGTGTTCCTCGCGCGCGAACACACCGAGGAAGCGCCGGAACACCATCTGGAAACGGCTCTGCACGTCCTGCGGCGGCAGGTCCGCGACCGGCGGCTGCTTTCCGATCACGAGCTCCAGCTCGGGAACCAGATTGACGATGAGCTGTCCGTTTGGTCCCAGTGCCCCGCGCAGAGCATCCCGCCATCGGCCAAGCTTCTCCTCGCTCTGGCTGAGGAGCGAGCGGACAAGGCTCTGGAATGCTTGGCCCAGTGTCGCGTACGGGATGTCGCGCTTGTACTGGTCGAACTTGCCAGACGCGAACAGTCCACGCGACGGGACGAGCGCCTTGTGCAGTTCGTTTACCACCGAGGACTTGCCGATTCCAGAATAGCCGGACACGAGCACGAGTTCCGGCGTGCCTTGGGCCACAACTCTGTCGAAGACCGCGATCAGCGCGTCAATCTCACGCTCCCGGCCGTAAAGCCTCTCCGGGATCAGCAACCGATCCGAAGAGTCGTGCTCGCCAAGCGGGAACGGGTCGATGCGACCGGTCGCGTCCCATTCCGCCAGGCAGCGCCGGAGATCGGCTTCGACGCCAGCGGCGGTTTGGTAGCGCTCCTCGGCCGTCTTGGCGATGAGCTTCATGACGATCGCAGCGAGCGGCTGTTGAATTCCTGCGACCCGTTCTTCGAGTGGCGCCGGTTGCCGCGCGATATGGCAGTGCACCCACTCCATCGGATCGGCAGCCGTGAAAGGCAGCGTCCCCGTAAGCATCTCGTAGAAGGTGATGCCCAGTGCATAGAGATCGCTGCGGGAGTCCACCGAGCGGTTCATCCTGCCGGTTTGTTCCGGCGCCATATAGGCGAGCGTCCCGGCGATTACCTCCGGCGGCGCGGGGGCTTGGTGTTCGCGCGGCAGACGCGAGGCAATGCCGAACCCGGTCAGCCACACGCGGCCGCCCGCCCCGTCTACCAAAATATTTGCCGGCTTGATGTCCTTATGGATAAGACCTCGCTCATGCACTTGGCGAAGCGCCTTTGCGAGAGCGATCGCGATGCGCAGAAAATCCGCTATGTCCAGCGGTCGGCCAAGCAGTCGCTCTAGCGGCGCACCGCCCGGATCCTTGAGCACCAGCGTCATGCGATCGTTGTAGCGCGTCAGCGCGACTGGTCGCGCCGCCCAGTTTGCGTCAAGTTCGGCTTTGAGCGCATATTCGTGTTGAAGCCGCGCGATGCAACCGGGCGACGTTTCCTCCGCGGCAACAAGCAGGATCGGCGCCAAGCCGCTGCCACAGCCCCGGTAGAGAGCGATGTCGCCCTCGCTCAGCGGCGAGAACGCGTAGCCCGAGAGCTCCTTCACGAGGGCCTCCTGCCAGGAGGACTACTTTAGGACTTGATTAGGTTACGTTTGCTCTCGCCCGTCAATCCAAAAACAGACACAAAAAAATGCGATCGCATCACGGTCGATGCCAAATTATGGCTCGACGATGACGAGACGGCTGGCCTTTTGCTCATGAAGCCGTTTGGTGCAACGCCGGCATCGTAACACTGGATTGCTTCGTCGCTTTGCTCCTAGCGATGACGAAAATATGCAACGCCCCTACCCCCTTCACATCATACTGCTTGCCCCGGCGAGTGGCCGTTCTCGAGGCGCCAGCTTGGGAACTCTTGCAAGGCGGTGGTATTACCTTCAGCCGCCGCTAGCGCGGCTGCAAGGGGAGACGCCAAATGAAACCTTCAATGTTGATCGGCTTTGCCGCCTGTGCATTTGTGGCAATGCCCGCATTCTCTGTGTCAGCTATGCCGATTGCTCCTGCACATTCGGTAATCGACGGAAACGATAGTTCTGTCATTCTCGCCAAGGGTGGCCACGGTCACGGCGGTCACTGGGCCAGAGGAGGGTATGGTCGCGCGTTCGGATGGAGCCGAGGGCGAAAAGTCGGCTGGCATGGTCGGGGCTGCCCCCCCGGTCTTTGGAAACAAGGGCGCTGCTGGTAGACTCGATCTTCCGAAACGGCCCTGCTCGTCCGCTGGGCCGTCTCTCATTGGTGCCCACCCTTGCAGGCCGCAGAAAACAATCAGAGTTCGGTTCGCTGATTTGCAACTGGACTTTAAAAAGCGCCGCTTGCGTTTTTCGCAAGCGAGGAAAAGGCCCGCCGTAAAGCGGGCGTTTTGTCTCTTTGACCAATGACGCCGGCGGGAAAAGGCGCCCGTGACGGAGAGGCGGCTTTCCGGTATAGACTTCTTTGATCCCTAGCGGATCCATTTTAGTCGGGCCGGAAGCATCGCCATGCCAGACACCACACAAGGCGCGCAATCCGACGCCGAACGGGCGAGACGGGCCTTGGTCGAATGGACCCACGACGACAGCCTGATGTCACCAGTAAACGTGTCTCGCTGGTACAAGGGTTCGACCTATCGGCGTTTGCCTGACAAGACGCAGCTCAGCACTCTGGGCATGGACGCTTTGGGCGACGGCTGGTTGCCTGCCGAACCACTGATTTCCCCCGCGACGCGAGTGGTTGCGATCGGGAGCTGCTTTGCGAGATATTTCATCCTTTGGCTGGCGGAGCATGGCTTCAACAAGTCGATGCCACAGTCGCCCTACAACGCGTTGCTGCGGTTTGGTTCGCAGTTGGAGAGCCCCGCCAGTGTTGCTCAGCAATTCCGGTGGGCGTTTGGCGAGCTTGACGACAAGGCTGTCGTCTGGATCGACAAGAACAAGGAAGTCTTCGAAGCGTCCGAGGCACGGCGGCAACTGGTGCGAGACACCTTGCTGGCGACCGACGTCCTGATTCTCACGTTGGGATTATCGGAAGTCTGGTACGACCGTGTCACCGGAGAACCATTATGGCGTGCGATGCCGGCAGATCAATTCGATCCCGAGCGCCATGTCTTTCGGGTGGAGACAATGGCGCAAACGCTGCAATGGCTGGAGACAACCGCTAACAGTGCTTCGAAGGCTATTGTGCGCGCGGCTCTTGACGAATTTCTGCGCAATCATCAGGAGGATGTGGGTCGGCGCTTGTTCTATTTCCCGAGCTACGAACTGGTGGCCAACTATTTTATCGATCCCTACGAACATGACAATCGTCATATCTCCCCCACTGTGGCGGCAGGCATCATCCGTTACTTTGTCCAGCACTATTGTTCGGCTGACATGATCGAGCGTACCGGACGATCCTTGCGCGATCTTGATGTTACCGGGCATCTGGAGCAATTCATTCAGCAATCCCGAACCGCTTCTACCGACGCGCGATCCGGCGAGCTGCTGGCGCGCATCGCGGCGCTGGAAGGCACGGTGGTTACCTTGCAAAGGGTGTGCGATGAGCGCCAGGAAGTCATTGTGGGTCTCGATCGGGCGGCACGGGAACGACTGGAACTTATTCACCGGCTTGAACGGGAACAACTGGAACTTATTCATCGACTTGATGAGATCGTTAAGCAAGGACGGCTTCATTCCCTGTGGACCAGACTTGCGAGAATCGTTCGAACGCGCAGCCTATTTTGTTGATCGAATCTTGAGGGCGCGGACCCGGGCGATCTACCCTGGCAACCGACGCGCTACTTGTTGGTGACCAACCTATTGACTGCAAAATCATTGCTGGCGGTGCGTGCTCATAGCATTTGCCGCGCACGCGCACTGCTCCCTCGCCCCGCTTGCGGGGAGAGGGTCGGGGTGAGGGGGACTCTCCACAGATTCATGCTCGCGGATAGCCCCCCTCACCCGGATTGCTTCGCGACATAGCCGAAGCATCGCTTCGGCGTTCTTTTTGGGACGGCCGCCAACGGCGGCCTATACCTCTCCCCGCAAGCGGGGCGAGGTGAGCCAAACATCCGCGCCGATTCAACTCAAAGCAATCATGCTCTAACGGGCGGGCTTATAGACCTTGACGACCGCGTCGGCCTTCTTCATACCCGCTACCGCCTCGGCCCCGGTCATCAGCACGGTCGTCTTGGCGGACTTGACGGCGCCTCCTGCGGCAACGGCCAGCGCGATGGCAGCCATGCTCTCATTGTTCGGGACATCGGCGATGATGGCGAGATCGTAGTCACCGAAGCAATACCAACCACCAACGAGCTTGCCCCCGACGGCCTCGCAGATAGAACGGCCCACGGCTTCAACTCGGTTCTCCGGCTTCTTGAGCTGGGCGGCTAAGGATTCTGCAGTGTAGGCTGCCTGATACATGTAAAGCGGCATGTTCCATCTCCCTGGTTGTCGTGCAGCCTTGGGAAGCATGGGCCGGGTTGTTGCCATTCTCTTGACGGTCACCACCGCCTCCGGCTGCACCGCATGGGTACTGTGCGCGCTTCTTTTCCTTTGGTCAAATATCGCCGAGGCGAGGTGCATTAGAGCTGATCCGGAAAAGTGGGAACCGGTTTTCCGAAAAGATCATGCTCAAACAAAGAGATGAGATCATGATCCGATTCAATCTAATCGGATCATGATCTAACGGGTGGAAAGCGCCCGGAGGCTTTTCGCCAGCTCGTCAGTACCGGGCTCCCCATCGCCGAAAATAACTTGGGGGCTCGCTAGGAACGGATCACCCCGCGCAATCGAACTGGCAGGGCCCTAAAATCGATCTACTCCCAAATCCCAAACGTTATCGAGTTCAAAAAATGAGCGGCTTATTTCCAGAGGCGTCCGTATATTGTTCATGCGACGGTCAGCTTGCACGCGATAGGGTCACTCTATAGCAATAAGCTTGGAACAAATTATTAGAGTGGCACGAATGTCTGCGAGCAACCGGAGCGAAGCCGCGCCCGTCAAGACAAATAGTTCGTCAGTCTTAATCATTCCGGTCTATACCGCGGCGATCTTCCTCAGCGCAGCATTGTTATTCGCCGTGCAGCCCATGTTCACGAAAATGGTGTTGCCGCGGTTTGGCGGCTCGCCATCGGTATGGTCCGTGGCGATGGTATTCTTTCAAGGCATCCTGCTGCTCGGCTATGCATATGCCGATATCCTGACTCGCTTTGTACGTGGTCTGCTCGCTTTGGTCATCCACCTCGCGGTCATGTTGGGCGGGGCCGTGTTTCTCCCCGTTGCCATTGCCAAAGGCTGGGGCTTGCCGCCGGCCGACCGCGAGCAATTGTTCTTGCTCGGCCTGTTCAGTGTTTCCATCGGCTTTCCCTTCTTCGCGCTCTCCGCTAACGGGCCCCTGCTGCAAGCCTGGTTCGCTCGCTCCGGTCTTGCACAGGCCGAAAATCCCTATTTTCTTTATGCGGCGAGCAATATCGGAAGCCTTCTGGCATTATTCGCCTACCCGTTCGCTGCCGAACCATTTTCAACACTCAGCTTCCAGGGCAGCATCTGGCGCTCCGGCTACTACCTGCTTATCGCGCTGATCGCATTATGTGGAGGTTTGGTGTTCTTCCGCCGCGAAGGCGAGGCCGTTTTGCCGCGGGCACAGTCGACGGAAGCCGCCCCGGCGTTTGGTCGCATGGCCTATTGGGTGGCGCTCGCCTTCGTGCCGTCAGCATTAATGATCGCGGCGACAACTCACATCACGGCGGATGTGGCTGCCGCGCCATTTCTTTGGGTGCTCCCTTTATCGCTCTATTTGATCAGCTTCATTTTGGTGTTCAGCCAGCACACGTTTGTCCAGCAAGCCACCTGGATCAAGCTCCAGCCGTTCTTGCTGGCTCTGCTCGTGCTGACACTCGCGCTCGATGTCCGCACATGGCTGACCGTCGATGTTGCGCTCCACCTGCTGACGTTCTTCGTCACGGCGATGATATGCCACGGCTTGATGGCCGCCACGCGTCCGCAAGCAGCCTATCTCACGCGGTTCTATTTCTGCATGTCGCTGGGCGGCGTGCTCGGTGGAATCTTTTCAGCCCTGATCGCTCCCCGCATCTTTTCATGGATCGCCGAATACCCGCTTCTGGTGGTTGCGGCCGCGCTGGCGCGGCCCGGGCTCGGCTGGCCGAAGCAAAAGGAAGCCAGGCTTATTGTCGTGCTGGTTGCCCTTGTTGTTATCGTCGCGCTGCCCGGGATGTACCAAGGTTTCTCGGTCATTCCACCCTACAACTGGATTGTCTGGGGTGCCGTAGTGACACTGGTCGCATGTGCTGTTGCCGTCCGTAACTTGCCGTTGCGGCTGGCCGTGCTGTTTGCCGCTGTCTTCGTGGTAACTCGAACTTACCCGCCGAATGCGAGGAACCTGGAAACGGTGCGCAGTTTCTTTGGCGTCCACAAGATCGAGGTGACGCCGGACGGTCGCTTCCGCGTG
>WNFT01007355.1_pt1 | contig 11465 bp, 11 predicted proteins | sample 5400191 | NCBI WGS metagenome assembly WNFT01 (sample SAMN13153359, study PRJNA577476) | soil metagenome | isolation source: 80 cm saprolite under Madrone tree | place: USA:California | collected 2016-06-14
ATACGCGAGAGTAAGGATTCGCCCTCCATGGGTTCAAAAACAAAGAAGCTGCGGCCCTGGTCGCTGAAGGCATCCCAAAGCGTTGGAATATGTGGGTGACGGCCAACGGATGCAAGTGTCATCGTCGCCGTACGCAAAATCGATTGCGTCATGACCGAAGTACTCTCAGGCAGAACCACCTCGCAGACCATTACCTGCGACCCACTGCGATGGGAATCCTTGCCGACCCATGTTGCTTCGAATACACCGGATAACCAGTCCTGGCGCTCCAACAGTTCTTGTAAGCGATAACGTCCGCCGCGCAAAAGTACGCCTGGCAGTAATGGGCGCGCGCCTAATGATTGCGCATTCGATCTAACAACTGGCGACTGAGTTGCGTTCAGCGACTGTTGCGCTGTATTTGTTGGCCGGGGTGTACGCATATTCTGGGCATCTTTTGCGAAAGTATCACTTGTTGACAGAGGCGGTAACGGCTGCGACTGCCGGTAGTTCAGGTCTTGCCGTAAAGTGTCATGAGATCGACGTGCTTCGAACGGCTGCGATAATGGAGGAGCATTCGGCACGCCATGCTTCGTTGACAGGCTATCTATGCCTGGTGACCATGTTTGTTGAGAAGACTGTCTGGGGTCAACCTCTTTCTCGGTTGGCATTCTATGCAGGATATTTTTCTCAAAAGCAGGTTTCGTGAGAGCAGCGTCGGGAGCAAAAGCGGTATTTGATCCGGATCCGGTAGTCGATGTCCGTGGAGGAATCGATGTCTGTGGCTGGGCCGGACGTGGCATGCTGGACGGTGATGACAATCCACCCGATGGCTGCCTTCCACCAGGCTGCTGCCTCAAAGTAGGCATTTCGCCGAACTGTTGCTTGAGCGAAGGAAGGGGACCCGATTGCTGTCGTGTTGGAAAGGCACCGCCGAAAGGTTGATTCATGGGCGTAAAAGGATCAGGTTGTTGCTGCGAGGCCGGTAACCCACCAGACTGCCGTTTTGCTGATGACAATCCGCTCCCCTGCTGCCGTGGATTGAATAAATCGCCTGACTGCTGCTTAACAGGTGGCAGTCCTCCACTAGATTGCTTCCATGGATTGGACAAATCGCCTGACTGCTGCTTTTCTGCTGGCAACCCACCCGACTGTACATTCCCCCGCTGATAGGGATTAGTGGAAGACAAGGCTGGCCCTTTCGGCTGGCCCGACATACGAAATACAAAACCACAGCGTGTGCAAACACCTTTACTTGCATCCCATTCATTGTCACAACGCGGACATTTCATATTGAACCCCTCTCTGTGTGCCTGCAAATACACATCAAAATAGTTGCTGCTTTACCCTCTAGCACAATCGTCTATCCTGTGGTACTTGCTAGAGATTTAGATGGATCGGATGGGAAAACGTGATGATCTGATTGAAAAATCCGCCAAAAACACGTACTCAAATAAAGCCCCAGGTAATTACTCTACCTACAGGTTCTTACTATGCGTTACTTTATCAAGAGCATATCCCCGCAAACGTATAGTAGTAGAGAACATAGGAAGCTGTCAATAATTTACCCCAATAATACTATATTGCATTATCATCTCTTGAGTTTGCCGCCGATGGGTCCTAAGCCGACCAGGAACACCTCCAACGCTTTGGCCAGTTCATAGAGCTGGGTCGCCTCATATACAGAAACCTCGTGACCTGCGTGAGCAACCTGGTAGAGCAACTGGACGGCAGCATGCCTGGTGGATGTGGCCATCTCGCCACTGGTCGAACCAAGCAGAGTTGCACGCATGGCATCTACACTCGCATTCACTTCTTCCAGGTTTGCAATATCAATGAAGCTGGCCGCTTGGGGCTGATTTTTGCCCTGACCTCCCCGGCTGGCTTCCCACTGGCGCTTAGCCTGTTTACCTGCAGCGCAATAGCAGAATTCGGGGTGTGTGGAATCCGAATTTTGTAAGCCTGTATCATCACAGATAGGACAAATTGGCATAATGACCTCCCAATGATGTAATAAAAATTTTACTCTTGCCTAACTATATCACACCCTTCAACGGTAAGCACCAAGGAGTCTCCGGGCTTCTAGCCGTGGAGAGGATTTGGTGCTACCTTCACATCGTTTTTTATTTGACATCTGTGTGAACATATAGTAGACTCCTCTCATGAAAACGATCATCACCGCCAAGCTGAAATTGCATACTGACTCTGCCCTGTTCCAGGCATTGCGACACACGCAACTGGCGTATCGCGCTGCCTTGAACTATGTGAGCCAGTACAGTTTCACGCACGGCAAGATGAGTAATCAGCAGGCCTTGCAGCGCGATTGCTACGATGAAATACGCCTGAAGTATGGGTTGCCCGCTCAGATGGCCTGCAATGTCCCCCGCCAGGTCGGGGCTACCTACAAAGTCTTATGGACGAAGGTGAAGCAAAACGCTGCTCTTCGTGCGGCAGGCAAGACCAAGAAACGCTACAAGGGATTAGATACTCCACCCAAGTACGTATCTCCCACGCTGACCTATAACTATCATCGGGATTACAGTCTGAAGCCAGATAACCAGGTGAGTATCCTGACCCTGGATGGGCGCGTGATTATTCCCTATACGGGATATAGCAAGCATGTGGCGCTCCTCCAACATGGAGCGTCTATCGGAGCCGCCAAGCTCTGGTATGACAAGCCCCGCAAGCAGTTTTACCTGCTCGTATCACTTGGGCTTGAAGTAGCGAATCCGAGCCCCCAAAGCCATAAGCAGGTGGTAGGCGTCGATGTAGGACAACGCTATCTGGCAGTCACCGCCACGCCTACCAATGACGCAAGCTTTTATTCCGGCAAACAGGTCAGAGCCAAAGCTGACCACTATGCGCGGCTGAGAAAACGGTTGCAGAAGAAAGGCACTCGTTCTGCTACACGACGTTTGCTCGTGATTAGCGGACGAGAGAGACGGTTGAAACAAGATTGCAACCATCGTATCAGTCGTCGTATTGTGGACGCGCACCCACACAGCATCATCGGTCTGGAAGACCTGACACATGTCCGCGAGCGCACCAAACGCACACACGGCAAAAAAGCCACGAAGAAGCAGCGACGAGCAAACCAGCATGCCTCCAAGTGGGCATTTGCTGAACTGCATAGCTACATCGCCTACAAAGCCATACTGACGGGCAGTATGGCGGTCAAAGTCGATGCGAACTATACCAGCAAAGCCTGTCCTATGTGCGGCTACACCTCGGTTGCAAACCGCCCAAACAAGGGGCTGCTATTCATGTGTCAGAGCTGCCATTACCGTCTCCATGCCGATTTGATTGGTGCACGTAACATTGCTCTCAGAACGTTGCTCGTTCGGCAAGACTGGACGAGTACGGGCGTCTTGTCAGTACGCCCTGATGTATCATGCGATGAAGCCAAAGCTGCACGCCTGCAAAGGTATGCAGAATTGCGGTGGAGTATAGACACAAGCCCCTTGTCTTTAGACAAAGGGCAACTGACCCGGTGATCTAAAACAGGATTTCTTACGTTGCACTATGGAGTAGAAAAGTTTTATACTCGACTATAGTTTTCAACCCTTTCATGAAACCAGCAGGAAAGAAAGGAGGATGGTTTTCTCCTAGTGTACAAGCCTTCTCTTTAAGCGCCGCCTGCTGCGGCGAGAGGGGTAATGCTTTGGGAACACCCCAAACTCCACCCACGGCGGTAGCCCCTGGACCCTGCCTGACAGGTCTTGCGCTTCGGTGAAACAAGTTCCAAAGGAGAATACCAAACTTGTATGACAAACCTGAAGGATCACGTCAACTCGGAAACCTCGCTCAAAAGCTTGATCACCAACCGCTTCTCGCGCCACCCTGAACGCTACATCGAGATCTTCCGTGTAATGCGTAAATACGAACTGCACCACGTAGCTGCCGAATTCGGCCTGAGCCACCGGCACGAGGAAGAGGACGATGATCATCACTTACTCAACGGCTATCATGATGAGGAAGAAGAGGATCATGCTGCAGGGCTGGCCAGCGCTCTCGAAGAGCTGGGTCCTTGCTTTATCAAACTGGGACAACTGTTAAGCACACGGCCAGATGTGATGCCCGCCAACTACATTGAAGCCCTTTCTCGCTTGCAAAGTACAGTGACGCCCGTATCCGCTGAGAAAGTGACCGCCATTATCGAAAGCGAACTGGGCGCACCCATCTCCGAATTGTTCGCATCATTCGACTGTGAGCCGCTGGCAACGGCATCCATGGCCCAGGTACACCGGGCGATTATGCCTGATGGCACCGAGGTAGCAGTCAAGGTACAGCGCCCCGGCGTTCGCCAACGTATCGAGATCGATATCGAGATTCTGCACGAGATTGCAAACTTTGCCTCAAAATATACACCCTATGGTAAACGCTACGGCTTTCTACAGATTGTACGCGAACTGGAACGAAGCTTGAACCAGGAACTGGATTTCCGGCTGGAGGCTGATAACACTCGCCTGATCGGCAAACAAATTGCCGAATTCCAACTTCTGACGACTCCAAGCGTCTTTGCCGAGTACACCACGCGGCGCGTGCTTACGCTGAGTTTTGTGCATGGCCGCCACCTGGCGGATGTGAGCCGCGAAGAGCTTGATGCTCTTGATTCGCGTTCCATCGCCAAGGAGTTGCTTTCAGCCTACCTCAAGCAGATGGTGATCGATGGCGTCTTCCACTGCGACCCGCATCCCGGTAACATCTTGCTCACCGACGATGGCCGCCTGGCGCTGATGGATTTTGGTATGGTCGGGCGCTTCGACTCCGGCCAGAAGGACAACATCATCCTGCTGCTGCTGGCCTTCTCCGAGCGCCTCGGTGAGCGAGTAGCCGATACCTACCTCGATATGATCGAAATCCCCAAGGATGTCGACCGCCGCGCATTCACGCAGGACGTATCAGCCCTTGTCAGTCGCTACCACGATATGAGCGGCGGTCGCATGGCTATAGGAACAGCCCTGCTTGACCTGACGAGACTGGCTCAGGCCAATAACACCCCGGTGCCAACGGCGATGACGCTGCTGGGTAAAGCTATGCTCAACCTGGACGGCACCATCCGTGTGCTTTCACCTCAACTCGATCCTGTACAGTTGATCCGTGACTATATGCTGAAGGTGATGGAGAAGCGGATTGCAGGCCAGCTTTCGCCCGGCCGTATATTTGCCTGGGTCATCGATATGAAACGCCTGGTGGAAAACTCACCCCGCCGCACTGATATGATCCTGGATAAGCTGTCAAACGATCAGCTTACCCTGCGCCTGGAAGTCGATCACCTGGATGAAGCGGTTAAAAGCGTGAACCGCGCTGCCAATCGCTTATCACTTAGCATCATCGTGGCCGCACTGATCATCGGCGGGAAGTTTGTGGTGGATACAGTGCAGAAGACGAACAAGAAGTAGCCACGGCCCGGGGTACCCGCAAGCGCCGGCTGAAATCGTCAGTTTTATCCTTCAGTTGAGGTTGCAAGAGCCAGTCATCAGTATTGCCCATCACCACCGGGCATCCAATCGCTCTCAAGCGCTCGATAACCTGGCAAGGTTGGGGGCCGCTGGCCGCCACATCTCCCAGGCATATGATGGAATCGACCTGTTGTTTTTTAAGCGCATCCAGGACGATATCCAGAGCAACCGCGTTGCCATGGATATCAGAAATAAGGGCAATACGCATTCACACTTCCTCTTCTCTTCTAAAATAAGCTTTCTCTGTTCGTGGGCAGATTATTGACGGCCCCGTAGATAGGCTCAAAGGAGCCTAAGAAAAGCGCTGCTGCCCGCTGAGGTAGTCTTTGAGCATCTCTTCACAATCAAAAGCCATATGGCCGAAGACCTCCTCCGGCGCGTGCCAGCAGAGTTCGCCTTCGCCGGAACCATGAGGGGACCCGTCGATTACCGAACCTTTATAGGCAATGGCAACGGCCCGAAAACGGGGATCACGATCGAGCCGCGAATAGACACCCACCAGCCCGGTAATCTTTACACTATAGCCCGTTTCCTCGCGTGCCTCGCGCAGCACGCATTGCTCCACCGTCTCCCTATAGCGCACAATACCACCAGGAACCGTATATCCCAGCCCATCGGAGCGGTCTATCAGCAAAATTTTGCCATCCTGTTCGATAATAATTCCGGCACTCAGAAGTGGAGAGATTTGTCCTAATGTAAAAAGAGCGATGATGCGAAAGATGAGGCCTGCGAGCCAGCCTTTAATCTTTTCTTTCATGAGCATGTTCTCTGATAGAAATCTAACACCACTTATCCTCCTTCAATAAAAAAGAGTCATTTGCAGCTACTTTACTCATCAATGTTCGCTGCCAATTGCTGGTTTTGCTGTTATTATTCTCTCGGCAGTATTTTATCATGTGAGGCAATAAACCAGATGTTATGTGGTTGATAAGTTTGTGGTTCACTCCATAGTGTTTCATCGGGTAAGCTGGAAAATGGAAGTGTTGGATGAGCAGGTTGAAGTATAAGCCTGCCTACGAAGCCCTCGAAAGGAGCGAAAACTATTATGTACGACATTACCATTCGTGCCCGGGTCGATGCAGCCGTGTTTCCGTATGAACTGAAAAATATCGAGTTGACGGAAATGGCGATAGAGTGTGCTGTCGGCTGTACCCTCGAGAAGCTGTTTGCAATTGTCGATATGAAAGAAGTAACTCTCAATCCTTCTTCGCGTGAACGTGAACTGGACCTGGACAGTCTGCTATCGCAGGACGCGTAGATAAGGAGAGGATGATTTCTACAATCCACGTGTCCTCACACCATGGATGCCAGCGTCAGCCCGGTCTGCAAGACATTCGTTGTCTCCAGGTTGCTCAGCACTACGACCACGAGATTGCTTTGGGGGTAGAAGCCGTTGTACGTGAAAAAGCCATCGATATGGCCGACATGATAGATGAGCCTGCCCTGGGATTCCGAGGCGATGAACCAGCCATAGCCGTAGCCCAGGTCCTCATGCAATAAACAGCCGCCTGGTCCGGGTGGTGGGCATGGGACATGCGGGGTGAACATGGCATCCAGTGCTTGCCGGGAAACCAGTTTATGCATCATAAGCGCCTGGTCCCATACTTCCAAATCTTCCACCGTCGAATACAGCGCTCCTGCTGCATAGAGTACCGATGGGTCGTACAGGTCGGGTTTTATATATCCCCGGTAGTAGCCGGTGGCATGCTGCGGCAGTAGAGGATAAGTAGTGTCGTAACCGGTATTGTTCATTTTGAGCGGAACAAAAATGTTTTTGCGCAAAAATGTGGCATACGATTGCTCGCTGACACGCTCGATAATGTAGCCCAGCAGGGCAAAGCCCGAATTGCTATACTTGAAGCGCGAGCCGGGAGGAAATTCCAGGGGCATATCCTTGAAGCGGGCAATCAATTCTTCAGGGGTGGCCGGCTCGGTCCACGTTGCCACAAAATCGGGGGAGTTGATGTAATCGGGGATGCCGGAGGTGTGCGTTAACAGATTTTCGATGGTGATGGGCTGCCAATCCTGGGGACAATCGGGGACATAGAGGCAGATGGGATCTTGCACGTGCAGTTTGCCGCGATCCTGTAAGATGAGAATGGCCATCGCGGTAAACTGCTTGGTAATGGAGCCGATGCGGAACCGGGTCTGTGGCGTATTGGGAATATTCGCATCCTTGTCTGCCAGGTCGTAGCCCTTCTCGAAGAGCATACCGTTGCGTGCCACGAGTACGGCTCCACTCAAAACTCCACTATGCTCCAGGAGTGTAAGATACTCGTCGAGTTGAGCAGCGTTGGGAAAGGGTCTGGTGGGTGTTGTGTTGACTGTAGTAACTGTAGTGGGTGTAGTAGGAGTAGTGGGTGTAGCGATACTCGACGTGCTGCATCCTACCAATGTCAAGGCGAACATAAACACGCAAAGATAAAACCAGGTATTACGACATCGTCTGGCACTTTGAACGCCTATCTCCTTCATAATGTTCCTCTTTGCAAGCAGGCTGGTTTTCTCGCTCCCGCTATACTCAGCATAACATAAGGTTGAGAATATGTCATTCGCCAAAAGACGTATTGTGCGAGGTGCCTCAACAATACCGGATGATGCTCACCCTCCAACATCTTCAATATGTCTCGTGGCTCCTTTCACACCATTGAGCAGGAGTCTGAGCCATTCATCTTTACTCATACTCAGGTTTTTGGGCTCGTCAACCGACCAGGCAAAAGCTGGTTCATCGGCAATAGCGTCCGGTTCTTCTGTTCCCCATACCTCCACGATCACTCGTCCAAGGTAGACATCGGGAGGATCCCCCTCACTGATGATTGGTTTCCCGTCGAGTTCCTTTGGTTGCATCTTGATGATCATTCCTACTTCTCCTTCTTATCGTCATCTTGCCGCGCATTCCGTTGGGTATAGCCCAGTTTGGGTCGCCAGAAGCTCTTGCAGATGTCGGACCAGAGTGTACTCAGTTCCTGTAGCTCCTGTTTCACATAAGCTATATCAGGAGGCCTTTTGTTCACATCCATCTCGAGCATGCTGGCAATCAGTGTTTCAAGTTTGTTCACCAGCACATCCACCATACTCACGGTGAGCGATCCGGGATCGGCGTGGCTTGTGGGGCGCAGTGGACGAAAGCGGAATGGCGCTTCTGAGGGATCGCTCGCCGTCAGTAATTGATGCAAAACAGCCCCTAAGCTGTAGATATCGGCCCGCGGAGTGGTTTGTGCTTTGCCATACTGTTCTGGCGCGGCATATCCGACTGAACCAAGGGCGACAGTGTCTTTGGCCTGTCCCGGCTTGAAGTACCGTGCAATCCCAAAATCGATCAAGTAGAGCTGTCCGGTGGGATTACGCATGATGTTGGCCGGTTTGAGATCGCGAAAGACGATGGGCGGGTGGTGTGAATGCAGGTAATGCAGGACGAGGCAGAGTTGAATCCCCATTTCGAGGACTTCACTGAGGAGAAGGCGTCCAGTAGGGGCTTTGCTCTGGTATTCCTCAAGGGTTTCGCCCGCGATGAAGTCCATGACCAGGTACCAATGGCCAGGGGTCTGAAAGTGCTCATAGACGCGTGGCAGATGGGGATGATGCAGGTGTGATAACACGCTGACTTCACGCTGAAAGGCGGTGGTGGCTTCAAGCATCGCCTGTGGATGCAATCCTTGTAGACACACTTCCTTGAGCGCAACGAGGCGATCTCCGTTCTGGATGTCCTTAGCCTGATAGACCGAACCGAAGCCACCTGCGCCAACCTTGCTCATGATGAAGTAACGATTCCTGAAGAGCGTCTGGAGAAGGAGCTCTCCAGGAAAAAAGGCTTGCTGGGAGACCATAGCGTTTGCTCCTTCACCCGCTCACGCGTGAAGATATGTACAGCACAGTCAGTCTGACAAAGAACGCGCCACATTCTTCTCTTCTATGAGAGTAGTATACGAGCAAGAGGGGAATGCCGCAAGTGAAAAAAGGCCAACACTTCCTTATGGGGGAGCTCTACGCAACACCTTCCTCAAACTCTGTCAATGAAACTGCGGAATGTGGGTTTGCCTATCGCTACACAACACTCGGAATGGCCGCGTATTCATTGCATAGAGGCGTGGGGGAGCGCAAACAGGACAACCGCAAGGGTTGTCCTGCAGTAGTATGGGGCAGTGGCTCGTTCCGCAGTGTAACGCCGCAACGTATGAATCAAGTGGGAACCTTTATCTATTTGCTTGCTTATCTGAGAGGAGAAGAGCCATGCCACGCTTCCGATTCCAATATCGCTCATTCATCCTGGCCGTATTTTTGCTCGTGAGCACCAATACCTTGTATTTGACCGCGACCGACCCCGTTTTGATATTCGATAAACAGGGCGGCCCGACCGCCCTGCATATCCACCTCACGGGGGCTAATCCTCACCCTCAAGTGAGCGGCCTGGATGAACTTGCAGGTAAAACCAACTACTTTACCGGCAACAACCCGCAGTTCTGGCATAGCGATATTTCCACCTATGCTCGCGTGCTGTACCAGGATGTCTATCCAGGTGTGAATGTCGTTTACTATGGAAACCAGAGTGCTCTCGAGTATGATTTTGTAGTTCGCCCCGGAGCAAATCCCGGCGCTATCCAACTTGCGTTCGAGGGTGCGAACAATATTCATATCGACGCACAGGGAAATCTTGTACTCACTTTGGCAGGTGGCGAGTTTGTTCAGCCACGGCCATTCATCTATCAAGAAAAGGGAAATAGTAAAGTAGCCATCTCCGGTCGCTACGTTATGCTCGGTACGCACAGCGTTGGCATTGCGATTGGTGGATACGATGCCACCAGGCCGCTTGTCATCGATCCCGTGTTGACCTACTCCACCTATCTGGGCGGTAACAACGACGACCAGGGCTACGGTATCGCGGTAGACAGCTCCGGTAATGCCTATGTCGTAGGCTACACTTACTCCACCAATTTCCCTACGCACAATGCGTTCCAGGGCAAATTGAAAGGTGCCTTTACCGTATTTGTATCCAAGCTCAACGTGAGCGGTAATGCCTTCATCTACAGCACCTACCTCGGCGGCAGCGGTGGAGATATAGGCTATGGCATCGCTGTGGATAGCGCGGGTAATGCCTATATCACCGGCAACACCAGTTCCAGCGACTTCCCCATGGCCCATGCGCTGCAATCTACCCTGCATGGCGACGATGACGCGTTCGTGACCGAACTGAACCCCAATGGCAGCGCACTGGTCTATAGCACCTACCTGGGTGGCGGCTTCGATGACTATGGACAGAGTATCGCCGTGGACAGCGGGGGCAATGCCTATGTCACCGGCTATACCGAATCGACAGATTTTCCCCTCATGCACCCATTCCAAAGCCAGAATCATAGTGGGGTGTATACGAGTTTTGTCTCCAAACTGAAGTCCGGCGGCAGCGCACTGGTCTATAGGGGGTCAGCGTATCGAAAGGTGAAAAGTGTACGCTAAGCTTGCAAAGCGGAGAAGCAGCCTGGAAAACTGTACGCTAAGCCTGGTGCACGTGCGGGCTTTTCACCGTCAAATCCCAAGTATAATCCCCCGTCAGGTTGATGTGTTCCCAATCCATGGGGGAAAGATGGGCAAGCTGTTCCTCAGTAATGTGCATGCCCTCCTGCTGCAGTTCCTCCACCGCGCGTGCCAGTTCCAACGTATTCCAGAGAATAATGGCCGCAACCACTAGATTGAGTCCCTGTGCGCGTCGCTGTTGTTGGGCATGTGAACGATCCTGGACTCGTCCGTGCTGATAGAAAAAGACGGCGCGGGCGAGGGCATTGCGGGCTTCTCCTTTGTTCAACCCAACCTGGACCCGTCGGCGCAGTTCCACGCTTTGCAGCCATTCCAGGGTGAAGAGCGTTTTTTCTAATCGTCCGACTTCTCGCAAGGCCCAGGCCAGGCCATTCTGGCGTGGATACGACGCCAACTTCCGCAACAACAAGGAAGCGGTCACTGTTCCCAACCGGAGCGAAGCAGTCAGGCGCAGCAGTTCATCCCAGTGATCCGTGATTTGCTTGGTATTAATCG
>WNFT01005108.1_pt1 | contig 11463 bp, 6 predicted proteins | sample 5400191 | NCBI WGS metagenome assembly WNFT01 (sample SAMN13153359, study PRJNA577476) | soil metagenome | isolation source: 80 cm saprolite under Madrone tree | place: USA:California | collected 2016-06-14
AACCTTGCCGCGCGTGAGCCGGAAATGCTCAAAATGTGGGAGGAAACGCGCCTTTATCAGCAAATTCAGAAAGCACGCGAAGATCGACAATTGTTCGTTCTGCACGACGGACCGCCCTTTGCCAATGGCGACGTCCACATGGGCACAGCACTGAACAAGATCCTCAAGGATTTTGTGGTGAAATCGCAAACCATGTTGGGCAAACGCGCGCCTTATATCCCGGGCTGGGACTGCCACGGTCTGCCGATCGAGTATAAAGTGGTGAAAGAATCCCGCGGCCTTTCCCCGCTTGAGGTCCGCAAAAGATCGGAAGCGTTCGCGCGAAAATTTGTCAACGTGCAGCGCGAGCAATTCAAGCGACTGGGCGTCTTCGGCGATTGGGAAAATCCTTACCTAACGATGGATCCCAAATACGAAGCGGAAATCCTGCGCGCGTTCGCTGTGTTTGTTGAGAAAGGTCTGGTCTATCAATCGAAGAAGCCGGTCTTTTGGAGCACAGGCGCGCAGACCGCGCTCGCCGAAGCCGAAGTGGAATATCAGGAGCGCGACGACACCGCTGCTTACGTCAAGTTTCCGATCACTAGTGGCGAGTTCAAGGACAAGGCGAGCATCGCGATCTGGACAACCACGCCATGGACTCTGCCGGCTAACCTCGCCGTCGCTGTCGATGCCAAGCAAATTTACGTTGTGCAGCAATTTCAGCGCGACGGTACGTCCGAAACTCTGTTGCTAGCGGACAAGCTCGTTCCGCAATTTTCTGCGGTGACAGGGCTGGCTCCTGCCGGCAAACCGCTTGAATCATTTCCGGGCGCAAAAATCGAAAAGATCAAAGCGCGCCATCCTTTCCTGGATCGCGAAGTAATCGTCCTGACAGCCGATTTCGTTACGATGGATTCGGGGACTGGAGCTGTACACATCGCACCCGGCCACGGCACTGACGATTATGCTTTGGGCAACGCGAACAAATTGCCGATCTTGTCGCCAGTCGATGATCATGGCCGTTTCACTGAGGAAGCCCGTCTGCCGAATCTAACCGGCAAATACGTTTTCGACGCCAACGCCGACATCGTCAATTTGCTTCGCGAGCGCGGGATGCTCCTCGGCGAACAAAAATTTCATCACTCCTATCCGTACTGCTGGCGGTCCAAAACCCCGATCATCTTCCGGGCTGTCGAACAATTCTTTATTCGCATCGACGATCTGCGCGGCAAAGCGCTCCGTGCCATCAGACACGTCAAATGGATTCCGTCATGGGGCGAGAATCGAATCAGCGGAACAGTCGAATCGCGTCCCGACTGGGTGATCTCGCGTCAGCGCAGTTGGGGCGTGCCGTTGCCCGTCTTTTATTCGGAGAGTGGGGAAGCGATTCTCGATTCGAAAATTATCCGCAAACTGGCCGATCTCGTCGCCGAGCGCGGCTCGAACATTTGGTTCGAATTGAATGATGTCGATCTTTCGCGCGCGCTCGGTCTTCCGGAGGGCACTACTCATCGCAACGACACGATCGATGTTTGGATCGACAGCGGCGTTTCGCACCAAGCCGTTTGCGCGCTGCGCCCTGAACTGCGCGATCCGGCCGACATGTATCTCGAAGCAACCGATCAACATCGGGGCTGGTTTCAATCGTCGCTCATGACCGGCGTCGCACTCAATAATCGCGCGCCTTACAAAATGTGCGTGACACACGGATTTGTTGTCGATCTTGACGGAAAAAAGATTTCGAAATCAGGAACGTACGACAAGCCGACGGCGGCCGATCATTTCGTGGGCCGCCATGGCGCCGATCTCGTTCGCCTATGGGCCAGTAGTATTGATTACACAGACGACGTGCCTTTTTCCGAGGAAATGTTCACGCGTCTCGGCGACACCTACCGGCGAATCAGAAATACGCTACGCATCTTGCTGGGGAATCTTTACGACTATGCCGTAGTCGGGGTCGGTGACCCCGTCCGGCAGTCAATCCCCGAGAGTGCAACACTAATCGATCGCTGGATTCTGGAGCGACTCGATCACGTGACCGCCGATTGTCGAGCTGCTTACGAAGCATTCGAGTTTCATAAGGTCTATCACGCACTCAATCATTTTTGCGCGGTCGATTTGAGCAGCCTCTACGTCGACATCACCAAAGACCGGATGTATTGCGACGCGCCGGATTCGCCGCGCCGTCGTGCGACACAAATGGCGATGCGCCGAATTTTCGATGCGCTCTGCCGATTACTGGCGCCGATTCTCGCTTTCACCGCCGAGGAGGCGTGGCGTCATTCAGGCGCAGGCGGTTCGGTCCACGTCCTCGAGTTGCCCCAAGTGCAAGGTCGGCAGGATAAGTCGAGCGCTCAAATTGCCGAGCTTTTGAAATTGCGCGGCGTGATCGGACAAGCGATCGAGCGCGCGCGTCAGGACAAATTGATCGGAAACGCCCTCGAAGCCGCGGTTGTTTTACATTCGGATTCCGATGTTATGACCAAGATCGGCAAGGAGGAGCTGGAGGAATTTTTCATCCTGAGCGACCTAACAATTGACCAGGGGAAAGAAGCGAGCGCATCCGTCACAAAAACGTCTTATCGGAAGTGCGCACGGTGCTGGCGTCATCGGCCAAGCGTTGGCGCGAGCTCAAAATATCCGGACTTATGCGATCGCTGCGAAAGTGTCGTTGCGGCCATTGGAGCGAGCGCCTGATGATCTGTTTTTATGTTCCTAACTTTTCGGCTCCGCTCAGGCCCTCACTGTTGTTCTTCTTGGTGAACCGTGAGACACGCCCCGACTCCGCGCGGTCTGGCGGGATCGTAAGATCGAGATGAAATTTATTTTCTTCCTGTCAGTGCCGCTTTATGCGCTCGATCAATGGACGAAACACCTGGTGCTGCGGTTCGTTAGCCCAGACGAGCCGCGCATCATAATACCCAACTTCTTCCATCTGGTGAATGTCACTAACACTGGCGCGGCGTTCGGCTCCTTCAGAAACAACAATACTTTCTTCATTGCGATTTCATCCGTCGCGTTTTTCGTCGTCCTATTGCTCCTGGTCCGGCGGAGGTCACATGATGTTTGGCGCGATGTGTCGCTTGCGCTTCTGCTTGCCGGCATTCTGGGAAATCTCACCGATCGTCTTCTTTACGGTCACGTGATCGATTTTCTTCTTTTCGATCTGCATGTTCGGTTCGCCCATCCCTGGCCGGCCTTTAATGTCGCCGATTCATGCATCTCAATCGCGGTCGTCCTGTTTGTTATCGATTCTTTTTGGCAGGGTAGGAGAGCTGCGGCGCAACCCGGGAAATTGTAGGGCAGGCGCTTCGCCTGTCGTGTCTGCGTTATTAAATATGCGACGGTCACAGACCGCCGCTACAATAAATGCGATGAAAGACAGATCTCTTTCGCCGATGGAAAAGACGGCGCGAGAAATTGCCGCGCGTTTGCGGGAGAGCGGTCATATCGCGTACTTCGCCGGCGGTTGCGTCCGCGATATCGTCCGCGGCGAAACGCCGAAAGACTTCGATATCGCCACCGATGCCAGGCCAGAAATTGTTCAGAAACTCTTTTCGCGTACCTACGCAGTTGGCGCGCATTTTGGCGTGATCCTGGTGGTGGAAGACGGCTTCCAGTTCGAAGTAGCGACGTTTCGTTCGGACGAAGCATACATCGATGGAAGGCGCCCCAGCGCGGTGCACTTTTCAACTCCTGAAGAAGACGCGAAACGCCGTGATTTCACAATCAACGGGATGTTTTACGATCCGGTCTCGGAAGAAGTGATCGATTTCGTTGGTGGTCATGCCGACATCGCGGCGAAATTGGTGCGCGCAATCGGCGATCCGGTGCAGCGCTTTGCCGAAGATCGATTGCGCATGCTGCGGGCCGTGCGCTTCGCCACCGTGCTTGATTACGAGATCGACGAGCAAACGTGGAACGCGCTCGTGGCCAACGCGCCATCAATCAGCCAAATCAGCGCAGAACGAATTCGTGACGAACTAGTGCGCATTTTTCTGTCGCCAAACAGAACCCGCGGCTGGGATTTGCTCGATTCGAGCGGATTAATGCGCGTCATTCTGCCCGAGATCGAGGCGATGAAGGGTTGCGAGCAACCGGAACAATTTCACCCTGAGGGTGACGTTTTCGAGCACACTCGATTGATGCTGCAATTGCTTCCGAAAAAGGTTTCCGTGCCGCTCGTTTTTGCCGTGTTGCTCCACGATGTCGCGAAACCGCGCACTGCAACAGTCGATGAAACAGGACGAATTCGTTTTAGCGGGCATGATCGATTGGGAGCGGAAATGACGGAGGAAATCATGCGGCGCTTGCGATTTTCCGGCGCCGAAATCGACGCCACGGTCGAGATGGTGCGGCAACACATGGTTTTCAAGGACGTGCCTAAAATGCGCGAGGCGAAGTTGAAACGTTTTATGGCGCGACCGACTTTTGATGACGAGATCGAATTGCATCGGGTCGATTGCGAAGGCAGCCATCGCATGCTCGACAATTACGAATTCCTCCTTCGCAAACGCGACGAATTCGCGAGTGAACCAATCATTCCGCCGCCCTTGGTGCGTGGGGACGATTTGGTCGCGCTTGGCTTAGAGCCGGGCCCAAAATTTGGTGAAATCCTTGAAGCCGTGGAGACGCAACAACTTGAAGGAAACCTGCGCACACGTGAGGAAGCGATCGAGTGGGTGCAACGCGAATACTCGTTAGGGGAAGGACGCTAGAGCGCCGGCGCAACATCGCAACTATGAGAATCCTGATGATCAGTGCGGAAGCGCCGCCGTTGCAGCGGACCGGAGCGCTGGTCGATGTGATGGAAGCGTTGCCGCACGAGCTGCGCGCACGTGGGCACGAGGTCGGCGTAGCACTCCCATATTACCGCGAAATTCGAGAGAATCGCGCGTTTAAGAAGAAGGACACAGGAGTAACTGTCGATGTGCAGCTAGGCGACAAAACTTACGTCGCCAAATACCTGGAAGGACGCAGCGCCGGCGGCGTGCAGTTGTTTCTCGTTCGTTGCGACGAGTTTTTCGATCGGCCGGGAATCTACGGTGAGCGAGGCCAAGCCTACGAAGATAACGCGGCGCGGTTCATTTTTTTTGGCAAAGCGGCGTTGGAACTCGCCCGGCGATTGACGCCGCCACTGCAAATTCTGCACATGCATGACTGGGCGGCAGCGCTGGTGCCGGTGTTCGTGCGTGCGCATAATCTGCCGTTCAAAACGGTGCTTACGATCCATCACGTCGCTGAGCAGGGCAGTTTCTGGGGTCTGGATTTCAACCTAACAAATCTGCCGACGCCATTTTTCACCCTGCGCGGTATCGAATTTTTTGGACGATTGAATTTCCTCAAAGGCGGAATTCTTTATGCCGACCGGATCACAACGGTGAGCGAACAGTACCGGCGCGAAATCCAGACGCCATCCGGCGGCTGCGGCCTTGATGGCGTGCTGCGAGAAAATGCGCATCGCCTCACGGCGATTTTGCATGGAGCGGATTACACCCGATGGAACCCGGCGTCGGATCGTCTGCTTCCGGCGCGTTATGACGCGAGACGGCTTCGGGGAAAAGAGACTTGTCGAGACGCGCTCCTGAAACAATTGAAACTCGCGTCGGCGCCGCGCGGACCAGTCTTCGGGATGGTCACTCGCTTGGTTGAAGAAAAGGGTTTCGAGATTCTGATGCCGCTTCTCGACCGACTTCTTTGGGATGACGTCCGCCTGATCATTCTCGGCGAAGGCGATCCGGCCTATGAAACTGCCCTCGCTGTCGCCTCGCGAAAATTCCGGACCAGGTTCGCATACATGAAGAACTACGATGAGAAGGCAGCCCACCTGATTGAAGCGGGGATGGATATCACTCTCATCCCGTCGCGTTTCGAACCGGCTGGTTTGAGCGCGATGTATAGCTTGAAATATGGCGCGCTCCCTGTTGCGCGGGCAACCGGCGGCATTCAGGAGATCATTGAGGATTACGATCCGACGGCAGATAGCGGCTACGGTTTCCTTTGTTACGAATATTCCACCGAAGCGTTCTGGGATGCGATCAAACGCGCGCGGGAAATCTTCCGGGATCAGAGTGTGTGGACCACGTTGATGAAACGGGCGATGGCGCGCGGCTTTTCATGGGACGTTGCGGCGCAAAGTTACGAAGCGCTTTATAAAGAACTTGTCGGCGCGGACGACCAAGTAGCGGCGTAGTCGTCGCTCTCAACCGGTTCGAGTGGTCTTCACGGCAGGCTCTGTGGCGGCCTGATGCGCGGCCGAACGGATCAACGACGCTGCAATTCGCACCGGGACAAGGAGCGGAGGGACTGAAAGATACCACAACATGTCGCGAATAAACGCAGCGCGGGATCGTCAAACCCTGCCACCGAAACTAGCGTGCACGAGCCGGAAAAAATGCGATTCGAGATTGCCTTGGCCGAGAGATCGACAAGTTCTTGCAATCTTCAGAGCTTTCCTATCTCCTCGGCGGTTCCCACTTATGACGTCATGACTCGCTCGTCGTCCGCATTCAAGCCATTGCTTGCGGCTTTACTCGTGACTTTGATGCAGATCGCGATGGCGGTCGGCCTTCTAGCGCCAGATGGGCCGCTTTCCTACCGATATTCCACCCTCATCCAACACGATAGCTATTGGTTTATGAATATCGTTGACCGCGGCTACCAGACCATCGTGCCCCCCATCAATCACAAGGTGATGGAAGTTTCCAACGTTGCTTTCTTTCCCGCTTATCCCGCGATTGCGGCTGTGCTTCGTTACGGACTCCACTTCGATACAGATAGCGCGCTACTGATCACCGCCCAGATGGCCGCCTGGGGTTTCTGGAGCTATTTCTTTCTCTTTTGTGGCCGCTGGAATCTTTCCCCCGCGCTCCAATTTTTCGGCGCATTGTCGATTATTGCCCATCCGGCCGCCTTCTTCCTGATCGCGGCCTATTCGGAGTCGCTTTTTCTCATGGCGCTTTTTGGTTTCATTTATTGGAGCAGCGCAGAGGGTCGTACCGCGAAAGTGTGGGCGATGTTGCACGGTATCGTGATGTCCGCGACGCGGATTGTCGGAATCCTGTGTGCAGGGTTTCCGGTGGTGCGCTCGGTGGTCGCGAAGGGATGGCGCAACTGGCGTGGGCCGCTGGCATGGTTTCAAGACCACGGGTCGGCGATCGGCTTAAGCTTTGCGGCAGCCTTGGGCGCGCTCGCGTTTTTCGTTTGCTGTCAATTGCGCTGGGGCCACTGGGACATTTATATGCTCACGCAAGCAGCCGGGTGGGGGATCACTCCCGATTACTTAGCAGTGTTTAAGCCGTCGAGTTATCGCTGGCTCGTTCCGGCACTGAATAATCCGACAGAGGCGAGCCAGACATCGATGACTCTGGGCGCATTGCTCTTTGGGGTAATCGCGCTTTGCGAACTGCTCCCAGCAATTCGTCGGCTGGCTGGTTGGCCGACACGAGCCGGCATCTATTTCTGCGCTGCGGTGATCTATTGGATTTCAGTTAGCGGCGTGGCCTGTGTGGGTATGGAAAGCATGCTCCGCTATGAATTCTGCGTGCACGCCCTAATCGTGCTGGCGGTTCTGAATTTTCTAGGTCAACTTCACAATTCGCCGATCTTTCTGCGAGCGTTCGGGATGGCGGCAGCAGTGTTAGTCGGCGCTGCTGGGTTAAGCGTACAGGGTTGGTACGTCTGGAATTTTACCCGAGGAAATTGGGTCGCGTAGCATGAAAACAAAGGTCGCCATCATCGGTGCTGGGCCAGCGGGTTTGACCGCGGGTTACCTTTTGTCGAAGGAGGGCATTGAGGTCGCTGTTCTGGAAGCCGATCCGGTGTACGTCGGCGGAATTTCGCGCACGGCCACCTACAAAGGCTTTCACTTCGATATTGGCGGGCATCGTTTCTTTTCCAAATCCAAAGCGGTAGAAGATTTGTGGACCGAGATTTTGCCTAACGACATGCTCGTGCGGCCGCGTTCATCGCGTATTTTTTACGGCGGCAAATTTTTTTCCTATCCGTTAAAGCCGTTTGAAGCATTGCTGAAGCTCGGCATCTTCAAATCGGTTCTCTGCGTCGTCTCCTGGTTGAAAGCTCGCGTCTTCCCAATCCGCGATCCTCGTAACTTTGAAGAGTGGGTGAGCAATCAGTTCGGCAGAAGGCTCTTCAACACTTTCTTCAAGAGCTACACCGAGAAGGTTTGGGGCATGAGCTGCAGGGAAATTTCCGCAGACTGGGCCGCGCAGCGCATTAAAGGGCTTTCGCTTGGCAGTGCGATTAAGAACGCACTGTTGCCGCAGCGTTACAATGGCGATCGAACGAAAGTGATTAAGACGTTGATCAATTCCTTCCGTTATCCGCGCAGAGGTCCAGGCATGATGTGGGAAGCATGTGCTGAAAAGACGAAGGCGATGGGTGGTAAGATTCAAACGGGCTGTAAGGTTACCGGCTGTTGCTACAACGACGCCTCCAGCACTTGGACGGTCGAATTCACAGATCGACAAGGTAATTTGCGGACGCTTGAAGGCGAACACGTCATTTCATCTGCCCCCATGCGAGAATTGATCTGCGGATTGTCGCCGGCGGTAAGTGAGCGAGCGAAACACGCGGCGAAAAGCCTGAAGTACCGTGACTTTCTTACCGTCATGCTCATTCTGAAGGATCGACACATGTTCGATGACAATTGGATCTATATTCACGACCCAAGCGTTAAGGTTGGTCGCGTTCAAAATTTCCGCTCTTGGTCGCCAGAGATGGTGCCCGATTCCGATAAGGTCTGCTATGGCCTCGAATATTTCTGCTTTGAGCACGACGGTCTTTGGGATTCGAGCGATGGCGATTTAATCGAGTTAGCGACACGCGAGCTAATTCAGATCGGTTTGGCGAAAGAGGGCGACCTGGTTGACGGCTGCGTTGTGCGCCAGAAGAAAGCGTATCCGGTTTACGACGACGATTATGCGCGCCACGTCGCCACAATCCGCCAGGAGCTCGAAAACCGTTACCCGAACCTGCACCTCGTCGGGCGCAACGGCATGCACAAATACAATAATCAGGATCATGCCATGATGACCGCCATGTTATGCGTCGAAAATATTCTCGCCGACACCAAGCTTTACGATCTCTGGCAGGTTAACGGAGACGCTGAATATCACGAGGCTGGCGCGGCGGCTGCGGAAGAAACGACAGGGACGGCACTGCGACTCGTACCAACACGTGTGGTGGCTGCTCCCGAGCTCGCGCCGGAAGCTTAAAATTATAGCGGCACTCCTTTAGGAGCATCGCTCTTTTCGGCGGTCACAAACCGTCCCTACAGAAATTCCTCTGTCGGTGGACAGGAGCAGAACAGGTTTCTGTCCCCGTAAACATTGTCGATTCGCGCGACGGCGGGCCAGAATTTGTGCTCGCGTGTCCACGGCGCGGGAAAAGCTGCTTGTTCGCGCGAGTACGGCCGGTCCCACTTTTCCGAAGCAATTTGCCACGCCGTGTGCGGAGCGTTTTTCAAGAGATTGTTTTCCCGATCCATCTTTCCATGCGCGACCATTTCGATCTCTGCGTGGATCGAGATCATCGCGTCGCAAAAACGGTCGAGCTCGTGTTTTGGTTCGCTCTCGGTCGGTTCGACCATCATCGTCCCGGCCACTGGCCACGAAATCGTGGGCGCGTGAAATCCGTAATCCATCAAACGTTTTGCGACATCCTCCACTTCGATTCCCGCACTCTTCCACTGGCGAAGATCGAGAATGCACTCATGTGCAACGAGGCCGTGCTTGCCCTTAAAGAGAACTGGGAAATAGGGATCGAGCCGCTTTGCGATGTAGTTTGCATTTAAGATCGCGACTCTTGTTGCTTCCGTTAATCCGGCAGGGCCCATCATCCGGATGTACATCCACGAAATGGTAAGAATGCTCGCGCTGCCGTACGGCGCAGCGGACACGTTTCCGCCTTGGCCTCCGCCATGTTGATACTTCGAGCTGTTGTCGCCAGTCAGCGGCGGTTTTCCTTCTTCGCCTCCGCCAAAAATGATCCGACCTGTTTCTGGATCGAGAATGAATTGGCCCGGCAGAAACAGGGCAAGATGTTTGGCAACGGCGATCGGGCCCACGCCTGGTCCGCCGCCTCCGTGCGGAATGCAAAACGTTTTGTGCAAATTCAAGTGGCAAACGTCCGCACCGTAGTCTCCGGGGCGGCAGAGACCGACCTGCGCGTTCATGTTTGCGCCGTCCATGTAAACCTGACCGCCGTGCGAATGGACGATCTTGCAGATCTCGCGAATAGTTGTTTCGAAAACGCCGTGCGTTGAGGGATACGTCACCATTAACGCCGCGAGATCGCGCGCATGCTCATCCGCTTTGGAGCGCAAGTCGGCAAGGTCGATATCGCCATCTTTCAAACAAGCCACCGACACAACCTTAAAGCCGGCCATAACTGCGCTGGCCGGATTAGTTCCGTGTGCCGAGGTCGGGACGAGACAGATATTGCGATGTGCTTCGCCGCGCGATGCATGATATTCACGAATGGCGAGCAGTCCGGCGTATTCACCTTGCGATCCAGCGTTGGGTTGCAATGAGACCGCCGCGAAACCGGTCATCTCAGCGAGCCATTCTTCCAGTTGCGTGCACATCTCGATGTAGCCGGCGGTCTGATCATTCGGTGCGAAAGGATGCAGTTTGGAAATTTCCGGCCATGAAATCGGGAACATTTCGGCAGTCGCGTTGAGCTTCATCGTGCAGGAGCCGAGCGGAATCATCGAGGTAGTCAGCGAAAGATCGCGTAATTCGAGCTTTTTGAGATAACGCAGCATTTCCGTCTCGGTATCATGGGTATTGAAGACTGGATGAGTTAGAAAATCGGAGGATCGGATGGCAGATTGCGGAAGCTGAAATTCCGAACCGGCAAGGTTGTTATCTTCAAAATCGCGCACGTTTGTGCCGCGCAACACCGCCATGAGAATTTCGAGATCTGCGTCCGTGGTCGTCTCGTCCATTGAAATGCCTAACGAGTGCGGCCCAAACGCTCGCAAATTGCAACCGGCTTTCTCAGCGCGATCCAGGATGTCCCGGCTCGACATTGCGCCGAGTTCGACCCGGATGGTGTCGAAAAATGCCTTGTGCGCGATTTTAAATCCGAGTTGGCTTAAGCCCGACGCAAGCTTGGATGCGAAAGAGTGGACACGTTTTGCGATTGCACGAAGACCATGCGGTCCGTGATAAACAGCGTACATCGACGCGACGACAGCGAGGAGAACTTGCGCCGTGCAAATATTGCTCGTTGCTTTATCGCGCCGGATGTGTTGCTCGCGGGTTTGCATTGCCAACCGATAAGCCGGGCGACCTTCGGCATCATGCGAGACGCCGACCAGACGCCCGGGCATGTGACGCTTATATTCGTCGCGCGTGGCAAAGTACGCTGCGTGTGGTCCGCCAAATCCAAGTGGTACACCGAAGCGCTGCGTATTCCCCACTGCCACGTCGGCGCCGAATTCTCCCGGCGGCTTTAATA
>WNFT01005109.1_pt1 | contig 11462 bp, 9 predicted proteins | sample 5400191 | NCBI WGS metagenome assembly WNFT01 (sample SAMN13153359, study PRJNA577476) | soil metagenome | isolation source: 80 cm saprolite under Madrone tree | place: USA:California | collected 2016-06-14
GCGGTCGGCCCTGGCGCGGGCACCATGGGCTGAAACGCGGGCGTTCGGCCAATCGTGACTCCCCAGACCGCGAACAGGCCCACGGCGTAGACGAGCGTCGCCGACACCGGCCGGTGCCGCGGGTCGAGCGCCACCAGGAGCACCACGGGCGCGAATGCCAAGAGCCGTCCGAAATTTCCGCCGACGGGGCCGCCCGGCGTGCTCCTGTTCTTCCGAGCGATCTCATCGGATACCGCGATCGGCGAGGTCGGATCCTTGGCGGCCTCCTCCTGGATGACGGACTCGGGCTGAAGAATCGCGAAACCCACCCGCGCGATGCCCGCGCCGACCATGCCGGCGGCGATCACGAGGATCAGCACCACGAGCGGCGCGAAACGCCGGCCGATGACGCGCGCCGCGGTGACGAGCGCCAGCGGCAGGAGAAGCGCGCCCAGGATCGGATAGGTGTAGAACCAGCTCCCGCCGTAGAGGTACGCGAGCCGGCCCGACGGCCGCAGCGCGACGGCGAGGCTGCCGTAGAAGAGGCTCGCGGCGATGACGAGGCCGACGTAGCCAGCCAAACTGGGCGCCGGGTACGCCTCGCGGGCGATGAGCAGGCACGCCAGCGTGTTGATCGCGACGCCGAAGAGCCCAAGAAGGTGCGGTGGACTCCACAACGTCACGTCGAGCCCGAACAAGCGATGCCAGAGATCGTCGATCGGGGCCGCCAGCACCGTCAGGGCGATCCCCCACGCCGCCAAGTGAAAGCCGGGCGTGCCGGTGAGGCGGAAGATCCGCGTTGTGCCGGCGGGCAGGCGGCCGGCGACCAGATGCCGGAACGTGTCGCGCGCCAGCACGCCGAAGCTGATGAGGACGGCGATGGTCACCCCGGCGTAGGTCATGAGGTGTGGCGGGATCCAGAACGAATCCCGACCGATCTGCACGTGCCACTGGATATCCCACTGCACCCCCCAGCCGACCAGAAGGTTGGCCGCCAACAGGACCCAGAGCGCCGCGCGGTAGAGGCCGAGGGACTCGACGCGGGCGGCGGACGAGGCGGTCGAACGCCCAAGCAGCGCGGTCGGCGCGGAGCTCATCGGTGCTTCAGGCGGGCGTCGCGGGAGGCTCCGTCACGCGGGCAGGCGCTCGTACATCTCGTGCACGTCAGCTCCGTGGAAGCGGGCCACGTGGTTGGTGGGCGGCAGCGGCTCCGAGTAAAAGAACTCGGGCAACTCGTCGTCCTTCTCGGTGAAGCCGGCGCGCCGGTTGAACTCGTACTCCATCCGGAGCGCCGCCTGTCCCAGCGGCTCGAAGAAGTCCTTGGTCAGGCTGGTGCCGTGGGCGGCGTTGATGGCGTTGACGAGGAACTCCGTGTTCGGGTTGGTCACGCTCATCCCGAAGATGCAGAGCCCCAGCGAGTCGTTGGCCGCCACCCGCGCCTGGTGGGCGAGGCTCTGCTCGACGATCTGCTCGGCGCTCATCTCCCGGGTCTTGAGCCTGGGAAGATTGCCCGCCGTGTGATCGGCGCCCTGGGCCGTCGCCATCATCGTGATCCCGGTGGCTTCGACCACGCGCGGATCGTAGGCGCTGATCGCCTGCTTTTTAATGACGGGGACGCGCCGGACCTTGTAGTGGGCGCCGACGCGCGCGGTGCCCTGAGCCCAGAGCCGCCCCTGCTCGCTGCCACGGCGGATCTCGGCCATGCAGTCGGCCATGAACTTCACGTCGCCGAAGACGCCGAGGCCGGCCTCCATCAACACGGCCAGGGTGGCCCCCAACTCGATGGTGTCCACGCCGAGGTCGTTCGCGAGGAAGTTCATCTGGGCGAGGTCGTCGGGATCGCTCAAGCCGCAGTTGGTGCCGAGGAGGCCGAGCGTCTCGTACTCCACCGGCGAGACCACTTCCTTGCCGCTGGCGTCGACGTACACGTTGCTGCACTGGATCACGCAGCCGGGCATGCAGGCGTGCGTGTGCTCGCCGCCGCGCGAGACGTTGAGCTGGCTGATGTGGTCGCCGCCCATCTTGAACTTCTCGCCGCTGGCGACGTCGACCTGCTGGCCGGCGCTGAAGTTGCGCACGGGCAGGCCGCCCAGCGCGTTCTGGAGGTCGGCCATGCCCATGGTGCCGATCTTCTGGTAGAAGTTGGTGACCATGGAGTCCGCCAGCAGCATCTTGGCGTAGTCCTTGATGGCCGCGTTGACCTTCTTCGAGTCGGTGAAGGGCGGGATCTTGTCGAGATCGACCACGATGGCCTTGACCTTCTTCGAGCCCATCACTGCGCCCACGCCGCCCCGCGCCGACAGACGCGCCGGCCGGCCGTCCTTGTCGCTGAAGGCGATGCCGGCGAGCAGGCCCTGGTATTCGCCCACGGGACCGCACAACGCGATGGTGACCTTCTTGCCGTACTTCCGGTGCAGCATCTCCTGGGCCTCGAAGTTGCCCTTGCCCAGGTACGGCGCGGCGTCGTCGAAGTCGATGGTGCCGTCCTTCTTGAAGTGGAGGACGACCCAGTCCGGCGAGGCCCCGTGCAGCGTGAACCCGGCGACTTTCAGCTGGCCCAGGCCGTAGCTGAAGCTTCCGCCGCCGTTGGCTTCCTTGATGCCGCCCGTAAGGGGGCTCTTGCAGCCCACGCTCGTGCGGTTGGCGTTGGAGAAGCTCGTGCCGGCGAAGGGGCCGGCGGAGAAGATGAGCGGGTTGGCGGGCGAGAGCGGGTCGACGGTGGCCGCGCCCAGCTCGAGCAGCGTCTTGGCGATCAGATAGCGACCGGCCCGGACGATCTCCTCGCCCTGCAGCTCTCGCCTGGTGATCGAGCGGCCCGTCAGATCGATGTCGTAGTAGGTACGCATGCCACGTTCTCCGTGTTCGGTACGATTCTGTCCCGGTTCGCAAAGTAAGCCGCCGGCGACGCAGAGTCAAATCGCCCGCGGGGAAGCGCTGGCGTAGTATGGAGCGAACCTTTCAGAGGAGAGACGCCATGGGTCTGGATTTGTTGATCCGCAACGGAACGATCGTCGACGGCTCGGGCGCCGCGCGCTATCGCGGTGACGTCGGAATCAAGGACGGCCGGATCGTCGAGATCGGGCGCATCCGAGCGGTGGCGGAGCGCACGCTCGACGCCGACGGCCTGATCGTCGCGCCGGGCTTCATCGACGGCCACACCCACATGGACGCTCAGGTGGCGTGGGACCGGATCGGGAGTTGCTCCTGCTGGCACGGCGTCACCACCGTGATCATGGGCAATTGCGGGTTCGCACTGGCGCCGTGCAAGCCGGAGGAGCGCGAGTGGTTCGCCCGCTGCCTGACCGCGGTCGAGGACATTCCCACCGAAGCGATGCTGGCGGGAATCGACTGGACCTGGGAAACCTTCCCGGAGTACCTGGCGACCGTCGATCGCTTGCCCAAGGCGATCAACTACGGCGCCTACATCGGCCATTCGGCCCTGCGCATGTACGTCATGGGCCGGCGCGCATTGAGCGAGAAGGCGACCGAGGATGATCTCGCCCGGATGGCCGAGGCGGTGAAGGAGGCGATCCGCGCCGGCGCCATGGGCTTCTCGAGCTCGCGCGCGACGACGCACGTCACGCCGGACAACACGCCGGTGGCAAGCCGGATCGCCGACTGGTCGGAAGTCGATCGCCTGGTCGGCGCGATGGCGGAGCTGAACGCCGGCATCTTCCAGGTCGGGCCGGACACCTCGGGGGGCGAGGCGCAGCGCCGCTTCCTCGCCCGGCTGAAGCAGGTGGCAGTGGAGACCGGGCGGCCGGTGATGTTCGGCACCATTTCGAGCCGCCAGGGAGACAAGCCAAATCCCTGGACCTATCAGCTCGAGTACCTGGATGATTGTGCGGCCGCCGGCGCGCGGATGTGGGGGCAGACCACCACCCGCTCGATCAACGCCATCTTCTCGCTCAAGTCCTATCTGCCGTTCGACGTGTTGCCGGTGTGGCGAGCGCTGCGCCACTTGCCGCTGGACGAGCAGAAGCAACGCCTCGCCGATCCGGCGACGCGCCGGCAGCTGGTCGCGGCGGAGGCCGACATGAAGCCTCGCGGCAACGTGTTCCAGGGCGGTGGCGCCGCCACCACCGATCCGCGAAAACCGGATTACGACAACCTCTACGCCATGAAGAGCGTCGACTGGGACGATCCGACCGTGGCGCAACTGTCAGCCCAGCGCGGCAAGCACCCGGTCGAGGTGATGATCGATCTGGTGCTGGAGAACGACAATCAGGTGTTCGTGCAGCCGCTGGTCAACGAGCGGCCGGACCACGTGCTCGGCATGCTGAAGCACCCGCGGACCCTGGCGACGTTCTCCGATTCGGGCGCGCACGTCTGCCAGGAGATGGGCTCCTCGCTGCAGACTCATATGCTGAGTTACTGGGTGCGCGCAAAGCAGGCGTTCACCCTGGAAGAGGCGGTGCGAAAGCTCACCTTCGACAACGCCTCGGCGTGGGAGCTCAACGATCGGGGCTTGCTGCGCACCGGTTACAGGGCGGATCTCGTGCTCTTCGACGAGGTCCGTGTGCGACCCGCGATGCCGAGCGTGGAGACCGATCTGCCCGGCGGCGCCCGCCGTCTCGTGCAGAAGGCGGAAGGGATCGCCGCCGTCGTGGTCAACGGCCAGGTGACGCTGGAAAACGGCGACGCGACCGGCCGCATGCCCGGCGCGTTGGTGCGTGGGCCCGGCGCGCGGGTGGTCTGACGCCCAGCCCGATCCTGGCTCTGCGGGGTCTCAGAACATCGCGAGCGGGTGCGCCGGCGCGCCGGTTGAGCCCATCAACCGGATCGGCGTCGCCGTGAAGAGGAACTCGTAACGTCCCTCTTCCGCGCACGCTCTGGCCAGCCGCTCCGGGTTCGTGTTGTCCACGAGCACAAGCCCCAGGAACGGAATCGCCAGGTGGGTGCTCATGGCGAACCCCGGATAGCTGGTGGGACGCTCGTCCATCATGTCCCATGAGATCGCGGCGATGTCCTTCTCCCGGAACCACTCGAGACACGACAGGTGCATTCCGGGGTGGGGCGATACGCGCGGCACCCAGTCGGGGTGCGCCTTCCGGAACGCCTCGTCGCCGTTGCGCACCACCACGACGTCGCCGGGCTCGACCTTCACGCCCGCCCGAGCGGCCACCGCGTCGAGCTCTTTCGGCGTGACCGGCTGGCCGACGGTCACGTAACCTTCCTTGCGCCCGGCCGCCACGTCGAGGAGCACGCCTCTGGTCGTCAGGCCGTCGAAGTAGGCGTCGATCGCGCACCAGGTGGCGCCGGCCGCGGTGAGGCTGTCTCTGAACGGGCGGCCGTTGAACAGCTCGCCGTCCCAGGCGACGTGACAGAGCGCGTCGATGTGGGTGATCGTGAACCCATGGTAGACGAGGTCAAAACGGTCGAGCACGACGTCAGCGCGTTCCCGGTTCGAGGGGAAGCTGACATTGTACATGATCGCTGGCTGGGGGCCGATGTCGCGTGCCAGCGAGACTGTGCGGCCGGTGCGCACGAGCGATGTTGCCTGGGCACGCTTTGCGGCCGTGATGAGGTTCGCGGTGCCGCGCTGGTCGTCGTGGCCCCAGCGGCCCCAGTTGTTGAGCTCCTTGAAGTACCCTTCGACGCGATCTTGCGTGGGCGGCGTCCAGTCGGCCATCACTCGGCTCCTCTCGAATGGGGTTGCGTCGCGGCACCACCGTAGTCAATCTGCGGCCGGGGGTCAATCGGCTGCGGCTGGCTAGAGAATGATCCCCTCCGGTCAGAGACCTACCAGGCTCACCTCTGTCCAGGGCCGCGCAACGTATTGATATTTCTGGAATCCCATTCCGGTACCAGATTTGCCCTAGAGTTCTGCCATGGAAGGCTTCGGTCCTCGGTTCCTGATCCTCCTGGCGGCCACGGCCGTTGTGATGGCTGCGACGCCTGTCGGGGCGGAAGTGTACAAGCGGACTGCCTCGGACGGGACCATCTATTTCACGAACATCCAGCCGAATCCCTCCCACCAGCGGGCGGTGTTCACTCCGGCCCCGGCACGTAGCTCGCAGCGGCCGGCGTCGGCCGATCACGGGGTCTACGCCCAGGAGATCGCAGAGGCGGCGGCCCGATATGCGGTGCCGGAGCGCCTCATCTGGGCGGTGATCCGGGTGGAATCGGGATTCGACCATCGAGCCGTGTCCCGAACGGGCGCGCGTGGGCTCATGCAGCTGATGCCGGAGACCGCCGCGATCCTCGGCGTGCGGGACTCCTTCGACCCGCGCGAGAACATCCACGCGGGCGCCCGCCATCTGCGCGGCCTCATGGAGCGGTTCCGCTACGATCTGCCGCTCGCCATCGCGGCGTACAACGCCGGCGAGAAGCCGGTGGTGGCGTTCCGCGGTATCCCGCCATATCCCGAGACCCGGGAGTACGTGACGCGGGTGCTGCGCCTCTACGGCGCGCCGATCGCGTGGGAGCTACAGGGGAGCGGCATTCAGCAGATCGTCGAGCGCGACGGCACGGTCGTCTACACGAACGTCGCGCCTCCACGGTTCAGCGCGGCGGTCATACACGGAAGATAGCCCGGCGATTCTTCGGGCTCCCCCCCAGAACTTTCCGCGGCGAATCGACCCCTCTCGGTTGGACAATCCAGCAGTCCGATCTCTTGTCCGATGCTCGGGCAGGGCGTTCTCGGGCATGGGGCGGATGTCGCGCCACATGGCGCGATCGTTCGACAGGAGGGAAGCGACATGGCCAAGGGACTGGCGCTCACGATCGGGTTGAACGCGGTCGATCCCAGGCACTACGAGGGCTGGAGCGGAAAACTCAACGCGTGCGAGGCCGACGCCCGCGACATGGCAGACATCGCGCGCTCCAGGAAGTTCAAGGTGCAGCGCTTGCTGACCCGACGCGCCACGCGTCGGGCGGTGCTGGGGGGCATCGCCAGGGCGGCCAGCGCGCTGAGATCCGGCGACATCTTCCTGCTCACGTACTCCGGCCACGGGGGGCAAGTGCCCGACCGCAACCATGACGAGCCCGACGCACAAGACGAGACCTGGTGCCTCTACAACGGCGAGCTCATCGACGACGAGATCCACCAGGCGCTCGGTCGGTTCAAGCCGGGCGTGCGCGTGCTCGTATCGTCCGACAGCTGCCACAGCGGCACCGTCACCAAGACGATGTTCTATGCCGCGCGGGGAGCCGCGGGGGGCGTGGTCACGGCCGGAGCGGCGGGCACCGATCGGGTGCGTTACCGCAACATGCCCCGGGAGGTCGCGCTGCGCACGTACCGGGCTCACCGGGCGATGTACGACAAGCAGCAGGACTCCATCAAGGGCGACCCGCGAGCGCCGAAGTTCTTTGCCGTCGGCGCGCCCAGCCGGGCGTTCGAGAGGCAACGACCGTTTACGGTGTAGGCCGTTGCGGCTCCTGACGGGCGCCGCACGCGAGGAGCCGGGGCGACGGCATGCACTTCGAGGTGGCACGCGTGGAGTAGGGAGGCACTATGCCAAGGGCGACGAGGTCACCACGGCTCGTGGAGTTCAATCCCAAGCGCAACATCGTTCCCGATCGTCTGGACTTGCGCGACCGGCCGTACATCCCGGTGCTCCACGCGCCGCCTCCGCCTGAAATGGCGCCCCAGCTCAAGCTGCCCGTGCTCAACCAGGAGCGCACCAACGCGTGCACGGGCTTCGCCCTCGCGAGTGTCGTCAACTTCCTGCTCCGGAAGCATCGCGATCCGGCCGCACCGCCGATGTCGCCGTTCATGCTGTACTCGATGGCCCGCCGCTACGACGAGTTCCCGGGCGCTGCCGAGGACTCCGGCTCGAGCCTTCGCGGCGCCATGAAGGGGTGGTACAAGCACGGCGTTTGCCGCTTGGATCTGTGGCGCCGCCCGGAAATGCCGCGGCCGGCCGCGACGCCGGCGGACGACTGGTGGCTGGACGCCGCGCGGCGCCCTCTCGGCGCTTATTACCGCGTCGACACGCGGTCAGTGACGGACATGCACGTGGCCCTGCACGACGTCGGCGTGCTCTACGCGAGCGTCGTCTGCCACGGGGGCTGGCTCAAGGGAAGGGGCGTCAGGAAGGGCAAGGCGTACTGGACGATCCCGCCGGCGGAGGTCCTGCCTGACGACGGCGGGCACGCGTTCGTCATCGTCGGCTACACGCCCGCGGGGTTCATCATCCAGAACTCGTGGGGCCCGGGGTGGGGGACCGGGGGGCTCGCGATCCTCACGTACCAGGACTGGAGCGACAACGCCATGGACTGCTGGGTGACGCAGCTCGGGGTCGCCACCGAGCAGCACGTCGAGATCGCCCGGTCTCCGTCGCTGCGCATGGCCCGGGGCAAGGTCCAGATCGCGTCGGACAGTACCCTCCGCGACCGCGAGCTCTCGCCGTTCGTCATCGACATGGAGAACAACGGTCGCTTGTCGGGGAGCGGGGTGTTCCGTACGCAGCGGACCGACGTCGAGGCGCTGGTAGATTTCCACGTCGGCGAGGCGCGCAAGAAGTGGAGCCTCAAAGTCGCCGAGCCGACCGACGTGGCCATCTACGCTCACGGCGGCCTCACCGGCGAGGAGTCGGCCGCCGAGACGGCGTCGCGCTGGATCCCCGCGCTGTACGAGTCGAGGATTTTCCCGATCTTTCTCATGTGGGAGACCGATCTCTGGTCGACCCTGAGGAACCGGCTGGCGGATCTCGTGACGGGCCTGCCCAGACCAACGGGCGGGCTGGTCGACCAGCTCCGGCGCTTCTGGAACCAGCGGCTGGAACGGCTGCTCGCGCCGGCGGGGTCGCTCATCTGGGGCGAGATGAAGCAGAACGCCGACGGCATCTCGAGGTACAGAGAGAGCGGTGGCCTCGTCCTCTACGAGAGCGGCATGAAGTCGCCGTGGTTCACGAAGGCGCCGGTGCGCCTGCACCTGATCGGTCACTCCGCGGGCGCGATCGTCCAGTGCCACGTGGTCGACCGCCTGGCCCAGCTCGGCTGGAAGTTCGACAGCGTCAACTTCATGGCGGCCGCGGCGACCGTCGACCTCTTCGAGCGTACGCTGCTGCCTCGGCTCAAGGACAAGACGGTGAGGGAGTTCCGCTCCTTTTTTCTCGCCGACGCCGCCGAGGAGCAGGATTCGACCTGCCGGCCGATCCTCGGCTACAGCCGCTCGCTCCTCTACCTCGTGTCGGAGTCGTTCGAGGGTGGCAGACGCGCTCCGATCCTCGGCATGGAGAAGTACTTCGGCGCCGAGGTCGCGTCGCTCGGGCTGCCGAACGTCAAGGCGTGGACCGCGCCGGGCGCCGCCACCGCCAGCACGACCCACGGCGGCTTCGACGACGACCGCCTCACCATGGAGTCGATCATCAAGCTGATCAAGGGGCGGAAGCTCTGAGGCGTTCGGGGGCGGGGACGACGCCGAGGAGGAGGAGCGAACCTCCTCCTCCTCGGGAAGCGACGGAGCTACTGTCCCTTCACCAGGAAGTGTGCACGGCGGTTCAGGCTCCAGCAGTCTTCGCTCGGCTCGGCGCACACGGGCCGCTCCTTGCCGTAGCTGACGATCGTGATCCGGTTCGACCGGACACCTCGAGAGACGAGATAGTTCATCGACGCCTTCGCGCGCCGGTCGGCGAGCGCCAGATTGTACTCGGACGTCCCGCGCTGGTCGGCGTGTCCCTCGATGAGCACCAGCAGCTTGGGATTGGTCTTCAGCGACTCCGCGTTCGCGTCAAGGACTTCGCTGTCTTCCGCCCGGATCTCGTACCGGTCGAAATCGAAGCGGACATCCTTGAGTAGCGCCATCGTCGCGAAGTCCTTCGGGTTGGGTCGGTTGGGATTGCCTTGCGCGGAAGAGCCGGCAGGGCCTCCGGCCGCGGACCCGACACCACGACCGCCATCCGCGGATCCGGCCATAGACCCGCCCGCCATCGGCGACGAGGCATCCGACGTGGTCGAGGGCGACTTTGCGCAACCGACCAGGATCGGCGCCGAGATCAGCAGCACCAGAGCGATCTGTGAGCAGCGCTTCACCATAGTGCCTCCCTTGTTCGAGCCCCGGGAGTGGGCTACGACTCGCTCGCGCGCCACGCCCGGACATGCCGGGTGCACATCCGATGCCGCAGCGCAACGGGCAAGATATGGTGCAATGGCGGACGATAGTGGGCATCGGTGGTGCGCCGAACCCCCTGCGCGGCCGGCGACGGTCGTCTGGGATTGCCAGAACGTCAGCATCGGCCGCCATCCCGGCACGGCGGCCGCGGGAGGTCTGACATGAAGTTTGGCTTGAGCCCGCTCCAGGCAGGCGGTGATTTCGCGGCGACCATCCGCGAGTGCGAGCAAGCCGAGGCGGCCGGGTTCGACTCGGTGTGGCTCGGGGAGCACCACAATAACCGCACCCTCTATCCGACGCCGCTCATCGGGTTGGCCGCCATCGCCGGCCGGACGCGCAAGGTTCGCCTCGGGTCTCCGAGGGCCGCCTGATCCTCGGAGTGGGTGCCGGGTACGCGCCCGAAGAGTTCGCGGCCATGGACGAGGCCGTGCCCTTGATCCAACGGCTCTGGTCCGAGGACAAGGTCACTCACGCTGGCCGGCACTATCGTGTGACGAGCGCCACCGTGAGCCCACGTCCGGTGCAGAGTCCCCGGCCACCGATCTGGTTCGGGGGCTGGGTCGAGCCGGCCATCCGGCGCGCCGGGCGGTTGGGTGAGGCGTGGCTGGGCGGGCCGTCAGCCAAGCTGGACGAGGTGGCGGCCTGCGTGCGTCTGTACCAGGAGGCACGGACGGACGCGGGGCGCGACCCCGATGCCGGCGAGGTGGCGCCCGTCGTGAAGCGACCGGCCGGGACCCTGACCATCGAGCGGTTGGCCGAGGACCGGATCATCCTGGGCGATCCGGCGAGCTGCATCCGACAGCTCCAGGCTTTCGAAAAGAATTGGCTCGGGCACCTCGTCTGCCGGGTCTCTGCGCCGGGGATCCCGCGCGACGCCGCCATGAGCTCACTGGATCTGCTCACACGCGAAGTCCTGCCCGCCTTCGCGTGAGGGCCGGGCAGCTGGAGACAACGTAATGGCTCCCCTACGATGGTTGACGGCGACCGTCCTGTGCGCCTCGGCGATATCAACCGCGACCGCGACGGAGTCGATCTGGGAAGCTCTGCGCACGCCCGGCAGCGTCGTGGTGCTGCGTCATAGCTACGCCCCCGGTACCTTCGATCCACCGAGCGCCAGGCTCGACGACTGTTCGACACAGCGCAACCTGGATGCGAGTGGTCGGGCTCAAGCCAGGCGCGTCGGCGAGGAGTTTCAGCAGAACGGCATCGCTGTCGGTGTGGTATTGTCCAGCCCGCGCTGCCGGTGTCTCGACACCGCCCGCCTGGCTTTCGGGAAGGTGCAGTCCTGGGAACCGCTACAGGGCGCGCTCAGCGACGAAGAGCGTCGCCAGCGCCAGTTGGCCGAGACCAGGAAAGCGATCGAAGCGCACCGCGGAGGACCACCCCTGGTGCTGGTCACCCACGGGAGTGTCGTCACCGCTCTGAC
>WNFT01005112.1_pt1 | contig 11459 bp, 10 predicted proteins | sample 5400191 | NCBI WGS metagenome assembly WNFT01 (sample SAMN13153359, study PRJNA577476) | soil metagenome | isolation source: 80 cm saprolite under Madrone tree | place: USA:California | collected 2016-06-14
GCCCCACGCCACGAGCGCGAGCACTGCCTGGTTGCAGGCGGTGCCCTCCACGTCGGCAGCCCCGGCCGCTTTTGCCTCCACCGCGGTCGGCGCGCGGTACGCCAGCGGGGTCTTCACGTTGGCGTAGATGCAGCCCGAAACCGCGCAGGCGATCACCACGAGCAGTGTCTTCATGTGCGCCCCTCCGTTTGGGGGCGCACTCTAGCAGGCGACGTCGGTCTCAGATGGCCGTACGCACCCAGCCGTACCTGGAGCGGCTCGGCTCCACGCCGATGCTCAGGTACCGCTCGCGCCACTTGGACAGGTTGTCGTCCTGCGCCGTCAGGTTCAGCGTGTTGTCGAACGGCGGCATCTCCAGCGTCCGCTTCAGGCTGTCGGTGATGCGGCTTTCGAAGTTCGCCGGGATCGGACGGTACGCAGCTCCCGAGCGAGGCTCGAGCCCGTAGAGCTTGGCCGAGGTGCGCCCCAGGATGTTCCGCTTCGCGTCCTCGTCCAGCTCCGGATAGTTCCAACGCTCGCGGATCCGCTCCGGGATCTGGAAGCGCCAGAGAGCCTCGATCTGCCATTGCGGGCTCCCGTACCAGAGGGAGTCGGACCCGAAGACGATCTGCTTCGGACCCTTGAACATCAAGAGCTGCCCGAGAATGTGCGCGGTCACCGTCGGGAACGTCACCACGGAGGAAGCGAAGGTGGTGCCGATCTCCGCGAACGAGTTCTTGAACGGCCCGGTCAAGATGGCGTACGGCGTGGTCCAGTCGATGTTCGGGACGCCTCCCATCAGCGGCCGCGTGCCGGCTTCGCTCGCGCGGATCTCCGCCAGCGCCTGGTCGTCGAAGAAGGTGTCCTGGATGCAGGAGTGATAGGTGAGGAAGTTCAGGTTGGGCCAGTCGCGAAGCGCCTTGGGCAGGTCGGAGGGGTACCCGTTGTGCGCGAGCGGCGGCGCGCCGCGGGCGAGACCCTTGTGGACGGCGATGATGTTCCCGCCCTTCGAGAGCTTGCCAGCGCGGTACATCTTCGAGATGAGCTCGAACGTCGGGTACGCCACGTTCTCGTCGTCGTGCTGCCACTGCTGCATCGGCCCGGAATCCACCTTGGCCGCGTTGGAGATGTTGTAGCCTTTCCACGCGTCCGGGCGATGGTTCTCGGCCTGGTACTGGATGTAATCCAGGTTGCCCCTGCCGACGTAGAGCAGAGCATGCGCCATGGCGCGCCGCGACCCGGCCAGCTCGTTGATGAAGTCGCGGCCTGCCGCCGTCTGCGCGGCAGTGAGGATTTCGCCCGTGCGGGCGTCGTTCACGTCGAGCGCCGGCGTCCCCGGATTGGTCCCGCTCGGACCGGCGACGAACGCGGTCACGTTGCTGATCAGGCCGACGGTCACTTGCGCGTCGAGGAAGACGCTCTTGATGAAGTTGACGATGTTGAACATGTCCCTGGTGACCGGCATCCCGATCAGGTCCGGGTTCCACACGCCCCAGGGATTGCCGAACTCGTCGCCCACGTTGTTCGGGTTGAACGGATTGCGCGTGATCGGCGTCACACCGGCGTTGATCATCGCCTGCGTGATGCTCGGACCCTGGGCGATCGCGCGCAGCGAGATCGCGCCGATCGGGTTGTTGGCGCGGTTCTGGCGGACGAAGTGGAGCTGGTCGTCGACGACGAACAGGTCCTTCGGCGGCGCCTTGCCGCGGCTCGCAGCCGGCTCGAACAGCTCCTCCTTGTCGACATTGAAGAACTTCCCGTGGACTTCGTTCATCGCCATGAACGCCGCCGCCATCCCTCCCGAGGATCCGAGGAACTGCCGCCGGCTGACGCCCAGCTTCTTGGAAGCGATCTCGGTGAGCTCGTTGATCCTCGCTTCGACCCTCTTCTGAGTCTCGCTCTGCGGCGGCGGCATGTACTCGCCGTTCGAGACCACCCGGGTCGGGACAGGCGAAGGGCAGTCGGCGTCGGCGTCGTAGGCGCGCGTGCACTTCGCGAGCTGCTCGTCGTTGAGCAGGGTGTGGTCAGGCTCCCATGTACCGCCAGTTTCCTTCCATCGGCTCGACATTGAAGCGCCCCCTTCATTGGCCCGGCACGATGCCGCGGAGGGCGAGCGCAGCCGCTCGCCGGCCGCCTGCGGCGCTACGCTCCGGCCCGCACCAAGTCAATGCGCGCCGGGTCAACGCTCCGGAACGATCGCGCCACTTTCGTTCGAGGAGAGGCCGTAGAGTTTTCCGTCCGAGCCGCGCGCGAAGACGTCGAGCCGGAACCTGCCCCAGACGCAGGTCTGTGATCGGCCGGTAAACGGAATCCGTTCGCCGTCCTTCAGGGATCGCGGCAACCCCAGCGATTCGAACCTGCTCCAATTCTTACCGTCCCACCACTTGTGGAGCAGATCGCCTCGCTGACCGCGCGCGAATACGTCCAGGCGGGTGGATCCGCCACCGGAGGCGACGGGCAATCCGCTGAGCGGGACCTGACAAGGAACCGCGGGGTAGGTCGGGTCTGGTTCTTCGGGCAAGCCGACGGAAGCGAACGCCGTCCAACTCGCACCGCTCCACCATTTCACCAGCAGATCGCCCGCAGTGCCCCGCGTCACCACCGCGATCGCCCGCGCACCGCAACTCGTGGCCGCGACTCCGTTCGGGATCGGATCGTCGCCTCGACCTGCCGTGGCGATACCGCCGAGCGATTCGAATTCGCCGAATTCCTTCCCGTTCCACTGCGAATGCAGCAGCGCGCCGGCGGCACCCACGGCGAAGACGTCCATCGACCCCGGCGCGCGGCTGCAGACCGAGGGCGGGCTCGCCAGTCCCATCGGAACCGCCATGCCGCCGATCCAGTTCGCCGGAGAGCCGATGCAGTCGAACCCGTTCCATTCGCCCGAGCGGAACGTGGCGTGCACGAGCTCGCCCTCGGGTCCGCGACCGACGAGCTGGATTTCGCCGGGACCGGTGACGCAGGCCGCGATGGGCCACTCCACCGGAACCGTCGGCGATCCAGGTCCCTCCACGCGCGCGAGAGGGATCCCTAGCGAGCGCGGAGCCGTCCACCCGTTCCGGTCGCGTTCGAGGACGAGCAGATCGCCGCCGGCGCCGCGGAGGAAGAGGGTCACCCGCCTCTCGTCGGTCGCGACGGCCGCTGGAGCGGAGACGCGTTCCGCGATCACCTGCCAGCGCCCGGGCTCCATGGTGTTGCCATCTTACTCGCGCGCAAGCCCGGGCGCGTGCCCTCAACCTGCCGTTGGTGATGCGACGTTGGGCGCTCGCCCTTGCTTCTTCAGCAACTGCGACCGCAGCGTCAGGAAGAACGCGTCCTGCGATCGCTGCTGCCCCAGCAGGGTCGTCCGCGTCGCCTGCGCGCCGGCCTTGTCACCGGCCTTCTCCTGCGCGATCGCCAGATGGAAGTGGCAGAGATCGAACGTCGGCACGCACTTCTGCATCTCCTCCGCCGCCGATTTCGCGTCGCCCTTGACCAGCTTGAGGACTCCGCGGCCCCAGGACGCGGCCGACTGGACGTTGAGGTTGTTGGGCGACCCTGCCGCGTCCTGCTCGAGGAGGGCCAGCGTCTTCTCCGCCTCCGCCGTATTGTTCCCGAAGGCCTGTGCCCACATGGCGGCGATGTAAGCGCCCCGCTTCAGTCCTGTGCGGCCGGCGTCGGAGAGCGGCTCCTCTTCGATGCGTGCCAGCGTCTGGGCCGCGTACTTCTGGCTTTCGCCATACTTGCCGAGCAGATTCGCCGCGAAGGAGCGATTCGTCGCTGCCAGCACGTAGAAATTCGGGTTCTTCTTGGCTCGCGCCTCCTTCTCCAGCGCGCTCGCGGTCTGCATCGCGCCCTGGTATTTCCCTTCGGCCGTGTAGCCGAACATCTCGAAGAGCATCAGGCCCATCCGCTCGTTGTCGTCCTTGGAGACCGAGCGGGCCTTGGCCAGATCCTGGCGGCCGGCGGCGTACTGCGAGCGGTAGAACTTCACATTCGCCAGCGCCGCCAGCGGCTTCGCGTCGGCGTTGGGCAGCGCCGCGGCCTTGCGCGCAACCTGTTCCGCCTGATCCAGGCGGCCGGCGGTGATCAGCGCATAGGCGTAGTCGGCCTGCGCGGCCGGATCGTCGGGCCGCATGTCGGCGACCTTTTTCTGCGCCTCTGCCGCTCCGGCCTTGTCGCCCTGTTCGATGGCGATGGCGGCCAGCGTGGCCCAGACCGAGACGGCTTTGGGATTCAGCGCCGCCGCGTCACGCAGGTGCGCCTTGCTCTCTTCGACCTTGTGTCCGAGGAAGAAGGCCGTGGTGCCGACATAGACGTGGGCGCGCCAGTCTTGTGGCGCCAGCTCGAGCAGCTTCAACTCGAGCGCGCGGGCCTTCTCGGAATCGGCGTGCTTGTTGGCGGCCCAGACGGCCAGCTCGGTCCGCTCCGCTTCGGGCAGCGACGCGCCGGCCTCCGCGGCAGCGTCTACCTTCTTCATCGATTCCGTGCCCGGGGTGATGGCGTAGAGCAGCGCCTGTGCGAGCAGCAGGTTGGGATCGAGAGAGAGCGCCTTGTTTGCCGCGGCGCGCGCAATGTCGCCGTGTCCCGCGAAGAGCTGATCGTAGGCTTCGACGTACGCGGCCGCGGCCTCGGGAGAAGTGGTGGTGATGCTGATGGTGCCGCCTTGGGGCGCCGCGGCGAGCAGCGCAGTCGCACAGAGTGATGCAAGCGATGTCATGGAAGTCCCCCTTCGGACGATGAACACCCTTACGGTCGGGGGATTCCCGAAATTTCAACCCGCGTCGCGCATCGGGAGAGCGATCACGGCTGGACCGGAAGAGCGGGATAACTGCTGACCTCAGCAGTTGGAGAAGCGCACCGGTGCTACCGGAGAAGAGATGCGCCCAGCACAGACAGAGCGGCGAACCGGAGGAGTCCTTCCAGGTGGAGGCGCCTGTCACGTGACATCAGGGAACCCGCCCGGGAGTGCCTCGATCATGGCAGCAGAGGCGGTGCGACGTTGCCCGAGGACCCACTGACTTCGAAGCAGGGCTACTTCGCGGGCCAGACGCTCCTCAGGCACCTGGCGAAGCGGGTCGAACACCACGGTCTCGACAAGGCGCTCTGCGAGAAGCTCATCGATTACTACCGGAGTGCGATGAGCGATTGGCCGGCCGCGCTGGTTGACGGCAGTCTCGCAAGCAAGCGCGAGCTCGCGATGCAGGCGCTGGAACACGCCGTTCAGACGGACGATACGGCCTTGCTCGCGAAGCTGGTTTCCGCGCGAGTCCCCCTCGACAAACCCTTGTTGGGCAGCGCGCTCCCGCTGGAGGTGGCACTCGGCAAGTCGCTCAACCACGCGGCACAGGCGTTGATCGATGCCGGCGCTCCAGTGACTCCGGGAATCCTGGCGGCTCTCCACGATCCAATGCCCCTTGCAATTGTGGAAGCGCTGCTCGCGCGCGGAGCCGAGCCGACGCCGCGCGCAGTCGTCGCGTGCGCCGAATGCGGCTCAACGGAGAGCGCACAGGCGACCGTGCGGGCTTACGTCGCTCGCCGAGGTGACTTCGCGCGGGTGTTCGCGAACGCGAAGCGAGAGCGCCTGAATGCGCTCGCTAGAGATTTGAGCGAGGTTCGTTCTGGCAAGCTCATTCACCACCTCGGCGAGAAGGGACTGCAACGATACATCGACGCTCTGAAGGAGTTTGCGCCGTCGGCTTGAGGCGACTTGAATCGGGAGAGATGTGGCGACACATGCTGAAGGCTCATCACCAGCACGCCTGGCAACACATCGGCCGGCTCGCCGACCCGCCTTTGAACTGGGAATGGTGCCAACTCTGCGGATCGTTCGCGTACTGGGCGCGCGGGCGGAAGCAGCGACGGCGCGTCATCCACCATCCGTTGTATTGGACGCAACTCCTGAAAGGGCGCAGCGTCCCGGTACCCACGCCGCCGGGGGCAGCCGAGCCGTTGATGAACCGGTAAGTCGTGTGGTCGCCCACCCCGCCGTCGTAGAGGTCCCGTCGGAGAGAACGCAGCCCTGAAGCGCGCTCCCAGACGCGCCGCATACCATCGGATGCGACAGTACAGACGATGAGATGGCTTCAAGGCGCGGCGTCTTACATATAGGGACGCAGGACGGAGGCACCGATGCCCGAACGGAAATCCGAGGCGTCGCCGGCGGAGGTTGCCGACACGCCTACTGTCAGCCGCCGGTCTCTTCTCGTCAGTGCAGGAACGGTCGGAATCGTGAGTGCAGTGGATCCCGCCGACGTCATGGGGCGGAGTCAATCTGCCGATCCGCCCGCAACAGCCGATCGCCGCGGGACCGTCGCGGTCATGCTTCGCATCAACGGCAAGGAGCATCGACTTCGCGTGGACCCGCGGACCACGCTGCTCGATTGCCTGCGCGAGACTGTCGCGCTCACCGGCACGAAGAAGGGCTGCGACCACGGCCAATGCGGCGCCTGCACGGTGCACGTGAACGGCCGGAGGGTCAATTCCTGTCTGAGCCTCGCGGTGATGCACGACGGCGAGGCGATCACCACCATCGAGGGCGTCGGCACCCTCGAGGCGCTTCACCCGATGCAGGCGGCGTTCGTCTCCTGTGACGCCTATCAGTGCGGCTACTGCACCTCGGGCCAGATCATGTCGGCGGTGGCGTTGCTCAAGGAGCCCTGCGGCCCGGCCGACGCGGACGTGAAGGAGTTGATGAGCGGCAACATCTGCCGATGCGGGGCCTATCAGAACATCGTCACCGCCATCCAGCAGGTTCGCCGGACCGCCTGAGCACCGCACGCGCGGGGGCGAAAGCGAGGAGCCATCGTCATGCAGACATTCGAGTTCGTTCGCCCGAAGAACCCGGCCGAGGCGGTCGCCGCCGCGGCCAAAGCGAAGACGGCCCAGCAGGGCGCGGACATCCGGTTCCTCGCCGGTGGCACCACGCTGATCGATCTGATGAAGCTGAACGTCGAACAGCCGGCACGGCTCGTCGACATCAATCGCCTGGGGCTCGACAAGATCGAGGCGATTCGCGAGGGCGGGCTGAAGATCGGGGCGACGGTCAGGAATTCGGACCTCGCGTACCACGCGACGGTGCGGCGCGACTACTCGGTCCTGTCGCAGGCCCTTCTTTCGGGCGCCTCGGCGCAACTCCGGAACATGGCCACCACGGCGGGCAACCTGCTCCAGCGCACGCGGTGCGTGTACTTCCGCGACACGGCAATGGCGTGCAACAAGCGGGAGCCCGGGACGGGATGCTCGGCCATCGGCGGCAGCAATCGGACGCTCGCCATCCTCGGCGCGAGCGAGCAGTGCATCGCGACCAATCCGTCGGACATGTGCGTGGCGCTGGCGGCGCTGGAAGCGACGGTCTACGTACAGGGGCCGAAGGGCTCGCGCGCGGTACCGATCGGCGACTTCCATCTCCTGCCCGGCAGCACGCCGCAGCGCGAGACCGTGCTCGAGCCCGGCGACCTCGTCACGCACGTGACGCTGCCGCCGCCGGTCGCGGGAAGTCGTCAGGTCTACCTGAAGCTTCGCGACCGGGCGTCGTACGAGTTCGCCCTGGCGTCGGCCGCCATCGTGCTCTCGAGCGCGGGAGGCAACGTGACGAGGGCGCGGGTTGCGCTCGGAGGTGTGGGCACCAAGCCCTGGCGGTCTCTGGAGGCGGAAGCCGCCCTCGTCGGTCAGCCGGCGAACGACGCCAGCTTCCGCAAGGCGGCCGAGGCCGCGCTGCGCGACGCGAAACCCCAGAGCGAGAACGCTTTCAAGGTCGAGTTGGCCAAGCGCTGTCTCACCCACGCGCTTCGCATGGCGACGACGGCCTGAATCGACTGGAGGAGCGGAAATGGCAACGACGACGCCGATCGGCCGCGACACAGTGCGCGTGGATGGCCCGGCCAAGGTGACCGGAACGGCGAAGTACACGTCGGACTTCCACTTCCCCGGGATGCTCTACGCCGTGCCGGTGGAGGCGACGATCGCCAATGGCGAGATCGTCAAGCTCGACACGGCCGCAGCCCAGGGCATGCCCGGCGTGCGGGCGATCTTCCATCGCGGGAACATCGGGAAGATCTTTCGTTCGGTGAAGGGACCAGGCTTCGACGTCATCTGTGAGGAACGGCGTCCACCGTTCGAGGACGACGTCGTTCGCTACTACGGCCAATACGTCGCGCTCGCAGTGGCCGACACGTTCGAGGCCGCCAAGGCCGCTGCCGATGCGGTGCGCGTGACCTACAAAGCGGAGAAACCGAACGTCGAGACCCGTCTCACGCCGGACGACGATCCGGACGTGGTCATGGCGACGTTTGGCCCGGAGCACCGCCTGCAAAGCAAGCGCGGTGACGCCGAGGCTGCCTTCGCGAGCGCGCCGGTCAAGCTCGACTACACGTACGTGACGCCGATCGAGACGCACAATCCCATCGAGCTGCACGCGACGGTCGCGATCTGGGATGGCCCGGCGCTGACCCTGTATGAGTCCACCCAGGGAGTCGTGAACCTCAGGAGCGTCCTCGCGCAGATGTTCGGCTTGCCCCAGGAGCACGTCCGCGTGATCTCGAAGTTCCTCGGCTCCGGGTTCGGCGGCAAGCTGTTCCCCTGGACGCATTCGGCGCTCGCCGCCGCGGCGGCGCGCCAACTCGGCAAGCCGATCAAGCTCGTGCTCAGCCGAAAGATGATGTTCCAGAGCGTCGGCCACCGGGCCCGCACGCAGCAGCGCGTGCGTCTCGGCGCCACGCCCGAGGGCAAGCTCGTCTCGCTGCAGCACGACTACGTCTACGACAGATCCATGCTCGACGCGCACCACGAAGACTGCGGCGAGGCCACTCCATTTCAGTACAGCGTGCCCAATCTCCGCGTAAGCTTCGGCCGGGCCCGGCGCAACATCGGGGCTGGCGCCGACATGCGCGGCCCCGGCGCCGTCCCCGGCCTCTACGCGACCGAATCGGCGATGAACGATCTGGCCCACCAGCTCAAGATGGATCCGGTCAAGCTGCGCGTCATCAACGAGCCGAAGATCGACGAGGGACTGGGCCTCCCCTTCTCCTCGCGGCACTTGCTCGAGTGCTTCCAACTCGGCGCCGAGAAATTCGGCTGGTCCAAGCGCACCCCCGAAGTCGGCTCGATGAAACGCGACGGCCTGACGCTGGGCTGGGGCATGGCCGGGGCTGCGTGGATCGCCGCACGCTTTCCCGCCGAGGCGAGCGTCGAGCTTCGCGACAACGGCACGGTCCGCGTCGCCTGCGCGACGCAGGACATCGGCACAGGCACCTATACCAACCTGGCGCAGCTCGCCTCGCACAAGACCGGCGTGCCGCTCGGCAAGATCGAAGTGGCGCTCGGTGACACGCTGCTCCCCCCGGGCCCCCTCTCGGGCGGCTCGATGGCCACCGCCTCAGTGGTGCCGGCCGTCTTCGCGGCGGCCGACGGCGCGATCGCCTCTCTGATGAACCTCGCGACGACGACGCCCGGTTCGCCGTTCGAAAAGCGGCGGCGAGAGGATCTCGCCTTCGAGGACGGCCGGGTCTTCGTCAAGTCGGACGGCCCCGGCAAGGGCGTGCAGTTCGGCGACGTCCTCCGCAAGGCCAACGTCCGCCACGTGAGCGGCAGCGGCAAGTCGGAATCGACCTTCGGCAATCCCAAACCGAAGTTTTCGACGCATTCGTTCGGCTGCCACTTCGTCGAGGTCGCCTGGCAGCCGGAGACCGTCCGCCTGCGAGTCAGCCGGGTCGTCACGGTCATCGATGCCGGCCGCATTCTCAATCCCCTGGCCGGCCGCAATCAGATCGAGGGCGCGGTGGTGATGGGCATCGGCATGGCCCTGCTCGAGCACACGACGTACGACCCGCGGAACGGCGCTCCGATCAACAGCAACCTGGCCGATTACGTGATGGCGGTGAATGCCGACGCGCCGTCGATCGAGGTGCACTTCCTTGACTTCCCCGACACGCAGATCAACGAGCTCGGCGCGCGCGGGATCGGGGAGATCGGCCTGGCGGGCTTCGCCGCCGCGGTGACGGCGGCCGTCCATCACGCGACGGGAGTGCGGGTGCGTGAGCTGCCAATCCGGATCGAGGATCTCGTAGCGTAAGCGTCGCTGGACGCCAGGGGAGTGAATGTCTACGTCTGAGCTGAAATGGCAACTTCTCACCAAGAAGCGTGGCAGCTCCACCCAAGGAATCCCCGCCGGCAAGGAGCATCTTGCTTGGGTCACCAATTCGGTGACGCTCATTCATGGCCGGCGCGATGCCGTGCTCGTGGATACGTTCATGTCCGCGCAGCACTCGAGGGAGCTGGTGGATTGGGTCGCCGGGAGCGGCAAGAATCTCGTCACCATCTACGTCACCCACGCCCATGGCGACCACTACCTGGGTCTGAAGCTCCTGCTCGATCGATTCCCCAATGCCAGAGCGGTCGCCACCGCACCCGTGGTTGCGGCCATCCAAAACCAGATCAAACCCGAGTTTGTAAAATCTTTCTGGGAACCGCGCTTTCCCGGACAACTTCCGTCGCAGTTCGCAGCGCCGGAGGCTCTCGATGGAGATACCTTCTTGCTCGAATCGGAAGCGGTGAAAGTCGTCGAGCTGGGCCATACCGATGCTTCGCACTCGACGGCGCTGTATTTGCCTTCCATTGGCTTGGTCGTGTCAGGGGATTGTGTTTACAACGATACCCACCCATATCTCGCGGAGTGCGACGACAAGGCCAGGAACGAGTGGCTTCGAGCGTTGGATCGAATCGAGTCCCTCCATCCGAAAGCAGTCGTGGCGGGACATGGCGTGATCGATCCCGACAGCTCGCCGCGTCACATCGAGGAAACTCGACGTTACATCCGCGACTTCAACGCTTGCCTGGCGACGACATCGACGCCGCTGCAACTTTACCAGCGGATGCTCTCATTGTATCCGAACCGGGTGAATCCAGGATCGCTCTGGGCGGCCGCAAAAGCTGCGAAACCATCCTAGGACACGATGCAGTGAACGGCGGCTTACTTGGGAAGGTCCAGGAGTTGGATCGAGTCGTAGTCAACGAGCCACGTTCCTCGCGACGTTCCTACGTACAGCGGCAAGCGCGACGACATGCTCGCGAACACGTGCGTCTCCAGTGGGTAGTCCGTGACGAGGTGGGTCACGGTCAACGCCGCCGGAGTGCCGTTCACCGACTGAGCGCTCAACTCCAGCTCCGTCTTGGAGAGAGGCGTCACTGACTTCACGCGCATGCCGTCAGGGGACACGATGACCCGCATGTGTTTCCCGAAGACGACGGTCTTCGGTTTCTTCGTCCCCCGCCAGCAATTCGAATTCCGAGAAGATCGCTGCATCGCTCGCCGGTAGGAGAGCCATCTTGCTGCTGAGCGAGCCTGCCAGGACCGATGAGGCACCGGCGCCAGGCTCGACCAGTAGCGTGCGGCCCAGGACCGTGGAATTGGACATGGACATCGAGCGGACCGACGCGTTCGCGATCCACAGGGAGACCGCTTCAGGCGTACCCCGGTCGGTCACCGTCTCGGATGTCCGGTC
>WNFT01010776.1_pt1 | contig 11458 bp, 14 predicted proteins | sample 5400191 | NCBI WGS metagenome assembly WNFT01 (sample SAMN13153359, study PRJNA577476) | soil metagenome | isolation source: 80 cm saprolite under Madrone tree | place: USA:California | collected 2016-06-14
GGATCATGTCCTTGGCGGCCGGCACCTGGCCCGTCCCGTGGAGGATGCCCGCCCCCAGCAGGTAGAAGGCGACGGTGGCGACGGTGTAGACCACCAGGGAGACCCCGATGTCGACGTGCATGAGCCGGATCCAGCCCCGGGCGCGCTCGCGCCAGGCCGGGGTGGGCTCGCGGCGGCCCGTGAAGCGCGCGTAGCCCTTCTCGACGCACCAGTAGGGGTACATGAAGAGCTCCGTCGCCCCCACCCCCGTGATGCCGAAGACCGCCACCGCGGTGGTGAGCCCCAGCTCGGGCATGCGGAAGCTCAGGCCCTGGAACACGTCGCCCCAGGAGAAGTACTGCGGCATGCGCGTGAGCGCCACCGCCGCCAGGACGGTGAGCACGGTGAAGAGGCCGACCTTGACCATGGCCAGGCGCTCGATGCGCTCGTAGCCGCCGCCGAGGAGGATGGCCAGGGTGACGGCGAGGAAGACGAGAGTCCAGGCCGCCACCGGCACCGCGGGCACGAGCAGGTTCATGACCTGGGACACCCCGCCGTACATGGCCCCGATCTGCAGCAGGGTCAGCAGGACCATGATCGCCCAGGCCCAGACCAGCCAGTTCACCTTGAGCCGGGGGCCCGGCACGCGGTCCAGGGCCTCGAGGCCGGTCTCGCCGCTCGCGATCGTGTAGCGGCCCATCTCGGCCTGGACGACCGGCTTGATCGCGCAGCTCAGCAGGATGATCCACAGGGCGACGTAGCCCGCCTGTGCCCCGAGGGTGGTGGTGGCGATCAGCTCCCCGGAGCCCACGATGGACGCGGCCAGGATCATGCCGGGGCCGATGCGCAGGAGCGCCTCCCGGAGGGTGCGCGGAGGGTCCCGTACGTCCTCGGCGCGCAGCTCGTAGGGGTCCGCGAGCTCCGCGGTCGTGCTCATCCGGTCAGTACTTCATGTAGACGGTCTTGGTCTCGGTGTAGAACTCCACCGCCGCCGGCCCCTGCTCACGGGGGCCGCTGCTCGAGTCCTTCAGCCCCCCGAAGGGGATCTGGTACTCGATCCCGGCCGAGGGCAGGTTCACCATGATCACTCCCGCCTCGGCCCGCTGCACGTACTCCAGGGCCCTCCCGAGGTCCTTCGTGCAGATGGAGGCGGAAAGGCCGAAGCGCACGGCGTTGGCCGTCTCCACCGCCTGGTCGAAGTCCTCGACCTCGATCACGGCCAGGAGCGGGCCGAACACCTCCTCCTGGGCGAGGCGCGAGTGCTTGTCGACGCCGCGGAAGATGGCCGGACGCAGGAAGTGGCCGCGCGCGTGCGGACCCTCGGCCAGGCGCTCCCCCCCGTACACGAGGCGCGCTCCCTCCTTCTGTCCGAGATCCAGGTAGCGCAGCGTGGTCTCGAGCTGGTTCTGGTCGATGGCGGGGCCGAGCTGGGTCGCGGGGTCCCGGGGGTCGCCGATGCGCAGGGACTTGGTGCGCTCCACCAGCCGATCGAGGAACGGGCCCACCACCGCCTTTTCCACGATGGCCCGGCTGGTGGCGGTGCAGCGCTGGCCGGTGGAGTAGAACGCCGCGTTCAGCGTGCAGTCCACCGCGGTGTCGAGGTCGGCGTCGCGCAGGACGATCGTGGGGTTCTTGCCGCCCATCTCGAGCTGGGCCCGGGCCAGACGCTTGGCCGCTACCTGGGCGATCTCACGGCCCACGGTGTCGGAGCCCGTGAAGGAGATGGCGCGGACCTTCGGGTGGGCGACGAGCGGGCTGCCCGCGCGGCTCCCCGGGCCGGTCACGTAGTTGAGGACTCCCTTGGGAAGGCCCGTGCCCTGGAGGATCTCGGCGAGCCGGAGGGACGTGAGCGGGGCCTGGGACGCCGGTTTCAGGACGACCGTGTTGCCCGAGACCAAGGCGGGGGCCGTCTTCCAGGCCGGGATCGCGATCGGGAAGTTCCAGGGGGTGATGAGGGCGACCACGCCCAGGGGCTGGCGCACCGTATACATAAAGATGCGCTCCCGCTCGGAGGGGATGGTCTCCCCCCCGAGGCGCGGGCCTTCCCCGGCGAAATACTCGAGGATGCGGACGGCCCGGGCGACCTCGCCCCGGGCCTCGCCGATGGTCTTGCCTTCCTCGCGGGCCAGGAGATCCGCCACCTCGTCGAGGCGCTGCTCGAGCGCATGGGCGGCCTTGAGCAGGAACTTGCCCCGCACGGGGGCGGGCGTCTTCGCCCATCCCGGAAAGGCCCGGGCCGCGGCTTCCACCGCGTCGCCGACGTCCTCGGCCTCCGAGGCCTGGAGGTGGCCCACCACGTCGCTGGTATCCGCGGGGTTCACGTCCGGGAAGGTGCGGCCACCCCGCGCGGCCTTCCACTCGCCGTCGATCAGGTTCAAGAACGTCTCCGCCATCAGACGACCTCCACGGGATTGCGAAGCTCCCCGATCTCGGGGCAGGCGATCGTCACCACGTCGCCTTCCGCCAGGCCGACCTCCATGGGCTGGATGATCCCGGTCCCCGTGGAGAGCACGGTGCCCGTCCGGATCTCGTTGGAGCGGACCAGCCACTCCACGATCTCGGGGAAGCGCCGCTTGAGCTGGGCGGTGCTGGCCGAGCCGGCGAAGACCTGAGCTCGGGCTCGGAGGCGGTGAAGCTCGAGTCGCGGCGGCGTCCGATCGCCCCGCCCGAGCCCACGCACCGCCAGGCGGAGGCCTTGAAGAACAGCTCGGGTCGCGGGGCCACGTAGACCCGGTCGTAGAAGCCGGTGCCCTCTTCGCGAAAGTCCGCGCTGCGGCGATAGGTCACGCCTGCGCCCCAGACCTCGGGCGGGGTCACGGGAATGGTCAGCCGGGGCGACGACCCGCCGCGCGCCAGCGCGTCCCAGTCCACCTCGTGCAGCGCTCCCGCGGCCTCGGCGGAGGCCAGCCAGGCCCTGGGGTCGAGGCCGCCCTCGGAAGCCACGAGCAGGTCCACCACGGTGACGATCCCCTCGTGGATCGTGCTCAGCACGCGCGCCCGGCCGGCGAGGAGGGCGCCCAGGCGGACCTCGCCGCCCGGGCCCTGGACCTGGAACCACCTCACGCGGGCGCCGCGAGCAGCAGGTCGCCGGCCGGATCCAGGTCGCCCGCCTCCGTGAAGGACCAGTCGGCGGAGGGGACCACGACACGCAGGTCGTCGCGCCCTTTCAGGTCGGGGGCGAAGGCCGCGGAAACCAGGAGCCGGTCGAGGGCGAGGGTGTTGCGCACCCGCACCATGCGCGCCGTCTCCGGGGCCACTCCGGCGATCCGCAGGGCCGCCCGGAGGCACTCCGCGTCGCTGTCGAAGTGCATGGGCTTGCGGCACATGGCCGGGGTCATGGCGGAGAGCGCGTTCATGTAGGTGCTGTGCTCGTCCATTCCGGCCAGGAGGCGCGACGAGACCACGTCGGCCGTTCACCCCCCGGCCGATGATGTTGGTGTCCATTCCGGCGCCGCTGATGTTCTTGCCCATCTCGTCCACCACCAGCACGTCGATCTCCGGGAAGGGCAGGGACGGCATCCAGCCCCGGGCCTGGCGCAGAAGCTCCGGCTCCCGGGCCGCGAACTCGGGCGCCGCCATCGCCTCCACCCGCGCCAAGTGATGGTGAGCGTCCTCCACCAGGGCCACTCCCAGGACCACGGGCAGCCGCGCGAGCACCAGGCGGGAGGCCTCGAGGATCACCGCCTCGTGGCCGTGACGCGAGGCCGCGCGGTGGCACTCGAACGCGCCCTCGACCTTGCCCAGGCCGATGGCGCTCATCTTCAGCATCCCGCTGCCCAGGGTCGTGCTCGCGAAGTCGGTGTGGGGCTTCACGCGGTTCACCAGCACCACCGCGTCCGCCTCCACCGCGTCCCGCGCACACAGGGCCCGGAAGCCGAGGGCCGACCGGCCCAGCTCCACCGTCTCCAGGGTGGACCGGACGGGCGCCCCCGCCGTGGCCTCGGTGATGCCGAGGCTCGCGAGCATCTCGACCTGGCCGGGCGCGGTGGCGCCGCCGTGGCTGCCCATGGCCGGCATCACGAAGGGCAGCGCCCCCTTGGCCTTGAGCGCGTCCACCACCGCGCGCACCACCGAAGCGTACCGGTCGATGCCGCGGCTTCCCGCGGCCACCGCCACCCGCCGGCCCTTCCAGGCTTCCCCGGACAGCAGGGCCTCCAGGCGGGATAACACCTCGGCCGCGGGGTCGGCCAGCGCATGGCCCGAGAGGCGGGCCTCCACGAGCATCTGCGGGGGCAGGGTCATCATGCGGCAAGGGGGTACCACGGCCGGCCGGGAAGCGCAAGCCTCTCGACCGTGATAGTGTTCACGCCATGAAGATCCTGCTGCCGCTGCTGGTCGCGCTCGCGGCCCCCGGCGGGAGGCCCCAGGTCGGCGACGCCGCCCCCGACTTCAAGCTGTCCGGCTCCGACGGGCAGACGGTGTCCCTGGCCACGTACAAGGGCAAGAAGACGGTCGTGCTCGCCTTCTTCCCCAAGGCCTTCACCGGAGGCTGAACGAAGGAGATGTCGGCGTTTCGGGACCGCTTTCCCGAGATCGCCGACGCCGCCCAGGTCCTGGGCGTCTCAACGGACACCCTCGAGACCCAGAAGAAGTTCGCGGAGAGCCTGAAGACGCCTTTCCCGCTCCTCGCCGACGCCGACGGTACGGTGGCGAAGGCCTACGGGGTCTGGAACGACGCGGGCTACGCCAGCCGCGTCACGTTCGTGATCGACGCCGATGGCAAGGTCCGGGCCGTGTTCGAGGGGAAGGACGCCATCGATCCCGCCGGCGCCATCGCCGCCTGCGGCAGGCCCTCCCGACCGTAGCCGCTGGTCTTCAGGCGGAGCGCCCGAATCCGGCGTAGCCCGCGCCGCGCTCCGCGGCGAGCCACTGCGCGAGGTCGCTCTGCGCCTGCTCGCGGGACCGACCGTAGCGCTCCTGTATCTTGCCCATGAGCGCCTCGCGCTCGCCATCGATCTCGGTCAGATCGTCGTCCGTGAAACGGCTCCACCGTTGTCGGACCCGTCCCTTGAGCGACTCCCACTGACGCTTCAGCATGTCCTGGGCCATGGTCAGCCTCCTTCCCGACCGGCGCTCCATCCCGCCGACGCGGGGGCGATACAACACCCGTGCCTGCTCTTGCGTCCCCCTGGCCCGCGGCTTGCTTTCCCTGCTGGCACATGAACGGCCCCGTCGTCGTGACGAGGCCCCGCCCACCATGTCCGGGCCCCGGAGCCATGGGCTCCGGGGCTTCCCGCCTCCTTCCGGCGGCGAAGCAGCAGAATCGAAGCGGGGACGGATACGAGGCCTCCGGCATGTCTACGCGGGGAGGCTCTTGGGTGGGTGGCGTTTGTAGAAATGAAAACGGCAAAAGGGGAAACGAGCGGGAGCGCGGAGGCTGGGGGTGCGGCGAGCGCGCCCCCAGCCCGTGTCATTACTCGCCCTGGGGCTTCGGCCGGTCGACCTTGCCCACGCGGATGAAGGTGGCCACGGTCTTTCCGTCCTTCTCGGCGGCCCGGAAGTGGATCAGCTCGCCTTCCCTGAGCGTCCCTTCGACCTTGGTGGCCTGGTCCCAGTAAAGGGTGAGCTCCTTCGCGTCTGCGCCAGGGACCCCTTCCTTGCCGGCCGTCTTGACGGTGATCATCCTGGTGTCGGAGTCCAGCCGGGTGACGGTGCCGGCCTTCAGCTCGCTGCCGGGCGTCATCTTCGGATCGCGCGGCTCCTGGGCGAGGGCTCGCAGGGCAACGCCGAGGACGGTCGCCACGGCCAGCGCAACCGCCTTCTTCAAATGCATGGTCCGCATTCATGCCTCCAATCAGACTGCCAATCGCCGCGATTGCGGCATGAGGCCTTCGGGCAAGGTCGGTGCCGCTCGCCCGCGGTCCCCGGCCTGCGAGTTGCAGACGACTCCCGCGTGGCGGCGGCCCGCCCCCGCGGGGCGGGGCTCTGGCCGCCCGGGGAGGACGCGATGAAGACCTGTGCGCGATTGCTCCTGGTCCTCGGGGCCTGGGTCATCACGGGCCGGCTCACGGCCGACACCAGTCCGGAGACCCAGACCGTCAGCGGGACCGTCGTCTCCTCGGGCAACATCTCCCTCGTCGTCGACGCGGACGACGGCCGGAGGATGACGCTCGTGATCGACACCGCGACGACCCTCCCCCCCGGCGGCCTCGCGGCGGGGAGCCCGGTCGTCGTCCGCTATCGGCCGCTCGACTCCGTGCTCTCGGAGGCGGTGAGCGTGACCCGCTTCGACTCCGCCGACCGCGCGACGGTCCCGCTTCCCGCGGTGGAGCCCGCCAAGCCGACAACGGACGAGGTGTTTCCCGCGGCCGCGAGCCCCGAGCCCTTGCAGATCGTCGCCGGCCTCGCCACCCTGGCGGCCGCCAGTCTGCTGGCGGCCCTCCGGCACTCGACGCGCCGAGCGTCCTGAACCACGCGGACCGAGCGCCTGTGTATACTGTGGAGGCTTCCTGGCGTGGCGGCGTCCGCGATCCCCTGAAAGAGGTGCCGGCGAATGCGCGTCGGCGTCAAGAGTATGTTGCTCCTGATCGCCGGCTACGCCGTGCTGATCACGGCTTTCGCTCTGGGGATCGATCGCTGGCTGCACGGCTTCGAGGACGCCGTCACCCTGGAGACCTCGCACCTGCTGGCGCGCGAGGAGGCGGCCCTCCTCTCGGAGCGGACCCTGGGGGCCCTGGCGGCGCCGGACGGCGCCTCGCGCACCCTGCTCCGCGAGAGGATCCAGGACCTGACGCTCCTGTCGGAGGTCGTGTCCTCCATCACCGTGGTGGACCGCGAGGGGAAGGTGGTGGCCAGCGACCAGCGGCCTACCGGAGAGGAGGTCGCGCGGCCGGACGTCCTCTTCGCGAAGGGCTTGAAGCCGCAGCTGCGCCCGGGGACCGGCCCCCGGTTCTTCCAGGGCGGCGACTACGCGGTGGAGCTGCCCCTGGTCGAGAACGGCCAGCTCGTCGGGTACATGGAAGTGGAGTTCCACAGCGAGCGGGTCGCCGGGCTCTTCGGAGCGGCGCGACGCCATCTGCTGTTCGCGGCGGTGGCCGGCCTGGCCGGCGTCTTTCTCCTGGGGGGCGTCCTGCAGTTCCAGATCTCGCGCCAGGCGGCCAGGATCGCGGCGACCCTCGAGGACGCGATCCACACCCCGGCGGAGGGGCCCGACCGGCTGCTCCACGGCGACGAGTTCTCACGCGTCCTCCGGGCCGCGGGCCGCGTCCGTCAAGCCTTGAGCGCGGCACGCCAGGAGACCTCGCGCCTCCAGGAGGGCTTCAGCGCCCTCGCCCAGGCCATGAGGATGGGCGTGCTCCTGCTGCGCGGTGACCGCGAGCCGGACTTCGCCAACCCCCGGGCCCTGGAGCTCCTGGGCTTCCCTTCCCTCGAGGAGCTCAAGGCGCGCTGGCCGACGATCCGCGACACGATAGAGGCCGAGCTCGGGCGCATCGATCCCGGGGCCGGGCCGGCCCCCGCCGTCCACATCGAGCTGCCGGGGCCCGGCGTACCCAAGCTCCGGGTCGAGATGTACCGCCTGGGCGACGAGGACCATGCCCAGCACCTCGTCCTCCTGAACGACCCCGAGATCCTCGACTCCCTGGAGACCGACGTGCGCCTGGCCAGTCAGCTCCACGGGTTGGCCCGGGTGTACCGAACGGTGGCGCACGAGCTTCGCGCGCCCCTGAGCGCGATGATGATCAACCTGGACCTCCTGCGGGAGAGCCTCGCGGGAGGCGGCGCGGAGGACGAAGCCCGGGAGGATCAGGAGCGCTACGTGGTGGTCCTGCGCGAGGAGCTGGAGAGGCTGAACCGCTCGCTCTCGGAAGCGCTGACCCAGACGCTCCCCCCGGGGGACCATCGGGACAAGTTCGACGTCCGCGAGGCCCTGGCGGAGCTTGGTACGCTTCTTGCCCCTCAGGCCCGACGACAAGGCGTCGATTTGCGCACCCGGATGCCGGATGCGCCGGTCGTCCTGGTCGGATATCGGGACCGCCTCAAGCAGAGCTTCCTGAACATCGCGGTGAACGCTCTCGAGGCCCTGCCCACCGGGGGACGCATGAGCATGGAGATGGAGATCGAGGAGGCCCAGGTGAAAATCCGCTTCTCCGACACGGGCCGCGGCATCCCCGCGGCCGTGCTCGCCCGCATCTACGATCGGGACTTCACGACCAAGGGGACGGGAAGCGGGATCGGCCTCTACGTGGCCCGCGCCCTGGTGGAGATGCACGGCGGGGAGATTCGCATAGAGAGCCGGGAGGGACACGGCACGCAGGTCGAGGTGTGCCTGCCGATCGTCCCCCGGGACTGACCCGCCATGCCCCACGCCCTCATCGTCGACGACGACCTGAGCTTCCAGCTCGCGTTCGCGGAGGTCGTGCAGCGCGAGGGGTTCACGATCGCCACCGCCCCCAGCCTGAAGGAGGCACGGGAGGAGCTGGCCAAGAACCCTCCGCACGTCCTCTTCCTCGACCTCAACCTGCCCGACGGCAGCGGCATCGACCTGCTGGAGGATCTGGAGGGCCACCCGGAGACGGTGCTGATCACGGGCCAGGCCAGCGTGCAGACGGCGGTGGAGGCCCTGCGGCGCGGGGTCAGCGACTACCTGACCAAGCCCGTGGACTTCGCGCGGGTGAAGATGGTCCTCGGCAACGTGGCGCGCACCCGCGAGCTGAAGGAGGAGATCGGCAGCCTGCGCGGCGAGCTCCGGAAGCTGGGACGCTTCGGCCCCCTGATCGGGGCCTCGCCCCTCATGCAGAAGGTCTACGACCTCGTGGGCCGGGTGGCCCGGACCGACGCGACCGTCCTCATCACCGGCGAGACGGGCACCGGCAAGGAGATGGTGGCCCAGACCATCCACCTGTTGAGCCGCCGCAGCCGCGCGGCGTTCCTGCCCCTGAACTGCGGGGCGGTCTCCCCGACCCTCATCGAGAGCGAGCTCTTCGGCCACGAGCGTGGGAGCTTCACGGGGGCGGACCGCGTTCACAAGGGATTCTTCGAGCGCGCCGACGGGGGAACCCTGTTCCTCGACGAGGTCACGGAGACCCCCGTGGAGCTGCAGGTCAAGCTGCTCCGGGTGCTGGAGACGGCGTCGGTGACCCGAGTTGGAGGGACGGAGGCGATCAACGTCGACGTACGCGTGGTCGCGGCCACGAACCGCCAGCCGGAAGAAGCGGTGGCCACGGGCAAGCTGCGGGAGGACCTCCTCTACCGCTTGAACGTCTTCCCCATCCACCTTCCCACCCTCTGGGATCGCCGGGAGGACATCGATCTCCTGGCCGAGCATTTCCTGGGGCTCCTCAACAAGCAGGAGGGGACCTCGAAGGAGTTCACGCGCGCCGCCCTCGAGCGGCTGCGGACTCACCGATGGCCGGGCAACGTGCGGGAGCTGCGCAACGTCGTGCAGCGGGCCTTCATCCTGGCCGAGCAGGACGTCGGCCTCGACGCCCTTCCCCTGGGAGTCCACGAGCCGGCCGAGGGATCGAGCCTCCAGATGAAGGTGGGCACCTCCGTCGCGGAGATGGAGCGCCGCCTCATCCTGGCCACCCTGGAGCACTTCGACGGCAACAAGAAGAAGGCCGCGGAGATCCTCAAGATCGGACTCAAGACGCTCTACAACCGCATCAACCAATACAAGGGCGGGGTCCCCTGAGCGCCTTCCCCGCTGTCATTTCTACCCGGCCTTTGTCGTTCTGACATCGATCGCCGGCCCTAAAGGCAACAGATTCCCCTCCTCGCGGTGGCATGGCCGTTGCTCCAACTGATACCGCGGCAGGAAGCCGCGCAACGAGGAGGACTCGACCATGCGACTCTCACGTCTGCTCCGCCGTCTGCGTCTGCCGGTGCTCCTGGCGCTGGGCGCGACCGCGGCGGTTCTCATTCCCGAGCCGGCTTCCGCCCACGACGACACCCTGTTTGGCGTCCGTGCCGGCTACTACACCGAGGAGCAGCAGCCGTTCGTCGGGGTGGAGCTGCTTGTGCCGCTCGCGCATTCCTTCTACGCCAACCCCAACGTCGAGTACATCTTCGGTGACGGGCGCACCTACATGACGTTCAACATGGACTTCCACTACGACTTCTACAGCCACAGCTCCGCTTTCGTGTGGGTCGGAGGGGGGCTGGGCGTTCTCTACCGGAACCCCACCGGCCCGGGCCCATCCAGCACCGACGTGGGCGCCAACTTCCTGGCCGGGGTCGGGCTCAGCCGGCACCGGGTCATCCCCTATTTCCAGGTGAAGGTCATCGCGCACGGGGACACGGAGGCGGCCCTCACCTTCGGCTTGCGATTCTAGGAGGCTTCCCATGAAGAAGATCACCGCCGCTTCGGCGGCGCTCCTGGCCGCGGCCATGGCCCTCGCGCCCGTCGCGTGCTCGAACACGGTCGAGGGTGTGAAGAAGGACGTGAAGGAGAACAAGGTCGAGGAAAAGGCGGAGAAGGCCGTGGAGACGGTTGCGAAGGCCGTCCACGAGGCTGGCCACGAGATCCGCGACCACGCCCTGGCCCTGGAGATCAAGGCCTCCCTCGTGGCCGACAAGAGCGTCGAGGCCGGCGGCATCACCGTCGACGCCGACGACGAGACCCGGACCGTGACCCTGAAGGGCTCCGTACCCACCGCGACCCAGCGGATCAGGGCGGAGGCCACGGCGAGGAGGAAGGCGAAGGGCTATCGGGTCCGGAACCTCCTCGCGGTAGGCTAGCGCCACCCCCCCCGATTGGGCTCCGGGCCCAGGGTGATCTCCAGGACACCGTCGCCCCCCACGAGGTCCGCGTGCTCCAGGAACGGCCCCGCCAGGGGCTTGCCGTTGAGGAGGGCGGACTGGATGTACACGTTGGCGGGCGACTGGCCGCGCACCACGATCGTGAAGCGCCCCCGGGGATAGGGAGCGTCGAGATACAGGGTGGCCCGGTCGAAGAGAGGGCTGGCCAGGGCGTAGGCGCCCGAGGCGGGGGTCACGGGATAGAAGCCGAGCGCGCTGAAGACGTACCACGCCGACATCTGCCCGCAGTCGTCGTCGCCCTTCAAGCCCTGGGGCGTCGGCTGGTACTGCTTCCCCAGGATCGCGCGCACGCGAGACTGGGTCTTCCACGCCTGGCCGGCGTAGTCGTACAGATAGGCGTAGTGGTGGCCGGGCTCGTTCTCGTGCACGTAGTGGCCGCGGTCGAAGTTTTCGTCGAGACGTGCCACGAAGCGCTCGGGGCCGCCCAGGAGGTCGATCATCCCGGCGGGATCGTGCATGGCGCCGAAGAGGTAGGTCCACGGGCTGCCCTCGGTGAAGCCGGCGGTAGGATCGGGCCCCCAGGTTCCGTCGGAGGCGCGGGGGGCGAGCATGCCCGTCGCAGGGTTGAACAGGTTGCGGTAGCTCCCCGCCCGCTTCATCAGGAGGTCGGCGTCCTCGGGCTGGAGCTCCCGCGCCATCCGGGCCGCGCAATAGTCGTCGATCCCGAACTCGACCGTGCGCGACACCGACTCCTCGGTCTTGTCGTAGGGGACGTAGCCGA
>WNFT01005114.1_pt1 | contig 11456 bp, 10 predicted proteins | sample 5400191 | NCBI WGS metagenome assembly WNFT01 (sample SAMN13153359, study PRJNA577476) | soil metagenome | isolation source: 80 cm saprolite under Madrone tree | place: USA:California | collected 2016-06-14
AGCGGAGGGAGTAAACAAGGGATCGTTTAGCGATGGCTGGCCTCAATGGCGTCGAGCGTTTCGCGGGCTAGCGGTTCGTTAGGCACCATCTGCAATGTTGCCCGCAGATGAGGGATCGCTTCGTCGTAGCGGCCGAGTTGGGCCAGAAGCATACCGAGGTTGCGATGGATCGCGGGCTGCTGCGGGTCAAGCTCGAGCGCTTGCTCATATTGGCGGATCGCTTCGTCATACCGGCGCGTCGCTTCCTCTGGAATTGTGGGAGCTGATTCGCTCAAATGGTTTGCGGTGATTGCCAACGCGTTTGCCAGATTGGCCCGGATTTTTGCGACTCCGGCGCTCCTGGCGGTGGATGGCTTCGCCTCTTTCAACTGTAGCGCCTTGCGATACTCGGCGATCCCTTCTTCAAATCGCTCCAACCGGCAATAAGCCAGACCAAGCTGGTTATGAATATCGGCCAGTTCCGGCTTCAATTCCGCCGCGCGACCCGCATGATAGACAGCCTCGGCGTACCGTTCCTGCTTGAAGCGACGTTGCGCCATCATGATGTGGGCCTGCCAGGCGTCCGGGTTTTTGGAGAGATTGTCCGGCCAAAGCGTCTCTTCGTTGCAATAAACTTCCGCCCGACTGAAAGCGTATGTGCCCATTGCGGCAACCAGCAGTGTGACAATGGTTGCAGTAGCAATCTTGGCTGCGCGTTGTCGCTGGTTCCACGCGTATACGACGCCCGCGCAGAAAAGCGCGAGCAAAGGAACGTCTGCGAAGTACTGGAGATGATTAGCGACGAGCGTGCCGCTGCGCACATAAGCCATTCGAACTAATCCCAGCACCGGGAGAAGCGCGACAACGAAACAGGCAACCGCAAAAAAAGCGCCGCGTGTCCCACGGTTCCGCCAATGCCAGAGGCCAGCCAAAACGCCGATAAGCGCGATCAAAGGCAGCCATTCCAAAACGCGGGGAGAATCGAATCGCCAGTTTGTGTAAATCGCCATCAATCGCACAGGGGCGAAGAGATGGGCGGCGTACCACCATATCGCCATTGCGGCGTTTGCGAAGCGGCGCGGGAGCGAACCGATAACAATCTCTTCTTCGCCGATGCCGCGGTTTTGAAACCACAGCGTGACCAGGCCGAAGACAATCGCGAGCAAGAAAAATGGCACGGTTTGGACGCTTGGAGTTCCGCGTTTACGCGGTCCAACGGCGCGCGTAGCGGATTGACCGCCTGAAGGCGGGACTCCCAACTTAACATCGCGACCGAGGTAGGCGTTTGTCGTGTTTCCGGAACGCTCCTTGTCCCGCCACCAGGCGCACAACAGCAGAACGAAAGGCAAAAACACGACTTGCGTTTTTGAGAGTAGCGCTAAGCCGAAGAAGACGAGGGACGCGGCATAGGTGATCGCGGAGTTACGCACCCGTTTGTCGTCGAGCTTAAGGAAACAGAGGACCGACAACAGCGCGAAGAACATCGCGAGCAGATTTTTCAACTCGGAAATCCACGCCACCGATGCCACATGAACCGGGTGGATTCCGAAGATGAGGCCGGCCAGCCACGCGCCGGGAATGTTCAGGCGCTTTAATAATCGCCAGACGAGCAACGCATTTGCAATTTGCAGGAGAATATTGACGGCGTGATAGCCGTTCGCGTTCACGCCGAAAAGGTGATGCTCGATCCAGAATACGGTGTTGGTGAGTGGGAAGTAATCCGCCGTTCTGCCACCCGACCAGATTTCCAGCAGGCCTGAAAAGTTTTGCAGCAACGGGTTGCCGGTGATCAGGAGAAAATCGTCCCACACAAAATCTCCGCGAAGAACCGGCAGGTAAACCACAACAACGGCGATGATGATTGCCGCAATGAGCGCCGTGTGCTGCCAGAGCGTAAATTTCGCGGGCGTGACCCGTGCGTGCGGTTCCGCTCGTAATTTCATGATTGATAAAACGAACTAATCACGAATCCGCCTTCGTGAAACTACGGCGGGACAGGTAGACGCGAATCGACACGAATTTATAAGAGGGCTATGGCGGCCTTCGCAGCGTGGCTCCGCCGGAACTGAAGTAGCGCAGACTTCCAAATCTGCCGTGTCGCGGGTTTCCAAACCCGTGCGCTGATGACTTTCGGGGGACTGCTGATTCGCTCGGATCACACCTGCGCGAGAATCGTGACCCAATAGCGAAGTTGGTTAATGTTTACGTTGTTAACTCCAGCGTTTGCAGAAAGAAATATTTCGACACGCACTTCGACCCGACCAGATTCGTCGTCCCAATCGGCCTCAACTGAGTTAATGCCGACTTGGAAGTTGCCGGGAGCGGGCGGTAGGACATTTACGATTTGATTAGCCACTGAAGCTATTCCGATTGCACGATAAAACTGACCGCGAGTGAAGGTCGGTCCCACCAGGAAAGTCCAAGTCTCCGTCTTCTGCTGACCGGCGTTAACAGAGACAAAGGCGTTGGCTACTCCGGTAATCGTGAACAGCCGATTTGCTTCATCGGGTCCGGCTACGACTGCTTCCACGACCTGTTCTCCAGTAGTTTGAGTGACGGGCATTGCGTTGGCTCCTCGCGGTTTCCGTGACTGTGAGGCATTGAAAAATAGCTGTCAATGCATTCCGCCGCGATTCATTATGATTAGCGAATCGGCCGAATTACACATTGCTCAATCCTGAGCGATCGCGCATGAATGTGGTTTCAACTTCGCTGCAATGAAAGAGCATTACTTCGACGACTTGAAAGTGGGTGATCGCTTTAAGTCTGAGCCGCTAAACGTGACGGAGAAACAGCTCATAGAGTTCGCCCACAAGTTTGACCCGCAGATGTTTCATCTGAGCCGTAAGAGAGCCGAGCGAACAATTTTCAAAGGTTTGGTCGCCAGCGGGTGGCACACTGCGGCGATGACCATGCGACTGTTCGTGCAAACATTGAATTTCGCCGAAGGCGCGATTGGGCTGGGGGTCGATGAACTGCGCTGGCCCAATGTCGTGCGACCGGGGGACGTGCTCACTGTAGAAACGGAGATTGTCGATCTGCGGCCGTCGCATTCCCGGACCGGCTTCGGGATTATTCGCTTGCGTAATGTGACGACCAACCAGCGCTGCGAGATTGTGCAGACGATGCTGGCCAGCGCCATGGTGCCGAGGCGCGAAAAGTTTGGAGTTCCGCCTTTAAGCGGCTCAGAATGATCTCAACGTATGTCCGCTGCGCGGTATCTCTGGCGGCAGCTCAACCAAAACTATGTCCATCACAATCCGGTCAAACACGGATACGCGGCATGCTGGACGGATTGGCCATGGAGCAGCGCAGCGGATTACCTAGAGCAAACAGGAACGGAGGAGGCGAAACGTATTTGGCGGGACTATCCGATACGTGATTACGGCAAAGGTTGGGACGAGGCGGAAACATAACTTGGACATTCGGGATCCGAATCGAGCGTTCGCGCGGTGCGGGAGGCGCTGCTATGACAACCGCCTAAAGGCGGAACTCCAAACATCTCGCCTATGACCGCGTCCAAACTTTTGCTCCTTCATGCCTGTCGAGATTCGATTGTTAACTTTACCGCGGCCTTGAAATCATCCGGCAACGGCGCTTCAAAATTTTTCCATTCGCCGGTGCGCGGATGACGGAAGCCCAGCTTCCACGAGTGCAGCATTTGGCGCGGGAAGTTTTTTGCAAAGCGCGGCGCATAAACTTTGTCGCCGAGCACCGCGTGACCGAGATGATGAAGGTGCACGCGAATTTGATGGGTGCGCCCGCTGTGCAGCCGACACTCAATTAAACTTGCCTCATCGCTCGAACGAATCACGCGATACTCGGTTTTGGCTGTTCGTCCGTGGAGGGAAGTCACCCGCATCCGTTGCCGGTGCACCGGGTGTCGTCCGATTTTTTCTTCGATTACGCCAGCCGCCTTGCGCAATTTTCCAGCGACGAGCGCGAGATAAATCTTTTCCACTGTGCGCACGGCGAACTGTTTGGATAATTCGCGATGTGCGATGTCATTTTTGGCCACCACCAGACAGCCGCTTGTTTCTTTGTCGAGGCGGTGAACGATGCCGGGCCGTTCTTTTCCGCCGATCCCGGAGAGCGTGGCGCAGTGGTCGAGCAACGCGTTGACCAAAGTATGTTCGCGCTGACCTGCGCCCGGGTGAACGGTAAGGCCGGCCGGTTTATTGAGAACGATGAGATCATCGTCTTCGAATAGTATCTGCAGTGGAATCGGCTCCGGCCGGACATCGATCTTCTCTACTGGTGGCTCCCTCAGCTCAATTTTGTCACCGCGTCGGACAATCTGCCGCGGACGGGTGGCTTGCTCGTTGAGCCGAACGAATCCGCTGCGGATCAATTGCTGAAGGCGTGACCGGGAATATTCCGGAAGTCGCTTCGCCAGAAACTGATCGAGGCGCAGCTTCGCGTCGTTCTCAGTTACGACAAACTCGATCGGCCGGGAATCTTTCAATGTTTCCGAAGTAGATCAGAGCAAGAGCATGAGCAAGAGTAAGCGCAGGAATAGGGAAGCAGACCGGGGATGAACAAATCTCGCGCCTGAGAGTCAGATTTTAGACGAACGTTGCCAGGGAGCCTCTTTCGCACGATCTTTTCTGCACATGGCACAAGACCCGCCACCACCATTTCCTTCACCGGAAGAACTGAAGACCAAGATCACGGAGTTCATGAAACAGAACTTCGGCGATCGGGTTTCGGTTGCCACTTTTGCTGAGCCGGAGCCGGCGACAGCAGAAGAGGATGAAAAGCCGGAGAAGGCTGATCATAAGGAATTCGAGTTCAATCTTCTGCCGCGCGACATCAAAGCGCATCTTGACCGCTTCGTCATAAAACAAGATGAAGCCAAGAAGGTCCTGGCGATTGCCGTTTGCGACCATTACAACCACGCCAATTACCTGCGCCGGCTCGAGAAAGAAGACGCCAGGCGCGCGCAGGAGATCGAATACATCAAGCAAAACGTGATCCTGGTCGGGCCGACCGGGGTCGGCAAAACGTATCTGATCAAACACATCGCCGACCTCATCAAAGTGCCGTTTGTAAAAGCGGACGCGACGAAGTTTAGCGAGACCGGTTACGTCGGCGGCGACGTGGAAGATTTGGTGCGCGAGCTGGTGCACAAAGCCGATGGCGACGTGAACCTGGCGCAATTCGGAATCATTTATATCGATGAGATCGACAAGATCGCTGCGGCCGGAAATTTGATTGGGCGGGACGTGAGCGGACGCGGCGTGCAGACCACGCTCTTGAAATTGATGGAGGAAACGGAAGTGCCCGTGCGCAGCATGAACGATCTTCAGGCGCAACTACAGGCTGCGTTCGAGTTTCAACGGCGTGGCAAAGCAAAGCGCGAGACGATCAATACGCTGCACATCCTGTTCGTCGTGAGCGGCGCGTTTGAAAAATTGAAGGAGCAAGTGGCGCGGCGCGTCCGGCAAGCGCAAATCGGTTTCCGAGCCGAGCCGGTTCAGGTCATGGACAACGAATTGTTCCAGCACGTGACGACGCAGGATTTCATCGAGTACGGGTTCGAGCCGGAATTCATCGGTCGGTTGCCAGTGCGCGTGGTTTGTGAGGACCTCGACGCCGATGATCTTTTCAACATCATGAAGTATTCTGAAGGCAGTTTGCTCCGGCAATACGAGCGCGCGTTTCGCGCGTATGGCATCGAGATCAGTTTCGAGGACGAAGCGCTGCGACTGCTGGCCGAGGCCGCCGCAAAGGAAAAGACCGGTGCGCGTGGGTTGCTCACGGTGTTTGAGAAGCTGTTCCGCGACTACAAGTATTATCTGGCTGGTTCGGGTCTGACCCAGTTGCGTGTGACCGCCGCGCTCGTGCGCGAGCCGCAACGCGTGCTTGATCGCTTAAAGGTAGAGGGACACAAGCTGGAGGCGCAAATGCTCGAAGCCGGTGCCCGTCAGTTCGCCGAGAAATTTAGCAACGAGCACGGAGTGGAAATTGTTTTTGATGAGACTGCCGTACGGCGGCTTGTTGAGCGCGCGCAAACGGAGCGGATGACGATGAACGATTTGTGCGCTCATTTATTCAAGGATTACCAATTCGGCTTGAACCTGATCAAAAAGAACACGGGCCGAACCAAATTTATTCTTAATGCCGAGGCAATTGACGCTCCAGACAAGTTCCTGAGCGAACTGGTGGTGCAATCCTATTATCCGGCTGCAATCGCACAAAAAGCTTGATTGTTGATGAAGCGATTGTTGATCACAACGCTCATAATTGGAGTCGCCGTCGCTTTCGGCGTCGGCGCGCTGCACGCCAGCAAGACCATGGCAGGTTTTGAAGCGGTCGCTGCTCAGCTTGTCTCCGATTATTCCGGCGCGACGCGAATCGTTAGTGAAAAATGGCAATATGTCTTTGTCCTGCTGATCGCTGTTGCTGTTTCCTGGCTCACTCTGAGCAACGTTCCACGATCGCGAAGCCGTCTCTTAGTTGGTTTGTTTTTGGTAGAACTATTTGCCTTGTCGTGGGTTTGCTCGCTTTACCGGATATTCTTCCAGCCGATTCCCTCCATTCTTGCACTGGTATTCGCATTGGCGATCGCGGAAGGCTGGTCGGCTTTTTTGCGGAGAGACCGCTCGCATCTGGTGCGAACATTCTTTGCCGATCGCCTTTCGAAAAAGGAATTCCGTGGTCTTAGCGACGGCACAACTCCATTCGATGCGGAGGCGAAAGCATACGACGTAAGCGTTGTGGTCTGCGATCTCGGCAACAAATTCGCCACGGGACGAATCCGCGGTGGCGGACTTGCATTCGCGGAAGATTCTGAGCGGGCCGCATTCGCTGAAGCCACTTCAAAATTTATTCGCGAGACCGCCGCGCACCTCACCAAAGAAGGCGCTTACCTGCACGCCGCTGACGGTGAAGGCGTGGTCGCCTTCTTTGGATTTCCAGTGCCGAACCCTGAGCATGCGCAGACAGCAGTCCGCGTTGTTCTCGATTTGATAAGGAACTTTCGCGAGCGCCGGGAACGCAGCGAAGAAATTTCTCGCAATTGCAATATCCGCGCCGGTGTTAGCTCTGGCGTGATGATTGCCGGCGCGTTGAAGGACAGCCAGCGCCCTTTGCTTCTGACGAGTGGCGAACCAATTCAACTGGCCCGCAGATTCTGCGCTCTGAACGATCTCTACGGATCGAACGCGCTGATCGACACACCCACCTTTGACCGAGTGAGTGAGACTGTCGTCGCGCGTCCGATAGATTTTGTGAGCGGGCTGAATTCGCACGATCGCCTTGAAATCTACGAGCCGCTTTGGCTTACCACAGAAGCCACGCCGGAACACATCGCGCGCCGGGATTCTTTCTGGAGCGCCGTGGTTCTTTATCGTGAAAAGCGGTGGGCGGAAGCCTACAATGAATTTCAAAAGGCGCGGGGCCCAGAGGAGGAAGAGGATCCGCCGTTGCAATTTTATTTGCGCAGGCTGGAGCCGCTTGTTCTTCAGTTGACGGAATCGCTTTAAATCTGCTAACGGAAGATTCGCCGTGGCGAACCTCAGCGCGCTTTGAGAAGAACGGAATATCCGGCGGCAATCCGGAATTTGATCGCGCAACTGCGACAAATGCCAGGAGTCGGCCCTCGCTCTGCGGAGCGGATTGCGCTCTGGATGGTGCGAGCGCGCAGCGATCAGCCGGAGCAAATTGCGCGCGCCGTTATTGAAACGCGCCAGTCAATTCGAGCCTGCAATCTTTGCGGATTCTTTGCTGCTGGCGAGATCTGCGAAATATGTGGCGATTCTTCGCGCGCGACGGAGTTGCTCTGCGTCGTAGAACAGCCAACCGACATCCTGCCTCTGGAAAAAACCGGCGTCTTTCGCGGCCGATACCATTCTCTCGGCGGAAAAATTTCGCCGCTCGATCACATCGGGCCCGAAGATTTGCGCATCAAGGAATTGCTTGAGCGCATCGACCGCGAAAAAATTTCCGAAATTATTTTCGCGCTGCCTGCCGATGTGGAAGGCGAATCCACCACAAATTACATCGTCGATCTTTTGAAGGACAAAGCGATCAGCCTTACACGCATTGCTCGCGGTATTCCAGCGGGTGGCGGCTTGGAATCATCTGATGAATTAACGCTTTCCGCCGCGCTTTCTGGGCGCACGAAACTGTAGCGCGTGGTCATCCCGAGTCGCGAAGACGGCGAGGGACCTCACAGTGTCGAACACGGTTACGCAAACTTTCGTGTATGTTGCCCTGCGGATGTGAGGTCCCTCACTACGTTCGGGATGACACCTTTGCAGCAACATTGAGCGCGGTCGCGTCGCTCGTTTTGACTTTTGTAACTCTTTTAACGTTGTAACTTTCTTCGATGTCCTGCGCGAAAATTGATCCAGCATTGCATCAGGCTCATAAGCCGCCTTGGATCAAAGTGCGGCTGCCGTCGAACCCCGTTTTCTTTTCAACCAAGGCGCTCATTTCCGATTTGCGGTTGCACACGGTTTGCGAGAGCGCGCAATGCCCGAACCGCTGGGAATGCTGGAGCCAGGGCACGGCCACCTTTATGATTGCGGGTGACCGTTGTACGCGGGCGTGCGGGTTTTGCGCCGTCACAACAGCGAAACCCTTCGCGTTGGAACAAGACGAACCGCAGCGGGTCGCCGAGGCGGTGTGCCGAATGAAATTAAAGCATGTCGTGATCACTGCGGTCGCGCGGGACGATCTCAAGGACGGCGACGCCGATCATTTTGCCCGCACGATCACAGCGATCCGCGGTATGGATCGCTCGATCATCGTCGAAGTGCTCGTTCCGGATTTTCACGCGCAGTATCGATGCATCCAAATCGTGCTCGACGCGGGTCCAGACATTTACAATCACAACATGGAAACGGTCGAACGCCTGACACCGCTGGTGCGCTCGCGCGCAAAGTACCGCACGTCGCTGCGAGTTTTGCGACGAGCAAAAGAATTATCGCCCACAGTTGTGACCAAAAGCGGCGTGATGCTCGGCCTCGGCGAAAAAGAGACGGAACTTTTTCAGACCATGGACGATTTGCGTGAAGCTGGCTGCGAAGTCCTGACAATGGGCCAGTATTTGCGCCCGAGTCCGAAACATTTGCCAGTCGTTGAATACATCGCGCCCGACCAGTTCGATTACTACGGCGACATCGCACGTAGAAAAGGGTTTCTCTACGTCGCTTCCGGTCCGCTGGTTCGCAGCTCGTACCACGCGGCCGATTTTCATCCAGTGGCGCGCCGATGACTGAACGAAAACAATGGGCGCGAGCGCAGGGCCGTGCGAGAGCATTTGGCTGTAGCGTCCGCTGTCCTCAGCGGATTTGCTTCGTTAACGGCAGAAGAGTATGCGCTGAGGACAGCGCACCCTACAGCACACTCTCTCGATGATGGAGCCGGAGCGCGATTCGCTCGCTCAAATTCGATCGCAAGCCGCCGCGGTTATTCCTGCCTATCAGGACGAAAAACATATCGGGGACATCGTTCGCCGAACCTGCGAGCGACTCGACCACGTCCTTGTGATTGATGACGGATCGACAGATCGGACCGCACAATGTGCGCGCGAAGCCGGAGCTGAAGTCGTTATTCACGATCAGAATCGGGGCAAAGGCGAGGCCCTTAAAACAGGGCTGGAGCACTGGCTCGATCGAGAAGTCACGTGGGTGAGTCTTCTCGATTCCGACGGCCAACATCTTCCCGAAGAGATTGATCGATTCATGGCAGCGGCTGCCGCTGCCACACGGCCTTCGTTTTTCATCGGCAACCGCATGAACGATCTTGCCGGCATGCCGTTCATCCGTCGCGTCGTGAACCGTTACATGAGCAGGAGCATCAGTCGCGTTTGCAGACAAGAAATTCCCGACACGCAATGCGGTTTTCGCATGTTGGATCGACAATTGATTCCGGAGCTGCTTGGCGGCGGGCACCGTTTCGATTACGAAACCGAGGTGCTCATCATCGCCAGCCGCAAAGGTTACCGGATCGAATCAGTCCCAATTACGACCGTTTACACCGATCAAGTAAGCAAGATTCATCCCCTGCGCGACGCGTTTCGCTTTTTCAAATTGATGTGGCGACATAAAGCTGTGGGCACTTGACTTGATTGTCGGCAAGTCGCGGCTCTTCAAAAAAATGCATCCGGCGGCCCCCCATTTTCCGATTTAAGCAGCGACTGGCCCGTGCGGGCCTAACAAAGGAAACTCTTATGCGAAAAAATCCTGCTTCTCGATCCGCACCCGCCCGCCGTAGCTTAGGCGAAGGCGGGTTTTTTAATCTGCGTGTGTTAATCGGCCTGCTCATAGTCTTGGCCGGCGTCTTTCTGGCGCTACTGGGCTTTGGCACGTTCTCGGCACAAGCGCAGCAGAATTACACTACAACCAACTCCATTGATCCCCTCGTCCCTGCCGGATTCGATTGTTCCCGCATTCACGAGCTCGGCATCGACAAGCAAGAAAACATGCGGGCCGGAGCCATCATGATTGCCTGCGGCGAGGCACAGGGAGGTTCAGCTTCCCCTTTCCGCGCCTTCGCCCAGCTCATCCAGGGACTGTTGGCCCCCCTTGCGTATGGTACCGCCGACGTGGACCTGGTCACCGGTACCGAGATTTATCCCAACATTACCCAGTCGGAAACATTCACTGCGAGTAACCCAGATAACCCCAACCAAATAGTGGTCGCCTACAACGATTCACGAGGCCGCAATGCCAGCCCCATCAACATCTCAGGCGCATCGGTCTCCACTGACGGCGGCAACACGTTCACCCGCCTGACCACCGGGAGTGGCCAAGGCCCCTTCTCCAACACCGTGGGCGACCCCGTTATTCTGTACAACCGCCCAACCGCTACCTGGTTTACTATCTGGCTCGATGGTGGCTGCGGCAGTCAGGGCCTCGGCGGGTACAAATCCACCACCCCTTGGAACGCGAATAGCTGGACCCATTACTGCATTCATACCAACAACAACGACGACCGAGAGTCCGGCTGGGCTGACAACAACACATCTTCTCCCTTCTACGGGCGGATGTACACATCCTGGAATGACTTCAATGTCGGGGGAGGTGCCCTGTTTGTCCGCTATTCAACTGACAACGGTCTCACTTGGACCAACGCGCGACAGCTCACCACCGGCACCCCCTTCATCCGCGACGTCCAGATCACTGGCGACTTGGTCACGGGCGACGTGTACGTCGCAGGCATGAACGAAGGCGGCGGTGGCTTCCCCCACAACGACATGAACCTCATCTTCAGGTCAACCGACGGCGGCAACACTTGGACAAACACCTACACCGGTCCCAGCTTTTCCGGTCCTGGCGTCACTGCTGTGGGCTACTTCGCCTGCATGTTTACGGATGGCGGCGGCTACTGGCGACACGAGGGCTGGGGTGAGCCTGCCGCCTACAACGGCGTTGTTCACTACGTCTATGCCCAGCACGGCACCGGCAGCGACCCCGGCGACGTCTATTACATCCGCTCTACCGACAGTGGGGTGACCTTTGGCGCGC
>WNFT01008627.1_pt1 | contig 11456 bp, 10 predicted proteins | sample 5400191 | NCBI WGS metagenome assembly WNFT01 (sample SAMN13153359, study PRJNA577476) | soil metagenome | isolation source: 80 cm saprolite under Madrone tree | place: USA:California | collected 2016-06-14
GCCTTGAGGAAGGCGCGGTCGGCATCGAGGCAGCCCAGCGCCTCGCGCAGCGAGCCGCAGACTGTCGGGATTTGCTTGAGTTCCGCCGGCGGCAGGTCGTAGAGGTCCTTGTCGACGGCGGGGCCCGGATCGAGCTTGTTCTTGACGCCGTCGAGGCCGGCCATCAGCATGGCGGCAAAGCCGAGATAAGGGTTGGCGAGCGGATCGGGGAAACGCACCTCGACGCGCTTGGCCTTGGGCGAATTCGTCCACGGAATCCGGCATGAGGCCGAGCGGTTGCGGGCCGAGTAGGCGAGCAGCACCGGAGCCTCGAAGCCGGGAACCAGCCGCTTGTAGGAATTGGTGGTCGGGTTGGTGAAGGCGTTGATCGACTTGGCATGCCTGATGATGCCGGCGATGTAGGACAGGCAGATTTCCGACAGGTCGGAATACTTGTTGCCGGCGAACACCGGCTGGCCGTCCTTCCAGATCGACTGGTGGCAGTGCATGCCGGAGCCATTGTCGCCGTAGACCGGCTTCGGCATGAAGCAGGCGGTCTTGCCGTAAATGTGAGCGACCTGCTGGATGCAGTATTTGTAGATCTGCAGCCGGTCGGCCATCGTCACCATCGGGGCGAACTTTAGGCCGAGCTCGTGCTGGGCGGAGGCCACCTCGTGGTGATGCTTCTCCACTTGGCAGCCCATCTTGGCCATCGCGGCAAGCATTTCCGAGCGCATGTCCTGAAAGGTGTCCTGCGGCGGAACCGGGAAATAGCCCATCTTGGTGCGGATGTGGTGGCCGAGATTGCCGCCCTCGTATTCGGTGTCCGAGTTCGAGGGGAATTCCACCTGATCGAGCCGGAAGCCGGTGTTGTAAGGCTGGGCGCTGTAGCGCACGTCGTCGAACACGAAGAACTCGGCCTCGGGGCCGAAATAGACGGTGTCGCCGACGCCTAAGGATTTCACCATGGCCTCGGCTTTCTTGGCGATGCCGCGCGGGTCGCGGGTGTAGGGTTCCCCGGTGGTCGGCTCCAGCACGTCACAGACGAGCACAAGCGTCGTCTCGGCGTAGAACGGGTCGATGCAGGCCGAATTCGGATCCGGCATCAGGCACATGTCGGACTCGTGAATGGCCTTCCACCCGGCGATCGAGGAGCCGTCGAACATCTGGCCTTCCGAGAACGTCTCCTCCTCGATGAGGCCGATGTCGAAAGTGACGTGCTGCCACTTGCCGCGCGGGTCGGTGAAGCGAAAATCGGCAAATTTGATGTCATTGTCCTTGATGAGCTTCAGGACATCGTTGGCGGTGGTCATAGATACAATTCCCCTAGTTTCTAGGCGTTCGTGCACAACGACGAAGCTGCCCCCGTTGGTTAGATCGCATCCAGCCCCGATTCGCCGGTTCGGATGCGAATGGCTTCCTCTATCTTGGAGACGAAAATCTTTCCATCGCCAATACGGCCGGTCTGCGCGGCGCGCCTGATGGTATCGACCGCCTTGTCGACCATATCGTCGCCGAGCACGATCTCGATCTTCACCTTCGGCAGAAAATCGACGACGTATTCAGCGCCGCGATAAAGTTCCGTGTGCCCCTTCTGGCGCCCGAATCCCTTGGCTTCGGTGACCGTTATGCCTTGAAGTCCGACTTCCTGCAGAGCCTCCTTTACTTCATCGAGCTTGAAGGGCTTGATGATCGCCTCGATTTTTTTCATGCCGTTCATCCTTGGCCCGCACGAATGCACGCGGTTCTTGCGGACCGCTCGCAATAATCGGGCCGCGCCACCTGTTAGCAGGGTCCGTGCCAACCTCCGACAAGGCCAAAAACGCCATCATCTCCAATGGCTTGTCGTAGTTTTGATGCCGTCGCCGCGGGCCGATCAGTCTGGTGCCGACTAATTAATGTGCATCATGACTTATAAGTAGGCAATGCCGCGGCCGTTCCCCGGGCACGACGTCGACGTTGATGATATTTTAGGCCGCCGATGCTCAAGATTCGGCTGCACGGGCGTCATTCCTGCCATGCGAGAGTTGGTATCTTAAGAATCGATGCTGGAACTTCTCACCAATGCGGAGATGAACGAGGCGGATCGCCGTGCCATCGCGTCCGGCGTCTCCGGCGAAACCTTGATGGAAAACGCCGGCGCTGCGGTGGCCGACGCCGTGACGGCGCGGCATCCGCCCGGCAGCAGGGTCGCCGTCGTCGCCGGGACCGGCAACAATGGCGGCGACGGCTTCGTTGCGGCCCGGCATCTGCACCACGCCGGATACCGTGTCACCGTGCACCTGATCGGCCGCAGGGACGCCATCAGGGGAGACGCCGCGGCGGCCGCGCGGCATTGGCAGGGGCGGACGGTGACCGGGGCATCCGATCTGGCAGAGGGCCTGACAGCAGCCCACGTCATCGTCGATGCGCTCTTCGGCGCTGGCCTCGATCGACCGCTCGCGGGCGACGCGCTGGCGGCCGTCATGGCGATGAATGGGGCAGGGGCCCCAGTCATTGCGGTGGACCTGCCGAGCGGCATCAATGGCACGACCGGGGCGGTCCTGGGCGGCGCCGTGAACGCCAGCCGGACCGTGACGTTCTTTCGCAAGAAGCCGGGGCATTTGCTGCTGCCCGGCCGCAATCACTGCGGGCAGGTTGCGCTGGCGCAGATCGGCATATCAGACGACCTCCTCGCCGCCATTCGACCTGCCACGTGCGAAAACGGCCCGACGCTGTGGGGCGGCAAGTTCCCGGTTCCGAGCGCGCAGGGCCACAAATATAGCCGCGGCCATGCCGTGGTGGTGTCGGGGGGGAGGGCTCACACCGGGGCGGCACGACTCGCCGCGCTGGCGGCGCTGCGCGGCGGCGCCGGGCTGGTGACGCTGGCGACGCCGCGCGATGCGCTCGACATCAATGCCGCCGCCAGCCTCGCCGTGATGGTGCGGCCGATCGATGGCGCCACGGAATTCACCGCGATGCTCTCCGATCCTCGTTTCAACGCGGTCGCAATCGGCCCCGGCGCCGGCGTCGGGCTGCACACCCGGGAGATGACGCTCATCGCCCTTACGGGCCCTCGCAGCGTTGTCATCGACGCCGACGCCCTGACGAGCTTTGCGGACGACGCGAACGTTCTGTTCGCGGCGCTCAACAAAAGCCGCACTGCGGTCCTGACGCCGCATTCCGGGGAATTCCATCGGTTGTTCGGCAAGCCGATCGTGAACGGTCCTGCCCTCGCGTCCAAGCTCTCCGCCACCCGGGCCGCCGCGGGCATCGCCGGCGCAGTCTTGGTGCACAAGGGAGCCGATACGGTGATCGCTGCGCCGGACGGCCGCGCCGCCATCAATGCCAACGCCCCGCCCTGGCTTGCCACGGCGGGCACCGGCGACGTGTTGGCCGGACTTATCACCGGTCTCGTCGCCCAAGGCATGCCGACCTTCGAGGCCGCCGCCGCCGCGGTTTGGATCCACGGCGAAGCCGCTGCGGCGGCCGGGCCCGGAATGATCTCGGAGGACCTGGCGCCGCGGTTTGGTGAGGTTTACCGGCGGCTGTTTGGGGAAACTGGCCGCTGTGGACTCGTCCGTGATTGAAACTCAGACTGTCATGCCCTGCGAAAGCGGGGCATCCAGTAACCATCGGCGCGGGAAGCTCATCTCGATCGAAATCATCGGGGTTACTGGATCGCCCGGTCAAGCCGGGCGATGACACCTCTGACTGGTGCACCCCTACCTGACCTCGAACCAATTCGCCCCCGCCGCCAGCCCGTCGAGCGCAGGCTGCTCGATCAGCCAGCGGCCCGGGTTGTCGGCGACGAACGCGATGCGCGCAGTCTGCCGTCCTGCCACCGCAATGGTGTCGAGCCAATAGGGCTTCCAGCCGTCATCGAGGCGGTCGAGCAGGCGAAAGTGATGGCCGTGGAGGTGAACCACGTGCGCTGCGGTGTCGCGATTATCGAGCGCCATCACCACCGTGCGCCCGCGCGCGGCAGCGAACAACGGCACGCGATCGAGGGCGGCTCCATTGCGGCCGCCGATCGGCAGCGTGACCCGTAACGCGCCGGAAAAATTCATCCGTTCCGGAAGCGGATTGGCGGGAAGCGGTGCGGGTTCACCGGGCGGCGCGGCGCGCGCCGGCGCGCCCTCATAGACGATCCGCGCCAACGCCGCCTCGCCGCCGCCTTGCATGAACACAATCGGCGCGATGCTGCCCGACGGCAGTGTTGCATCGATGAAAACGTCGGCGCGGTTTCCGGGGCCCAGCGAGAGGCGGCTGTCGCGACTGACGAACGGCTCCGCCGGCTCGCCGTCGAGCGCCATCACCAACACCCGATGACGCTCGATGCGCGCGTTCATCGCTTGCGTGGCCGATGCATTGATGAAGCGCAGCCGCAGCCGCTCATTGGGGCGGGCCGGAATATCGACCGCAGCAAGAGCGCCGTTGAGGGCGAATTGCCGCGTGCCGTCGCCATCGCGGCGATCGGCGAAGAGCAGGACCTGATCACGATCGACCGGCGGCGGCGCCGACTCCTCAACGATCAATGCGCCGTAAAGTCCGCGTTCCTGTTGATCGCGCCGCATGGCGCGGTACCAGAACGTGCCGGCATCCGGCGCCGTGAAACGATAGTCGAAGCTCGCGCCCGGCGTGACCGGCGGGCCTGTGAGCGGCGCGCCGCCATCCATCGCGTTGGGCAATCTCACGCCGTGCCAATGGAGCGCTGTGGGCTCATCAAGTCCGTTGACGAGCCGCACCCTGACCTCGTCGCCGCGCCGCGCCCGGATCACCGGCCCTGGCACCGCGCCGTCGAAGCCTGCAGTGCCCGCGCGCAACACCGCGAAGCCGTCGCGCGTTCGATCGGCATGGGCGCGCGCGGTCAAAGTTGCGAGGGCGCAGCCGGAACCGAGGAGGACGTCGCGTCGTGACAACATGGGCGGCACGCTACCGCGGCTCCGCACGGAACGATAGCGTCTTCCGGGTTGATCCAAGTCGGAGTACCAGGGTCGCCCATCGAACCTAAGGAGGCGCCATTGATCGAGACCTACTACGCTGCCGCATTAGCGGCGATTTTCGGCGCCGCGGTGGGCGCTGCCGCCGTCGCAGGGCGAAAAGCACCGGGGACGCCCAAGGCCTACATCGTCACGGAGGTCGACGTCACCGGCGACATGGCGACGTTCCAGCGCGACTACGCGGCTCATGCCCAGGCCACCATAGAGCCGTTCGGCGGCCGCTATCTGGTCCGCGGCGGCCGCTCTGTCGGCATCGAAGGCGAACCGCCCAAGCCGCGGATCGTCATCAGCGTGTTCGACAGTTTCGAGCAGGCCTGGGCATGGCGCAGCTCGCCGGACTACGTCAAGATCGCCGCCGTGCGCGAACGCGAGGCGACATCGCGGCAATATATCGTCGAGGGGCTGCCGGAGTAGGGCGCATGTAGCCCGGATAGAGCGCCGGCTCTTGCCGGCGCGTCATCCGGGACCGCCCAGTCGAACCGACACGAACCTTTCCCCAGGTCACACCGGAATCTGTTGAAACTCGCGCGTACAATTGCGAGTGTCGCCCCGGATTGCGCGCCGGCACGAGCCGGCGCTTCATCCGGGCTACGAGCGTCGGGCGCAAGGAATCGCTAAGCTTATGAAGCAGCATTCTGTTAAGCAGCCTCCTGAATCGGCGCACCAGCCGGGCGACGCTAAGAAATTTGCCAATTTCAACCGCGCCCTCGCCGCGAAAGGGAGCACACCGGCGCAACCGGCAGAATCGGCGTTCGTGCGGGACGAAGTCTATGAGGCGTCGCCCGGCGTCGCCCAGGCGCTCGCGGCGCTCGATGCGCGCACGCCCGCCATCCTCATCGCGGGTCGCGCCGGCACCGGCAAGACGCGGCTTGTCCAGTACATCAAGAGCCGGCCCGGCGGCGAGCTGCAGGCGACGGTGGCGCCGACCGGGATCGCAGCGCTCAACGCCCGTGCTCAGACCCTTCACTCGTTCTTTCACCTGGAGCATGCCGTTCTCGACGCCAAAAATCTCTCCAAGGGGGGCAAGTTCGGATCGCTCTATCGGCGCATGAAGCGGCTCGTCATCGACGAGATCTCCATGGTGCGTGCCGACGTGATCGACGCCGTCGATGCGCGGCTGCGCCAGGTGCGCGGCGACAAACGGCCGTTCGGCGGCGTCCAGATCGTGATGGTGGGAGACTTCCTGCAACTGCCGCCCGTAGTGCAGGAGCAGGACTGGCCGATGCTCGAAGGTCTCGGCTATGAGGCGCCTTACGCCTTCAATGCCCACGCGTTGCAATCGCTGCCGGTCGAGACCGTCACTCTCGACCGGGTCTGGCGCCAGGATGAACAGGACTTCGTCGACATTCTCGGCCGCATCCGGTCACGCGAAGGCATTGTGGAGGCACTGGAGCGGCTCAACGCGCGCTGTGTCGGCCCGCATCGCGACGGCGTCAAGCCGCTGCTGCTCACTCCGACGCGCGCCGCCGCCGAGCGCTACAATCATCAGGGCCTTGCGGCGCTCGGGAGCGCGCGGTCAGGCTTCCGCGCCGCCATCGACCGCGACTTCGCCATGGGTGCCGCCAATCTGCCGGTGCCGGAGCACCTCGAGCTTGCGGTCGGCGCACGCGTCATGGCGGTGCGCAACGATCCCGGCGGCCGTTTCGTCAACGGCTCGCTCGGCACCGTCACGCGGCTCGGACCGGAAGGCCCCTTCGTGCAATTCGACCGTCGCCAGCACGAGCATCTGGTCGCGCCGGTGACCTGGGAAAAGGTACGCCAGCGGTGGAACGAGGCCGCGCAGCGCATCGAAAACGAGGTCGTGGGCGCGTATCGCCAGATTCCGCTTATCCACGCCTGGGCGGTGACGATCCACAAGGCGCAAGGGCTGACGCTCGACGACGTTCGCGTCGATCTCGGCGCAGGCGCGTTCGCGCCCGGCCAGGTCTACGTGGCATTGTCGCGGGTGCGCACGCTCAGCGGTCTGTCCTTTGCCCGCCCGTTGCGGCCCGCCGATGTGCGCGCCGAGCCCGTGCTGGTCGCGTTCATGAAATGGGCGCAGGCGAGCACCCCCTCTCTACCCTCCCCCGCAAGCGGGGGAGGGTAGAGAGGGGTGGCGAGCGCGGTTAGAGCGCATTCATGTCATATTGAAGTCCGTTATTCGGGCTCAGGTTCGCCTGAATTTCTCCGCGATACCGTCCATGGTGGCGAAGACCGGTTCGACCGCATAGCCAGACACAAATGCGAGCGCCGCAGCAGTTAATCCGGCACTCGTCACGATGCCTCCAAGGCCGACTGCGAACCCGGAGAGGGCCCCCAGCAAGACGCGCACCGAATGCCTGACCGGAGAGGTCGCCGAGAAGCTCGTTTCCCGAATTTGGTCCGAAATCAAACGGAGCACATATGTGCACGCGCCGATCGCCCCAAACAACATAGGAACGAGCGCATTATAGAAACCATTCAGAATGAAAACTGATTGCTGGGAATTGCTCACCTCACGCCGTGTCTGGTAGTAGTTTTGGATCTGGTCGTAACCGACTTGCAATTTCGGCAGCCGGCCGAGAAGGCCCTTCTCATATTCTTTGACCCCGAAAAACAGAGTAATCTTTGCGATACCGTTTCCCCTCTCTTTCATCGTGTCGATAGCGTAATACACGTCCTGCATCTTTTCTCGCAACCCGATTATTTTCGACCTCGTATCCGCCCCGATACTGGAATCGTCGAGCGACAGTTGGAGCGAATCACCGCCGGGCGGCGTTATCTTGTCGAGTTCGCCCTTGATTGTTGCGATACCTGCCGCTGCTTCTAATGCCGCGGTATTGCCGCGCGTTATCAAATCTTTGATGTCCTCGCTCATTTTGGTCGAAGTGGACGCGATGAAGCCGAACGCGACGGCAAACGCCAGCAGGACAATGAGCCAAATCCGGTAGTGGCTTGCCGTCCTTTGGGCCAATGGCAGCTCGACATAGTCGCCAAAAAAAATCCATCGACGGGATTTCGTTGGTTCGCTCGCCGAGATGGTTTCGAGAGTCACAGGTTTGAGAAGGTCACAGAGCGCGCTGTACGCAGTCCAAAATTTTGATGAAATGTCCGGGTCCCACGCATTGTCCTCCCGCGCTTTCCAGGCAGCGGCTATCGGCATCATGATATTTTCGGGTAGAGTCTTTGGACTCTCTGCAGCGTACTTGATCAACAGACTTGCGTCGTTCAATGCCTTCTCTTCACTCGCCTGGAGTTTCATTTGAAGTCCTCCCGGTCTTGAAACATTCATTTTCGCCGACGTCGTCAGCCGGAAACGGCCGCAAGCACAGAGGCGAAGAACGATCAGCTTCCCGCAATCGTTGTATCATTAGGCGTTTGAGGGCTGATCCGCAATGGTACTTTGGTCCGCGGTGGGTTCCTGTGCGCGGCGCTGGCGCGCTATATTTAAGGTACGGCGATCGCGGTGGACGGCGGCGCTACGCCGGGATTCTAGCGAACCCGCGCCCCACCCTGCCTTCCCTCCTGACCGTCCCCCGCAAGTGGGGGGAGGGCGGGTGGGGAGGGGCGGGTTGAGGCGTGCGGCGGGAGGAAGAGGATGAAAACCATCGCACGGAACGCACGCGGCCTTGCCGCTGCGATCGCCATCGTGGGGACGATGGCGGCGGGGCCCGCAACGGCCCAACTGCACATCGCCGCGGAAGCGCGGGTGACGCTGCTGGCGCGGGCCTACAATGCCGCCGGCCAGCAATTGTTCGGCCAATTGGCGGCCTCGCCCGGCAATATCGTGTTTTCGCCCTACTCGGTCGGCACGGCGATGTCGATGCTGATATCAGGTGCGCGCGGCGATACGGCCTCCGAAATGATGCGGGCGATGTCGATGCGCATGGCGGCGGATGCGATCGATGCGGCGAATGCCGAAATGTTGTCGATCCTCAACGGCTACGACCAAAGCGCGGCGCCGCCAGTCTGCCCGCCGCGCACGACCGCCAACGCAGGTAATTGCGAATCGCGCCCCGGTGGCGACTTGATGAGCCAGTGCCAGCCCGGTTTCCGGCTTGTCGGCAACCGCTGCGTCGCGCCCGGAGCGAAGCCGGCTTCCGCCCGGTTGCTCGCCGCCAACGCCCTGATGTTACTCAAGCACGGCGACCTGGGGCGTCGGTATTCGATCCTGCTCTCACCAAGAACGACGCCTTCAACCTCACACGGTCGCAGAAGGCCGATGTTGCATTGATGAACCAGACCGGCAGCCTTTCGCTCGTCTCGCGGGGCGGCTATCGGGCGGTCCGGCTGAACTATGAGGTCCCCGAACTTGGCCTCGTCATCGTGTTGCCGGACGACATCGAGGGCGTCGGCGCGGTCGCGAGGCGCCTCGGCGCGAACGAGCTCGCCGAGCTATTTGCCGCCCTGCGGGACGGGCAAGCGAAAAAGCCCGTCGCGCTGGCGCTGCCGCGTTTCAAGGCTGAGTTCAAGGCCGACCTGACGGCGCCGTTGCGACAAGCGGGAATTCAAAAGGCGTTCGACGCCAACGGCGCGGACTTTTCCGGCATGACCGGCCGGCCGGCCGCAGCGGGCCGCGTTCACATCGACCAGATCGTGCACCGCGCCGTTATCGAAGTCGCAGAGGAAAGCACCGAGGCAGCGGCCGCGACCGCGGCCGGCGTCCGGTCGGCGGCAATTGCGGCGCCGGCGCCCGTGTCGTTCCGGGTCGACCGGCCGTTCCTGTTCTATCTGGTCGACGATACGACGGGCGCAATCGTGTTTCAGGGACGCGTCGCCGACCCGCGATAGGGGAGGGTGCGTAGGGTAGGCAAAATCGCCTGGTACGACGGTGATAATTGCGTGAGGCCGGGCGCGATTTTGCCCACGCGGTCGCACCGATAGGTCTGACCGCGTGGGCAACGCGCCGGCATGGTCTCGCTCTGCTGGACGACGCGGAGTGGGCGCGTTGCCCACCCTACGACGGCGGAAGAAGCGCCCGGCTACTTCTTATTGAAATGGCGCAAATCCGGCGGCGGCTGTCCCACCCTGAAGGGCATCAGCAGGCCGTCGCCGCCCAGCATGTATTGCTCGCCGCCGATGGTGACATGGACATTGCCCTCAGAGCAGATCGACTCGACCCAGATCGGCTTCTTCTCGCGACGCATGGTCTTAAGGATCGTCCACGGCTTGGTGAGGGCGTGATCCGTCACGGTGATCTCATCGTAGAGGATGTCCGGTTTCGCCTTATCGAGATAAAACCGCTCGCGGACGACGGTCTCGGCGTCGTCGTGCACCGGTAAGCCGCTCGGATCGAACGTGCGCGGATTCTTCAGGTTGCGGGTCTCGACTTCAAGCACATCGAAGCGGCCGTCGCCATCCTCGTCGATCCACTTGCCGATCGAATATCCCATCCACGACGGATCCTCATCGGTCGGGAAGGAGCGCCCGTCGGTGTAGATCCGACGCAGCATGGTCAGATATTCCATCAGGATGTAGGTGGTGTTGCGGGTGATGACGATCTCCATGGGCAGGACCAGGTTCATGGCCCGCGGCATGCCTTCCGGAATGCAGGTATGGACCGGATCGTCACCAGAGCCGCCCTTGGCAACCTCGGCGAGATTGGCCTCGAATCTTGCCTGGTACTCCGCCGTCAGGGGCGCCTGCTGGCCGCGCGCGGGAGGTTTGGTGGAGTCGAAGACCCCGAGCGGCCCTACGCGTAGCCACTGGCCCGCCATCGGGGGATATTTGTTTTCGTCGAACGGCTGCTGCGCCGCGACCGGCCCGGCGATCACGGCGACAAAGAGCGCAACCGAACCCATCACGCTTCGCAACAACATGCTTCTCCTCCCCGGATGACAGATGACGGATATCAGATGACGGGAAGCAAGAAGGGCTCCCGTTCTCCGTCATCTGTCATCTGTCATCTACTGCTTTGGCGCTACGACCAGGCGGCCGTCCTTGAATTTGACCTGAGCCGGCTGATACGAACCGCCTTCCGCGCCGCTGTGCAGCGGATTGATGGTCACCATGACCTCGTCCCCGGGCTTCAGGCTCTTGGAGGTCAATCCCTCGCGCACCTGCAGGCCCGGTGCGCCGCCCTCCAAAATCCAGTCCTTCTCAATACCGTCGTCGCCTTTGACCGTGACGATCAGGATGGTATGGGGGCTGACGAACCTGAACTCCTTCACAGTCCCGGAGATTTCCTTCGGATGCAGGGCGTCGAACATGGCAAACGAATGATGCGCCGACGCGGGCGCGCCCATTGCCAGGAAGGCGGCACACACCAGCAAAGCTGCAAATTGCGATTTCATGCTTCTCCCCCTCTTCCCCCGTCAGGTCTTTTTCGGGGGTGGCGCCGGGATGCCGGCGATCTTGATGTTGACCGAGCCCAGGTGGCTTCGGCTGGTGAAAAACAATGTCTTCAAGTCGTCACCCCCAAAGCCGATGTTCGTCGTCGCCGGTTGGCCATGGACGATGCGACCGAGCTTCTTTCCTTGTGGATCGAGAATATAGATTCCTCCCGCGCCGCCGCAATACACGTTTCCGGCCGTGTCG
>WNFT01007063.1_pt1 | contig 11455 bp, 10 predicted proteins | sample 5400191 | NCBI WGS metagenome assembly WNFT01 (sample SAMN13153359, study PRJNA577476) | soil metagenome | isolation source: 80 cm saprolite under Madrone tree | place: USA:California | collected 2016-06-14
TATTCGAGTCGGTGCATTCGGGCGACTCGCTCTATTTCCTGCAGACGGCTGCGGCCGCCCAGGGGCGCGAGCACATGGCCGACGACATGTTCGGCGACTGGGCGGTGGTGCGCGGCACCGGCAAGCCGATCTGTCAGCTCACCCTTCTCAATACGGCGGCCGACACGGAAAACTTCGCCATCACGGTGAGGCCCGGCTGCGACCCGCTGATCACCTCGTTTGCGCCACGGGCGTGGCGCATGGACCGCGGTCAGTTCGTGCTCTTGTCCTCGCGCCCGGAAGTCTGGCGCTTCGAGGAAGGCGAACCGATGACTTGGCGGCGCATTCCGGAAGGCCGCCAGCCCCTGCTGCTCGTGCGCCAGTAATCGGGCCGCCGCCGATCAAGAGTGCGATCGGGCGGGCCTCTTGGCGTCGCGGTACTTCTGCTGCCATCTCGGCCCGGGGCCGCGCATGTAATGAAGCTCGGGCCGATAGGTGTCGAACAAATTCCTCAGCAGGAGTCCGTTCGACCACGATCTGGCGCTCACGCGCGCGCGTGTCTTATGTTGTCCGATCGATTGTGCCATTCGGCCGATGGTGCTCATCGCCGTGAACGCCGCCGCCCGGACGGCGAGAATGGTAATCGCCATCGCTGCCCCCTCCTTCACACAACGGGATTCGCACGATAACGGGCGTGATGACATTCGAGGGGCGGGAATTTGGAAAGATTCGTGCAATTGGGGCGATCGTGGGGCAATCGCGATGGCTTTGGCCGTCGATGTCCTGTGCCGCGGACGACTTCCCGCGGTTGCCCGGGGCATGAGTTGCGCTCGCCGGCCGCCATTTAGGTCCGGGTCGCGCTGGTTCAACTTTGGTCGACCTCGGGCAGCAGGCGAAGGACCTCCTCGACGGTGGGTGGGTGGTGCTTTTCTCGATACGCCACCAAGATCGCTTCGACCAGTTGAGGTCCGGAGCAACCGGCGAAGGGCCGCTCCCGGACGGACGGAACACGAATGTCTCGGATGGTCGTCTGGTCTCCGGCGGTGGAAAACTCGATCCGAACGATCGGCTCCGGCAAATGGACACGTTGGAGGGACACGACCTCGCTCCACGAGGCGAACCATTGCTCCTCGAGGCCTAGACCCCCTTTCGACGGGTCGCGCTCCACGCCAATGCCGGTATCGCAGACAGTCAGCAGAACGAAGTACATGCACTCCTGCGTCCATGGCGTCATGTAGGTGCGGAAAACCAATCTGAATGCATTGCACATTCGGTTGTCCGTGCGATGGAAGTGCAGAATTCGGTGCGGGCAGCCGGGAAAGGCGCTGGGGGACGATTCGGTCACATCAGCTTCTCGGCCCTGAAGCTCCGCTGACGGTCGCGGACCGGCATGACGTGGCCATGCGACCCGGATCCCGAGCATCTGCCGAGTCGTACGTCAAGCGCTATAGCCCTCGCGGATGCTGTCGCAATCGTGCTCAAGATTTCGCCGGCGTAAATTTGGTCATCCGACCATTTGTTGTGCGATGCACAATTTCTTCGCGTAATGCAATCAAATCAGGCAATGATCATGACCTGATCGCTGCGCTATCCCGGCACTAAGGGATTGATATGACATAGAAATTGTACTTTGTCATTTTGGCACGTCATTTGAATGTCGCATTCCCTGCCGCAGTTGCTCGCGAACACTTCGGGTCTCTGATCCTGCGCGCGTGACCTCGCCATCGCGGGTCCCGGCGGAATGAGACGGAAAAACAATGCCCGGCGATTTTGAGCCCGAACAGAAGCGCTATCTCGAAGGGTTCGTGGCCGGCCTGCAAATCGCAAAGACGGCGCGGGGATTGACCGGCAACGCAGGCATCGGGGCGTCCCCCAAGGCGACGGAATCTTCCCCCGAACCGATCGGCCCCGATGCGGCGCACCTGCGGGCGCAAGAACGCATCATCAAGGCGGGCGGCAAGCTGTCGGACCCGGAGAAGTTCAAACGCGAGCAACATCCGTTCGACGCCTATGCCCGACTGAAGGAGCAGGCTGCGAAAAACGAGGCGCCGAAACCAGACGACAATTTTCGCTGGCGTTTCTTTGGCCTGTTCTACTGCGCGCCGGCGCAGAAGGCCTACATGTGCCGCCTGCGCATCCCCAACGGCATCGTCAAGCACTGGCAGTTCGCCGGCCTGGCCGAGCTCGCGGAGCGCTACGCTGGCGGCTACGCGCACGTGACCACGCGCGCCAATCTGCAAATGCGCGAGGTGGAGCCGAAGAACGCAGTGGCCATGGTGGAAGCGATCCTGGACCTGGGTCTATGCTCGCGTGGCTCCGGTGCCGACAATATCCGCAATGTCACGGGAACGCCGACCGCAGGTATAGACCCGCAGGAACTGATCGACACGCGGCCCTATGCGCGCGAATGGCACTTCCACATCCTCAACGACCGTTCGCTCTACGGCATTCCGCGCAAGTTCAACGTCGGCTTCGATGGCGCTGGCGTCATCCCGGTTCTGGAAGACACCAACGATATCGGCTTTCAGGCTGTCGAGGTGAAGGACGGGTTTGGCATCGAGCCCGGCATCTGGTTCCGTCTGCGTCTCGGCGGAATCACCGGACATCGAAGCTTCGCAGACGATACCGGCGTGGTGGTGAAGCCCGCCGACGCAACCAAAGTCGCGGACGCCGTGGTCCGCGTCTTCATCGACCATGGCGACCGCACCAATCGTGCCAAGGCGCGCCTGAAATACGTGCTCGACGCCTGGGGCTTGGAGAAATTCCTCTCCGCAATGGAGGAGAGGCTCGGACACAAGCTCGTGCTCGCTCCGGTCGAGGCGATCGCCCCGCGCCCGGCGTTCGATCGCGCGGCGCACATCGGCGCTCATCGTCAGAAGCAAAAGGAGCTGAACTGGATCGGGGTCGTGCTGCCGGTCGGCAAGCTTACCGCCGACCAGATGCGTGGGCTCGCCACGGTTGCGCGCGATTTCGGCGACGGCGACATCCGTCTCACGGTCTGGCAGAACCTGCTGATCTCCGGCGTTCCTGAACTGCGCATCGAAGCCGCGCAGGCCGCCATCGAGGCGATTGGACTCTCGACCAAAGCCACCTCGATCCGCGCCGGTCTCGTTGCCTGCACCGGCAATACGGGCTGCCGTTTGGCCCTATCCGACACCAAGCGCCATGCCGAGGAGATCGCCCGCTGGTGCGAGTCTCGAATGCAGCTCGACAGTCCGGTCAACATCCATCTCACCGGGTGCCCCAACTCCTGCGCCCAGCATTACATCGGAGACATCGGGCTTCTCGGCACCAAGGTGCAGGTGTCGGAAGAGGGCGACGCGGTCGAGGGCTACCACATCCACGTTGGCGGCGGCTTCGGCCCCGATGCCTCGCTTGGCCGCGAGCTTTACCGCGACGTCAAAGCTGAGGACGCGCCGAAGACCGTCGAGCGCGTGCTCAAGGCCTACCTCTCGAATCGCGCCTCGACGGAGGAGACATTCCTGGCCTTCACACGCCGTCACGAGGTCGACGCGCTCAAAGCCCTGCTCGAGCAAGAGGCCGTCGAATGACGCAGACGACAAGCCCGCCGATTCCCGCATTGATTCCCGACAGCGCGCCGTTCACCGCGGAGCAGCGCACGTGGCTCAACGGCTTCTTCGCCGGGCTGCTCGCGCTTGACAGCGGAGTGACCCCGCTCTCGCCCGAGCAGATCGCCGCGCTGATGGCCGGGGTAACGGGTACGCCGGCGGTACGTGGCCCGCTCGATGACAGCGACGACGGGCAAGCGCCCTGGCATGACCAGACGCTGGCGCTCGGCGATCGCATGAAGCTCGCCGAAACCCGGCCGCTCAGGCGGCGGATGATGGCGGCGATGGGGCAGCAGGATTGCGGCCAGTGCGGTTACAATTGCGAGGACTATTCGAACGCGATCTTTCTGAGAAAGGAGGAGCGGCTCAACCTGTGCGTACCGGGCGGCAAGGAGACCGCTCGCATGTTGAAGACGCTTTATTGCGAGCTCGGCGCGAACCCGCCGCCAGCGAAACCGGCGATCATCTCGGCAGTTCCGGCAGACGCCCCGCCGCTAGCCGCAGTCGATTCCGGCACCCAGCCAAGCCCTTCGCGCGATCATCCTGCCGAGGCGACCTTCGTCTCCCGCACCCGCCTCAACAAGGCGGGATCGCAGAAGGAGACTTGGCACATCGATTTCGACTTGGCGAGGACGGGAATCAGCTACGTTGTCGGCGATTCCTTCGGCATCTATCCGACCAATGACCCCGCGCTGGTCGATGCGGTCATCGCGGCAATCCACGCGCCGCCGGATTTTCCCATCGCAGGCCGGACCTTGCGCGACGTTCTGATCGACGGCATCTCGCTCAATCCGGCGCCGGACATGTTGTTCCAGCTCATCTCCTATCTCACCGGTGGCGAGCGGCGGCAGAAAGCGAAGACGCTCGCAGTCGGCGGAGACCCGGACGGCGACGCTGCCAACCTCGACGTGCTTGCGGCGCTCGCGAAGTTTCCCGGCATTCGTCCCGACCCCGAAGCCTTCATCGAATCGCTCGACCAAATTCAACCGCGGCTCTATTCAATCGCGTCCTCGCCCAGGACCAATCCCGGCCGGCTGGCGCTCACCGTCGACGCGGTCCGCTACGGAGTCGGCGAACGGACGCGGGTTGGAGTCGGCTCGACCTACCTTGCGGACCGGATCGCGCCAGGCAGCAAGATCAAGGCCTACGTGCAGAAGGCGCAAGCCTTCGGCCTGCCCGCCGATCCCTCGGTGCCGATCGTCATGATCGGTCCCGGCACCGGCATCGCGCCATTCCGCGCCTTCCTGCACGAGCGCATGGCAACCAAGGCGTCCGGCCAAAACTGGCTGTTCTTCGGCCATCAGCGCCACGATTACGATTTTTTCTACGAGGACGAACTCGCTGGAATGAAGGCGGCGGGCGTACTTACGCGGCTCTCGCTTGCGTGGTCGCGCCAAGACCAGCAGAAATTCTACGTCCAGGACCGCATGCGCCAAGTCGGACGCGATCTATGGCCGTGGCTCGCCGACGGCGCTCACATTTATGTCTGCGGCGCCATCGCCATGGGCAAGGATGTCGAACTTGCATTGGTGGACGTGATCTCCGCCCATGGTGCCCGCTCGACCGATCAGGCCATCGCCTTCCTCGCTGATCTCAGGAAATGCGGCCGATATCAGACCGATGTCTACTAGATTTGTTTTATTCCGGATGACCCGCGGGGGTGAGATGGTTGAGGCACGCCGATGGGTCACGAACAGGGTCGACATGCGCTCACGCCTTGGCCGCCAAACTCACGCCCGGCGGGGGTTTGGCATCGTCCGGCACGAAGAAGTCCGGTGACAGCGGCTGACTCGGGTCGACCCGGTAGGCGTCAAAGTCGCGTACCCCCTCGCCGGCGAGGAAGGCATCGTCGATCAGGAATCGGCCGGTGAAGCTTTTGGCCGGCTTCTGGAAGATCAAATGGGCGGCGTCGGCGAGAATCTCCGGCTTGCGCGACATGCGCATGATGGCGTCGCCACCGAGCAGATTCCTGATCGCCGCGGTCGCGATGGTGGTGCGCGGCCATAGCGCGTTGACCGCGATACCCTTGGGGCGCAGCTCGCCGGCGAGCCCGAGCACCACCATGCTCATGCCGAACTTTGCCATCGTGTAGCCGGTATGGGGTGCAAACCATTTTTCCGCCATGTCGAGCGGCGGCGACAGCATCAGAATGTGCGGGTTTGCGGCGTTCTCCAGATGCGCGATCGCATACTTGGACACCATGAAGGTGCCGCGCGCGTTGATCTGATGCATCAGATCGAAGCGTTTCATATCGGTCTGCGTGACCGGGGTGGGCGAGATCGCGCTGGCGTTGTTGACGATGATGTCGAGGCTGCCGAAGCGCGCCGCAGTCTGATCGATCGCGCCCTTGACCGCGGCCTCGTCGCGCACGTCGACCACCAGCGGCAGCGCTTGACCGCCAGCCTTTACGATCTCCTCCGCCGCCGTGTAGATCGTGCCCTCGAGCTTGGGATGCGGGGTTTCGGTCTTGGCGGCGATTGCGACATTGGCCCCGTCGCGGGCAGCGCGCAGTGCGATCGCCAGCCCGATACCGCGGGAGGCGCCGGTGATGAACAAAGTCTTGCCTTTGAGCGACATCAGATCACCTTTTGCGTGCAAAAAACGCTTCGAACGCCGCCTTTGCTTCCGGCGAATGCAGGCGTTCGCTGAAGATCTTGGCTTCCTGATCGATGCGCGCCAGCAACTCTTCGGTCGCACCACGCATCAGGCCGCGCGACAGTGCGACCGCACCCGGCGGCAGCGCCGCGATCTCGCGTGCAGCCTTCAGGGCTTCTGCGTCGACATCCTGGGGAGCAACCACCATGTTGGCAATGCCGAAGTCCTTTGCCTGCGGTGCGTCGAGCGGATGGCCCATGACCAGAAACTCGAACGCGCGGCGCTGGCCCATCAGCAGCGGAGCCAGCAGGCTCGAGGCGGCTTCCGGCACCAGCCCGAGGCTGACAAACGGGGTCGAAAAGCGCGCGTCCGTGCCGGCGACCACGAAGTCGCAATGGAACAACATGGTGGTGCCGACGCCGACCGCGACACCGCTCACCGCCGCAACCAGCGGCTTGCTGCAGCGAACGAGCGCGGCCAGGAAGCGCAACGCCGGGCGATCGAGGCCGCCCGAGCTCTGCACCGCATTGAGAAAATCCGTCAGGTCGTTGCCGGCGGAGAACGCCCCGGGCACACCCGCGATCAGCACGCAACGGACGGCGTCGCTGGCGTTCGCGCTTTCGAGCGCGGCGGTCATCGCCTCATACATGGCGAGGGTAAGCGCGTTCTTCTTGTCGGGCCGGTTCATCCGGATGGTCCGGATGCCGCCCGCATCGGTGACGATCACATGCTCGGTCATGAATTTCAAACAAAGAAGGCGTTGAGCAGGTCCATATCGGAGAAGAAGGTATCGAGACGATGGATCTAATTTCCGCGAAGCCGGCAGACGGTCGTCAGATACTCATCGAGACTCTTGTCCCCCTCCTTGTTTTTCCGTTTTTTGGTCATCGTGTGCCTCCTGGGAAAGTTGCAATTACGACTTCAAGAAGGCGAGCAGGTCGGCATTAACCTTATCCTGATGCGTGGCCGTGAGGCCGTGCGGCGCGCCGGGATAGTATATTTCCTTTCCGCAGGTTGTCGACCACCTCCATCGGCAAGCCCTCCGGATTGGCCGCAGTCTTCAACATTATCGGCGGAACGGCGGCGACGAGGACCGCTTTGGCGACCCGCTTTGTCCCGTGGCGTCCGATGTAGCGCGCGACTTCCCCACCGCCGGTGGAGTGGCCCACAAGTTTGGCGTCCTCGAGAACGACGAAAATATCATGGACGAACTGGCCCGACCCAGATGGGCGCAGGGATTCAGTTCCATTCCGTCGTTGGCCTGAGGCGAGCAATGAAAGTCGCACCCCTGGATGACTACCAGAACGTCGCGCCCAGCAGGGCGGACTGGTCAGGGGCGACCAAAAGGGCCGTGACCTCCGCCCTCAGAGACAATGTCGGAGCAAGCTTCGGGTCGCGAACTTCCTTTCCGATCTCGACGCCCGGCTGGCGGACTCCCCCTTCGTCGCCGGCGACCAGTTTTCGGTAGCGGACATCACTGCACTGGTGACCGTCGACTTCGCCGCAAAGGCGTTCGCCATATCAACTCCGGAGGAGCACCGAGCGCTGACACGTTGGTACGAGGCGGTTTCGGCGCGGCCCAGCATAAGTGCATGACGCGGATCGTGTTCAAACCGCACGAGAGTAAGTAAGTCCGCCGCAGCCCGGCCCTGCGAACTACTCCAATCTGGTGGCTAGGCGTGCGCGCATGGAGGGCTTCACCGGGCTTGATTATCCCACGCGGGTTCCCGAGGCCTTCGAGGCGCTGGGCCGCTGGCAGCGAGAGGGCAGCCTCGTGCACAAGGAGGACGTCGCTTATGGCCTAGAGAATGCGCCGAAAGCGTTGCTCCGCCTGTTTTCCGGCGAGAACTTTGGAAAGCAGCTGGTGGTAGCCCCTGTCGACCAGCACAGCGCTTTCGAAGAGTCTCGTCGAGCTCGCCCAGAACAGCGGAAAGCGCCACGTTGTCGGTCTGCAGCGAAGGCTTTCGGCTACCAACCGTTACGTCAGAGACCAGATCGCGAACGGCTATGTCGGCATAGCTGCGATCGGTTCGTATGCATGTCAAGCATGAACTTTTTTTCCAGGCCAAGCTCCCCAAAGCGCTCTCCTGGACCGCCCCGCCGGTCGCTCTCGCCAAGTGCCGTTCGGTCACGTTCGATCACCATCCGTCTGAGCGAATCCGCTTGGCCTCCAAGACTCTCCGTGAAGGCCAACATCGCGATTCGGCCGGTTCGGGTCAACCCAAGACGATTCGACCACGTCGGGGACAGTCGGCTCGACCTCAAGAACCGGACCTCTTCGCCACGTGCGCGCAATCACCCTTATTCGAAAATGCGCGTTGCAGCCGGTGCGCTCGGGCTTGACCTTGATCCAATGCGGGGAGCGCCCGGAGCGATAGGGCGCATCACGCCGCTTGGAAATGATGCCTTCGAGCCCCATGGCGCAGCCATGGTGGAACATCGCGGGCCCGTGGTCGCCCTCAATGTGCTCGTTCAGCCGGCCGGGCCATCGCGGTCGCACGGGACACAATGCAGGCGGCAGAATCAGGTTCCTATGGCAACCCCGCGGGAGATATGGAGCGCCAATATCATCGCGATGCAGAGGCCGATTGCTGCCAGGAGCGAAGGAAGAAAGAAGTTGCCCGTTATGTCGAAGGCGTATCCAGCCATGACGGGCCCGATCGCCTGACCGAGGCCAAAAGCGGCCGTCATCCCCGCGAGCGCCCGACGTGCATTGCCCTGCGCTAGTGTCCGTGCCGCTATGAGGCCGAGCGCGGTGATCCCCATAAACGTCCCGCCGAGAAAGGCAGCCGCGACCAGGAGTCCCGGAACATTCAACCAAATGACGCTGGCGAGGATACCGATGGCTTCGACAAAGCAAGCAAGCGCAAATGCCCTAAGCACGCCGGAACGCCGCCCGATGGCCGACCAGGCCGCAACCGACGGAATTGCTGATAGGCCGAACAACAGCCACACCACATATTCAAGCGGGCGCACTTCAGGCGAGCCGCGCACGATCGCCACGATGAATGTTGCCGTGATTACATAGCCGAAGCCGAACAGGCCGTAGGCAATGATGAGCGTCAAAAGGCGGGGCGATGATGGCACGCTGAGCGCTCGTTCAGATACGGATCTGGGCTCGGCTGCACCAGGCACCAGCGCGCCGACTGCGAATACTGCCGCAAGCGAAATGATGCCGCCGCCGAGCCACATCCAACGCCAGCCGAAATCGACGCTCTGCAAGACCCAGATCAACAGCGCCGAAATTGTGATACCGGTGCCGACACCGGCGAAGTGCCAAGCAGCAAGATCGCCGCGACGAGCCGCGCTCAGCCGCTCCAGCACGAGCGTGGAAGCCAGCACCAGCACAAAGGCGCTCGCGGCGCCGCCGATGAACCGCAAACTAATGAACCATGCAAGGCCGTCGACCAATCCCATCGCTCCTGTCGTGATCGCGCTAGCCGCAAGAGACCACACCATCCACCTGCGCGTACTTCCGGGCAAACGGGGCGAGGCGGCGGCGAGGGCACCGGCGAGATATCCGGCAAAGTTTGCCCCCGCTATCAGCCCGGCTTGGCCTTTGCTGAGATCGAGATCTTCGATCATGGGAGGAAGGATCGGCGTATAGATGAAACGCCCAATGCCAACCGCGCTTGCCATCGCGATGAGACCGCCGAACGCAAGCGCGCGCATGTCAATGGTCGATTTGTTCATGCGGTTCTTGATTCATTTAATTGTCGTGCGCGCGTCGCGCTCGGTCAGACGGATTTTGACGGACCTCGCGGCGGCCCCACAGCCATTCAATACAATACACCTTTTGACCGGTGACTGCTCGGGTTTCAGCAGGAGAGTCTCGTTTCCAGAAGTGCTACACTGGCGTGCGCAGGGTAAGCCCGAACGACCGTGGATGGCTCGAATGGGCGGCGCGAGTTCACCACGCTTACGACGAAGTTCGAGCTGCTGATCAACCTGAAGACGGCAAACGCCATCGGCCTGACAGTGCCGCGCGCGCTGCTCGGGCGCGCCGACGAGGTGATCGAGTAGCGGATCGCTGAATGTCGGTTCTGGGTCGTCTGCCGCCACCGCCGCTCGCACGGGCAATCAGTTCCCGACAGGAATGGCCCGGAAGCCGACGTAACTTCAACAGGACGGGCCATGCTGGTCGCCTCTGCAACGAAGGAGAACGACCATGCAGTACGACGAGTGTTCCACAGCGACCGCACCCAAGCGACCATCTTGGAATAAAGGCAAGCTGATCGGACCAAAGCCACCGCTCCGGACAAAGCACGTCTGGTCGATCCGGACGATACCTTCAGGTCGAAGGTCAAACGCGGCTCAGCGGCCCGGGGCCTGGTAGTCCAGTTTCTTTCCAATGGCCTGATCCGTCTCCTCGACCGTGAGCAGCGCCGTGGTCTTGGTCCGCACGAGCCCCGTGGCCGAGACGCCGAGCGCCAGCGCCGCGGCGGCGACCGTGTTTGGCAAATCCGCGATCACGATCACGTCATGTTCGCCGAGCGCGTAGTAGACGGCTTCGACCTTGCCGCCGACACTTTCCACAACCTTACTGACCGCGGCTTTGCGGCCCGATGCCTTATCCTTTTGCAGGCCCTTCAGACCTTCGGCAGTGTACGATGCTTCAATCATAAATTTAGGCATGGTGACACCTCCTGGTGCTTGACCCTCTGCGGCTGCGCATGCCCAGCACGGATCTCGACAATGCGCACAAGGGTTTCTGTCCAGCCCTGCCAGTATAGACCAATGCGACCCTTGCACGCAATTTCTAACGAAGCTTCGCCTCAGACAACGAGGCCTGTTGCGTCGCAAAAAGCTGACACATTTGCACATCCACCAAGTTCGAACATCGTCTCGTTTAGGAACCCACCAGTGGGATCAACTCGGGCACGGCAGTCTAGCCGCCGGGCACCTCCCAGAAGTCCATAGAGGCGGCATCAGACTCTGGCCGAAGTGCCGCCGGAAGGATGAAACCGAGGATCGCCCGGTTACGGCGTTAGGGCCAGTGTGCTGCGGGCCAAAGCGATTGAGTACCGCCTACCTGCTCAAGGAATCGTTCGGTCAGCTGGACGCTAATCCACCACGCTCCTGACGAAGGCGGCCACCAGAAGAAGGGCGACAAAGAGCAGGATCTTCATGGCGGTAACAAATAATGCGCATGATCTTTACGGTACCTTAAGCCCGCCGGGCCTAGGTGAGGGTCGCTTTTGTCTCAGCAGATCCTCGCGAAGCGGCCCGGCGATGTTCCGGCACGCGTGCGTGATAGGCCTCGAGGGGATCGTGTCGAAGCGGCGCGATGCGCCCTATCGATCGGGACGGCG
>WNFT01016316.1_pt1 | contig 11455 bp, 9 predicted proteins | sample 5400191 | NCBI WGS metagenome assembly WNFT01 (sample SAMN13153359, study PRJNA577476) | soil metagenome | isolation source: 80 cm saprolite under Madrone tree | place: USA:California | collected 2016-06-14
TGGTCAGGAGTGACAAATACTGGTGAACAATGACAAATAAATGCCTCGCTCCCTAGGTCTCCACTACTCACTTCTTAACTGAATGGAGGCACCCTCAATATGATGGACAAAGAAGACCCTCAGCCCCCACTGAAAGGGACGAAGGGTTAAAACTACGAGGGCGAGGTAGCATCGGCAGGAGACAAAAAAAGCCACCAGCGGTCCACCCGAGTTCTCCTCCCGCCGGGGACGCCACCTGCCGGTGGGCTGGGAGCCGTGGAAGTGCTGGGTTCCTTCTTGCGGCGAAGGTTAGGATCTCGCTGAGCTGAAGAACTTCGGGCTGGCCGCGGAGAAAGTGCTTCTCTGCCGACGCCTGCGGCGGGGCGCCAGCGCCTAGCGCGAGCCGTACAGGTAGTTGCGCAGCTCGTAGAGGTCGTGGAAGAAGCGCAGATTGAGCGCGGCCTTCAGGTAGCCGACCCCCGAGGAGCCGCCGGTGCCGGGCTGCTGGCCGATGATGCGCTCGACCGCGGTCATATGGTCGAAGCGCCAGCGCTGAAACAGCCCCTCGATGTCCATCAGCTTCTCCGCGAGGTCGTAGAGCTCCCAATGGGAATCAGGCGCGCGGTAGATCCCGGCCCAGATGGCCACGACTTCGGGATCGCCCGCATAGGGCTCGCTCACATCGCGTGCCAGCAACTTCGGCGGCACCGGAAATCCCCGCCGCGCCAGGCAGGCCAGCACCTCGTCATAGAGGGCGAGCTCCGCCAGCGCCTGGCTCAGCCGAGCGAATGCGGCGGTGTCGTGGCGGTAGAGCTGCAGATGTGCCGCATCCTTGTTGCCGAGGATGAACTCCACCTGGCGGTAGCCGCTGCTCTGGAATCCGGAGGACTGGCCAAGGCCGCCGCGGAAGGTCATGTAGTCCGCCGTGGTCATGGTTAGCAGCACCTTCCAGGCGCTGATGAGCTGCTCCAGGATGGCCTTGCTGCGCGCCATGGTCTTGTTGCAGGTCTTGAGGTCGTCGGCGCGGATCGAGCGGCGCGCCTCGACGAACTCGAAATGGAGCAGCTTCAGCCAGAGCTCGGAAACCTGGTGGATGATGACGAAGAGCAGCTCGTCGCGCTGGGGCGGATCCTGGATCGGTGCCTGGAGCGACAGGAGTGTGTCGAGCTGCAGGAAGTCGCTGTAGGTCTGGCGGCGGCCCTCGGGCTCGAAGTCGCGCTTCGCCCCCGGCTCCAGCGGTCGCTTGACGAGGATATCGTCCTTTTCGGGGGCGGCCATGGCGCAGCAGTAAAGCGAATCGGCTGCGAGTTCAACGGCTGAGCAGGTGCATCCAGATCGGCGGCAGCCGGTCCGGCCGCGGCGCGGGTGCATTGAGAACTCGCTCGTGGCTGACGCTTGCCGACCGACCTTCATCCAGCCTCTCACGCACAAAGCCCCTTGACGGCTCATATGTCGATCATCATCTATCTTCGACGATAGATGTCGACCTTCATCTGATTTTCACACCGGATGTCATAGGCGGCGACGATGCAGAACAGAGTTATCGGCCGATTCGGAGCTGACGACAGGGACGCAGGCCGTCCCCTCGGCGCAGGCGGCGAACGGGCTTTTGGGGCTCAGCGGGGTAGCCAGATGAATGAAATCAGCAATTGGTCGGACGCCGAAGGGCTAAAGCGCTCTGCCGCTACGCGATCCAAGACGTGGGCCTGGGTAGTGGGGCCGGCGGCGCTCGCGCTCGCGGCGCTCCTCTGGGTCGGCTTCTCCTACCGCGAGGGCGGCCAAGCTGCCGCGGTGCCGACGCCACCGGCGACCGTGACGGTGAGCACGCCGCTCCTGCGTGAGGTTGACACGCGGATAGGCTTCCTCGGCCAATTTTCGCCGGTCGATCGCGTCGAGCTGCGGGCGCAGGTCGGCGGCACGCTCACCGAGATCCATTTCAAGGATGGGCAGATCGTCCACAAGGGCGACCTGCTTTTCGTCATCGATCCGCGCCCCTACGAGATCAAGCTCGCCGAGGCGACCGCCCAGCTCCGGACCGCATCTTCGCGCTTCGCTCTCGCCAACAGCGAGCTCATTCGCGCCCAGGCGCTGAAGCGAAGCAATTTCGGAACCGCCGAGGCGGTCGACCAGCGCATGTCCGAGCAGCTCGCCGCGCAAGCCGCGATCGACGACGCCAAAGCCCAGATTCGCGACGCCCAGCTCGACATCGAATATTGTCACATCACCGCGCCCTTCACCGGTCGCATCGGCGCACGGCTCGTCTCGATCGGGAGCCTGATCGCCGGCAGCCGGGCCGCCACCAGCCCGACGACCCTGCTGACGACACTCGTCTCGCTGGATCCGATCTATCTCGATTTCGACATGAGCGAATCCGACTATCTGACCTTTTCGCGCCAACGCGCGCGTCTCTCGGGCGCGGTCGCCGACGAGGTTGCGATCTGCCTGAGCGACGAGAACCGGTACGCGCGGCTGGGCTCGCTCGATTTCGTCGACAATGCCCTCGATCGTTCGAGCGGCACGATCCATGCCCGCGCCACGGTACCCAATCCGGATTTCTTCCTCGTGCCCGGCGAGTTCGCGCGGATTCGCCTGGCGGTCGTCCCGCCCGCCCCCGCCCTCATGCTGCCGGACTCCGCCGTCATGCTCGACCAGTCACAGCAAATGGTCATGACGGTCTCCCCCAATGGCACGGTCGTGCCCAAGCCGGTCGAGATCGGCGACCTCCGCGGCGGGTTGCGGGTCATCCGATCGGGTCTCGCGCCGGGCGACCGCGTGATCATCGACGGGCTGATGCACGCCATCCCGGGGACCAAGGTCGCCCCGCAGGACGGCACGATCCGTTATGACGCTGCCACCGACGGCCAAGGCTAGGCCGGGAGCTTCGCCATGCGCCTCGCTCACATCTTCATCGACCGGCCCATCCTCGCCACGGTTCTCAGCGTCTTCGTGACTTTGGTGGGGCTGGGCGCGCTCGCCATCCTGCCGGTCGCGCAATATCCGGAAATCGTGCCGCCGACGGTTCAGGTCACCACGACGTATCCCGGTGCATCCGCGGAAATTGTATCTCGAACCGTCGCAACGCCGCTCGAGCAGGAGATCAACGGCGTCGAGAACATGCTCTACATGAGCAGCCAGTCCACCGGCGACGGCAAGCTGACGATCACCGTAACCTTCCAGATCGGAACCGACCTGAACGTCGCGCAGATGCTGACGCAGAACCGCGTCCAGGACGCCTTGCCCCGGCTGCCCGAAGACGTCCAGCGCCTGGGCGTTCTCGTCAGGAAATCGACGCCCAACATCCTGCTCGCCGTTCACCTCATGTCGCCTGACAGCTCGCGCGACGACCTCTACATGTCGAACTACGCGACACTGCACGTGAAGGACGCGCTCGCGCGCCTGCCCGGGGTGGGCGATGTCCAGCTGTTCGGCGCCCGCGACTATGCCATGCGCATCTGGCTCGATCCGGACAAGGTTGCCGCCCATAATCTCAATGCCGGCGAAGTGCTGTCCGCGCTGCGCGCCCAGAACGTCCAAGTCTCGGCCGGCGTCCTGAACCAGCCGCCGGTGCCCTCCCACGAGGCTTATCAGCTCAACGTGCAGACGCTCGGTCGGCTGTCAACGCCGGAGCAATTCGTCAATATCGTCCTCAAATCCGACGCAGAGGGGCGGGTGACGCGCCTCAGCGACGTGGGACGCGTCGAGATCGGCGCCGCGGATTACGGGTCGACCGCCTTCATGGATCGCGGTCCCGGCATCCCGCTGCTGATCTTCGCCCAACCCGGGGCAAACTCGCTGGCGGTGGAGCACGAGGTCCAGTCGACCATGGAGAGCTTGGCGAAGGATTTCCCGCCCGGTCTCGACTACAAGATCATCTACGATCCGACGATCTTTGTCGGCAAATCCGTCCATGAGGTCATCATCACGATTTTTGTCGCGATCTTGCTTGTGGTCGGCGTCGTGATCCTGTTCCTGCAAAGCTGGCGCGCCTCGATGATCCCGGTCATTGCGATTCCGGTTTCGCTTATCGGCACGTTTTCCGTTCTCTACGCTCTCGGGATATCGCTGAACAACCTGTCGTTGTTCGGGCTGGTGCTTGCCGTGGGAATTGTCGTGGATGACGCGATCGTCGTGGTCGAGAACGTCGAGCGCAATCTACGGCTCGGGATGACGCCTGCGATGGCGGCGCACAAGACGATGGACGAGGTCGGCGGCGCGCTGATCTCCATTGCACTGACGCTCTGCGCGGTATTCGTCCCGTCCGCGTTCCTCTCGGGCATCACGGGCCAATTCTTTCGCCAGTTCGCGGTCACGATCGCGGCCTCGACCGTGATCTCCTGCTTTGTTTCGCTGACACTCAGCCCCGCCCTCTGTGCGGTGCTTTTCAAGGCGCATGAGCCGACCGGTCGGGCGCGGGCCAAGGGGCTCGGTCGCCTGCTTCGGGCGGGCTTCAACGGCTTCAACCGCGGCTTCGAATCGCTGTCGAACACCTATGGCCGGCTGACGCGCCGTCTTGTGCAAGTGGCAGGCGTCGTGCTCGTGATCTACGCGCTGCTGATCGGTTTGGCGGGCGTCCAGTTCTCCCGCACCCCGACAGGCTTCATCCCGGAGCAGGACCAGGGTTACCTCATCACCGTGCTGCAACTGCCGCCGGGCGCCACCCTCGACAGGACGGAGGCCGTTGTCAAAAGAGCGACCGACATCATCCTCACGACGCCGGGCGTCGAGCATGTCGCGCCCTTCGCCGGTCTGGATGCGACCACCTTCACGGTGGCGTCCAACGACGGGACGATATTCTCGGGCCTGCCCTCGCTTTACAATCATTCGATCGATGGCGTAACGGCGGCAACGGTGCTGGCCGATCTGCGCAAGCGTCTTTCGGTGATCCAAGACGCCTATGTGCTGACCATTCCGCCGCCACCGGTTCAGGGTCTCGGCAGCGCGGGTGGCTTCAAGATGATGCTGCAGGACCGCGGGGGGCTCGGCGCGAAAGCGCTGGCCCGCGCCGCGGCGAGAAGGCCGAAAAAGTCGGACTCACGCCGACGGACGTGTTTTCCACCTTGCAGGTCTATCTGGGCTCGCAATACGTGAACGACTTCAATTATCTCGGCAGAATCTACGAGGTCATCGCACAGGCCGACGGCAGCTTCAGACGGGACGCCAACGATATCCAGCGCCTCAAGGTCCGCAACACCTCGGGCGAGATGGTGCCGATCGGCACGGTGGCCCGGCTGAGGAACGAGACCGCACCCTACCGCGTGCCGCGCTACGATCTCTTCCCGGCGGCCGAAGTCATGGGCGTCGCCGCCCCCGGCGTCGCGACCGGGACGGCGCTGCACCGGATGGAGGAACTGGCCCATCAGGTTCTGCCGCCCGGCATCGGTTTCGAATGGACCGAGCTTGCCTTTCAGCAGCAGCAGCGCGGCACGCCGACACTGCTCGTCTTCGGTGCCGCCGCTCTCCTCGTATTCCTGGTGCTCGCCGCCCAATACGAGAGTTGGAAACTGCCGCTGGCCGTCGTGCTGATCGTGCCGATGTGTCTTCTGGCTTCCGTGACCGGCCTGCTCGCGCGCGGGATGTCCATCGACGTCCTGGCGCAGATCGGCTTCGTCGTTCTCGTGGGCCTGGCCGCCAAGAACGCGATCCTGATCGTCGAATTCGCCCGCCAGGCGGAGGAGGCGGGCGCAACCGCGGCTGAAGCCGCGGTGCGCGCGGCGCGGACACGGCTTCGTCCGATCCTGATGACGTCCTTCGCCTTCATCCTCGGCGTCGCCCCGCTGGTGATCGCGACCGGTGCGGGATCCGAGATGCGCCAATCCCTCGGCACGGCGGTGTTCTCGGGCATGCTGGGCGTGACCGGGTTCGGCCTGCTGTTCACCCCCGTTTTCTACACCGTCGTCCGCCGGATCGGCGGCGGGGTTCGCGCGCCCATCGAGGATGTGATTCCCATGACGCCGGCAGATCATCCGGCTTCATGAGGATGGTGCGATGGCGAAGGCGGCTTGGCGAGGTCCGGCATTCGACACAGGTTTAGATGTCTAATATAATCGAGAGACAATGACGGCGGCCCGACGAGAGCCGCCAAAGGCCCCGTGGGAGGGGCACCGGATGAAGAAATCGAAAATTGAAACCGCCGAAACGCGGCGTCGGATCGTCAAGGCTGCGGCGGCGGAATTTCGCCGGAACGGAATCCACGCCACCGGCCTATGCGAGTTGATGGCGGCGGCGGGGCTTACCCATGGCGGGTTCTACCGGCACTTCGATTCGAAGGACCAGCTGGTTGCCGAAGCCTGCGCCGCCGGCATGCAAGCTGCGGTGGGCGGGGCCGCCGCTTGCCCTGGCCTTGGGAAGGGCGGGCTGAAGGAAATCGCGGCAAGCTATCTTTCGACGGCGCATAGGGACAATCCGTCGGAAGGCTGTCTGCTGGCCGGGCTGGGAAGCGAGCTCGCGCGAAGCAGTGACAAGACGCGGGCCATGGCAACCGCCGGAATTCTCAAGCTCGCGGATGCCATCGCCAGGGAATATAGCCGGACGAAGCCCGAAACCGCGAAAGCGCGGGCGCTGGTCGCGCTGTCCGCGATGATCGGGGCCATCACTCTGTCACGAATCGTGACGGACCCTGAATTGTCCGCCGCCATTCTCGAGCACACCAGGAAGTATCTGACGGCTCGCGTGGCGCCCCCGCGGCGTCCGCAAAAAAGTCGGGGGCTGCCGGGACGATCTGCAAATCTTTGATTTAGCGTAGTCGTCCAGTTCTCACTTTCAACCACTGCGGCACGCCAGCTTTTCGGGCCATCAGGAAGACCAGTGTTTACGAGCATTTTCTGATGGTGGCCGGAACCGAAGCACACCAGCGCCTGTCGGGTTATAGTTCAGAATGTATCCTGGGCGAATAAGTGCAGTAGGAGTCGACTGAGATCATGCTTCGCACAGAGCGTGCATGGGTGGAAGACGGGTGGGATAGAGAGCCAAACTACGAGGCGATGTGCGCCGCCCGAAGACTGCTAGACACCGATCCAGCTGGCGCGCACGCAGAACTGCGGCGGCTGGCGGAGCACGGGTCTGTCAAAGCCATGGTGTTTTTGGGGACGATCTATCGCCGGGGTCAGAACGCTGAAAAGGACTTGTCCGAAGCTGAGGAATGGTATCTGCGGGCTGCTCGGCTCGACTACATACCCGCAACGTATCTGCTCGGCGTGACGCACTCGAACCGGAGGCGGTACTGGATGGCCTTTGAGCAATTCAAGATTGCTGCCCGGAACAATTATGTGCCTGCGATTCACTCGTTGGGGATGATGTATGAGAGAGGGAAAGGTGTCGCGGCGGACCCGAGCAAGGCAAAAGAAATATGGGAGCGAGGAAGTGCTTTTGGGAATCTCCGTACTAGAGCCGCGTTGGGTCGATTGTTGATGAGCGGGAAGTTCGGCCTTGTGCAATGGCTGAGGGGGATGTGGCTCGAACATCAGGCCGTGGTCTTGGGCTTCATAATCCAATGGAGAAATCCCAAAGACCCACGGCTGGACTGACGAGCAAAAAAATCCCCCATCGTTCCATTGAGGAAGAACAACAAGGGCAAGTTCAGATGGCAGCTAGCCGCGCCTAGGCTGCACTCACATGACTCCTAAGAATCTCGCGTTGTTCGCGCCACCAACGTTCCCGTCAGGCTTGCCCGGGTCGACGTACATATAGGCGTGATAGGCGTTGAAGGCGTCACCCCCAACTTTGGCGGCAGCACTGAGCAGCGACGGCTGCGGGATGTTGTTGAGCTTGCCCTGAGCGTCGGACTGGATACCCCGAAGCTGTAAGGCTAGTTCCTCGTCCGAAGCGTCTCTGTTGTACTGCACGTCACTGGCGTAGTGACCAGCGTTGGCGTTGAGTTCGCTTGAGAGCGCGGCGATGGATAGACCACCGACGCCATTCTCCGACGCTGCCACTGCGAACTTGCCCTGTGCAGATTGTAGGGCCTTTGAGTTGGCCTGGAGCTTCTGTAAGGCCTCCTCGTAGGGGCCGCGCATTAATGAATCGCTGACGTTATGCTGGCTATGATCTATCTGAGCAGTGACACCTGCTTTTGCCTCCGTGAAAGTACGGTGTCCAGCCGCGCCTGTTGCGCCTATGTGGCGTGCAGCGGCGCTGGGCCGGAAGCTACAAGGTGTGGTGTGGGGCACCAGTGCATCGGGTGGCTTCCGGCTTCTCCCGCGCTATCCGCCAGGGCCAGCAATCACGAAAGGTTCACTTGCCGTTGCCTATACGGAGGCCATGATGGCTCTGGGCAAACCGTGCGGTGCAGTGACCCCCCGATGTCACCCGCCGCTCTGGCTCTCGGAAGGCTGCAAGCGTGGCAGCCGCGTACTCCCCCTTCCGTCGGCTGTTCCTGACCTTCCGGCCCTCACCATCCCACCATCAAGGCGAGCAGCCCGCACCAGTAATCGAAGGCCTTGGCCGGAGCGTTCGGAGCGTGGTGGGCCTAGGTGGCGGTGATTTAGGGCGACCGGGCCGATGGGTAATCGGTGAACGATTGCGAGTGATGGCCATAGGCTGTTGGTAGGACTGACCGGAGAAGCTCGACCGACACTCACGGTCATCGGGTGGTGTCGGGTCTGTCCCGAATGTGGAGGGCTGTTGGGGCATAAGTGGCCTTGATGTGGATTGAGATGGCGATGCAGACCGAGAGAGCCCCCAGGATCGCTCCTGGAGGCCCTCGAACGCCGACGGCCTAGTCTGCGAATCACTGACCGTCGGGGAACGCTGGTGGGGAATGAGAAAGGCCCCCCGCGTGGTGTCAGGGGGCCTTTGAGTATCTGGTGCGGTGGCTTTTTAGGACCGAGGAGGGTGTCGAGCGCCACCTAGATCGACACCGCGACGGTCTACCCTTGCCTACCCAGCGGCAAATGAACGATTGGCAATGTAGCGGGCATTATTTCGACGTACCGAAAGTGCCATAGGCGGACATCAGCGTTGTACCGTGGCCCTTGTGAGGGAGCTCCGCCTTCAGTTCATTCCCGAAGCGAGGGATCGCGAGATCGCGAGCGCTGAACCACCGCCCGATGCGCCACACCCCTATGAGTCGTCGGATTATACCCAAAATCCGACGACTCTCAGGGGCTCAGCTCAAACTTTCGACCGAACACCACTCCAGTAGTGTCGTCACGAAGCCGGTCCGGCGAGTGTGATTTCGACGCGGCGGTTCTGCGCACGGGATTGCGCGTTTGTGTTCGGGACAACCGGATCTGCGTCGCCGAAGCCCCGCGCAGCGATGAGGTCCGGCTTCACGCCCTGCGAGATCATATACTGCATCACAGTATCGGCACGCTTTTGCGACAGCACCTCGTTCGAAGTAATGCCCTGCGCCTGCAGGCCCGCACCGACCGGGGTATTGTCGGTATAGCCGCCCACGAGGAGCTTTTCCTCCTGTTGTGGCGCCAGGATCTTCGCCATCTTGGCGATGACGTCCTTGCCAGCATCGGATATCTGCCAGCCGCCTGACGGGAACAGCAGGTCGCTGTTGACGTTATACTTTACCGCTTCACGCAGGCGGTTGATGCGCGCCTGGTCAGCAGAAACTTGCTGCTGAAGCTGCTGGTTCTCCGTGCGGAGCTGCTGGTTCTCCGCCATGGCCGTGTCCAACTGGGAGTGGGAGGCGCAGGCGGATAGTAAGAATAGTAAGAAAGGTGCCAAGAGGGGAAGCAACAGTAGGTTGCGCTTGAGACCATATGTCATTTTCCAACTCCTCAATGTAGGCACAAGAGTGGCGACGTAAAATCATTGCTTTGGTGGCGGTGTTGCCCAGCCAGCCGTGGACGTTCGTGCCTGGAGCCACTGTATTGGCGGCGTTGCCGTTGGTACTGTGGACCTCCCCAGTGTTTTTGTTGTAACTCGCTCATTGCATGGCTGACGGTGCTTCAGCCAGTAGAAGGTATGTGAAGTCGGCTCTGCACACCATTGGACCTTGGTCCCATAGGGGTGCGCCCAGCAAAATGATAGCGTGCATGCCGATCCCCAAGGAAATTCGATCGATGGGAACAGTCATGTCTGCATCATGGTTCATCCGCCGTTTCGCCGGTGGTCTGGGTTGGGCGGAGGCATTCCAGGAATAGGCGCAAGAGAAGACTGAACCAGGCGAGGAGCCGTCGGAAGTTGCAGCGACGGCGGCGAGGATGGCGTTGGCGGTATCTCCGGCGCGGTAGGCGAGGTGGTTGCGGCCCATGCGGGGATGTTCCTTGAGATTCAAAATCAAGGGCTCAGGAAATCTTCACGCGCGAGGGTCCAGTTCGGCGCCAGGGTCTTGCCGTAACTCAGGCGCTCTATCGCAAGCGCCGGGCCGATAGCCTACACCTATCGACCCATCGGCTCTTTCGATTTGACTTGCGCGCGCCGGGCCATGATGGTCGCCCCGGGGATTTCGCCCAGATCGACCTCGATGCAGCAGATCTACGATGCCTTCGCGACAGCCCTCCGGCTGATCGTGACCCTCGATCCCGGCCTGGTCGAGATCGTCCGCCTGTCGCTCGAGGTCAGCCTGTCTGCCGTTGGGCTCGCCGCCATCATCGGGCTGCCGCTGGGTGGCGCTGTCGTGTTGTTCGCCTTTCCCGGCCGGCGCGCCCTTGTGGTGCTGCTGAATTCGCTCATGGGCCTGCCACCCGTGATCGTCGGGCTCGTGGTCTATCTGCTGCTGTCCCGGACCGGGCCGTTTGGCGTGTTGGGGCTGCTGTTCAGCCCGGCGGCCATGATCCTCGCTCAGACCATTCTGGTAACCCCCATCGTTGCCGCACTCGCCCGCCAGTTCCTCGAAGATCTATGGAGCGAGTATGCCGACCAGCTCCATTCGCTGGGGGCTCACCGCGGCCAAGCCCTTCTGACATTGCTCTGGGAAGGCCGCTTCAGCCTTACCACCGCCGTGCTGGCGGGATTTGGGCGGGCCAGCGCCGAAGTCGGCGCGGTCATGATCGTCGGCGGCAATATCGAACATGCCACCCGGACGATGACCACGGCGATCGCGCTGGAAACCAGCAAGGGCGATCTGTCACTGGCGCTCGGCCTCGGCCTTCTTCTGATGCTGCTATCGCTGGCCATCAATGGTGCCGCCTATCTGATTCGCGATCTGGCGGGACGCCGGCTATGAATGCGGTGGCCCTGCCCCTCCAGCTCAGCGGCGTGGTCTGGGAGGCCGGCGGACAGCGCCGGCTCGACGGCATCGATCTATCGATCGAGGCCGGCGCGCGGACTATCGTTCTGGGGCCCAACGGCGCGGGCAAGAGCCTGCTGCTTCGCCTCTGCCATGGGCTGCTTCAGCCGAGCGCCGGTAAGAGCGCATGGCGGGGCTCGGCCGCGGCCGAAGCCGCCGGCCACCAGGCCATGGTCTTCCAACGCCCGATCATGCTGCGCCGGTCGGTGGCGGCCAATGTCAGCTATGCCCTGAAATTGCGCAGCCTGAATGGCTATGAGCGCCGGGCGCGGACCGCCGCTGCGCTGACGCGCA
>WNFT01020900.1_pt1 | contig 11454 bp, 5 predicted proteins | sample 5400191 | NCBI WGS metagenome assembly WNFT01 (sample SAMN13153359, study PRJNA577476) | soil metagenome | isolation source: 80 cm saprolite under Madrone tree | place: USA:California | collected 2016-06-14
ATGGCCGTTGAGCATATAGGCCCTCATACCGCTATCCGCCTGTATGAAGAGCTTGGCATCGATACGCTCGAGAAGCTATGGTGGGCTGCCCATCAGCAGCGCATTCGCAAGCTACCGGGCTTCGGTGTACGCAGCGAAGCCCGTCTGAAAGAGGCGGCAGCGCAGGTTATTGGGCGTAACAAAGAAGCCCATGCGCTTGGTGGAGTAGCGTAAGGATATTGAGAATGGATGGGCCAGGCTCTGCCTGGCCTACTGATATCTGCTTATGCCATCTCCATCACTCAGCAAAAATCACTATTCCCGCACAAATCGGAAGCCAGGCAGCTGGAGATAAGCAACAATGCCTTCATCGTCCAGGATGAAGGAAATTGGTTCGCCTGCTTCCGAACCATCTTGCTTAATCTACTTGTTCCTATGTAAGTAATTGTATCTATATAGTTACTGCTGAGTAGTACATTTACATTACGCTATTCCATTAATTTTTCTAAAATATGTATATACCCCTTGACGGCATTAACAAAATCGGGTATATCTTTTCTGGCACACAAGTTAAGAAAAATATGTAGGCGGGACGTGTATCAGCCGACCAAAGCATCGTACACGCCTCGCCTCCTGCCACTTGACCGATATCACTCGACCTTATGGCGTCTTCCATTGTAATGCACCTCCGCCATTTGGTCAAGCAATGTATTGATTGAACCTTGACAGATTTTGCAGAACAAGAGGAAGAAAATTGCAGCATATACAATTTCCTCAAGATGTTGCTATCGTACAGGCTGCTGCTCAAGAAGAGTCTGACGCTGGCGATGGAGTGCGTATTTCACTCCAGGCTGATATCGATTCTAATTTCAATGAAGAAGTCAAATGCTATGCTGTGTGGCTTGCCGCAGATTCTAAGCGCAACAGTAACGCCCGGCATCGAGAGAAAACCAAAGCATATATCGAAAACTCCTTGAGAACGATAAGGGTTGGTGGTCAAGAAGTAAGTCTCTTTGCCCCTTTTCGCCGCGAGTTCTCGGCAATGCAGACATTCACGCGTGGGCAAGTCTTGATGATAAGCATGATTGGACTTGCAGGCCTGCTGGGACTACTCTTTTTCCATATAGGGATGATTGTGGCGACCATCGCGGTTGTTACGGTACTGTATCTTAGCGACCTCCTTATAAATACCTGCCTGTCCGTGTGGACGCTCAAACAGTCGGCAGAAGAACATATCGACGATGCGGTTGTACATGCCCTGGCCGATGCAGATTGGCCCAGGTATACCATTCTCTGTCCGCTTTACCGCGAGGCTGAGGTTATACCTCAGTTCGTCGAGGCAATGCTGGCACTGGACTATCCGAAGGATAAGTTGCAGATTCTCCTGCTTACCGAGGAAGACGACGCCTCAACATACCAGGCCATCCGGGCGCAACGCCTGCCATCTCATTTCACTCTGGTCACGGTTCCAGCTGGCAAGCCCCGCACGAAGCCGCGTGCGTGTAATTATGGCTTGCTGCAATCGACGGGTGATTACGTAGTCATCTACGATGCAGAAGACATTCCTGATCCGCTGCAACTCAAGAAAGCTGTGCTTACATTTGCAAACCAGGGACCAGAAATCGCATGTGTCCAGGCCAAATTGAACTTCTACAATACAGGACAGAACCTGCTGACTCGCTGGTTCACAGCGGAGTATTCATTGTGGTTTGACCTCACTTTGCCAGGATTGCAGAGGCTGGGAGTACCACTCCCGCTCGGTGGTACATCCAACCATTTCCGTGCAGATATGTTGCGCTTGATGGGTGCCTGGGATGCTTTTAACGTGACTGAGGATTGCGACCTGGGATTGCGGATGGCCTATTACGGTTTCAAAACCGCCATGTTAAATTCGACGACGTATGAGGAAGCGAACTCGCGGCTGAAGAACTGGGTCCGGCAGCGATCACGATGGATCAAGGGCTACATGCAGACATACCTCGTATACATGCGTAAGCCACAGGTCTATCTACGCCGGGGTCGCCTGGGAGAGTTCCTCTCCTTGCAACTCTTCGTAGGGGGAAAAACGCTTGTACTCCTGGTGAACCCCTTTATGTGGATGCTCATTGTCCTTTACGTGCTGTTGCATCCAATCGCTCTATATCACACCCTGTTTCCGGCCCCTGTCCTCTACATGTCGGCGGCGTGTCTCATCTTCGGAAACTTCTTCTACACGTACACCCACCTGATTGGTTGCATGAGGCGCGATCACTTTAACCTGGTGAAGTGGACACTATTTATTCCCATCTACTGGGCGATGGCCAGTGCAGCAGCGTTCATGGCCCTGCAGCAACTCATCCTTAAACCACATTATTGGGAGAAGACCCAGCATGGTCTTCACCTGCATACCTCTGGCTCTTCCTTGAGGACCACAATTGTGACTGAGGAATCTGATTCAATGGCGGATACTCTCCGGTTGCCTGCAGTTGTACGTAAGAACCTGAACCGCCTGCCAACACACCGCGGCCCGAAGAAGATGCCCTGGAAGTGCCAGTATCTGCGTCTGAGACCACAGAGCTTCTACAGACCAGATCGGTACGAGAGGTTGAGATAACTAAGGAGTAATTAACATAACGATGCAACATGAAGAGCGTCGCCTGGATACACCGGAGCCAGAGGCATTCGAGCCGCTAGAGGACGACGAGGACACCCTTGAGATACCCAGGATTTCACTTAAGACCCGGGCTGGCTCAGACTCATCCACGAATATCATGCCGTTGCCCAAAATAGAGGAATCAATGGAGGGCGAGGTCACAGAACTCCTCCCAGTAAGACGCCCACAGCGTCCAGCAAAGCGAATCTGGTTCAAGTATACCTGGCTGGTTATCACACTCTTGATCTCCTATATCACCAGCATCGGCGCTTTCTGGTACTTTTTTCAAACGCATCAGATCATTCTCTATGGTGATGCCTACGCACACATGTTGATTACGCGTCGCATCTTCGACAACGCTACTGCGGGACTCGCTCAACTTGGAGGAGTGTGGCTACCCTTGCCGCACCTGGTGATGTTACCTTTCATTTGGAATGACTACCTCTGGCGCACCGGTTTAGCGGGTACCATTCCATCGATGATCTGCTATCTGATCGCATCGGTTTATCTCTTCCTCGCGGCACGTCGTTTGACGGGGGATAGCCGCGCCAGCTTTGTAGGCACACTACTCTTCATGCTGAATCCAAATGTTCTCTATTTGCAGACTACTGCACTTAGCGAGATCGTACTCATTGCAACGCTCACTGCTTCCTCTTACTACTTCCTCGCCTGGGCGCAGGAGGATAAGCTGAATTACCTCATCCTGGCGGCGGTTTCCACATTTCTAGCGACGCTAGCGCGCTATGATGGCTGGATATTGTGCCTTGCGTTTTTCGTCTCGATTGCACTCATCGGCAAGCTCAAACGCAAAAGGTGGGAGCAGATCGAAGGACACCTCATTTTATTCGGCACAATGGGTGGATTGGGGATCGCTTTGTGGTTTGCCTGGTGCTACCTCATTTTCGGAGATCCGCTTTTCTTTCAGCGCGGTCCGTTTTCCTCTCAAGCGCAGCAAAGGGGTCTCATCAATGCACATGTCTTGTTCACGTATCATGACCTCTGGCAGTCCATCCGTTACTTCGCGATTGACTGCATGCAAAACGTGGGTCCGGCCCTCTTTGTTCTGGGGGTCATTGCCGTCGTCGTCTTTGTTCTGCGACGCGGCATATCCTCGGAAACGATTGCGGGATTGGTATTTCTAACGCCTTTCGCCTTTTATGTGCTTGCCCTTTACGGGGGGCAGGCTGCCATGTATGTGCCTGGCGCTGTGGCTCCCAATTTTCCCCATCAGCTCTACAATGCACGTTATGGCGTCGAGATTGTTGTACCTGTTGCTCTCTTTATAACGACTTTAGCAAGCAGTATGACCCTGGGACACCTTCGCTCCCTCGGACAAACCGTCCTTATAGGAGTTATCTTCGTGCAAACGATCCTGACCGCTTCTGGAGGAGTTGTGTCACTACAAGATGGTCAATTTGGCCTCGACTGTGCTCACCCACATTTAATCGTCAACTTCCTGGCTCAGCACTATAGTGGGGGGAGGATTCTCGAAGACTTGTATACCAGCAAAATTGATGAGCTGAACCCGGAGGCAGGCATTGACTTCAGTAACATCATTTACGAAGGCTCGGGTGGTCTCTGGCAACAAGCTTTACATGACCCAACCTCAATGGTGGACTGGATCATTGTTAATCAAGCAGACAAATTTGATAGCGTGGCAAAGAACGTCAATCCAAAATTTAACGCGCAATATACTCGTGATATTGAGGAATCCAGTGGACTGTCCCTCTATCACCGCAATGGATTGTCGCTCGCGACACGTCCTATACCAAGCTACTTGCTCAATGAGCATGCCCTTTGCGATCCTACCTCGACAGGGTGACGCAAGAGAGAGCTTCGTGACAGCAAAAGGGAGCATAGTATATATGCTGAAACAGCAACGATCGAACGTCCGCTTCACGCAGATTCTGGTTGCGTTGGCGCTAACAGTAACGCTCCTACTAGTGCTGGGGCTGGCATTTTTTCCACAGGCGATAACCTTCAATGGAACTCCACCGCCAGTTCCAGGAGACGACTGGCCAACGTACTTACACGATCCACAGCGTAGCGCTGCGAGTGGCCCGGGCGAGACGGTCATCTCGCCCTCCAATGCAGGGCAATTGACAAGAATATGGAGGTTCCAGACTGGGGCTGGTATCGCCGCCTCTGCTAGCATAGTGAATAGTACTGTCTACATCGGCTCGTGGGACGGGTATGAGTATGCCCTTGATGCACTGAAGGGCTTTCAGAAATGGAAGACGTATCTTGGCATAACCACTGCGAGATGTGTTCCGCCGGTAACAGGCATCACTTCTGCGGCGGCGGTGGTAAACCACGTGGTCTATGTTGGCGGCGGTGATTCCTACTGGTATGCTCTCGACGCTTTCACTGGAGCCGTCCTCTGGAAGGTTTTCACGGGAGACAACAATGCGAATTCAGGCTACTATAACTGGTCCAGCCCGCTGATTTACAACGGCTACGCCTACATCGGTATCGCGAGCGACTGTGACAATCCACTGGTACCAGGCAAGCTGCTAAAGGTAGATTTGACCTCGCACCAGGTTGTTGGTACTTTTAAGGTTGTCGATGATGGACAGGTCGGCGGCGGCATCTGGACCAGCCCGGCGCTGGATACGGCGGCCAACCTCATCTATATTACCACGGGCACACAAGACAAAATCACGCAAACGCTCTCTCAGGCCATCATCGCCATAGATGCGACGACCATGACTATGAAAGGTGCGTGGCAGATCCCGCTAATGCAGGCAGGGACCGATTCCGATTGGGGAAGCACACCAACTCTCTTCACTGACGCTAATGGTCGTAAGCTGGTAGCAGCGACTAACAAGAATGGATTTACCTATGCGTTCGATCGCACGAATATCGGGGCGGGGCCAATATGGGAGCGGCAAACCTCATTCGCCGGTACATGCCCAGTGTGCGGAGAGGGCAGTGTTTCATCTGGAGCGTTCGGCAATGGCATGCTCTACATAGCAGGCGGGCACACGGTCATCAACGGCGTCGGCTATCCGGGCTCGGTGCATGCCATCGATCCGGCCACAGGTAAATATTTGTGGGAGCATGGAGTCCCTGACCCTATCGTTCCAGCGCTGGTGCACACCAACGGTCTCATTATTGACGGTGAAGGTCCAACCCTGGAGGTTCTCGACGCGAAGACTGGCACTCGCCTCTACAGCTACGAGATCGGCGGTGATCAGCGCTATGACGGCGATGGGATCTACGGCGCGCCAAGTGTGTCGCACGGTGAAATTTTTATCGGCGCTTTAGATGGTAATGTGTATGCTTTCGGCCTTGACAAGAGTCCGGTCCCTCCTTCTGATCCCCAATGTCTCCGTGGTTGGTCCTGCCAGGATATAGGAAACCCCGGGGTGCGAGGTTCCGAGAACTTCTCAGGCAACGCCTGGAGTATCTCGGGTGGCGGTATTCCTGACATCCAATGATGGACTCATCGTAGAATATCGCACTCAATTCAACGGTGGAGTAAAGATGATTGGTTCGCTCAGTACGGTAGCACGCCCACTTTATCTAGAAATCCAGCGCGTCGGCGATCAATTCCGAGCTGCGGCCTCGACCGACGGCACTACTTACACACTGGTGCCAGGCAGTACGGTCGATTTCGTCATGCCCGCGAGGGTCATGGAAGGGCTCGCTGTTACTTCAGGAGTGACTGTATCGGCAGAAACAGCTACTTATAGCAGGGTGGCTATCGGGATCCCACGCGAGGTGCCTGCAATGCCTGGTTCCATCACACCTTGTCCAGGGGGTTGGAGCTGCAGCGATGTAGGGAATCCAGAACTGGTAGGTAGCCAATCGCTCAACAATGGTACATGGACCCTCCAGGGTGCAGGTATAGACATCTGGGGGATATCGGACCAGTTCCATTTTGTGTCGCAGTCACTAGCAGCAGATGGTACTGTGAGCGCGCATGTCCTTGATCCAGGGCAGGGAGATCCGTCAACAAAAATGGGCGTCATGCTTCGCGCAGGCACTGATGCAAACGCGCCTTACTATGCTGCCCTTATGACACACAAACAGTCTCTTGAAGTGCAGTACCGGGCAACACCCGGGCTCAATACTGTAGTCTTCACCAGCAGCAAGATCACTGGAGAGATCTACCTCAGAGTGGCGCGCTGGAAGAACATCTTCACCACCTACACCTCCACAGATGGCGTGACCTGGACGCCTCTGGATGGATCGAGTATTGAGATAGACATTGGTGGCCACGTGCTGGGTGGCCTGGTGGTTTCTTCGCTAAAACCAGGCACCCTGAGCGCTGTCACTTTCGACTCGGTCAGTACGGCTCACACAGCCGATCCACCGCCGGCAGCCTGCCCAAATGGCTGGACCTGCGCTGATGTTGGATACCCTGCGCCACGAGGAAGCCAGTTGTTCAGGAACGGTACCTGGACATTGCAGGGTGGAGGCTTTGACATCTTCTTCAATAAGGATCAGTTCCACTACGTGTGGCAAACCCTGGCGGGCGATGGATTTGCGAGCGCGCAGGTCCTCAATCAGGGGTATACAGATCCGTCGGCAAAAGCGGGGATCATGCTGCGCGCTAACACAGATACAAGCTCGCCTTTCTATGCTGTCTTTGTAACGCCGAAGAATGACATCTTAGTGCATTTCCGCCTCAAACGGGGTGGTATGACTCAAGAGGTAAAGCTGCCCCCAGCAACACCGCAGTTGCCGATTTATCTGAAGATTGCGCGTAGTGGCAACATTTTCACGGCCTACACCTCTCCAGATGGCTTTGCCTGGACGCCTATCGCTGGGTCGAGCATCACGATAAACACTAGCAGCACTATGCTGGCTGGATTGGCTGTCACATCGCACAACCCGAGTTATCTGAGTGTGGTCACTTTCGACTCGGTCTTCATTCGGTAATGCCGGTTAGTTGATTGGAGAAGTTTTTGGAAAAGATATCAGAAACCCCGATAGCAGTTGAACTGTTACCTGGTATACATGACGCTGTTTTGCGTCCAGCACGATCCTGGCGTCCTCTATTCTGGCAGCTTGTACGTTTTTGCATTGTAGGGGTCATCAACGCCGTTGTCGATATTCTTGTGTTGAATATCCTCCTTCTACGTCTTCCAACCCACGACGCCAATATCCTGTTACTGTACAATTCGGCAGCCTTCACACTAGGCGCGCTCAATAGTTACCTTTTGAACAAGTATTGGACATTTCATCGCAGACAGGCGATTACAGGGGCTGAACTCTTACGTTTCGCCGCTATCAGTGTGATCGGTTTTCTCTGCAACGATGGCATCGTTTGGATAACAGCGCGGATATTACATCCCTTGATTGCGAATCCTGCATTGTGGGCAAATGCCTCGAAATTGAGTGCCGTTGGCGGAACTGCGATCGTATCGTATCTTGGGATGCGCCTTTGGGTCTTCACCAATAAATCGCAGGAAAGTGGAAAGAAACGCGAGGGATATTCGTTGTCGATAACCAATTCACAAAAGCAACTATCACCAGGGTATGTTGATGAAGCCCTCGATGACGACGATCCAACAGAGCTAAGAAAAGCAGTGAGCCGGTATCGTACGAACTGGAGCCTTTCGGTGGTTATGCCAGCTTATAACGAAGAGGAGGTCATTGCAGAAACGATATATGAAGTCGTTAATACCCTGACACCATGGATACGGGACTTCGAGCTTATTGCCGTCAACGATGGAAGCCGGGATGCTACGGGAGGCATTTTAGATGCTATTGCTGCAGCTAATCCGCAGGTACGAGTCATCCATCACACGGTCAACAGAGGGTATGGTGCGGCACTGGTTAGCGGCTTCGAAGCCGCCGCTAAAGATCTCACTTTTTTCATGGACTCCGATGGACAGTTTGATATCCGTGACCTGGAGTGCTTCTTCCCTCTTATTGACCACTACGATGCTGTGCTCGGATATCGCATCGACCGTCAAGATATCTGGATACGTAAGCTCAATGCCTGGGGCTGGAAAATACTGGTAGGTATGGTCTTTGGAGTACACGTGCGTGATGTGGATTGTGCCTTCAAGCTCTACCGAGGTGACTTTTTCCGTGAGCATCGCTTAGAGACACGCAGTGCAATGATCAACACGGAAATGATTTACAAGTTCACTCGCGCAGGCCATACCTATACCCAGGTGGGTGTACACCATGTACTGCGCCGTGGAGGAAGAGCGACGGGAGCGAAGCTCACAGTTATTCTTCGCGCATTCCGTGAATTGTTCATCTATGCCTGGAAGTGGCTTCGCGAAGTGCAAAGGGAAGGCAGGAAAGAGAAACTTTCCCAGACCGTAGAAGTGTAGTAAAGCTAATCAACCACCTGGATCAAATGTCTACTACCAAAAGGAACAAACTAATGAAGCAGCAGCATATGAGTTTATTCAAGATAATCAGTATAGGAATCCTCATCACCTTGTCTCTACTAATATTCATCAGGTGTACAATCACCTTTCCTACACAGATTGGTGCTGGTAGGATCGTGAATTTCCCATCTGCATTACCACCCTCAACACCACTGGTCTGTCCCAACGACCAGGGTGGCGGTCAAGGTCTCTTTGTTGGCAGGGATGGAACGCAGTTGATCTACAAGGGCAAACCACTCAAGCTCTATGGATATGCCTTCTACCCGGATCAGATCGGTGGAGCATCAGCCTGGCACACGCCTGGGTTTACTCAATACATCGACCACACTCTGGATCTGGGAGCTCAAGCAGGACAGAATTTAATTCGCCCGACCGACTACTGGGATACACACTATCATGACCAGAAACAAGATGATGTCACTATATGGAAGAATCTGGATTATCTCGTGTGCGCTGCAAAGCAACGCGGGATATTTGTTGACATGGACCTATCCGCGTTCGCACACCTTCTCGTGAGCCAGGGGCGTGATCCTTTTAATGCCAGAAATTGGATAACCTTCTTCGACGCTGTTGGGAAACACTACATCAATCAACCTTCGATTGCCTTTTATTCCATCCTGGGCGAGCCCACGCCACCAAAAGATCTTGCCGCAATGCATAAATTAGTGGAATTTTACCGAGCAGTCACCGACGAGCTCCGCAGAGCCGATGGAAAGCACCTCATCACTGCGGGTGGATTTAATCACATGGAGGAGGAGACGCCACAAACTCCCTGGTGGCAAAGTATCTACTCGCTGCCTAACAATGATATTATCGCTTTCAAGACCTATTCTCTTGCTGATCTGAAGCTCATCTCGAAGATCTCAGCATTTGCTAAAGACCTTGGGAAGCCACTTGTCGATCAAGAGTTTGGCTTACCGCAAAGTATGGGGGATTCAAGCAATACAGGTCAAGTGTACAACAACCTTCAAACGAGTCGAGCCCAGTTTTTCGAAGATGTGTATAGCCATGGTGAACAAGCTGGAGTGGTGGGTTTTGCGTTCTGGGACCTGGGATGCGAGATCAGAGATAGTAGTTACCAGGTCAACCCCAATACACCCGCTGCCTGGCAGGCGATACAAAGACATGCACCAAACACACTAACTGCCCCTGAGACAGGAAAACCTCGCTGCTAAAGGAGTAGTAGCTCTTTTTCTCAGTTGCCGGGCGAATTATCGAAATGGCTGCTTCTATGGCTGACTCCCATCCCTCAGTCGGCGGTACGAAGCCCCCAGTTGGATATGGTAGAATGGTATAAGATGGTATACGTACCGTACTCACGACAATCCGCACTACACCTTGTGAGCTTTGTCCTTTCTTCTCAATTCAGGAGGCATCAATGTCCGACAACATTCCATACTATGACATACCCGGAGCTAAATCGCGTGAACTACTGGTCAGGCGGCAGGAATTTGTAGCACGCGGAGTTTCTTCCTCTACAAGTGTATTTGCAGCAAAGGCCGAAGGTGCCATTATCGAAGATGTCGATGGCAATCGCTACATCGATTTCGCGGGCGGTATCGGTACCATGAATATTGGGCATGCCCGCCCAGAAGTGACTCGAGCCATCGCCGAGCAGGCTGCCAAATTTACACATACCTGCTTCAGCGTGATGATGTACGAACCGTACGTCGACCTGGCCGAACGTATCGTCAAACTGGTACCCGGCGACTTTCCGAAGAAGGCGCTCTTCTTCAATAGCGGCGCGGAAGCCGTCGAAAATGCCGTAAAGATCGCTCGCTGGGCTACAGGACGACAGGCCATCATCGTATTTGATAATGCCTTCCACGGTCGCACCCTGATGACCATGACCATGACCTCCAAGGTGAAACCTTATAAGTATGGTTTTGGTCCCTACGCTCCGGAGGTTTACCGGGCACCGTTCCCCTATTCCTACCGCATGAACATGACAGATCAGGAGGCTTCGGCATTCTGCATTTCAGAGCTTGAACGCATGTTTTCCGGCGATGTGGCACCGGACCAGGTAGCAGCTATCGTTATCGAGCCTGTACAGGGTGAGGGCGGCTTCATGGTTGCCCCTCCAGGATTTTTACGAGCGCTCAAAGCCGTCTGTGAAAAGTATGGCATCCTGTTTGTCGCCGACGAGATTCAAACCGGTTTCTGCCGTACCGGCAGGATGTTCGCAGTCGAGCATGATGGCGTTGCGCCCGATCTCATGATTATCGCCAAGTCCATGGGCGCCGGCATGCCCATCAGTGGAGTGGTTGGCCGCGCAGATATCATGGATGCGCCACCTCCCGGAACCCTCGGTGGCACATATAGTGGCAACCCTGTCGCCTGTGCAGCAGCGTTGGCAGTGCTGGACCTCTTCGAGCAAGAAGACTATGCAGCTCGCTCACGAGAGATTGGTCATGCCGTTACCTCTCGTTTCTTGAAACTTCAGGAACGGTTCCCAACGATCGGCGATGTACGCGGGCTGGGCGGCAT
>WNFT01005118.1_pt1 | contig 11453 bp, 9 predicted proteins | sample 5400191 | NCBI WGS metagenome assembly WNFT01 (sample SAMN13153359, study PRJNA577476) | soil metagenome | isolation source: 80 cm saprolite under Madrone tree | place: USA:California | collected 2016-06-14
AGCGCTCGAGGCCGAGATTCGACATCACCGTGGCAACGATTCCGGGCTTGGCCAGCCGACCATCCTCCTTGAAGCTTGCGGCGATCACCGCCAACAGCTGGTCGCCATCGACGATGCGGCCGCGCTCGTCGGCGATGATGACCCGGTCGGCGTCGCCATCGAGGGCAATGCCGATATCGGCGCGCATTTCGCGCACCTTGCGGGTCAGTTCCTCGGGCGCGGTCGAGCCACATTCGCGGTTGATGTTGAAGCCGTCGGGCTCGACCCCGATCGAGATCACCTCGGCGCCGAGCTCCCACAAGGCCTCCGGCACCACCCGATAGGCCGCGCCATGGGCGCAGTCGACGACGACCCGCAGGCCGTCGAAGCTCATGGTGCGCGGCAGCGTGCGCTTGGCGAACTCGATGTAGCGGTCGTGGACGCCGTCGATGCGCTTGGCGCGGCCGAGGTCGGCGCTTTTGGCGAGCCGTTTGGTGAGGTCGGTGTCGACCAGCGCCTCGATCTGCTGCTCGATCCCGTCGGAGAGCTTGTAGCCGTCGGGGCCGAACAGCTTGATGCCGTTGTCGTCATAGGGATTGTGCGAGGCCGAGATCATCACGCCGAGATCGGCGCGCATGGAACGGGTGAGCATGCCCACGGCCGGCGTCGGCATCGGCCCGGTGAGCAGGACATCCATGCCGACCGAGGTGAAACCCGCGACCAGAGCGGTCTCGATCATGTAGCCGGAGAGCCGGGTATCCTTGCCGATGAGCACGCGGTGGCGATGGTCGCCGCGGCGGAACACGAGCCCAGCGGCCTGCCCGACCTTGAGCGCCAGTTCCGGCGTGATCACGCCATTGGCGCGGCCGCGGATGCCATCGGTGCCGAAATAGCGACGAACCATGTCCTCTGCCCCCTCCCCGCAGCGGGGGAACTCCTGCCGGGACGCTCTGCCCATTCAATGCCAGATTTCTTCAAAAAATGTGAGCACTAAATAATGTGAGCAGCAAATATGGTGATCTCGGGCCATCATGAATGGCGCCGCTGGGCGACCCGACGGGCGCCCAAGTTTCCCTGTTAACTCCCCATTATTTCTTCTTCCTGTTGTCGCCCTTGGTCGGGGGCGGCTGGGTCACGTTGATCGGATCGGAGGCTGGGAAGGTGCCCTCCAGCCCCGCTTCGAGCGACCTTTCGAGGCGTTCGCGACGCTTGTCCTCGTCGTGCTGACTTCTCTCCCCATCCCAGTCGTCGTCCATGAGCGTGTCGTTCGGACTACCCATCGCTGATCTCCTGAGCTTGCGGCCCGGCAGACGGGCTTTCGAGGGAGATAACGCGCAGGACGCCACCGCCGTTCCCCGCGCTCCTGGCGGTTTCATGATAAGAATGAACCCATGGCCATGGGCACAGTGACCTGCATCGAGGACCTGCGGCAGCTCGCCCGTCGCAGGATCCCCAAAATGTTCTTCGACTATGCCGAGGCGGGCTCCTATGCGGAAGAAACCTTGCGCGCCAATCGCGCGGATATGGAGCGAATCAAGCTGCGTCAGCGCGTGCTGGTGGACGTGTCGCACCGCGACCTCGGCACCACGATCATCGGCGAGAAGGTTCCGCTGCCGCTTGCGCTCGGTCCGGTCGCGCTGACCGGGATGCAGCACCGCGACGGCGAGATTCTCGCCTGCCGCGCCGCGCAGGCGGCGGGCCTCCCGTTCTGCCTCTCGACCATGTCGATCTGCTCGATCGAGGACGTGGCGGAAGCGGTGGACAAGCCGTTCTGGTTTCAGCTCTACGTGATGAAGGACCGCGGCTTCGTGCGCGCGCTGATCGAACGCGCCGCCGCCGCCAAATGCAGTGCGCTGGTGCTGACCATCGACCTGCAGGTGCTCGGACAGCGCCATTGCGACGTGCGGAACGGCTTGACCGTTCCGCCGGAGATCAGGATCAGGAACGTCCTCAACATCGCGACCAAGCCGGCCTGGGCGCTGGGCATGCTGCGGGGCAAGCGCAAGACCTTCGGCAATCTCGCCGGCCATGTGCGCGGCACGAAGAACGTGAACTCACTGGCGCAGTGGATTTCCAGCCAATTCGATCCGGCCTTGAGCTGGAAGGACGTCGAGTGGATCAGGAGCCTGTGGCCGGGCAAGCTGATCATCAAGGGCGTGCTCGACGTCGAGGACGCGAAGCTCGCGGCGAAGACCGGCGCCGCAGCGATCGTGGTCTCCAATCACGGTGGCCGCCAGCTCGACGGCGCGCCGTCCTCGATCTCGGCGCTGCCCAGGATCGCCGACGCGGTCGGCGCCGACATCGAGGTGATGTTCGACGGCGGCATCCGCTCGGGACAGGATCTCCTGCGCGCGCTCGCGCTCGGCGCCCGCTCCTGCCTGATCGGCCGCGCCTATATTTTCGGCCTCGGCGCCGGCGGCGAGGCCGGTGTCGCCAAGGCGATCGAGATCATCCGCAACGAGCTCGATGTGACCATGGCGCTCTGCGGCGTCAACCGCATCGGCGAGATCGACCGGCGGGTGATCGTGCCGGCTTCAGGGATCAGTGGTCAGTAACCAGTCATCAGGACGCCTCCGCGCACGCAGTCAAGCTTGCGCAGACCGATCTGAAGAATTGAAGCTTGCCAAAGAGGGCGCCGGACGGCTCGCATCGGGGGGACAGAGGAAAGCCGTCCGGCGCAGCGTGGCGTGAGGGGGACCACGCCACGGAACGAAAGGGGCGCAGGGCTCATTCGCCGGCGCTCAACGGCAGCCTGCAGGTCGAGCCGCGCGCTCCCGCAAATGCGGTGAATTGCGAGCCACCACGCCGGCAATCCTGTTCATGGTCGCTTCAAGCTCCCGTGGATCGACGCCGTCAGCCGCCATGACAGTGCGGACCAACGGATCGGACAGCGCTTCCGTGAGCGTCAGCTCCCGACAAGACCTGTTCATAGCGCGCTCCTGTTTTCGCACCCGTGCCAGAGATCGATGCGCGGTCGCGAGAAGTGCGGTCATGCAGCTTGCTTTCATGTCCGCTGCCCTTTTTGGTTTGCTGCTCGCATCCGGCCCGACGACCAGGCAGGCGACCATGGCGCCTCATTGATAGGCCGCCGGCGACCGCCGCCGCTTGCAGGATTTTGCCGGCATTGTCGTCAAATTGCGCAAACGTTGCTTCGCCCATCCCTCGAACAAGATGTGCAAGCATCTCAGCGCCGCTTGATCGGGCGCGGCGGACCGAGTCGGGGCTTTTTGACGCCCAAGGGGACGTGAGGACTCGGCAATCAACTCGCCGTGATGGTCACTCCCGGACCGTCACGGCGTCGCCTAAATCGCCTCTCATCCGAACAGCGGACGGCGAGCAAGGGGGCTTGCGTCCAAAACCCCCACCAGACCGGGAAGACCAACGGCCGGGCGAGGCGACAAGGCCGACTGACGAGGGCGACCCCGAACCATGGATAATTCCGCCAGCACCTGCAACGAGCAGGCCGTTTCCACGGTCACTGTGTCTCCATCCCGAATCGTCAGGCGACAGGGCGCCCATTGGCACGGTCTGTTGGCCGAGACGGTCCAGCTGACCAGCCGCGAACCCTTCGAGTACGATTTCAACGGCCACTGCCACATGCTCATCGCGTCGGAACGGGCCGCGCGCTACGAGGGCGAGACCCTGGTGGAGGGGCTGCCGAGATCGACGCTGCAGGATTTCGGCCACAAGATGACATTTGTGCCGGCGGGCCACGCATTTTCCGGCTGGCAAAAGCCACGGGTTTTGTTGGAATCCACCTTTTTCTACATCGATCCCCATCTCTTGGCGGTCGATCCCGCCTTCCGCTTTGCAACCATCGATTTTCGCCCGCGAGTTTTCTTCGACGACGACTTCCTTTGGCAAATTGCGCTCAAGCTGAAGGCTCAGATTGGGAGCGCGCAACCGAGCCGCATGTATGCGGAAGCGCTCGGTGCAGTTCTGGCGCACGAGCTCGTGCGCCTCAATGGCGACGCTCCGTCCCCAAAGCCTGCGGCGCGCGGCGGACTTGCCGCGTGGCAGCAAAAACGAATCGCGGATTTCATCGAGGAGCACCTTGCCGAGGATGTTCCGCTCGCAACCTTGGCCGACCTTGCGCGATTGAGCATTTATCACTTCGTGCGGGCATTCAAACAATCGTTCGGCGTGCCACCGCATCGCTACCATCTTCGCCGTCGCGTCGAGCGCGCCAAGGTTCTCCTGGCAGACCCGACGGCGGCTCTCACGAACATCGCGCTCGATCTTGGATTCTGCGGAAGTAGCGCATTCGCGGCGACGTTTCACCGGCTGACCGGGCAGACGCCGAGCAACTACCGCCGCAGTCTCGAATAGCGCACGGCCGGTCAGGTCGGTGGCCCCATCCTAAAGACAGAGACGGCGACAATCCCCGTTTTTCATCCGAAGCCGCATCCGCATTTCATTCGGGCTCAGCGCGGCATTCTTGCATCTGCTACCGTCACTCTCATGCAGCCAATCGTCTCCATCTCGAATCTCTCCAAGACCTACGCCTCCGGTTTTCAGGCGCTCAAGGGCATCAACCTTGCCATCCGCCGCGGCGAGATTTTTGCCCTGCTGGGCCCCAACGGCGCAGGCAAGACGACGCTGATCAGCATCATCTGCGGGATCGTGACGCCGTCCGAAGGAACCATTACGGTCGATGGCCATGATATTATCACCGACTACCGCGCCGCCCGATCGATGATCGGGCTCGTGCCGCAGGAGTTGACCACGGACGCCTTCGAAACGGTCTGGGCGACGGTGACCTTCAGCCGCGGACTGTTCGGCAAGCCCCGCAATCCCGATCATATCGCAAAGGTGCTCAAGGACCTGTCCTTGTGGGACAAGAAGGACAGCAAGATCATGACCCTCTCGGGCGGCATGAAGCGCCGGGTGCTGATCGCCAAGGCGCTGTCGCACGAGCCTTCGATCCTCTTCCTCGACGAACCGACGGCCGGAGTCGATGTCGGGCTGCGCAAGGACATGTGGCAGCTCGTGCGCTCTCTGCGCGCTTCGGGCGTGACCATCATCCTGACCACGCACTACATCGAGGAGGCCGAGGACATGGCCGACCGGATCGGTGTGATCAACCACGGCGAAATCATCCTGGTCGAGGACAAGGCCGAGCTCATGCGCAAGCTCGGCAAGAAGCAATTGGAGCTGCACCTCCACCACAGGCTCGACGCCATACCGGACGCGCTTGCCGCCCACCGCCTGGCCCTGACGCCTGATGGCAGCGGATTGATCTACAGCTACGACACCCAAGTCGAGCGCACCGGCATCACGGCGCTCCTTCAGGATCTCAATCACGCGGGCATCGGGTTCCGGGACCTCGAGACGACGCAAAGCTCGTTGGAAGACATCTTTGTCGACCTGGTGAGGCAAAAACGATGAATGTCCGGGCAGTCCGCGCGATCTACACATTCGAGATGGCGCGCACGGGGCGCACGCTGCTGCAGAGCATTCTGGCTCCGGTGATTTCGACGTCGCTCTATTTCGTGGTCTTCGGCGCCGCGATCGGCTCGCGCATCACCGAGATCGAGGGCGTCAGCTATGGCGCCTTCATCGTGCCCGGATTGATCATGCTGACGCTGCTGACGCAGAGCGTCATGAACGCGTCGTTCGGCATCTACTTTCCCAGGTTCGCCGGGACGATCTACGAGATCCTGTCCGCGCCGGTGTCGTATTTCGAGATCGTGCTCGGCTATGTCGGGGCGGCCGCGACCAAGTCGATCATCCTGGGGCTGATCATCCTGGCCACGGCAGGCCTGTTCGTGCCGCTGCGGATCGCCCATCCGTTCTGGATGATCGCATTCCTGGTGCTCACGGCCGTGACCTTCAGCCTGCTCGGCTTCATTATCGGCATCGTGGCAGACGGTTTCGAGAAGCTTCAGGTCGTGCCTCTGCTTGTCATCACGCCGCTGACCTTTCTCGGCGGCAGCTTCTACTCGATCAGCGTGTTGCCGCCGCTCTGGCAGACGATTACCCTGTTCAATCCCGTGGTCTATCTGGTCAGCGGCTTCCGCTGGAGCTTCTTCGAGGTCGCCGATGTGAACGTGGCCGTGAGCCTGGCGATGACAGCCATATTCCTGGTCGCGTGCCTGGCGGCCGTGGGGTGGATCTTCAGGACCGGCTATCGACTCAAGAGCTAGGCGCGGGTTCAACCAGACTGGAAATGCTGACGAGACCGGCTATTCCCCTTTGACGGTAGCCGCCTTGATGATCGGCCACCACTTCTCGATCTCGGCCTTATGGTAGGCGCCGAGCGCTTCGGGAGTCTGCTCGTCGCGCGGCGGAATTTCCGCCCCAAGATCGACGAACCGTTGCCGTAGAGCCGGATCGGCCAAGGCCTCGACGACCGCGGCATTGAGCTTGGCGATGATGTCCTTCGGCGTGGCCCTGGGCGCCCAAAGCGCCAGCCAGTTCGAAATGTAGAAGCCTGGCAATCCCGCCTCGTCGACCGTCGGAATATCGGGCGCCGCGGTCAAGCGGCTCTTGGCCGTGACCGCATAGGCCTTGATGCTGCCGGCACGCACGAGCGCCAACGCATTGGCGGCCTGATCCATCCTCATGTCGATCTGCCCGGCGAGCAGGTCCTGCATCGATGGGCCGCCGCCGCGATAGATCACGACCTGAAAGCGCGTACCCGTTTCCTGCCGGAAGAAGACGAAGGCGATGTGAGTTGCGCTGCCGGCACCGGCGGTTCCAGCGGAGGCCTTGTCCGGGTTGGCCTTCAGCCAAGCGATCAATTCCTTCAAGTCACTTGCCGGCATGGCTTTCTTTGCCACGAACACCATCGGATTGGAGACGACCAGGGATATCGGCTCGAAATCCTTCAGCACGTCATACTGGAGCGGGAGGACGGCCCCGTTCACGACGTGGGTGGCCCAGCTGCCAAGAATGAGCGTGTAGCCATCGGGCGCGGCGTGGGCTACCCGGCTGGTGCCGATGCTGCCCCCTGCTCCGGTGACGTTTTCGATCAGCACGGGTTGACCGAGCGATATCCGCATGCGCTCGGCGAGGATGCGGGCGATGACGTCCCCCGCTCCGCCCGCGGCGAACGGCATGCCGATCGTGATCGGACGCGACGGATAGAGCTGCGCCGGCGCCGGGCTCACGCCGGTGATGCCGGATATGGCCGTGACGAAGGCAAACAGAAGCACCCGTTGCCTGATCATGGCTGCCCTCTATCCAGTCTCCGGGCCGCCGCAAGCGAGGCCGATGCGACATGCAAGCAATGCCATCCCGCACCGCTCATTCGATCACCTCGTCGGCGCGCGCGAGCAGCGCCGGCGGCAGGTCGAAACCGAGTGTCCGGGCGGCAGTGAGGTTGATCACCAACTCGAATTTGGTCGAAGGCACGACCGGAAGGTCGGCGGGCTTCTCGCCCTTGAGGATGCGGCCGGCGTAGACGCCGACCTGGCGATAGGCCTCGGTGATGCTGGCGCCGTAGCTCATCAGGCCGCCGGCCGCAGCGAAGCCACGAAATGTATAGATCGTCGGCACGGCATAGCGCGCGGCCAGCGCAACGATCTTCTCGCGCCAGTTGATGAAGAATGGATCATTGCCGACGAGAAGGGCGTCGGCGCGCTGTTGGACAATCGTCATGAACGGCGCGTCGAAGCCATTTTCGTTGCTCACATTCAGGATGAGGGTCTTCATCCCGATGGCGCGCGACGCCGCCTCCACCCTGGCCTGTATCCCCGAAGTCGGATTGTTCGGGTTGACGAGCACCGCGACCATGGAGGCCTTGGGTATCAGCTCGCGCAACAGCTCCAGTTGCTTTGGCGCCAGGGCAACGGCATTCAGGCTCACGCCCGTCAAGTTGCCGCCTGGTCGGCCAAGGTCGTCGACAAGACCGGCTGTGACCGGGTCGCCGCCGATCTCGAAGACCACCGGAATAGCTGAAGTCGCCCGCTTGACCGCGAGCGCCGAGGCGGTGCCGCCGGTGGTGGCGATCACGGCCACCTGCCGGCGGACCAGATCGGCGACCAACCTCGGCAGCTGATAAACTTGATTCTCCGCCCAGCGGTATTCGATCGCCACGTTCTGGCGCTCGACATAGCCGGCCTCGTTCAGCCCGCGCCGGAATGCTGCCACGCGGCCGAGGAGCGGGTCCGGCGCTGTGCTGTTGAGAAATCCGACCACCGGCATTGCGGGCTGCTGCGCAGGCGCGGCGAGCGGCCAGGCGAATGCCGCGCCGCCAAGCCCCGCGATGAATTGCCGCCTTCCGATGGTGGCTGTCATCTGAACCCGCCTTTGGGATCCCATGCAATGCAGGGAAAGTTACCATGCTTCGGTTGCGCGTTCCATGATTGGTTCAAGGGGGATCAACAAGGATTAGGGGTACGGGCGGGGCCGTGTGCCCTCGTTTCTGACGCTCATTCAGCACCAACCCAGCATGCCGGTAATTCACCGACGGCGATCACCGGCACATCGCAGAAGAAAAGGGCCCGCGCGGAGGCGGGCCCTTCGACGGTGAACGTCCGACGCTTCAGTTGGGCAGACGGAACGCGAGGTATTCGCCCGAGTAGCTGCCGCCGCTGACGGCCACCACGATGTACTGCTTGCCGTCCACCATGTAGGTCATCGGCGAGCCGCTCTGGATCGCCGGCATCAACACGGCGCCGACCTGCTGGCCGGTCGCCTTGTCATAGGCCCGCAGCATTGCGCCGCGCGGATGCTCAGGCGTCGTCGTGACCTGCGGGTCACCCATGACGACCAGGGTCTTGGTGACCAGCAAGCCGACGCCCGAGGCCTGCGCCTGGCCGGTCTTCGGGATGTTGAGCCCCTTGAGCGCGGCGTGATTGCGGACGCCGTCGGGAGTATCGCCGTGCGGCGTCTGCCACTTCACCTGGCCCCGATCGAGATCGACGGCCGAGAGCAGTCCGTAAGGTGGTTTCACGATCGGCAGCCCCTGGACGAGCGGTAGACCGCCCGGGAATGCGGGCGGATTTCCCGCACCCGGGTTCCTGGCTTGGCGCGCCCGTTCCGCGGTCTGCGGCGCTTCGGCCGCACAGCAGTCGCCAGGTCCCAATATCTCTCGGAACTGCTGTCCAGCGATCCCCGCAAGGTAATGTATATCCGAATACTCTCCCGGCGGTTGGACCAGCGTTCGCACGCCGACGATGTTTCCAGTCGGCATGAAGGCGGTGTGGGTCTCCGGATCGTACCCGAAGCCGGGCCAGTTGGTCGCCGTGCCGCTGATGATCGCGCCGAGGATGCCATTGACGTCGCCGAGAACTCCCGGCGCGAACGCCGAGGGCGCCACCTTGTAGCGCTTGAGAAGCTCGAGCGCCTGCGCCCGCAATTCAGGCGTGAAGTCGATCACATCGTCCGGAACTTTCAGAAAGTTGCGGGCATAGCGCAGCGACTCGGGCGGATGCGGCTGGGTCGCGGCGGTCTTCTCGCCCGGCACGTCGGACTGCGGCACCGGCCGTTCCTCGATCGGCCACACCGGCTGGCCGGTCACGCGATCGAAGACGTAGAGCCACCCCTGTTTGCTGGCGACCGCGACCGCCTTGACCGGGCGGCCGTTGACGTTGATGTCGGCCAGAATCGGCGCCGACGTCATGTCCCAATTCCAGATCGGATGATGCACGAACTGGAAGTGCCACTTGCGCACCCCCGTCTTCAGATCGACGGCCACCAGGCTCTCGGCGAACAGGTTGCTGCCCGGCCGATGGCCGCCGTAATAGTCCGACGTCGGTGTCTCCACCGGGATGTAGACCAGGCCGAGCTCTTCATCGACGGTGATGTGCGCCCAGACGCCGGTGTTGCCGTTGATCGCCCAGGAATTGTTTTCCCAGGTCTCGTTGCCGAACTCGCCCGGCCCCGGGATGGTATTGAACCGCCAAAGCTGCTTGCCGCTCCTCACGTCGAAGGCGCGCACCAGACCTTTGGTGTTGTTATGGGTGGGGACGGTCGCGCCCTCGCGCATGGAGGACCCCACGATCACCACGTCCCCGGCCACGGTCGGCGCCGCATGGATGCCGATCTCGCCGCTCTCCAGATCGATCTGCTCATTGACCCCTTTCACGACTCCAACCTTCAGATCGAGGATCCCGTCGGTGCCGAAGGAGCCGATCACCGCGCCGGTCTTGGCATTGAGCTCGACGAGGCGATACCCCGTGGTCACGTAGATGATACGCTCGTCGCCCCGGCCATCGGTCCAGTAGGAGACGCCGCGTCCCGACAGCTGCCGCGCGGAGTTTACGGCGCGCTGCCCTTCGCGCAGGCTATGCGACCAGATCAGCTCGCCGGTCTTGGCGTCGAGCGCGATGACCGAGCGCCGGGTGCCGGCGGTCGTATAGAGCACGCCCTTGACCATGATCGGCGTACCCTCCAGCTTGTATTCCGGATAGGGGCCGAAATTGTCGGTCTTGAAGCGCCAGGCGACTTCGAGCTTGTCGAAGTTCGCGGCGTTGATCTGATCGAGGGGCGAATACCGGGTGAATCTCAGGTCGGCGCCATTGGTCGGCCATTCGCCGTTCTTGGTCGAAGGTTGGCCTTGGCCGGTGAACTGCTGCGGAGCCGGCGTGCCGACAAAGACCTGCCCCGCGACCTGCGACGCGGCCCACACGAGCCCGGCCATGGTCAACGCTGGCACCGCTACCGATAGGACTAATTTTCGCGACATCGTTCACTCCCCGGGTTGTGACGGACGATTTTCCCTGACACGCGGATGTCATTGAAGAAGAGGGTGGAATGGTAGGCCAAAACGGGTCCGGCTCCAACGGCCAAGTGGCGCTAGCCGCAGCCGGTAGGGCGGGTTAGCCGAAGGCGTAACCCGCCGCTCTGCGGGGATCGGCGAATTGCGCGTCGCTAACCGACCTACCGCCGCTCTCCCGAGGGATGGCGGATTACGCTCCGCTAATCCGCCCTGCCAATTTCGACGAGTCCAACCTGATTGGCCAGGCTGTTGGCGAGCGCGACGTTGCCATCGGGGGTCACGTCGACGTTGCGCACGATGTCGCCACCGCCCGGGATCGTCCAGGTCTGGAATTTCTCGGTCTTTGGGTCGAAGCGCACGATCGTGTTCGGCTTCGCGTTGGATTCGTTGTACCAGATTGCGCCCTTGGTGAAGGCGATGCCGTAAGGCTGCGACTGCGGGCCACTCGGCGACTGCCACTCTTTCACCTGCCCGGTTGACAGATCGAGCCGGCCCAGGAAGCCGCGGGCGAAATCGGAGTAATAGACGATGTCGTCGCTCGCGAGCGCCAGCCGCCGCGGGCGCGCGCCCGTATCCGGCAGCGGGTATTCCCTGACCGCCAGGGTCTTCGGGTCGATGGTCGCGATCTTGTTGGTGCCGAACAGCACCACGACCGGAATGCCCTTCGAATTGACCATCAGGCCATAAGGCCGCGAGTTCGGCGTCGGCGACTTGATGATCTTGATCTTGCCGGTCTTGGGATCGAGCCGTCCCATGACGTTGGCGACCTGCGCCGTGAACCAGAGGATGCCGCTCGGATCGAAGTTGA
>WNFT01005119.1_pt1 | contig 11453 bp, 10 predicted proteins | sample 5400191 | NCBI WGS metagenome assembly WNFT01 (sample SAMN13153359, study PRJNA577476) | soil metagenome | isolation source: 80 cm saprolite under Madrone tree | place: USA:California | collected 2016-06-14
ATCGATTTCATCGTGATTGCGCGCGATAAGTGTGCCCATCTCGCTGCGCGCCATCTGAATGCTGTTCTTGGTAGCATCCAAATCGCTCTTCACGCCGGTGACATCGCCGTTCAGCCGATTGACGTCTTCGCTGTTCGCCTTGGTCGCGAGCTCGGCCTTCACCGATGTCGCCAGGTTGGTGACTTTCTGATCGACCGCGACGGTCGCCTTTTTGTTCTGCTTGCGCGCCACCATTAGATCGGCGTGTGTAACGTTCAGCTTGTCCGTGACCACCTTCACGTCGCTTTGCAGTTGCTGGTTGATTTCGTCTTCCTTTGCCAGCCGCTGAATCAGCGCGTCATTGGATTGCTTTATAGACGCCTGGGTGTTCTGCTCGATCCCCCGTGCTTGATTGAGTGCGCTCCAGCCTATACCCAGGCTCAACAGCGAGACACCACCCAGCACTGCCACTGCCAGACCGACCCAACGGGGAGTACCGGTTGTGTGCGCGATGGCCGAATTTTGAAAGTCGCTCATATACTTTCCTATCTCCTTTTGGCTTTCGCCCTGTACCCCGGTATTGTGCACCCACTCCGCCAAAGGCCGAAAGCCCCAGAGATATGCGCTAAGGCATGGAGAATCTTAAGTTTACATGGATCAAGGAGGCTCAGGAGGAGGAAGTATAGAAGTACTAGAACCAGTAAAGATTACGCTGTCTACTGCGCAAACGTAATTTTTGCAGTTGCGCAGAGCTACTACGGTTCGGCCCCACTAGTTTGTCAAGTCGTCGGCAAACGCGAGGTCCTGGAGCCGCAGACAGAAAAACGCAACCTCTTATGTAGCAATGATTTAGATGAAGGCTCGACTACGCAGCCTGAATGGCCGGTTCGACTTCTGACGGTCGTTCGGCAGTGAAATAGCGATCGAGCGTGTTCACCGCTGCGTCCAGAACCAGATGACAGTCCGAGCAAGTTTCTAGGTGACGCTGAATCTCAGTCTCTACAGACTGCGACAGGCGGCCCTCTAAGTACCAACAAATCAAATGGATAGTATCCCTACAACTCATAGCCCCGTCCCTCAGTTCCACGGCAACTGCAAGTAACCTGTCCTAAGGTTATGCACTTCGTGCGCCAATCTCCCGCAACCGATCCGGTGGATTAACAGCTGTTAAATCAAATGTTTACGGACAGTGACACAAACGGGACGGATTTCGCACTGTGTAATTTTTAAAAAAGATTGCACTCCTCTGGGTCGAAGTGTGCAGAATCTCCCCAGAAAATCGTTATCGTAAAGGAGTAACGCTCATCTCCCGCAGCGCGGCGATGCGATCCTCCAGCGGCGGGTGGGTGCTGAACAGCGAAGAGAGCGTGCCGCCGCCGAAGAAGGGCTTCACGATGCACAGCGCCGACGTTGACGGCGAAAGCGAAGTCGTGGGAATGCGCTGATTGTAGGCACCCAGCTTCTCGAGTGCACTCATCAAGCCGTAGGGCTGGCCCACCATACGCGCCCCCGTTTCGTCGGCAGAAAACTCGCGCTGCCGCGAAAGACCGAGTTGCAGCAGCAATGCGCCGAAAGGCGCCAGAAAAAACAGCAGCAGACCGAGAATGCCGGAGCCGCCGCCGCGATCTCGATCGTCGCGGCTCCCGCCGCCAAACCACGCACCCCAGTGCGCGATCCAGGTAATGGCTCCCGCAAGCGTCGCCGCAATCGAGCTGATCAGAATGTCATAGTTTCGAACGTGCGAAAGTTCGTGAGCGATGACACCTTCGAGCTCGTCATCATTCATGAGTTGCAACAGGCCTTCGGTCACGGCGACGGAGGCATGACGCGGGTTCCTGCCAGTGGCGAAGGCGTTCGGCGCGGCTTCCGGAATTACGTACAGCTTCGGAACCGGCAGGTTCGCTTTTGCCGCGAGGCGCTCCATCACGGCGTAGAGCCGAGGCAGCTCTTCCCGCGAAACAGGCCGCGCGCCGCTGGAGAGCAAGGCAATTTTGTCCGAGAAAAAATAGGCGAACGCATTCGTGCAGATGGCAATTCCCAGACCCAGAGTCATTCCGTTTCGCCCGCCGACGTACTGGCCCACCAGCATCAGGAAGAGCGTGAGTGCTCCCAGCAGAAAGGTAGTTCGAATAACTCTCATTGTGCCCCTTGTCTCTTGTTACGTCCGAACAACCCTAAATCTTACCTCTTTCGGTGAAACGGGGAGTGCCCAACACCGCTACGCCTGTATCCATTAGATTCGCGCGGCCGCTGCGGGTTGTTTCGCCGGCACGCGTTCGAACCGCATGGTGTCCTTCTGTCCGTCGCGGTCCACGCGCACGTGATCGCCGGGCAGGATTTTACCTTCCAGAATCTGCAGCGCCAGCGGATCCTGAATCAGTCGCTGAATGGTCCTGCGCAGAGGCCGCGCGCCGTATGCCGGATCGTACCCTTCGCTCAGCAACAGCTCTTGCGCCGCGGGCGTCAGCTCCAGTGTAATCTTCCGCTCCGCAAGCAGCTTCTCCACATTCTTCAGCAACATGCCGACGATGCTCTTCAACTGCTCCTTCCCGAGCGGATTAAAGATCACGATCTCGTCAATCCGGTTGATGAACTCCGGCCGGAACGAAGCGCGCAATGCCTCCATCGCTTCCTTCCGTGCGAGCTCCGGATCTTTGCTGGACAATTCGAAGATGGCCGTCGAGCCCACATTGCTGGTCATCACCAGCACGGTGTTCCGGAAGTCCACGGTACGGCCCTTGCCATCCGTCAAGCGGCCGTCTTCGAGAATTTGCAGCAGCACGTTGAACACATCCGGATGCGCCTTTTCGATTTCATCGAACAGGAGGACCGAGTACGGATGACGCCGGACTTGTTCCGTGAGCTGGCCGCCTTCTTCATAGCCAACGTAGCCTGGAGGCGCGCCGATGAGCCGCGAGACGCTGTGCTTCTCCATGTATTCGCTCATGTCAATGCGGATCATCAGCTTTTCGTCGTCGAAGAGAAATTCCGCCAGCGCCCGCGCCAGCTCGGTTTTTCCCACGCCGGTCGGGCCGAGGAAAATAAACGAGCCGATGGGCCGCTTGGTGTCCGAGAGTCCCGCCCGGCTGCGCCGCACGGCGTTAGAAACGCGCGCCAGCGCATCGTCCTGTCCCACCACGCGCTGCCGCAGACGCTCTTCCATGTGCACGAGCTTTTGCACTTCGCCTTCCAGCAAGCGCCCCGTGGGAATTCCCGTCCACTTGCTCACGAGTTTCGCGATGTCTTCTTCGTCGACCTCTTCCTTCAGCATCGGAGTGCCCTTTTGCACCGATGCGAACTGTTCCTCAGCCTGTTTCAATTCCCGCTCTGCCGCGGCCATTTTGCCGTAGCGGATTTCCGCTACCTTGGCCAATTCGCCGGCGCGCTCATACTTCAGTTCTTCCGATTTCAGTTGATCGATTTGCTCTTTCAACTTGCGAATCTTGCCGATCGCTTCTTTCTCCGCCTGCCAGCGCGCCTTTCTGCCACTCGAATCTTCCTTGAGCACCGCCAGTTCTTTTTCAATCTGAGCTCGGCGCTCTTTCGAATGCGCGTCCTTCTCCTTCAGCAGCGACTGGCGTTCAATTTCCAGCTGCATGATTCGCCGCTCGATTTCATCGATTTCCACGGGCAGGGAATCAATCTGCATGCGCAGGCTGGCGGCGGCTTCGTCGATGAGATCGATGGCCTTGTCCGGCAGGAAGCGGTCCGAGATGTAGCGGTGCGATAGCGTTGCCGCCGCGATGATGGCTGCGTCCTTGATCCGCACGCCGTGATGCACCTCGTAGCGGTCTTTCAATCCGCGCAGAATCGCGATGGTATCCTCGACCGTGGGCTCCTCGACGAGCACCGGCTGGAAGCGGCGTTCCAGCGCGGGATCTTTTTCGATGTGTTTCTTGTATTCGTTGAGCGTCGTTGCGCCGATGGCGCGCAACTCACCCCGTGCGAGCGCCGGCTTCAGCATGTTGGAGGCATCCATCGCTCCTTCCGCCGCGCCCGCCCCCACCAGCGTGTGCAGTTCGTCGATGAACAGAATGATCTGGCCCTCGGCTTCGGTAATCTCTTTCAGCACGGCCTTCAGCCGGTCTTCAAATTCGCCGCGGTACTTTGCGCCCGCCACCAGTGCCGCCAGGTCCAGCGCCACGAGCCGCTTGGTTTTCAAAACGTCAGGGACGTCGCCGGCAATGATGCGCTGCGCCAGGCCTTCCACAATGGCGGTTTTCCCCACGCCGGGCTCGCCGATCAGCACCGGATTGTTCTTGGTGCGCCGCGCAAGGATTTGCATCACGCGGCGGATTTCCTCATCGCGTCCGATGACCGGGTCCAGCTTCTGCCGCCGCGCCAGTTCCGTCAGGTCGCGCGAGTATTTCTCCAGTGATGCGTATGTGGCTTCGGGATTCTGCGAAGTCACGCGCTGTGTTCCGCGCACGCTCGTCAGCGCCTGCAAAATTGCTTCGTGCGAAGCTCCCTGGCGTTTCAAAAGTTGACCTGCAGGATCGCGCTCCTGCTTTGCAATGGCCAGGAAGAGATGCTCGGTCGAAACGTATTCATCCTTGAAATTGGCCGCCTCTTTGAAGGCCCGCTCGAGAACCTCGTTCAACGCCTTGCCCATGTGCTGCTGCGCGAAGCCTTGAACTCTTGGCAGCTTGCCAATCTCTTTTTCGATTTCCTGCGCCAGGAGTTCGCCGCGAATTCCCAGGCGCGCCAAAAGCGGCGGCACCACGCCGTCGGCTTGCGCAGCCAGCGCCGCGAGCAAGTGCATCGGCTCAACTTGCTGGTTTTCGTGCCCGGCAGCGACTTCCTGCGCAGCCCGTACGGCCTCCTGCGCCTTGACCGTCATTTTTTCAAATCGCAACATAACAACCTCGTTTCCAGCGCATTCTGCAGAAAAAGGGCTGGCGTGATGCCCAGCCCTTCTCTCTTACCACAGTTTCTTGCGAATTACTTCCCTGCGGCAGCGGCCATCGCCGGAGTTCCGACGTTGACCTTGATCTGCTTGGGCTTGGCTTCCTCACGCTTCGGGATGGTCAGCGTCAGCACGCCGTTTTGGTATTCCGCCTTGATGGTTGTCCTCGTCCACCTTTTTTTCGAACTTGCGCTCCCCGCGGATCGTCAGGATGTTGTTCTCCACGCGGCTGTCCAGATCCTTGGGGTCAATGTCCGGGAGATCGGCCTTAACCACCAGCTCGTGCTCGGTCTCGTAGATATCTACCGCCGGAGCCCATGTGGTGAGGCTGCCTTCCTCGCCAGTTCAGTCGAGGGAGTCACTGAACAGGCGATTAATTTGGTCTTGAAGTGTGGTTAACCCGCGAGAGGGTTCCCACCGAGTAAGTATTCTCATTTCTAATGCACCTCCATAATGGTTATTGCAGCGAAATCATAAAATATGAGTGCTCTGTTGTTAAGTGCAATTTTTGACCTCCTCAGTTCTTACGCAACTCTATTTGTATCAATATCTTAACAAAACTAATAAGCTCCCCTCTCTACTCGAATACTGGCATCACGCTCGCCCCTCAAGGCCCTAGGTCGTAACTTCCTCTTTCGTTTCCTGGCGTTAGGCAGAATCCTGCTAGACTCCTCGCTTTATGCGACTGGACGAGCTCGATTATTACCTGCCGAAAGGGCAGATCGCTCAGCGGCCACTGGATCGCCGCGACGCTTCGCGACTTCTCCTCTTGGACCGGGCCACCGGCCGGTTCGAAGATCATCGGTTTCTTGAATTCTGCGAACTTCTTCAAGGCAACGAACTCCTCGTCCTCAACAATGCGCGCGTCATCCCTGCCCGGCTCTTCGGGAGGCGCGCCGGGATTCATTCCCAGCCTCCCTCCCGGGCCTCGCGTTCCGAGCATCTTAGCGGCAACGTGGAAGTCTTTCTGACTCGTCAGCTCGCTTCCGATACTTGGGAAGCGCTGGTTCGGCCGGGAAGAAAGATGCACACCGGTGAACGCGTTTTATTTGGGGATGGCGAACTTGAGTGCGAGGTGCTGGCACGCGGGGAACTCGGGTTGCGCACGCTGCGATTCGTTTCTCACGGCCAACATGCCATTGGAGAACATCTCGAGCGCCTCGGCCACGTGCCGCTCCCGCCGTATATCGATCGTGCCGACGAAATCTCTGATCGCGAGCGCTACCAGACCGTGTTTGCCAAAAATCCTGGCGCCGTTGCCGCACCCACGGCGGGTTTGCACTTTTCAAATCAAATGTTAGAGAAAATTCGCGCGCGCGGTGTGGAGATTTGTGAGCTGACGCTTCACGTGGGTCTTGGCACGTTTCAACCCATTCATAGCGAAACTCTGGAAGGCCACGTGATGCATGCCGAAGCGTATGAAATTCCGCCGGACACTGCAGCTCGCATCCAGTCCGCACGCGTTGCCGGCAGGCCTATCCTCGCTGTCGGCACCACCGTGGTCCGCGCGCTGGAAGACTCCGCGCGTCGCGCTGCCGATGCGGGCTCGTTAAGTCTTGTAGTTGCTGGAAAGGCCGACGCACAATTGTTCATTGTGCCGGGTTTTCCGTTCCGCGTAGTGGAAGGCCTGCTTACAAACTTTCATTTGCCGCGTTCGACGTTACTTGCTCTTGTGGCTGCGTTCGCGGGACACGAGCATGTTCTTGCCGCCTACCGGCATGCGGTCGAAGCGGGCTACCGCTTTTACAGTTACGGCGACTGCATGTTGATTCGCTGATTCGCGCGTGGAAAGGGATGTTTCGTGGTTTACCGCGAGGCGACAAGCAGGGAGGCCGCAGAAGAAAGCGGCCTCCCTCTCGTCCCAAGGAAAGGAGTCACGGAATCTCCCCGGCTATTCGCTGAAAACAAAAACACGGGTCTGGCCCGCGAAGCGAACTTCCTTCACTTGCCCGTTCTCGCTGATCAGCAAGGAGTCGTAGGAGGACTTGGTGCTGCGGTCTTCCCAGCGGCCTTCGGATTCGGCAACGATCTCCTTGCCCTTCTGGACGGTGGCTTTCGTGCCTTCGATCTGCAAACGGTATTCACCGGCTTTCAGTTCGGACTTGCCGAGCTTTGCGTTTTGGGAAACGGTGATCGTCTTTGCAAAAGGCTTCGCGAATGCCGGTACCGTCAAGGCGATAGCGGCCAGTAAAGCGATGCTGCGGAGGAACAATTTGGCTTTCATGCGTGTGAACTTCCTTTCGGTCAGGATCGAGTCAGCCGCACGGCGGGCTGCTGCTGGCTAGATGGAGTTGACACGCGCGCTGCGGGCGAGTACTCTCGCCCGGAAGACACCTCTTCTTCCTGCACTAACGGCCGGAAAGACTGCGTGTCATAGCCCCGCGGCTGCCACCGCGGGGTTTTTTCTGAATCTCACCCAGAGCAGCCGCATAACGGACTGCACCTGTATAGACGAGTGGCGCCTCGCGAATGTTTCGTCGCTTCGGCCTCAAATTTTTCGCCCCGCCTCTCAAACGTAAGCCGCCGCCATCCGGACATCTCTCGGCATCCGCCTGTACCCTCCTCTGTCTCTAAACATCTCCTAAATTAATCGTTTTTCAAGACGACCAATTTCCGCGTGCCGCGTCGGAGATAGCACGGCGTTTGTGCATTGCACCGTGCATCGCCTCGCTTGTTCATCTATACTCTGTCACCGATACTCAACGTCAATTTATGGATACCCGGGATGCGGATTCTCGTTCTTAGCGACCTTCACGCCAACGTTACAGCACTAGACGCCGTACTCGAAGCAGCCCATGGCCGCTGGGAACAGTCCGTGTGCCTCGGTGATGTGGTCGGCTACGGCCCGGATCCCAATGAGGTCACCGCACGCCTGCGCCAGCTTGGCACACAGACCATTCGCGGTAATCACGACAAAGCAGTGGCCGGCGTTATGCCCACGGACGACTTTAATCCGGTCGCGAAAGCCGCTGTGGACTGGACGCGCGCCCAACTCACACCGGAGCACTTGTCCTGGCTAGCGGCGCTTCCGCCGGGCCCGCTCGCCACCGACGGCATCGTACTCGTTCACGGCGCGTTTCAGGATGAGGATGAATACGTCTTCACGCCCGCGCAGGCGCTCGACGGGCTCCTGGATTCCACCGCCGAAGTCACCTTCTTCGGCCACACGCATCACCAGGGCGGCTTTTCTTATCAAGACTCGCGGCTTGAAGTTCTCCAAATTCATCCGCGCCCCACCGAATCTTTTGCCGCACTGCGAATTGAAACGCCGCGCCGCTATCTCCTGAATCCCGGCTCGATCGGCCAGCCGCGCGACGGCGATCCGCGCGCCGCCTTTGCCATCGCGGACCTCGACCACCAAACCGTCGAATTCTGGCGCGTGCCCTACGACATCTCTTCCGTCCAGGAACGCATGCGCCAGGCCCGCCTTCCGGAACCCCTGGTCCAGCGGCTAATGCTCGGCCGCTAATCTTCAGTTTTTATTCCTACTTTAGAAATTCACAAAATATATAGTTGATGAGATACGTCTATCCCTTATAATTCGGCGCGTGGAATTCGCCGCCGAACTGCAAGCCAGTCTTCAGGAGTTCACGGCCTCCGGAATCGTCGAAGTGCGCGAGAACGGCGGCCGCCTCGCGCCCTTTTCCGGCATGTCCTGGGAAGTGCGCGGCGCCGGTGAGAAGCCGCTGCTTCATTTGTGGTCCGAGCAATTCAATCTCACGCGGCGAGTCCTCGCCATCACCGATCATTCCGAGCGCCGGCTGGCGCTCGCCGTGGAACGCTTTGGCCGGTCAAAACCGGATCGTCTGGAATTTATCCGCAGGGATTTCGAGCGCAGCGCCAGCGAGCTGTCCCGGGGAGAATTTCGCGAGCGGCTGGCGCGTCTCCTTGCCGAGCAATTCCCGGATGAAACCATCGAATCGCTGACCGTTTCTCCGGATCTGGAGCATTCTCTCTCCGGGAACTACGCCCGGGGACTTCTCCGGCGCGGGTCCGCTTCGGTCGCTGTGCTGGCAGTGCCGGACGGCGAGTCCGCCGACACGGCCGACAACAGCCTCACGTTTGCGTTGCTCTGGTTGACGCGAGCGCGCCAGGGAAATCAGCGAGGAACGATTGGAGCTCTGCGCCTGATTCTTCCCAAGGGCGCCGGCCGCACCATTGCGCGCCGTCTCGCCGCACTCGAGCCCCACTGCCCGGTCGAGCTGTATGAGCGCGATCCAGCGCTCGAAACTCTGGAAAAGATCGATCCGCGGCGTGCGGCAAATCTCGATGCCTGGCTCGTGCCGCGTCGCGAGTCCGAGGCGCTCCTGGATCGCGCGCGGCCCGCACTCGCGGAGATTCTCGCTCTGGCCCCGCGCGCCGCGACGATGCATCCCGTCACGCCATCCCGCGAAGTCTGGCTCCGTTTTCGCGGCCTTCCGTTTGCCCGCTGGGCTGACGGGCGCGTGTCTTTCGGCATCAGCGATGTTCGCGAGGATCTCAACGCGGCCTCACGCCCCGCTCTGAACCGTCTCCTGCACGACCTTGAATTGCATCGTCATCCGTTTGCCAGCGATACCCGCCATCCGCTTTACCGCGCGCAAGCCGAACGCTGGCTGGAATCCATCGTTCGCGAGGATGTCACCCGCGTGGATGCCGCGCTCGATCCGTGCTTCGTAAACGCTCAAGTTTTCGCCAACGCTGGCGGCGAACACGGGATTCTCGATCTCCTCACCGTCACGCGCACGGGTCGGCTCGCCATCATCGAACTGAAAGCCAGCGAGCACATCCATTTGCCCTTGCAGGCCGCCGACTATTGGCTGCGCATTCGGCGCCATCTGCATAGCGGAGAGATCGCTCGTTACGGCTATTTTCCCGGCGTCGAATTGCAGCAAACGCCTCCGCTCGTTTACCTGATTGCGCCCGCCTTGCGATTTCATCCCACCACCGACGAGCTCCTGAAATATCTCTCGCCTGAACTGGAGATCGCTCGCGTCGGCCTCGCGGAAAGCTGGCGCCGCGGACTCCGCATCATGATGCGCCAGTAGAGATTTGCCGCGCGGCAATCGCCGTGGATGAACGAACGCATTTTTCCACAAACATTTTCTTCCTCGTAATTTTTCCGCCCTCTTCCTCGTTCCGCACGTAGAATAATGCCCCCGGCAGATAGGGCATGGACCGTGACAATTGCAGATTTCTCAATCCGGATTCGTCAGGCAGGTATGGTCTCGCTCGTGGATGTCTCGGGCCGGCTGACCTCGTTCGAAACCGGAGCGCTTCGCGATTCCATCTCCGGACTTTTGAAGCAGAGTCACAAGGGCATCATCCTGAACTTGACCGATTTGCAGTATCTGGATAGCTCGGGAATCGGCGAGCTCGCGCGCGTTTACGTTTCCGTAGTCAAACAAAGCGGACAGATGAAAGTAATCGGCTTGTCGTCCAAAATCGAAGAAGTTCTCAAAATCACGCACCTCTATCAGGTCTTCCCTGAATTTCCCGATGAGGAAGCGGCGTTGCAAAGCTTTCCAGAAAATCGCCCGAAGCGATAATAGAAAACCATTAGCTGTGAAAATTTGCGCTGAAAAGGAGAGAAGCGGTTAGAGCCTTCGCCCTAACCGCCTCCCGGGGTGTGTCCTCGAAGTGGTATTGATAACTTAGATGTACGGGAACAAAAAAGGTTTCCTTCCATCTAAACTTTTCTTAAAAAATCGATTTAGCTGCGGAAATCCTAGTAAAACAAATACTTACGCCACCGCTCGTCCCGGTGTCCGATCAAGCGCATGAGCTGCCGGGAGGTATGCAAGGTAAACGGTCGGGGCCTCCGCGCCAGTTTCAGGCCGGCCTCTTCGGGTGTCCGGTCGCCCTTCCCGTTGTTGCAGCGGTAGCAGCAAGCCACCAAATTTTCCCAAGAAGAGCGCCCGCCCCGCGACCGCGGCACCACGTGGTCCAGCGTCAATTCCGAACTGGGAAACACGTTCCCGCAGAACTGACACGTATTCCGGTCGCGCAGCAAAATATTTTTCCGCGAAAGCGCCCGGCTCTGCTGCGGAATGTGCCGGTAGGCCAACAGGCGAATCACCGACGGCACCCGATGCGCATGCGATGCCGAATGCACTTCCGAATTGTGTAATTCTTCCGCCTGCGCCACGCCCTTCAGCATCAGCACCATCGCGCGCCGCACCGCCGTCACGTTAATCGGCTCGTACGTCGCATTCAGGACCAGTACCGGCTCCTGCATCAGCGATGCACGCCGCCTCAAAAGCAAGTTGTGGGATCTACTGCCTGCGGGATCTTCGGCCCCGGACACAGCCGCGCCGGCCGCTTCGGGGGTGTAGCGCCCCCGGAAATCCACCGACTTTTGCCGGTTTGCGCCCATCGCGCGTTTCTCGGGTTACCACTCACTGGAGCTTGGCAGGGGGTTCCTCGCGGCCCGGGCTACCGTCAGCCCCACTACCGATTTGGCGCCCGCCTCCAGCAACGCTCGGGCACAGGCATCGAGTGTCGCCCCAGTGGTCAATACATCATCTAACAGTAAGACGCGGAGGTTGTCAACCTGGCTGCCGGGACGTGTGGCAAAAGCGCCACGCAC
>WNFT01012140.1_pt1 | contig 11452 bp, 8 predicted proteins | sample 5400191 | NCBI WGS metagenome assembly WNFT01 (sample SAMN13153359, study PRJNA577476) | soil metagenome | isolation source: 80 cm saprolite under Madrone tree | place: USA:California | collected 2016-06-14
GCGCGCTCGCCGAGGTCCAGAACCACCTGCGTGAATTGGCCTGGCACGAAGCTATTCTCCCGGAGAGCAGCGGCGAGCTTAACGGGCTGGGGCGGCGACGTGATTTGTGACCTTACTTCGAAGGGAAGCTCCTTGCCGAGGTCGTCGATGATGCGCAGGTCGGCGAGCTGATTTTCCGAATGCGAGAAAATTTCCCGGTCGAGGATTACGTAATTGAGAGCGTCCGCGCGCGGTGACTCAACGGCGCGGGAGTAGCGCCAAGAGCGCCAGGCGGAAGGAAGATCTGTGGAGACGGCCGAAGCACCAAGCGCGGCGAGCGCCAGCATTAGAGATAGGATACGGCGGGTCATGACGGAGAACGCTCGCGAGCGACTTTGCGCTGGTACAGGAAAGAAACGGTGAGCAAAACAAGGCCGAGGATAGCGAACGAGACGATGCGGTAGAAGCGTTCGAGAAAAGAGCTGTCGTAGATGAACACCTTGGCGACCACTAGTCCGAAGAGCACCAGCGCCTGCCAACGGAGCAGCGCAGATTCCCGCTTGACGCCAAGCGCGATCAGGCCGGAAGCGTAGGCGGTCCAGAGAAGAGATAGCGCGAGGTGCTGGGCGAGGCCGGAGTCAATGCCCAGGCCGGCGTGAGAGCCGAAGTGATCCCAGAGTTCAAGCGAGAGCGCGATCAGCGCGAACACGTTGATGGCGACAGCGAAAACGCCGAGAGCACTGAGTTCCTCGCCGCTGACAGAGGAGGCATGCTCGCGCGCGGCGTAAACGACAACACCGAAGCAGATGATCAGGACGGCGTAAGCGGCGAAGCGCTGATTGAACAGAAATTGCTGCGCAGGCAAAGGAAAAATGAGGAGCCGAGCAGCGGCAAGCGCGAGAAGGAAATAGCCTCCGGCGCGCAGGAGGCCAGTCATCGAACGGAAGCCGGTCCAGACGAGAATCGCGCCTTCGACGGCAAAGGCCCACGTGATCCATTTGCCGTCGAGGCGGATGGGAATCGCCAAGGTAGCAAAGGTCAGCGCCAGGCCGGCGAAGATTAATCGCGTCAGCGGCGATTCGCCGGTTTTCGGAGGCGGAACGAGACGCGCGACGAGTACATGCGCGGCGGACAAAGCCAGCACCACGAGCGTGAGCGGCCAGCGGTCCTGCGGCCAGAGCATGGTGTAGAGTGCACCGAAATACGCGAAGGAGTTCGCGAGGACCACCAGGATATCCAACTCACGCAGGCCAGAAAACCGCACGGTGCGGATGACGGGCAGCGCGGCGTAGAGAAAAAAGAAGAGCGTGGCAAAAATCACCGTGCGCTCGAGTTTGTCTGGACGATAAAACTCCGAGTACCAGCCCCAGAAATAGAATTGGCTGAGCAGGAAGGAAATGGGAGTGAGCCAGCGCCAGTCGCGGCGCAGTTCGATGACCAGAAGCCCGGCGCCAAGAATCAAGAGGTAGGTGAAGAGAACGACTTGCGCGTCCTTGCCCTCGCTGACGAGAATCGGTGTGAGAAAACCGCCAAAGAGAGAGAGCAGGGCAATGCGCTGCGAATTGCGGCCTAGAGCCACTGCGCCCATGCCCGCAGTGACGACAATCATGGCGTAAAAACCCACATCCAGGCTGAAGAGTTTGTAGTACTGGCAACCGGCCCAGATCGATAGATACATCACGGCGGCGCCGAGGCCGGCGATGCCTTCCGAAAAATAGGAATAGCCACGCTTCAGAAGCCAATGGCTCCAAGGGAGCATCGCGGCGCCCAGCAGAATTCCGATGCCTACGCGGCCGCTGGGGCCGATCCAGTTATTGTCAAACGCGTATTTCAGGAAGAACGTGACCGCGCCGATGATCGCGACAATTCCGATGCGGTTCAGCCAACGCCCGCCAATCAAGGTTTCCAGATCGAGACTGGACGAGGACTTTGGCTTTGAGCTGTGGAGCGGCGGCGCAGCGAACATATTGATCCGCGGTGGGGGTGAAACTTCGCGCGGCTGAGCGGGCCGTGGAAGAGAGGGCGGCGGTGGCGGTGAGGTTGGCACAGTGGCAGCCGTTGGGGGCTGGGGCGGAGGCGTGGGAACCGTTTGGGCAGGCGCTGGTTTCGATTCCTGGGAGCTGCCGGACTCCTGTGAGGAGAGCGACTTCTCGAGCGTTTGAAGACGCCGTTCCAGGTTGGATAGCCGGTCCCCAAGAATGAGCAGAGAGCCGCCGCGCAATTGTTCCCCGATTCTCTGAACGCGAACAAACGCGGCGATGGCGAGAATCGGAGTGATTACGATCCAGATGATTGCGAGGACGGCGAGTAGTTCCATATTAGAGGTGGGAGACTTACGACGGACGAATTAGAGCATACTTAGGTAATCCGAACAATCGGCGATCCCTGGGTGGGCAGCAGTTCTGACTCTTGCCCGGCGCATTTTTTTCTTGACATAAGCGAACAAAAAGCGAAGTATAGCAACGTCTGGTGGCGATACTAGCCCACAGTTTGAAACGATTTGGCCAGCGAGCCCATTAACATATTTGTTTTGTGTTGCTTAGGGAGCTCCCATTTTGGATATGGCCGTACTAGGAGATTCGTTTACATGTCAAAATGTGACTTGGGTACCATCGCTTTCGCGGCCGGGAAGGTGTCAAATGGTACAGGTCGGGGGATTAACGGACCTTCTGGACAGGCCGGTGCATCTAAGTTAGAGGACAAAGAACGCAGCAAGCGAAATATGCAGTCGCTGCCGGTGTTGAAGGGGTAGGGAATGAGGGATAGAGGAAAGATGAAGACCAAGGACAAGAGCCGGAAGTGGATGTGGATGTTCCTGGCGACGCTGGTTTCGCTGCAGATGTATTTTGTGTGGGAACTGCTGGCCGTATTTGCGCTGTTTGCACTGGGATTTGCGGCTGTCGCTTCCGTGGTCGGAAGCTTGTACATGCTGCACCGCTTCTGGGCATTGACTGTAGAGCGCATGGCCGACAGCCGGCATCCGGTTATGGTGGCTGCGCGGCAGGGCGTCTACGCGATCGAAGACGCGGCGCGCCGGCCCTTCCGCCGTCCGGGTTCAGCGGCAGCGCGCTAACTGAATTTACGATTTTCTGGCTCCGGCCAGAGCACACGCAGAGCTTGCCATCCTGCCTCTTTCAGGACTGACACAGTCTCTGCGGCAATAGGAACGAAGAAAAAAAGCCAGCCGTCCTGAGAGAACGGCTGGCCTTTTTCTTTGGTGCCGTTGAATTGAACGGCGCTCATCCGTTATTGCTAGTTGCTCGTTCGTCCGCCTCTTGTCGGTTATGCCGAAACCACCAATACATCATGGTCACAAAGTAAAAGGAGATCATCACGGTCGTGAGCGCCCTTAATTCCGCCTCCGTGAGCGCTAGATACTCTGCCTGCGTAAGCGCTCTCAGGATTCGCCCGCGACTCTCGAGGACGTATTGCCCATTTACGATTTCTGGCACGCCCCAGCCGTTCTGTACGGCCAACCAAACAAGGTGCGCAACGGCAATCAGCGAGAGTAACCAGGAACAGGGAGCGACCCAACTCGGCATGCCTCGGGCGAATCCCTTCCAGCAGAAGCTTGGTGCTCTCGACAGGGGATACTCAAGAACGTACATCGGCAGAACCATCGCCATCCATCCAGGGATCAATAAGAGGAACCCCCACGACAAAATCTTGTCCACTGGCGCACCGAAGAAACTGTACATGTAACCGAGAATGCAGGCGGCAATAACGCTTGCGGACAGAAACGCAAGAACCCTCCCAACTGGTGTCATGATCGCTGTATTACCCCTCCGAAATACAGATTGAGTGTCTGGCGAACTCTCCGTAGGTATTCGCTCCATCGTCAATGTGTGAGTGGATCGATGTCGGTGTCAGGAATTATTTCTCCTTCGTCCTGCTTGCGCGAGTCGGTGTCTGCTTCGAAAAGGGTTTTCCCATTGTCTTTGACGAGACCGTCCAAGGTCGATTTCGAATGTTCATCCACGGCGCTGACGGCGGCCACCAGGCAGGAGTAGAGAAAAGCCTTCATTCCCTTGCGGAATTGATCCGTGGAACGTTCAGCGGCACGGGCCACTTCGCTTTCCAATGCCAGGCGCCGCGCTTCGCAGGCAGCGCGACTCTCGGCATCGAGTGAGGAAAGGGCGGAGACCGCGCGCTCCGTGGTCTCGGCCAAGACCGCATTCACTTGCAGGTCCGTCTGCCGTTGAAATGCTCCCAGAGCGGAATTCACCGCGCTTTGCACCAGCGCCTGGACTTCCGCGGAGCGCGCATCAATCTTCATAAGCGCCTCCTGCGTCACGGCCTGGGTACTTTCCAGCATGAGTTCGTAGCGGCGATGAGCGGTGCGAGCGGTTGCTCCCTCGAACTCCGAGGTCGCGCGCCCCAACGCCTCCTTCAAGCGCGCGTGGAGCTGCGGCTCCCCTTCGCGCTGCATTCGTTCTAAGAATTCTTGCGACTTCGCCAGTTCGCGCCGCAACTCCCCAGCTTGTTTCTCCAATCGCTGCGCCATCTCCTCCGCCTGGCCACGGTACTTCTCCATTTGTTCTTTCCAGTGCGCGGCGACTTCGCCGGACAAGTCCTCTTTCGACGAAAGTTTCAACGCCTCCACTCGAGTAGGGAAAAGTTCTTCAATCTCGCGCACGCTGGAGTTGCGTACCTCATCAATCGAGTTGAGGGCCTCGCGCACCGCTTCATCAACTTTTTTGGCTACCGCCGCTTGCGCGGCTTTCTCGGCGGCTTGCTGTAGCTTTCCTTGCAGGGCGGCGATGAGTCCGTCCGGCGTGATGACCACGCGTTGCGGTTTGGGGGCCTCAGCCAGTTTTGGGGTTTGCGGCTTCGCAGAAGCAACGGGCGAGGGGGAAGGGAATGTGGCCACTTCGGCCATCTTGTGCTCCGCGATTACCGGCGGCTCTTCTAGGTTCACGGTCACGGGAGGGAGATCCAAAGCGGGCGCGGCCGCAGTGGCAAATTGCGCCATGCTCGTGCTCGTTCCTCGGGCGGTCATCCAATCCTGGGGCGGCGTGACGATTCCCCAGACATTTCCGGGGTATTCCAACTCCACGCCGACTTGCTGCAGTTCCCGCGAACTCTGCGAGGTGTGGACCGAACAAACCCTTGCGCGCGCCGCAGGGGGCTTGGGCTCCACATTCAATCCCACGGCTTGCAAGGTCACCCACGATCCGACGCCGTAGTCGTGCCGCGAAGGGTACCGGCATCCATGCAGATTCAGGCTGGTTGAGACGGTTCTTTCCACGAACGGCTCGCCCAGGCGGTTCTGACCGAAGACAATCAACGGGACAGACCGCTCGATGCGCATGCTGCGACGCGCATCCTCCCCCACGGAACGATCCGGAGGACTAATCAGAGGTGAATGGCTCACGTCTGCTCCAAAACGGTGCAGATCCTATTTCCGGCGGCTCCCACAGACGAGTTGTCCGGCTGAGGCAGTTTTTTCCGCGCGAATGCACATTCACTTCCGCATGATGCACTTTCCAGCGTGTCTATGCAGAGTGTGCCTCTCGCGGAACCCACGCGGCAGATGTTAACTGAACGTCGTTCTGTTGTCGATGTTTCCATGGCGGGTCCCGCGTGACAAGAATGTCAAACCCTGTGAACATCCTTCATCGCGAGCAAAGCAAAGTGCGCCGCGCCGTCAAGCAACGAGGCCGGCAATCATTTGCGGGATGCAGCAACCTCGATACAGCGGCGCGCCGTGCACATGCCCATCGCTTGAAGAGCTATGGAATCAGTTGACGATCGGGCCGGGGCCCTTGCCGGTAGCGGCTTTATCACCGATGTTAACCACGCCGTAGAAAAACTCATCCCCCTTCTTGATCAACACCGTGATGCGGCCGCCTGCGGGGATGACTATGTCTACGCCCGCCAGGGGCTCGGTGTCCGGCCTCCAAAAACGAAGGCGATAATCCTTCTTGTCCTTGTTCACGAAATGGACCCTGCCGATCCACGGTTCCACCTCAACTCTGCCGTAGGGGATTGGTTCTTGATTGCGGATAGTAATCGTTGCGGACCGGGGCAAGGTAGTTGTTTCTTTTGCTTTTGCTGTTCCTGTTGTAGCCACGGTGAATCTCCTTTCGAAGCTTACTGCTTTCCGCGGGGCCGGAAACTTGGGTCTGCGAGGAGCCCGGCGAGGGCGGGCCGCTCCTGAAGGTCCGCCAGAGTATAGCCGTTCTTGAGGCTATCCCGCGCGTATTGGATGGCGCGCTTGCGGTCGCCGAGGTCGTCATACGTTTCCGCGATATCGGCGAGAATCCAGGGATCCTTCGGCGCCAGGGCGAGGGCCGCATTCGCGCGCGTGATGGCTTTTTCACGCAGCTTGTCCTCCGCGTAGAGCATGCTGAGCATGGACTGAACGGGAGCTTCCTGGGAATTCAGTGAGGCGTATTCTTCCAAAAGGTTCAGCGTCTTTGCGCGAGCGGCGCGCATGTTTTCGTCATCTTTAAGCCAGGTATAGGCGAGCTGCAAATTCGACCACACGCGCCAGTCCTTGTCATTGAGCGCGACGGCTTTACGCGCGGCCGCGGCTGCTTCGGAATATCTCTTTTGCTCCATATACAACCAACCGAGGTTGGCGTAGGCCTGATAGTTGGGCGCGAGCTGAATGGATTTCTGCAGCGCCGCTTCCGCCGCGGCAGAGGACCCGGATTCCTTGAGCTCCATATACTCGACACCGAGATCGCTGTACGCCTCGGGGTTGTCAGGCGTGAGTTCGATGACGCGACGGTACTGCGCGATGGAGTCCCGCGCGCGCTTCTGGCGGCTGTAGAACTCTCCGAGCGCGAGGTATCCTTCCCAGTAGTCCGGCCGAAGAGCAATAGCGCGCTGGTAATTGGCTTCGGCGTCCGGAATGCGGCCCATGCGCTCGTAGACGCCAGCCAGGCCCATCAAGGCGCCGGCATCGCGCGGATTTATGTCCAGAGCCTTTTGAAATTCCTGGAGCGCGAGTTCGTTCTTGCCAAGAGTCGTTTGGAGTTTACCCAAAGTAACGTGCACGGCGGGAAGACGATCATCGATTTCCAGCGCCTTGCGGCAATTTGCGAAGGCCTGCTCGACCGAAGCCGGGTCATGAACCATCAGGAATTTCAGGCGGTACGCTTCCCCGAGGGTCGCGTAGCCTAGAGCAAAACGATGGTCTTTCTCCACTTCGGCGTTCAGCGCGGAAATGGCCAGATCCGGATTGCCGGGCTTGTCGTACCGCTGCAAGTAGCCGAGTGCTTTGAGGTAAGACTCATACGCGCTCGCCGCCACGCTCCCGGCCGGCGCACCGGTTCCCTCCGGCACTTGGACTTTCATCATGCGCGCCAGATGGATAACGGCCTGGTTCTGGAGAGCGGCTAGATCACCGGATGGATCTTCCAGTCTTGCCGAACCGATCTGGCGCAGGCGCTTGGCATCGATCAAAACTACGGTCAAGGAAACGTCCGAGCCTTTGCGCTCGATAGCGCCTTGTACAACCATGGTGGCGCCCAAGTCGCGGAAGGCCGCGGCCGGATCGATCACCTTGCGGCTGCGTACCACGCTGGCGGGCACGACCCACAGCGATTTCTGAGCGGCCTCGAGATTCGAGAGCTCGTTGGTCATGGAATCCATCAAGCCTTCCGCGACCGGTTCGTATTCGGGTTTGTTTCCAGTGTTGGTGAACGGGAGCACGGCGATGTGTTTTTCGCTTCCCGCATAAGCGAGCCCCGCAAAGCGTTCGCGCACCAGAGGGAGAAACGACACGGCGATAGCGGCCAGGACCACTCCAATGGAGGCAAGCAGGAAACGCCGGGCTTTCCCGGGATTGCCCACGGCCCAGCTCGGCGTGGACGCATTCTCCATATACTGCTTGAGCTCGCGTGCGCCGATGGAGTGCGTGAGTGTCGGTTCCTCGGCCGGAGCAGGACTCGACATGATTTCGCTGAGCGCAGCTTCCAAATCGCGGAGCATTTCATCGGCGCCGCCATAACGGCGCTCGGGCTTCTTGGAGAGCGCGCGATAAGCGACGGCACGCACGGCGTCTGGAATGATTTCCAGCCCCGCGGGAGGTTGATTGAGAATTGCGAATGTCATCGCTCCCTGATTCGGCCGGAGGAACGGATGACTTCCTGTAATCATTTGAACGAGGATGACGCCGAGCGCCCAGATATCGCAGCGCTGGTCGATGGCTTCGCCGAGAATTTGCTCGGGAGCCATGTACGGGAGCGTCCCGGTGGAAGAGATGCTTTGCGTGGCGCTGGCTGTGGCTACGAAGCGAGCGAGGCCGAAGTCAACAATTTTGACCAGCTTATCATTGGTGATAATGATGTTCGAAGGCTTGACGTCGCGATGCACGAGGTTGCGCGCGTGAGCCGCGCTCAGCCCTCTCGCGATCTGTATTGCCAGGTCTAGCGATTCGCGGACCGGGATCACGCTGCACTTCAATTTCTGCGCCAGAGTTTCTCCCTCGTAATAACCCATCACGATGAAAAGCTGATGGTCTTCGGACTCCTCGATTCCATGAATGACACCGATGTTTGGGTGATCCAGGGCGGAAGCGGCGCGCGCCTCGCGCAGCAGGCTTTGCTTATCCCGGTCGCTGACGGCGACATCGGTGGGCAAGAATTTCAGGGCCACGGTACGCTCAAGCTTCAGGTCGAGCGCCTTATACACCACACCCATGCCACCGGCGCCTAGTTTGTCGGTGATTTTGTAATGCGAGATGGTTTGGCCGACCATACGGCTGGGAGGGTCTGACGCTGATTCTAGGTGCTTCACCCAGGCAAGTCAACGAACGCGCGGGAAGTCTTTGCGGTCCACGGTCTTGCGTTCTTGCCGCAGCCTCCATTTCAGGAATATACAACAGTGATGCTTAGGACTAGGCCTCGCGGGGCTCACCGATGAGCGTGCTCATCGGCAAGGCAAAGCGTGTGATTGCGAAATTTGGCAGCTTGCCGCTGGCGCATTCAATAGAACGCGACGCCGCCATCCACGTTGATGGACTGGCCGGTCATGGCGCTGGATTGATCGGAACAGAGAAAAAGCGCGGCGCGCGCAATTTCTTCCGCCGTTTGGGCGCGGCCCTGCAGCAGGCCATTCAAAAAGCCGGCCAGTTGCTCCTCTTCGTTCACGCCCATTTTTTTTGCGAGCACCGCGCCCAGTTCCTTGGACATCTGCGTTTCCGTTACCGGTCCGGGGCAGATGGCATTCACGCGGACGCCCTTGCGCGCCCCTTCCGCCGCTGCGACACGCGTCAGGCCCAGCATGCCTGCCTTCGCGGCAGCATAGGCGGAGCCCCAAGCATAGGCGGACTTCGCCGAGAGGCTGGAAATGTTCAGAATCACGCCGGACTGCCGCGCGTACATCTCCGGCAGCACAAGTTTCGACAGCAGAAACGCGGCGCGAAGATGAACAGCAATCACGTTGTCAAATTCCGCGAGCGGATACTCTTCCACCGGAACCACAGGGCCGTAATGCCCCGCATTGTTCACCAGAATGTCGATCCGGCCGAATTTTGCTCGTGTCGCCGCAACGGTCTGCGTGCAATCGGTTTCCCGCGATAAATCCGCCGGGACGTAACCGGCTCGTCCCCCGGCACTCGCTATCGCCCCTGCTGTGGAGGCGAGTTCCTTTTCCGTGCGCGCCGTAAGAAACACCGCCGCCCCCTCCTTCGCAAAGAGTTGAGCGATGGACCGGCCGATTCCTCGGCCCGAGCCCGTAATCAGGGCAACGCGATCTTGGAGTTCCATAGAGAAATCGAGGATAAAGTGAACTAGATAAGGAGGCAAGCTGCAAGCCTCGAATTTCCAGTGCGAGCGGTATTGTCTGCCGGCCAACAACTGTCCGTTAGTTCAGGTGCAAATCTATTCTGCTGTGAGTAACCTCTATAGATAACCGGGTAACCGCAGCGCCGGCACTACCGGCGCCTGGTTTCCCCCTTACTGCAGTTGCGGCCTCCCCGAGTCCGGCCGCTCGAATTGGAACTGGGGGTGTAGCACTTGCGCCGACCGATTCTGTTTCTTCAACTGATGGCTGCCTGGACCGCATTTTTCCTGGCGGGTTGCACCGGGCTTCCAAATTCCGTCGGAGGAACCAATCCCGTAGCGCCGTCGCTGACGGTTCAACCTGGGAGTGTCACGGTCACCGCCGGGCAGACCGCTACGTTCAGTCTCTCGGCCAGCGGAACCGCGCCGCTCACTTACCAGTGGCAGAAAAACGGCGCCGACATTACTAACGCTGCGTCATCGAGTTACACGACTCCAGTCACCACCACGTCCGACAGCGGCGAAATGTTCCGCGTCAAGGTGACCAACTCCGCTGGCAGCGTCACCAGCAATTCCGCCATGCTTACCGTCAATCCCGGTACGAGCAATTCGACTGTTGACGTAATCACCTATCACTACGACAACGGCCGTTCTGGCATGAACCTCAATGAAACGGTGCTGACTCCTGCGAACGTGAATTCCGCCAGCTTCGGGAAGAAAGGCCAATTCACCGTGGATGGCCACGTGGATGCCCAGCCGCTCTATCTTTCGCAGGTCACTATCAACGGGCAAAAGAAGAACGTACTTTATGTCGCGACCGAGCACGGCTCCGTCTATGCCTTTGACGCCGACTCCATCAACGGAAACACTTCTACGTTTCTCTGGAAGACCACCACGCTTGGCAGTGGCGAAACCACCAGCGACAATCGCGGCTGCGGCCAGGTCTCCCCGGAGATTGGCATCACCGCGACTCCCGTTATCGACCGCTCCCGCAATGCCATCTATGTCGTGGCTATGTCCAAGAATTCCAGCGGCACGTATTTCCAGCGCATCCACGCCCTTGATTTGGCCACCGGCCAGGAATTATTCGGCGGCCCGAAGAACATCACAGCGACATATCCGGGAACGGGCGACAACAGCTCCGGCGGAAACGTCATCTTCGATCCCAAACAATACAAGGAACGCCCGGGCCTGCTGCAGATCAACGGCACGATTTACACTACGTGGTCTTCCCACTGCGATGCTCGTCCCTACACCTCTTGGGTTATGGCCTTTAGCGCGGATACCCTCGCGCAAACTAGCGTCTTGAATTTAGTCCCGAACGGCAGCGACGGCGGTATTTGGATGTCGGGCGCAGCTCCGGCTGCTGATGCTGCCGGCAACATCTATTTCCTCGAAGGCAACGGCGACTTTGACATCACCTTGAACGCCCAGGGATTCCCCACCAACGGAAATTGTGGGAATTGTTTTGTGAAACTATCGGCGAGCGGCGGGCTTGCTCTCGCGGATTATTTCACACCGCTCAATACGGTCTCCGAATCGAACGCCGATCAGGACCTTGGCTCCGGAGCAGCCATTCTGCTTCCCGATGTGAAAGACGCTGGCGGCAACACTAGGCATCTCTCCGTGGGCGCCGGTAAGGACTCCATCATCTACGTTGTGGATCGCGATGCCATGGGCAAGTTCAACGCGAGCACGGACCAGATCTATCAGGAGATTTCCGGCCAGTTGGGCGGCGG
>WNFT01005436.1_pt1 | contig 11451 bp, 9 predicted proteins | sample 5400191 | NCBI WGS metagenome assembly WNFT01 (sample SAMN13153359, study PRJNA577476) | soil metagenome | isolation source: 80 cm saprolite under Madrone tree | place: USA:California | collected 2016-06-14
AATGAAGCGGGCGAAAACGGACCGTCTCCAGGAGCTCAAGGGGCTGGCTGGTAAGCAGCAGTACCTGCTCCACGACCAGATCGAGGCGTTCCTGGACGAGAGCGCCTCGGTGGAGGACATGGACGAGGTCTACATCGCGCTCAACGACCTCAAAGTCGACGTATTCGACAGTCACGAGGAAGCGCAGCAGAAGCTGAAGCTCAAGCGCCGCGAGGAGAAGAGGCCCCAGGAAAAGCAGCTCCTCCAGCATCCCATGCGGTACGACGATCCCGTACGCATGTATCTGAGGGAGATGGGACGCGTCCCGCTCCTCGATCGCGAGGGGGAAGTCGAGATCGCGAAGCGCATCAAGGCGGGCGAGCGCCAGATCTGCACCGCGCTCTTCCGGTCCACGCCCATCATCAAGGAGCTGCTCGCGATGGGCATCAAGCTCAAGCAGAGCAAGATGCGCGTCGAGGATTTTCTCCAGATCGACTTCGGCAACTGGAATCCCGAGTACTCCCCGAAGCGCGAGCGCGCCCGGGCCCTGAAGGCCATGGAGCGCGTGCGCCAGCTCCACGTGAAGCTGGTGAAGCTCCAAGAGAAATCGGCCTCCCGCGCCTCCGAGGACAAGCGCCGCGCCCGCAATGAAAAGACACGGCTCGCCGAGGAGGAGCTGCTGCGCGACCTCTACGCGCTCAATTTCAACGCGCGGCTGATCGATCGGCTCGCGGTGCGGATGAAACAGCTCTCGCTGGACGTGCGCGAGGCGGAGTCCGAGGTCCGGCACTTCGAGAGGCGCCATGGAAAGAACGCCGAGGAGTTCGGCCTGCTCCTCAAACGCGCCCGTAAGAGCCGCAAGGATGCGAAGCAGGTGGAGAAGGAGAGCCGGCTCACGCTCGAGACCCTGAGTGAGTTCGAGAAGTCGCTGAAGAACGCCCGCCGGAAGGTCCGCAAGGTCGAGATCGACGGGAAGATGACCCGCGAGCAGATCCGCGAGGTGAACACCGAGATCCGCTCGGGCGAGATCGCGCGCGACAAGGCGAAGCGCGAGATGATCGAGGCGAACGTGCGGCTCGTGATCTCGATCGCGAAACGCTACACCAACCGTGGCCTGGAATTCCTGGATCTCATCCAGGAGGGCAACTCGGGGCTCATGCGCGCGGTGGACAAGTTCGACTACCGCAAGGGCTACAAGTTCTCAACCTATGCCACGTGGTGGATCCGTCAGGCCATCACGCGCGCCATCGCCGATCAGGCGCGTACGATCCGCGTGCCGGTGCACATGATCGAGGCCATCAACAAGGTCGTGCGCACGTCGCGCAGGCTGGTGCAAGAATTGGGACGGGAGCCCACGCCCGAAGAGGTGGCCGAGAAGCTCCAGCTCCCGGTGGACAAGATCAAGAGCGTGCTGAAGGCGGCGCAGGAGCCGATCTCGCTGGACCGTCCGATCGGCGAGGACGACGACTCGAACCTCGGCGATTTCATCGAGGACACGAGCGTCGTGTCACCCGCCCAGGCGGCCGCGTTCTCGATGCTGAAGGACGAAGTGAACGAAGTGCTGGAGACGTTGAGCAAGCGCGAGGCCAAGGTGATCAGGCTAAGGTTCGGTCTGACCGACGACGGATGTCCGAGAACCCTGGAGGAGGTGGGCGCCACATTCAACGTCACGCGCGAGCGTATTCGCCAGATCGAAGCCAAGGCGCTCCGCAAGCTGCGTCACCCGACGCGGAGCCGCCGGCTCAAAGGCTACGTGGAGATGATGTGATCGGCCTCGTGCGCGGCGGAAGCGCTTCGCGCTTCCGTTCGGCCAGGGCGGCTTGACCGGATCTCGAATCGAATGCTAGGGTGCTCGGCTCGGGTCCGTCGTTTCGATCATCGATCAGCTTTACGGGCCCATAGCTCAGCTGGTGAGAGCGCCCGGCTCATAACCGGGTGGTCCTTGGTTCAAGTCCAAGTGGGCCCATTGCCCTGAAGATCACGATGCATCACGCGGGAAAGGAAAACGAGTCCATTGGTTTCGATCGCGCGGGCGGTTAGCTCAGCTGGGAGAGCGCTGGTATCACAAGCCAGAGGTCACAGGTTCAATCCCTGTACCGCCCACCATCGCGGCGCGGGCCGGATCGACTTCCGGGTCGACGGCAGGATGAGCGAGCGCCGATTCGGCGACCGCCGAGCCCCGGGTCGACCCGCGGGGAGCGCGCTTCGGCGTGCTCCCCGTTTTTTATTGGCTTCCGAGCTCCGCGGCGGGCCTCCGACCCCGGAGGTGGTGCTCCATGCTTCCTGAGCTCGAAGCGCTCCTCCAGCTCCAGCGCTACGATGCCCAGCTCATGGAGATCCAGCGCAAGCGGGACGATATCCCGCGACGGCGCGAAGCTCTGAAAGCAGCGCTCGATCAGGCGAAGGCCGCGCAGGAGCACGCGAAGAAGGAGCTGGAGCGCGTGCGGCTCGAGCGGCGCGCGCAGGAGAAGGAGATCGAGGTTCTCCAGAGCGAGGGTATCAAGCTGGAGCGCCAGCTCCTGGACGTGAAGACCAACAAGGAATACCAGGCCATGCTGTCGGAAATCCAGGCGCTGAAGTCCAAGCGCTCGGATCGCGAGACCGTCATATTGGAGTTCTTCGAGCGGGAGGAGGCGCTCGTGGCTCAGGCCAGGCAGGCCGAGCAGCGGATCGCCGAGGAAGAGCGTAAGCTCAAGGCCGGAGAGGCGGACCTGGAGCGCGAGGGCGCGTCCCTCGACCAGTCGATCCACTCGATCCGGACGGACCGTGACCAGGTGCGCCCGAAGATTCCAAAGACGATTCTCGCGCGTTACGACCGCCTCGCGGGCTCGCGCGACGGCATCGCCGTGTCGGAGGTGCGAAAGAGCGCGTGCGGCGCCTGTTTCAAGTCCTTGACCCCACAAACCGTCCAGGAGGCTCGCCGGATGGACGCGGTCCTCCAGTGCGAGTCGTGCGGGCGGATCCTGATCTGGACCGAAGGGAGCGCCGCCTAGCGATGGAGATGAGCCGATTCTAAGCTTCGGAGCTTTACGACACCTTTTCCCCTACCTCAAGCGCCACCGCCTCGAGCTTGCGCTCGGCGGTCTCGCGGTGCTGGGCACGAATGTGTTCCAGGTGTGGTCTCCCTGGATCGTCCGCCAGGCGGTCAACCACCTCCAGCACGGCACCACCCGCTCGACCCTCGCGGAGGACGCCGGGCTGATCTTGCTCGCGGTCGCCTTCCAGGGGCTCTTCCTCTTCCTCATGCGGATGACCCTGATCCGCTCCTCGAGGCAGATGGAGTACGAGCTGCGGAACGATCTCTACGACCACATGCAGCGGCTGCACGCTTCCTTCTACCGCCGGACGCGCGTGGGAGATCTGCTCTCCCGGACCACGAATGACCTGGACGCGGTGCGGAACTTCCTCGGACCCGGGATCATGTACTTCGCGAACACCATCGTGACGTTCTGCTTCGCGGTGGCGCTGATGCTCAAGATCGACGTGAGGCTGACGCTGCTCGCACTGATTCCGCTGCCCATCCTCTCGCTCACGGTCGCGAGGCTGGGAGGCCGCATCCACCACTACTACGAGGCCATCCAGGACCGCTTCGGGCGGATGACCGCGAAGGCGCAGGAGACGCTGGCCGGGATTCGGGTCGTGAAGGCGTACGTGGAGGAGGAGGGGGAATACAAAGCCTTCCGTGCCATCCACGAGGACTACACCGAGCAGAACCGCAAGATGATCCAGCTCTGGTCCGCGATGGGACCCTTGATGGGCCTCCTGGGCGGGATCGCGAACGCGGTCGTGCTGTGGGTCGGCGGCACCGCGGTCGTGGAGGGACGGATCTCGCTCGGTGATCTGGTCGCGTTCCAGATCTATCTCATGATGCTCCTCTGGCCCATGATCTCGCTGGGCTGGGTCTCCAACCTGTTCCAGCGCGGCGAGGCCTCCATGAAGCGGATTCGCGCGATCATGGACGAGGCGATCGAGGAGGACTTGGACGCTCCTCGGTTGCGGACGCCGGAGCGCCGCAAGGTGCCGGTCGAGTTCCGGAACGTGGGATTCAAGTATCCGGTGTCGGACCGATACGTGCTGCGCGGCCTGAATCTCACGGTGCGCCCCGGCGAGCGGGTGGCGATCGTGGGACGCACGGGCGCGGGGAAATCCACCATGCTGGCGCTGCTCGCGCGGCTCTTCGACCCGACGGAGGGCGCGGTCGTGGTCGGAGGGCGCGACGCGCGCGAGTGGACGCGTGCGGATCTGCGCCGGGTGTTCGGCATCGTTCCCCAAGAAAGCTTCCTCTTCTCGGACTCGATCCGTGCCAACGTGGCGTTCGGCTTCGACGATCCTGAAGCCGCGCCCGCTCCGGACGGGCCCGTGTCGCGGGCGGGACTGGCGAGCGATCTGGACTCTTTCAGTCGCGGGCTCGACACCATGATCGGCGAGCGCGGGATCACGCTTTCGGGCGGGCAGAAGCAGCGCGTCGCTCTGGCGCGCGCCTTGGCACTCGAGCGTCCGGTGCTGCTCCTGGACGACGCCTTCGCGAGCGTGGATCCGGGGACCGAGGAAGTCATTCTGCAATCGCTGTTCGAGCATCCCTCGCGGCCCACGCTGCTGTTGGCGACGCATAGGCGATCGGCGCTCCTGCGCGTGGACCGGATCGTGGTCCTGGACGAGGGGCGGATCGTGGAGACCGGGACCCACGCGGAGCTGATCCATCGCGGCGGGCTCTACGCGGACCTCTACCATCGCGAAGAGATGGTGGAAGAGCTGGAGGCGCTGTGAGCGCGCCCTGGGAACCCTTCGGCCACGAAGAAGAGAAGGTGGGCGCGGTCTACGACCACGGCCTGGCGAAGCGCCTGGTCCGGTATCTGAGACCGTACTCGAGAGAGATCGTCCTTTCCGTTCTGCTGCTGGGCGCGATTTCGTTGTTGGAGGTGGCGGGACCCTATATCACCAAGGTCGCCATCGACACGTACGTCAAGCCCGCGCACGGGATCGGACCAGTGCCGGCGGTGGCGATCCAGGGGCTCATCATGCTGTCGATGTTCTACGTGATCGTTCTGATCGTGGCGTTCGGGCTCCGCTATTGGCAGACGTACACCATGTCGATGGTGGGCCAGCGCGCCATGCAGGACTTGCGGCTCGAGATCTTCCGCCACGTGGAGACCCTGACCCCCAGCTATTTCGACACCCGGCCGGTGGGACGGATCCTGACGCGGGTAACCCAGGACGTTTCCACCCTGAACGAGCTGTTCGCGCAGGGCGTGGTCGCGGTGATCGGGGATATCTTCCTGCTCGCCGGAATCGTGGGCGCGATGCTTCTCCTGAACTGGAAGCTGGCGCTCGTGACCTTCACCACGGTGCCGCTGCTCGTGATCGCGACGGCGATCTTCCGGGCCAAGGTGCGGGTGAGCTACCGGAAGGTGCGGACGCGGCTGGCACGGATCAACGCCTATCTCCAAGAGCACCTGCAGGGCGTCGAGGTGGTGAAGCTCTTCAACGTCGAGGCGAAGGAGTTCCGGGGCTTCGACCGCGCGAACACGGATCACCTCCAGGCGCACTTACAAAACCTCTTCTATTACGCCGTGTTTTTCCCGACGGTGGAATTCATAGGCGCCATCGCGCTGGCTCTCATTCTATGGTACGGAGGTCTCGGAATTCTTGGGGGGACGGTCACCTTCGGCGTGGTCGTGGCCTTCTTGCAGTATTCCGAGCGCTTCTACCAGCCCATCCGAGACCTGAGCGAGAAGTACAACGTGTTCCAGGCGGCGATGGTCTCGTCCGAGAGGATCTTCGACCTGCTGGATACGAAGCCGGCGGTTCCGGAGCCCGCGGTGGCGCGGGCGGAGGCGGCGCCGACTCGCCTGCGGGGTGCCGTCGAGTTCGACCACGTCTGGTTCGCGTACAAGGACGAAGACTTCGTGCTCCGGGATATTTCGTTCCGGATCGCCCCCGGGGAGAAGGTCGCGCTCGTGGGCGCGACCGGCGCCGGGAAGAGCTCGATCGCCAATCTCGTGACGCGCTTCTATGAGTTCCAGCGGGGCGCGATCCGGATCGACGGTCGTGACATCCGCGAGATGGAAGGACGCGCGCTGAGGCGCCAGATTGGCCTCGTATTACAAGATGTGTTCCTGTTCGGCGGGACCGTACGCGAAAACCTGCGCTTCGGGGCGCGGGAGCGTGCCGGCGAAGAGGCTGAGCGGGCGCTGAACGAGGTGGGTGGTGGGAGGATGTTGGGACGGCTCCCGAACGGGCTGGAAGAAGAGGTAGGGGAGCGGGGTGTCTACTTCTCGATGGGCGAGCGGCAGCTCCTTGCCTTCGCGCGTGCCCTCCATTACGACCCGAGCATCCTGATCCTGGATGAGGCGACCTCGAGCGTGGACGTCGAAACCGAGCGCGTCATCCAGGCCGCGCTGCGGCGGTTGCTGGAAGGGCGGACATCTCTGGTGATCGCTCACCGGCTGAGTACGATTCTGGACGCCGACCGCATTCTGGTCATGCACCGCGGCGAGCTTCGCGAGCAGGGCACCCACGAAGAGCTTCTGGCGCGCGGCGGAATCTACGCGCGTCTCTACGAGCTTCAATACAAGGGGCGGCAGGCTGAGACCGCGGTGGAGGGGGGCGAGTTCAGCGCCGGCGCCTCCGAGGTTCATAGGGCCGCGACCAGCGAATGACTGCAACCTTCGAGCGCGAGCTCGATCTGGCTACGCGGGTCGCGCGCGAGGCCGGCATCCTCCTCAAAGACAACTTCGGCAAGACCCAGGATGTCCACTACAAGGGGCGCATCGATCTCGTCACCGAGATGGATCACCGCTCCGAGGAGCTGATCATCGGGCGCTTGGGCGCCGCGTTCCCCGGCGACGGATTCCTGGCCGAGGAGCGGGGAGGCGATGACTCCAAGTCGGACCGCGTCTGGATCATCGATCCCCTCGATGGCACCGTGAACTACGCGCACGAGTATCCCGTATTCTGCGTCTCGATCGCGCTCCAGGTCGCCGGGGAGCTGGTGGTCGGCGCCGTCTACAATCCGTTGCTCGACGAGATGTACGCCGGCCGTCGCGGCGGGGGAGCCATGCTGAACGGCCGCCAGCGACGGGTGACCGAAGTCGATGGCCTCGAGCGGGCCATGCTTGCGACCGGCTTTGGGTACGATGTTGCCACCGAGTCCGACCCAGAGAAGAACAACTTGGGTCCTTTCTCCCGTTTCATCCACCGCGCGCAGGCGGTGAGACGCGCCGGCTCCGCCGCGTTGGCGATCGCGAAGGTCGGCGTGGGCCGCACGGATGGCTTCTGGGAGCGGGGACTCAACCCGTGGGACATGGCTGGGGCGATGGTGGTGGTAGTGGAGGGCGGGGGCCGCATCACAAATCTCGCCGGGGGCATGCCGGAGCTGCGAGGACGTCAGTTGGTCGCGACCAACGGGCGGATCCACGACGCGATGCTCGAAGTGCTGGCGATGAAGCGGGCACCGAGCTCCACGCTCTGAGTCAGCCAGCCCGACCGGGGCTGCCGCCGTGAGGAATCGGTGGTAGGCTTCTGGGTAGGTTCTCGACCTGGGTACCTTGAGCCCCCCGACTCAGAGAGGAAGGATCATCATGTCTCCCATTCCACAGCCCAACAGCCCCGCTCCCGATTTCACCCTGCCCGACGGCAACAACAAGCGGATCAAGCTCAGCGACTTCCGCGGCCAGAACATCGCGCTGGCCTTCTATCCTGCCGACTGGTCGCCGGTATGCACGAACGAGCTCGCGATCATTCAGGAAACGCTCGAGGACATTCGAGCCTACAACGCTGAGGTGCTTGGTGTGAGCGTCGATAACGTCTGGTCGCACAGGGCCTGGGCGCAGCAGCAGCACCTCACCTTTCCGCTGCTGAGTGACTTCTGGCCTCATGGGGAGATCGCGCGCAGGTACGGGGTCTTCCTCGAGAAGGACGGCATCAGCAACCGCGCCCTCTTCTTCATCGACGGCTCGGGAAATCTCCGGAGCTCCTGGATCGCCGAAAATCCTACGGTCGCGCCCGGTATCAACATCGTTTTCGACGCGCTGGAGGAGATCAAAGGAGCGCGCCGGCAGGAGGCCCGCCGTGCTTGACGACAGGATACAGAGAACGGAGATCACGGACGCCGACTGGTGCCTCGGGGAGCGGAACGCTCCGGTCACGATTCTCGAATACGGGGACTTCGAATGCCCGCATTGCGCCGCCGCGGCTCCGGCGCTGCAAAGCGTGGTGGATGAGAATCCCGAAGCGATCCGGCTGATCTATCGGCACTTTCCGGTGACCACCATCCATCCGCTCGCGACGATTGCCGCCGAAGCGGCCGAGGGGGCGGGCGCGCAGAGGAAGTTCTGGGAGATGCACAACCTTCTCTTCGCGAACCAGCCGAAGTTCACTCCCGACAACCTTCGCCGGCTGGCCAAGTCGATCGACCTCAAGATGGCACGGTTCGACAGGGAGATGGAGGGCCACGAGCATCTCCCCGCGGTGCGCGAGGACTTCCGCCGAGGCGTCTTGGATGGGGTCAACGGAACCCCCACGATCTTCATCAACCGGGTGCGCTACGACGGCCCCCGGGAGCATGGCGCGATCCTCGCAGTGATCGCTGCGCTGGCGGGGGAGCGGTAGGTCCGAGACCGGCTCGGTGGGAGCCGATATAGCCCTCGGGCGTCCCCTCACCCCCGCGTCAGGACGCGCTCCACGAACCAGAATCCACCCGTGCAGATGATTCCCCACGACCCCGCGGCGACCGCGCGCGACGCCAGCCGCGGCACCCCCGCGCGCAGCGCCGCGAGAAGCGGCACCACGACGAGCACGATGCAGACCTGGCCGATCTCCACCCCGAGGTTGAATCCCAGGAGCGACCAGGCAAGTGCGCCGTGGGGGAGCCCGAAATCGCGCAGCACGCTGGCGAACCCGAATCCGTGAATGAGCCCGAAGAGGAACGCGATTCGTATCCGCCAGTCGGTCGCGCCCGCCCGGGCGCGCAGGTTCTCGAACCCCACGTAGACGACGCTCAACGCGATCATCGGTTCTATGACGCGCCCGGGAAGGCGAACCACGCCCAGGACCGCGAGCGCGAGCGTGATGCTGTGGGCGAGCGTGAAGGCGGTCGCCACCTGTAAAACGCGCGCGAGGGATCCTCCGAGGAGCAGGAGCCCGACGATGAACAGGATGTGGTCGGGACCGATGAAGATGTGGTGGATGCCCGTGCGTATGAAGGTTCCGAGCACCGCGAGAACGCCTGCGGGTCCGGCCGCATAGACGTTCACGCTCGAATGGGTCGCGGTGAGCACCTCCTGCGCCAGGATCCGGCCGTCGCCCGCATAGACGTTCAGGAATGTCTCGTGCTGGGTGTTCTCGGGGAAGAGGGCGGCGTCCACGCGCAGGCATGAGGCAGGGGCGGGTGAGGGTGCTGCGAGCGTGAGCGCTACCGCGTGCCGGGCGGGCCTCGCTTCGACCCGCTCGACCACGAGGGGCAGCGCGCCCGTTCCTCTGCTCACATGGAATCGCGAGGTCACGAGCGCGGCGATCCGATCGGTCTCGCGCTCCAGGAACGGGGCCGCCATCAAAGACTCGGGCACCGCGATTCCCAGCGCCTGTGCCGCGTCATCGCGATGAACGCTGACGGTGAGCTCGATCCGCTCGCGTCCCCAGCGAAGGTCCGCGTAGCTATAGGAGATGTCGTGAGCGGCGGCGAGCGACGGGGCGAGCAAAGCCAGCGCGCCGGCGAGCAGGATCGCGGCGCGCTTCACTGCGAAACCGTCCCAGCGCGCTCGAACGTGAGCGAGGACCAGGTGCTCTCCCAATCCGCCTCGCTTCGCTCGGAACAGGGCTCCATGTGAACCACGCTCAGGAGCCACTCGCCGGGGAGTGCGAGTGGCACCGAAACCTCGCCCCGAGCATCGGCGCGCCCAAGCCACGCGGCTCCGATCGAATCGCGCGTGGCGGCATCCGTGATCGCGCCATCGGCCCCGAGCGGCGCGCGCCACGCTTTCACGAGCGCTCCGGGCAGCGGGCGTCCGTTCCAGAGAACTCGCGCGGGCAAGACCTCCTCGGCGCCGGGCACCGAGAACGGAACGATCTCCAAGGGAAGCCCCACCGCAGATGTGGCCCGATCCACCGCTTGCCCCCGAAGCCACACCTTCGCGGCCCTGCGATATCGCTCGCGGCCGGGCAGAGCGCTCGAGCCACCGCGACGCCGCCCCGCAAGCGGACCATCCAGCCCCTCGTCTTCCAGGTACGCATTGAACTGCGCCGCGGGTAGCTCGATCGGCGTGAACCCTGACTCGAAGGCCAGCATGGCGCCGCCCGCGTCCGATGGGGCGAAGCGGACCCATGCCAGATCCCCCGGCGACGCCGCGCGCGTCAGGTCCACCGTGCGAGCTGTCTTCGCAATGAAGCGTATGCAGCGCGCGGGGGACCAGGGTTTCGGCTCGCCCCGGAAGCCGGTACCGGCGAGGGCCCGGATCTCGACGGCTCTACCCGGACCTGCGACATACGCGGAGGGAGCGAGCCAGAACTCGTGCGCTTCCCCGGGCGACGGGGACGCGGCGAGCCAGATCAGGCACGCGAGCAATAGGGGGTGGGCGCTCATAACGTCTCCACTACGGCGCGCCGGGGCCCGCGGATGAGGCTACGTTCCGATTTTTCCCACCATCACGACGGGCCCGGCAGGCGCGGTCGGTGTCGGCGCGCCGCCCGCATTCTCGAGCGAGACGGCGAAGGCGGCCAGGGTGAAGGGATCACCCGCGTCGTTGAGCCGGATCAGGGCGCGGCCCTGCGGATCCGTGCGCACGAGACCGAGGCTGATGGGACCGGTTTTGGTGATGGCCCAGAGCTGGTAGTCCTTCCCGGGGGGCGTAACGAAGGCCGAAACCGCGACGAGGGCGCGTCGCGTCGAAGGGTCGTAGGTCACCCGGGCATGGAGCTGTGGCTCTCCGGCGGGCGTGGGCTTGAGCTCGACGGTGCGGGTCTGAGGGGCGGTGGCCACGGCGGCCCACTCCCGCTCGCTCTGGATCTGCTGATTCAGCCTCGTGACCTCCTGCCGGGCGGCGGCCAGGTCCTGTTCCAGTCGAGACGCCGCGCGCCACTCGTGGACCGCGAACGCAGCGATCAGCACGGCAGCCACGGCAAAGGTCCATCCGAGGACCGGAGCGGTTCTCCTCCGGGGGAGCGGGATCGGCGCGCGCCGTCTGCGCGCTTCCTCCTCCGTGAGGTTCCCGAGCACGTACCCGGGGCAAAGCTCGAGGTATTCGTCCTTGTGCGGGGTCACGTCCATTCCTCTTGGGGAACGAGATCACTCAGGCGGATCAGAGCCTGGCGCGTCCACGATTTGATGGTGCCGAGCGGAGCGTTCAGCCTTCCCGCGATCTCACTCTGGGTCAGTCCCGCGAAATAGGCCAATTCCAGAACCTGCCGGTGCTGCGGGCCGAGCTTCTCGAGCGCCCGCGAAACCCGCTCGCTCATCTGGCGATGCGCCGCGTTCGC
>WNFT01006226.1_pt1 | contig 11449 bp, 12 predicted proteins | sample 5400191 | NCBI WGS metagenome assembly WNFT01 (sample SAMN13153359, study PRJNA577476) | soil metagenome | isolation source: 80 cm saprolite under Madrone tree | place: USA:California | collected 2016-06-14
TTCTCTGAGGTGGTCAATCATATGTCCCTTTCTGGTGGCAGACAAAAACAACTTCTACTGTATAAACGAACGAACGAACGGGTGTTCACTTCACCCAGATATGGACGGGATGCGCTACGAACCAAACAGCTAGTAAGAGACTCTTGCCGGTGATTTTGACGCCGGTAACGTGGTAAAACGCCGGGATGTGGTAGGTAACAAACTGGCAGCGCCAGGTCACCCGAACCGCGCCGTTGATGCGTTCTAAGCATGGATAATGCAAGCCAGCGCTTACTACTGCCAAGTGCTGCCGAGCTTTCACAAGTGCCGTTTGCATGTCCTGAGCGGTCACAAACTTGACCGAGTAGGCATCGCTGCCGCCCTGGAACGCTGCCAGGTTGCGGACATAGACGCTGGAACCTTTCGGAAGTTGAACAGATGACCTTTTCTGAGTTTGAGGATGAGGAAGAAGAAAAGCAACAATAATCGGTTCCCATGGCGAGGAAGACGGTAAGCTGTTTTAGTCCTCCCCCCCAGCAATTCTATACTGCCATAGGAAAATTCTACCCGGATGAAGGGTCGAACCGTTGTGTGATCCGGCTCCTTGTACGTTTAAACATATGTGAAACACGGCTATTCAAGCTGAGGTTATAGTAGTTCATCGAGGAAAGAGAAGACTTCTGTGAGTGAGCATGATAGTGGTCAAGTATCTACTTTACAGTGTCCTATCACATCCAACCGATATGATTGGAAAGTCTATTGGGAACAACAGGGGCAACCTTGGCGCACAGAACCAGAAATTGATATTGAGCGTCAAAAATATCTTGCTGAGCGGCGTTATATCGAGCCTGATTTTCAAAGAGATATCTACCCCTTTAGTAATATTAAACTGAACCGTGCAGACATAGAATGGCTGCTAGTAACATATGAAAATGGGCGAGGACCGGTTGATTCGAGGGATGAAAGCCAACGCAGGCGCAAAGGGTTGGATTTGCGTGACGCTGATTTAAGCCGTGCTTTTTTGCGATTTCTGCCGTTAGGTGGAACTCTTCTTCACAACACGCACTTAATGCATTCTTCGACAGTGCAACGAGACTTGACAATGTTAGTCTCTCAAATGAAAAGTTTGGCGCAGCAAACTTCACAGATGTTCATTGGGGTGATACAAACCTTGCAGTGATTGACTGGTCAACTGTATCTGAGTCGGGTGATGAAAGTACGGCTCGTATCCTAGAAAACACGAAGATAGCGAAAACTGATTTACGGTCGCAGGACATGCTAAAGGGGTCTTACAAGCTGGCAGCAAGAGCATATCGTCAACTCTCAGTTGTATTGTGCAATCAAGGACTCACTGAAGTCGCCGCACGCTTTGCTTACCGCGCGCAGCTTATGCAACGTAAAGTATTCTGGCATGAGCGTAAGTTTGGACAATATCTTTTCTCATTGTTTCTCGACCTGCTTGCTGGCTATGGTTTTAAGGCGTGGCGGAGTTTTGTGGCCTATCTTTTGGTAATTACAACGTTTGCCATAGTCTACTTCATAGTTGGTCATACCGTAGGACCCTCTCTGTCGCCATTAGGGTCGCTCGTCTTTAGCATGACCTCATTCCATGGGCGCGGCTTTTTCCCTGGTGGTATCACACTCGACGACCCATTGACCGTTCTGGCCGCCCTGGAAGCCTTTGTCGGGCTGCTGATTGAAGTCACTTTCATTGCAACGCTGACTCAACGCTTGTTTGGGAAGTAGCTTCCTGCCAAAAGTTGGTATTAACGAGTCGCTGGTTCGCCATTGAAATGAAAAAACGCCCTTCTGCGGGGCGTTCCTTCAAGCGTCGGGTGATTGCTATGAGCATAGCATATCAGCGCCGATGCTGTAAACACCCTCGGCTTAATTTTCTATCAAGGGTGTAGTAATCACACAACGCACCTTTAGCTCAAACATAGCACGCGTCCGCCCTCCCACAAAACCGACAATGAGCAATGGCACAGAAACTTATTCACATCCACCGCCGGACCGATAGAAATCTGTGGATAGCGTGGGCACAGCCACGCCCAGCCCTCCCTTGACAGGACGGGTTATAATCGTCGTAACATGCTTTACCGATGACTGAGGGGGAGGAGCCATCGGCGTTGAAAGAGGTACATCGTGCTGCAACCGGATCGTCTTGCCTATTGTTTTTCACTCACCCACGAATTGCCTGATGTGGAGTTCAAAGGCCCAGGCAGACGTGGGGAAAATCCGCTATTCGGCCGGGTCGTGCGCGCAGCAATGGCTATGGCAAACCGGCGCGGCGGCGGTATCGTCATTATCGGGGTCGCAGAGGAACAGACGGGCCTCAACTTCAAGGGCCTGAGCGCTGACATGCTGGCGACCTGGAAGTACGAACATATTGCGAGCGGCTTCAACAGCTTCACCAACGTGCCTATTGAGTTCGAGCGTCTGGAATACGAACACGAAGGTAATACCTACCTCGTGCTCGATATCCACGAGTTTGCCACGGTCCCCATCATATGCATGAAAGAATATCGGGACAAATCCAACGCTAATATTCCTGAGTCTCAATGTAAGCTTATCCTGCGACCGGGCGCATTTTATATCCGAACGATAAACACAGCGGAAAGCAAAGAAATGCTCACCACTGAGGAAGCACGTACGCTCTTCGAGTTAGTGGCCGACAAAGCCATTCAGGGCTTCGTCACCCGTACGAAACTGGCCGGCATAAACATCGCCCCGTTGCCGGAGGATAAGGATTTGTTTGCGCAACAGCTCGAGGACTGGACGGGTCCACTGCTCGAACAGATCCGCTCACGCGGCCACTGGGATATCCACATTCGCCCGGTAACCTTCGAGCAGGAGCGCTTGCCACTGACAGAGTTGTATCCACTGCTCATACGTGCCTCACTGAATTACCGTGGCTGGGAGTTTCCCTATATCACCCCGCAAAAGCCGGAGTATGGCAATGACTGGATCGGCTTGGAGAATCAGAAGGAAAATGGGCTCCAGGCGTGGCGCTTCTTTCAGAGCGGGCAATTTGCTGCCGAAGTAGGCTTCCTCGACGACTGGGAGGAAAAGACAACGTATAATGTACGAAAAGACTGGGTACCCGGTGTGGGTTTAGCCATTCTTGACGTAGTCTTCCGCCTCACTGAAATCTACGGCCTGGCTTCCCGCCTCGCCACAAGCGATGTCTACCGCGACGAACGGTCTATCGTAGTCGAGGCAACGCTCTACCAGGTACAGGGCCGCATGCTCTATGACCATGGCATGTGGAGGAAGCCCCCTGTTAGTGGCTACCACACAGCGGCCGAGAATATTCCCTATACCGCGACGCTGGCGAAAGAAGACGTCATTGGGCGGCCGCGGGAACTGGCAGTCGAAGCGGCGCAATTCTTCTTCAAGCGTTTTGGCGGGTACAACCCGTCCACGCAGCTCCTGGCTACGATACAGTCTGAGCTTCAGATTCACTCCTGAAGATGCACGAACCAGGATCGACGTGCACGGTCGTTCCTGGGGTGACGCGCTATGCTACACTGACGGGGAATGATCAGCACGGGGACGGCAACCACCGTGACCAGGATGTAGCAGAACGTGAGCCGCCATTGGAGGCGCTGAAGAAGGCGCATTGACAGGATGAGCAGGGCTCCTATTCCAAGTAGGAGTGCTATCATCTGAGCAACACTAATGAAAGACATCGCAAGCTCCTATGAGGAGAATACTGTGCCGGGGCAAGGAGTACCTTGCCCCGTATTCCCTGGTACAGTTGATATGGTCATCCTCCTCTCAGTGTAGCATACGAAAGGGGGTAAAGGGGAGCGCCATCGGCCATGGCATACCGCTCCTCACGCCTCCTCTCTCCTCTCATGCTCGCACTGCAGCCAGGAAGAGTTCCAGATGACTGGTGCGGCTGTCGTTCCAAAGGAGGTAGACCACACCAGGAGCGGCAGCTAACCCTTGATAGTCGCCCACCCAGATCTGCTTGCCCAGATCCGTGGTGACACCGACACCCAGTGCGAAATTCCAGCTGCTGTCGGTGATGCGTCGGTGAGACAAAAAATGCATGCCATGGTCGGTGGACTGTGCCAGGTAGACATCAACCTGTCCTCGCGTGAGAGCAAAATAGGAGACATACACGCTCCCGTTGGCAGTCACCAGCAGTTGGGGCAAGAGGTGGTCCGTTTGATCTATCACAGGGTCGTCATTGACCCGTACTGGAGAAGTCCATGTCTGCCCGGCATCCTGAGAGTAGGTGAGCATGATCTCTGGATGGTGCGTCCCTGGCTGACTAGCAGGCCTTTTCTATAGGTTTAACGACTCCTGAGGCACATGACATTGTGCCTCATCTGGTGTATAATGCCTTCGCGGGCACTTTTATTTAGCCACTGGAATGTGAAACAGGCCATTTTCTTAGACGCCCCGTTGCCCTACAATATTTGTGAAAATGACAAAGGAGACACCCTCTATGATGATGGAAACGCTTCCGTCAGGTACGGTACTGCACGGGTGCTATCGTATTGAGCGTGTTTTGGGCAGCGGCGGCTTTGGACATGTCTATTTGGCGGTAGACCTGCAGACGAATCAGCAATACGCAATTAAGGAATATTTGGTTACTGGCGCGAGCGGGAAAGCGCAGCTTGAGCATGAAGCGCGCGTCCTCAGCCAGTTGCACCATCCCAGTCTGCCGGCATTCCAGGCCGCATTTGACGAACGTGGGCACTACTACGTCGTATTGGGATATATCGAGGGCAATGATCTGACCGACTACATACGTATAGTGCGCCAGCGTAATGAAGTTGTGCCGCTGGCGCGCATTATGAACTGGATCATCTCGATCTGTGACGCCGTTACCTTCCTGCATAACCAGAATCCCCCCGTAATCCACCGCGACATCAAACCGGATAACATCCGTATCACTTCCAATGGAACCGCCATCTTAGTAGACCTGGGTAATGCCAAGGCGGCGGCAGATGGAGCACGCACACTCTTCTTCATCCGGCATCAAGGGACACCCGGCTATGCTCCACTAGAACAGTATCCAGGGGGTAGCGGTACCGATACTCGCTCGGATGTCTATGCCCTGGGCGGCACGCTCTATTTCGCACTTACTACTCATGAACCTCCAAGCGTATCGACCCGCAACCAGTCAATTCAACAGGGCTTGCCAGATTCACCATCGCTGCAGGAGCAACTCGCGCAAAATCCACCCGAAACGCGTTCAGAGCCTGGCAGCGGGCGACAATTCCGGCTAGGCGTCACGAAGCCAGGGAAACCTGTGCCACGCCATTCCCGCCACCTGGCACAGTTGGGCACACTCCCGCCGGGACTGCTCGAGCGTCTCGATGTTATCATCAAACAGGCCATGGCGATGAAACCAAAGGAGCGTTACCAATCTGTTGCAGATTTGAGTAACGACCTCAAGATGGTCCTGGCAGCACTGCCAGCATCAACGCAGCCGCCTTCACTCTCACCGCCTCCCATAGACCCACACGGCACACAGCCAGACCTGCCGCTGCTCTACGAGGCCTTACAGAATCAACCCCAGGCAACCACATCTGCCACCTCACCCGTCACCACACCAGAGCCTGCATCAACTGCATCAACTGCATCACCTCCAGCACCAAACCTGCGCTGCCCGCGATGCAACGGGGAACTGCTCCGGCAGGCCGCTTTCTGCCCTCATTGCGGGTACTCGCTGGCAAAAAAACCCAGGACAAGCGCAGCAACGACTCCATCGCCAGCAGCAGGGCCAACTCCCCCCGTCACAGAAAATCCCGGACCAGGGAGTAGTAGAGCGACATCCAGTGCTTCGATAGAAGCAACGGCGACAGTCACTCCTTCGTTACCGAAAGCACCGCCTGTACCAGTACATACACCCGAGCAGGCACCCCCAGTTTCTCAAAATGCAGTACGCTCGCCAGCCAAACCCCCTGTGGTATTTTCCCCACCGCCCCCGCAGACCCCACCCAGGTCGTTCATACAGTCCTCGGCTCCCACCTCGGTGGGAATTTCACCGGCACCATCGCATGCACAACCAACGCGTACCGCTGACTTCAGCGGAACCCGTAAAATACTCGTCCTCGTGGTTATTGTCTTAATTGTGGTAGTGTTGATCGCTCTCATTGTTACCTTGCTCACGATCGGCCATCATGCGCAAAGTAATAGCGGCGATCAACCCCACACTATTGCGATGCAGGTTTGTACGTATGAGCGAAACATCTCTATCTGCACTACTTCCACCGCTCCGCCTACTCGTGTTGGGTTACGGGCACGTCGCTCAGGCATTCCTCTCACTGTTGGCATCACGATGCGAATGGTTGGGCCGCGAATTAGGTATACGCCCGGTGATCATTGGGATCGGCTCACGTAGCAGGGGGCTCTATATTCACTCTCAAGGCATAGATGCCGACTTGCTTGTACGCGAGCAGGACCCACTCTACTGGTTCAGCTGCGCAGGAACCCGTGTAGAAAATGCCGAGGCCTTTATTCGAAGCGGAAAAAACGTGGCGGCCTCGCTATTTGTTGAGCTTACCACACTTAACCCTCGCAATGGGCAACCCGCTCTCACGCATATTCGCAAAGCCCTGCAAGCAGGGATGGATGTGATTACTGCGAACAAGGGGCCGGTGGCCCACGCACAAGCCGAGCTGCAATCCCTGGCACACCGGCACAATCTACAGTTTCGCTTCGAATCGACGGTAATGGATGGCCTTCCAGTGATTAATCTTGCAGAATTTACCCTGCCGGCGGTCGGCATACAATCATTTCAGGCTATCCTGAACTCGACCAGCAGTCTTGTCCTGAATTTGATTGAGCAGGGCTACTCACAAGACGAGGCCATCCGTAGAGCGCAACACATCGGCGTGGCAGAGGCCGATCCCTCGTATGACCTGGACGGCTGGGATGCCGTGATGAAGACGACTATCCTGGCAAATACGCTGCTTGAGGGTCAGCTCACTCCCCACATGGTCGAGCGTGAGGGCATTCGTGACCTGACCCCGGATGAAATCTGCGCAGCCGCATTGGCAGGGTCACCCATCCGCCTGGTGAGCCAGGCACATCGCAAACATGGCGTGCTCATCGCGGACGTTCGACCCCGCCGCATTAGCTCGGATGACACCTTGCATATTGGCACAGGGACGACAGGCGTCATCTCGCTCGAAACCGAAGCTATGGGTACAATCACGATAGTGGAACACGAACCAGACGTCATACAGACAGCCTATGGAGTGCTCAGTGACCTGATTACGATACACCGGCAACGTAGTACAACATAGCTTGTACCAAGGAGGGGGTATGAACCCAGAAATTGACATGATTGGCGTAGGCGGAGCAGGCGGCTTCCTGGCTTCCTCACTATACCGGGGAGGTCTACGACCGCGCATCATTTCTCGCGGTGCAGCCCTGCGCCAGCTACAGGAAGTTGGCCTGACGATCATCTCAGAAGACAAACGCTTGATCTACACCCCCATGAACTGCTCAGCGCTTGATGATGTCCGTCAATTTGCTCCAATCGTGCTCCTCACTACGAAATCTTATGATTTACCCGCACTATTAGACGAAATAGCCCCGAGGGTTGCGGCAGATACGCTACTCGTGACCGTGCAGAATGGGTTCGCCGCCTACGACAGCGTCAGTAGCATGTATGGACCTGAGAGGTCTATCATGGGAGTGCTCTACGTTGGCGCACACATCGTCTCACCCGGCGTGATCGATGTAAAACCAGGAGTAGCGCAATTATTTCTTCCCGCCACACACCACCCCACCCTGGACCCCGTGGTGAATGCGCTAGAAGCTGGCGGTACTGAAGCCGCCCTGGTAGATGATATCGAGCGACGTATGTGGATGAAACAACTCTTCCTGGTGCCATTTTCCATTGTCAACGCTGAGATGCGCCAACCTATCGGTCTCGTTCGCGAAGACGAAGGAGCGCGCCAACGCTGGGGAGAGATAGCCCTGGAGGTCGCGCATATAGCCCAGGCCTCTGGCATTCCCATGCCCGCCGACCCAGCCGCTGCAAGCCTGGCAGTAGCGGAACGATTCGATCCACTGGCCGACTCGTCTTTCGCGCGCGATATATGGGCCAACCGGCCACATGAAGCCGATGCACTCTTCGGGCCTCTTTTGCACCGCGCAAGCACACATCATATCACATGCCCCCTGCTGTACCAGGCGTATAGACATTACGTGAAGTAGGCCAGGAATAGATAGCCGCACCCAATGAGACCTCCTATTAAGAAGGGCTTGCATATCTTGCACAGCATATCTATAGAAAAATTTATTTTTGTTCTCAAAAAATAGTAGATGAGATAATATAAATACTTGACAAAGTAGCCGGTACGACGTATAGTATGTACCGTGAATACAAGAAGACCCGTCATGGTCTAGTATAAAAGGAGGTTCTATGCGGGCTGTAGTGTACAAGGGGCCTTTCAAGGTCGACATCGAGCAGGTGTCAGATCCCAAGATCGAGCATCCCAATGATGCGATTATTAAAATAACCTCGACTTGTATTTGTGGTTCAGATCTCCACATGTACGAGGGACGAACCGTGGCTCAACCGGGCCTCAGATTCGGGCATGAGCCTATGGGCATCATCGAGGAGGTCGGCTCTGCTGTAACGACCTTGCGTAAAGGTGATCGTGTGGTCGCTCCCTTTAATGTGGCATGTGGTTTCTGCAAAAACTGCGAGCGCGGGTTTACCGGCTACTGTCTGACTGTCAATCCTGGATTTCCTGGAGCTGCCTTTGGCTTTGCGGGCTGGGGGCCGTTTCCCGGTGGACAGTCCGAATATCTGCGTATTCCATACGCTGATTTTAATGCGTTGAAGCTACCTCAAGGCACCGAGCACGAGGACGATTTTGTCCTGCTCGCTGACATCTTCCCCACCGGCTATCATGGTAACGTGCTTGCCCGGGTCTCCCCAGGCGAGTCTGTTGTTGTGTTTGGCGCCGGTCCGGTCGGAGCAATGGCTGCGTACAGTGCCATGCTGCGTGGTGCCGCTGAAGTCTATGTCGTGGATCAGATACAGGATCGCCTTGACAAGGTGAAGAGTATCGGCGCCATCCCTATTGACTTTAGCAAGGGCGACCCCGTTGAGCAAATCAAGTCTCTGCGTCATGGTGATGGCGTGGATAAGGGCATCGACGCTGTGGGGTATGAGGCCATTCAACCCGGCAAGGGAGTTGAGAATCCTGTTTATGTGCTCAATGCCCTGATTGACCTCGTCAATGCTACCGGTATACTGGGCATTCCTGGTCTCTATGTGCCCACCGATCCCGGCGCTAAAGATCCTCATGCTGCTCATGGAGAACTGCTGATTTCATTTGGCAAACTTTGGGAGAAGGGCCTGAGTATGGGAACGGGTCAATGCAATGTGAAGCGCTACAATCGCTACTTGCGCGACCTGATTATCGAGGGCAGGGCAAAACCAAGCTTCATCGTCTCAAATAAAGTTTCCCTCGACAATGCCCCAATGGCCTACGAGAAGTTTGATAAGCGCATCGACGGCTACACCAAGGTCATTTTGAAGCCCTAGGTAGACTAAGAGGCCGACTGAGAGGCCGACTAGAGGATTTCCCATTGTCAGACACGAGGGAACGGGTACTGCTCGCCGAAAGGGCTCCCCGCCCTCCCGTCTTCGTACCTACTTTCACCAACCTGACTGACGCTAGTCAGTAGCCGCGCAGCGGCGTTGGTTGGTGTCTTGCAATAGCTGATAGGTGTCTTTCGTTCTGCCTGACTGACGCTAGTCAGTAGCCGCGCAGCGGCGTTGGCAGAACGGGCAAGAACCGACGCAGTCGTCCTATCACACCTAGAAAGAGATTCACGATGCAAGGAAATAAGTTGAATGGAATGCGCGTTGCCATCCTGGCAACCGAGGACTTCGAGCTGGTAGAGTTGACTGAACCAAAAAAGGCGCTTGATCAGGCCGGAGCAATTACAAAGGTCATCTCCCCCAAACCTGGGACGATACAGGGAATGAATCACGATGTGAAAGCCGGTAGCGTCAACGTCGATATGACCCTGGATCAGGCAAATCCAGATAATTTTGATGCTGTTTTGCTGCCGGGAGGGGCACTCAACGCTGATGATATGAGGATGCAGCCAAAGGCTCGTGAGTTTGTAAAGCGTATGCAAGCCGCGGGCAAGCCTTTTGCAGTCATCTGCCATGCCCCCTGGTTGCTCGTCTCATCGGGACTTGTTAGAGGCCGAACACTGACAAGTTGGCCTTCCATCCAGGATGACATTCGCAATGCAGGAGGCAATTGGGTCGACCAGCAAGTGGTGGGAGATGGGAACTGGGTGACCAGCCGTGGTCCTAAGGACTTATCGGCCTTCAATCCTGCGATGATCCAGCTCTTCTCTGAGAACAGAATCGCAGCCAGGTAAAGCTCGACCCATACGTTAGTTCAACGGCCATAGGCCTGGCGTCACGTAAGCTGCTCTGCAAAGTAGCTCATATGACACTGGGCCTGGCAGTGAAATCCCCAGCGGTTGTTTGAAACAACGTGAACGCATGAGAGAGCAGGAGGAAAGGACAATGCGAGATACCATCCGGCGACCGGCGGAAGCTAGTGGGATGTTTACTATTGGTGGAGACCTCAAGGTCTATCGTCTGGGCTTCGGTACAATGCGCATCACCGGCGAAGGCATCTGGGGACCACCAGCAAACATACCAGAAGCCATCGCAACCCTGCGCCGCGCCCTTGAACTGGGCATCAACCTGATCGATACCGCTGACTCGTATGGACCAGAGGTAAGTGAGTTGCTTATTGCAGAAGCCCTCTACCCCTATCCGAAAGATCTTGTTATTGCTAGCAAAGGTGGCTTTGTGCGTCCCGGCCCGTTCCAGTGGGTACCCGACGGACGGCCCCAACATCTGCGCGAAGCTCTAGAGGGCAGTCTGCGACGCCTGCGCCTCGATCACATCGACATCTATCAATTGCATTGCCCGGACCCCGAGGTTCCTTACGAAGTCTCAGTCGGTGAACTCGCGAAGATGAGAGAGGAAGGAAAGATTCGCCATGTCGGAATCTCGAATGTCACAGCCAGTCAACTCGCACTAGCACAAACGATCGTACCAATTGTCACCGTGCAGAACCGCTATAATCTGGTGGATCGTTCGGACGAAGCGATGGTAGATAGTTGTGCACACCAGGGTATTGGCTATATCCCCTGGGCCCCTCTGGCAACCGGAGAGCTTGCTCGCCAGAGTGGACCGCTCGACCAGGTCGCGAAGCGGCACAACGCTCGACCCAGTCAGATCGCACTCGCCTGGCTCCTCCAGCGCTCCAGCACCATGCTCCCGATTCCAGGAACCTCCTCGTTGAAACACCTCGAAGAGAACGTGATGGGCGCAACAATCAAGCTGACCCGGGAGGAGTTTGACGCCATCGACCGCATCAGTAAGCCATAAAGGGGTTTCTCATAGATATGAGCCATCCCGAGCTTTAATCCTGATGGGTCTCTCTTG